>Ga0164241_10000672_pt1 | contig 54799 bp, 52 predicted proteins | sample OricomyardsoilBY_FD_108780 | JGI IMG/M metagenome (GOLD analysis project Ga0164241, IMG submission 108780) | Backyard soil microbial communities from Emeryville, California, USA - Original compost - Back yard soil (BY) | ecosystem: Environmental > Terrestrial > Soil > Unclassified | place: USA... | reverse complement strand
CGAGAAGAGCGGAGAGTTGATCTTGCATCGGGAAAAGGTGCGAAGCGGGAAACGTTTATTGGCCGCGAAAGAACGGAGGGAGCGCAAAAGAAAACAGCGGTCCGGGCGCGTTTCGGTGCGGTGCTGCGGAGCGTCGGAACGGGCGTCAGGCGGGCAAACGGGCAAAAAGAAAGGACGAACCTTGTTAGGCCCGTCCTCGGGAGAGAAACCGCAGCGCGTTATCCGCACTGCGATTCTCTTGGGGCGAGCCAGGGAGGCTCGCGTTTTTAAGAATCAGGCCTGCTTGGCAGCAGCGGCCTTGGTCTTCAACGCGTCCTGGGCTTGTTTAACCAGGCCGTTAAAGGCGACCTCATCGCGAATCGCGAGATCGGAGAGGACCTTGCGGTCGAGACCGATCTTGGCGGCGGCAAGGCCTTCGATGAAGCGGCTATAGCTCATGCCGGCGGCACGGCAGGCAGCGTTCAAACGAACGATCCAAAGAGAGCGGAAATCGCCCTTCTTCTTGCGACGAGCAGCGTAGGCGTATTGCCAGGCATGCTGGACAGCTTCTTTCGCGTAGCGGTAGAGCTTCGATTTATTACCGAAGTAACCGCGGGCGTACTTCAGGACTTTTTTGCGGCGCTTGCGGGAAGCGGGCGAGTTTGTGGCACGAGGCATGTTATTTTATGGATTTTGGTGCCGCCGGGTCGTCTCGTTAGGATTCACCCGGCTGGCGAGTTATGGTTTTGCGCGTCGGTGTTAGAGGCCGAACGGCAGGGCGCGCTTCAGAGGCTTCGCATGGCCTTCGGCGACGAGCTTATCACGGGAGGCACGACGTTTGGACTTCGTGCTCTTCGCGGCAAGCAAGTGACGGAAACCGGGCGTGCGACGGATCAACTTGCCCGTGGCGGACAATTTGAAGCGCTTGGCAACGGACTTTTTGGTCTTTTGCATGTGAGGAGCGGGAGAAAACAGCGGCCACTCCCACGCTTGGCAAGGGGAATTTCCCCGCAGCAACGACTTTCCCGAATTCTTTGGGCGAACTTCAACTCCGACAACCGTGTCGCAGGACCCGGCCCGGTGGATCGCCTGCGTATCCGAAAAAAAATGACGACGCTTTTCGCGAAATCGGCGCACTCGCTCGCAACGCGCACCTTTTCAGCTTAAAAGGATTTGACAACCCTGCCGGCAATCTGAGTTTTTCGCCCTCCGTTTTTTGGTTTCCTAGCTCAATGGTAGAGCAGTTGACTCTTAATCAATTGGTTCCGGGTTCGAGTCCCGGGGGAACCACCAAATTTCCTTTCCGTTATCCATCGGTTTGGGTTCTTTCAAACTTCGCTTGCTGAGATCATGTGACGTCGGATCAAGACGCCCGCTTCGGCGCCTATTAATTTCGCCGGCGTAGCTCAACGGTAGAGCACCTGTTTTGTAAACAGGCGGTTGCGGGTTCGAATCCCATCGCCGGCTCCAGTCTTCCGATCGCTTTTCTCCTCTTTTGCCCGATGGTGTAATGGTAGCACAAACGACTCTGACTCGTTTTGTCTAGGTTCGAGTCCTAGTCGGGCAGCCACGCTAACGATACGATTGAAAACCCACAGATCGTCGTTGACAGAAAATTTCAGCAAACGCCTAGTTTGCGCCCCGCTCATGTTGCCCTCCTTCCCGATCTGGCTTGGTTCATGGACGACATGATCAGTGGATTTTCCCAGACCTGACTTTTAGGACTTCCCCTTCATCCCCGTCGCCTTCTGCCCCCACAATAGTCCACAGTCTTTTTTCTTATAATCAACTCCTGTGACTTTTTGGAGTTTCCTTTGTCCAGAGCTTTTCCAGCCTGCCGGCGCTTTTCGAATTCGCCCTTAATAAAGTCACTTCAGGCACGTCTGGTGTCTGGTCCCCGATCGCTCCCTTTCCCGTTTAAACACTTGTTTTTTCTCAACCTCTAAATCCCAAACGAACTCACATCATGATTACTGCCAGTAGCCTGCTGCCCTTCGCCTTCCTGATGAACAAGACCCCCATGGAGCTTTTCCATGGCGGCGGCATCGTCATGTGGCCGATCCTAATCGTCTCTCTCGTCGGTCTCACTGTTGTTGTTGAACGCGTGATTTTCCTCATTCGGGAAAACGCCACTCGCGAGCCCGAAGTCGTCGAAAAGATGCTTGAGCGTGTTGAATCCCGCGACGTCGAAGGCGCGATCGACCTCGGCAAACGCAGCAAAGACTTTGTCGCCCGCATCCTCACGTACGCGCTGACTCACAAAGACCAGTCATTGCACAACGCCTTCGTTCGCGCGTCCAACAACGAACTCAAGCGCTTCCAGCAAGGCGCTGCCGTGCTCGACACGGTGATTACCGCCGCCCCTCTTCTCGGCTTGCTCGGTACGGTTACGGGCATGATGGGAACCTTCGGTTCGATGACGGGCGATCTCGCTTCCTCCGCCGGTAACATCACGGGTGGTGTCGCTGAAGCCCTTATTGCGACCGCGTCCGGTCTGGCGATCGCGATCATCGGTCTGATCCCGTATAACATCCTCAATTCCCAGGCTGAACAGGCCAAGCACGACATCGGCGACGCCTCCAACGCCCTCGAGCTCATCATCAAGAAGTCAGAGACGACGGTGGCTTGAGCGCCCCGCCTCCGCTCCCTCTTCCTTTTTCCAAAAGTCTTCAGCCGTGCGTAATATCGCCGGCTGGATACTGGTCCTTCTCACTTCTAATTTAGCCCACACGTACCTATGGCCGGCGGTTCATCAGGAGGTTCTTCCTCAGGCGGTTCCAAAAAAGCGCGCATCGAAATCATTCCCTTGATCGATGTCGTTTTCTTTCTGCTCGCCACATTCGTTTTGTTCACGTTGTCGCTGAACAAATCGAATGGTATTACCGTCCATCTCCCTCACTCCTCGACCGGCGAGGCCCGCGATCCCACAGGCACTGCGACGGTTTCCATCACGGGCGAAAATGCCATCGCGTGGGACAAAGATCCTATCTCGTTGGATGAGTTTATCACCCGGCTGCAGCAGTTTAAACAGACGTCAGGCCCCGACGCCCGACTCCTGATTAACGGCGATGAAGCGGCACTCTACAGTTCGGCGCGCTATGTCTTCGATGAAATCCGCAAGGCCGGCATTTCGAAGGTCTTAATTGAAACAACGGTCGCACCTGCGGGCTCTCGCTGATTGGCCACGCTCTTCCCCTTTAACTCAACTCCTTTTCACTATGGCCGGCGGCGGTTCTACTCACAGTCCTTCGGGCGCCAAAAAAGCACGCATTGAGATTATTCCTCTCATTGACGTCGTTTTCTTCCTGCTCGCGACGTTCGTTCTATTCACGCTTTCGCTGAACAAGATCCAATCGCTCCCGATCAATCTTCCAAAAGCAACGCCTCCCGATCCCACTCGCCCGCCCGAAGAGCCCGCAATCATCCAAGTCTCCGATGCCGATGCGGTTTTTTGGAATCGCGAACCGATCTCTATGGCTGAGGTTACGCCCCGGCTTCTTCAGTACGCACAGGGTAATTCTCCCAAGGTATTGGTAACGGGCGACGAGCGGGCCAAGTTCGGCGCCATGGTTCAGGTTTTGGACAAAGTTCGCGAAGCAGGGATCGAGCAAGTCTCCATCGAAACTGTCTATCGCGGCACGGGCCGGTAACCCTCAACGTTTTAAAGCATCATGCGTCGGGATTTAATTATCGGCATTCTCGTTTCCGTCTTATTCCACGGTATGTTCGTCTTTGGTGGCGAGCTCTTTAAGGAAAAGCCCAAACCGCACGTCGTGGAAGACACCGGGCCAACAATCGAGGTTCTTGTACCTCCTCCCGTCGAGCCTGAAGAAGAAATCGTCGATGTATCCGAGCAGGACAATCAAGAGACTGCCTCACTTGCCCCACCTAGTTTGACCGACGTCCCGACGGTCGTTCAACTCAACGACTTCACGCAGGCTGTTCAGCCCCCGCCCCCGCCAAATCTCGGTCGCCCGCAAGGCGTGATGAACATTCCCGCAGGCCGCCCAGGCACGGGCATTGGCACCAAGATCGGTGATGTCTTCAATCTGAAGGATCTCGACCAACAGCCGCAACCGCGCGGGGTACGAGCCCGCCCCAATTATCCATTCGAGATGCGCCGGGCCGGTTTGAATGGCGAAGTCGTTCTCCGCTTTATCGTCGATACCAATGGCGACGTGCGCGAAGTGGAAGTTATTCGCTCGACGCAGCGCGAATTCGAATCGGCCGCGATTCAAGCCGTCCTCAAGTGGAAATTTAAACCGGGCCGCAAAGGCGGAAGAGCCGTCGGCACCCGGATGCAGATCCCGATCGTTTTCAACCTTAACGACGAATAACCGCTCTCATGTTTTTCACCTCGTCGCCCAGCTTTCGCTCGACCCGGGTTCGCCTTCTCGCCCTCGTCCTCGCACTTATAGTGCCCGCAGGATTGGTGGCTGAAGATCAACCGGCTCCCAAAAAACAACTCTCCGAGAAAGTTTATCAAGAGGTCCAGAAGATGGGCGCCTTGATGACTGAACAGAAATGGGATGAGTTGCTTCGAATTATCGACGGCCTCCTCGCCACGGCGGACCCGCTCAGTTACGACACCGCCTTCCTTTCGCAATTCAAGGTCCAGGCTCTTTTGGGGAAACAAGATTATAAAAACTCAATCCCCCCCTTGGAAACAGCGATCAACCTGTCGGAGCGCTTCGACTACTTCGGAGACAGGGACCTTGAGTTGATTTGGTTGCTCGCGCAGCTCTACACGCAAGACGCAGCCGCAGAGAAGAATCGCGAGACTCAACGCGCAACCTATGCCAAAGCTTACACGACGCTCAAACGATGGCTCGACCGCACGCCCAAGATAAACCCCGACGCGCAGTACTTCGTCGCTTCCATTCTCTATAATCAAGCGATTGACGAGCAGAAGGTCGATAAGTCGAAAATGGAAGAAGCGAAGAAAGAGGCCGAGAAAGGTCTCTTGCTGAGCATCCAGCCAAAAGAACAATTCTACACCCTGCTAGTCGCGATCAATCAGCAGCTCGGCGATTATCCGAAGTCAGCCGAATATCTAGAGTTGCTCGTAAAGGACTTTCCCAAAAACAAAACTTATTGGCAGCAACTGCTGAACGCCTATCTCAACGAGGGGGAAGCTGGGTATATCTCCGCGATCGTTACCTTGGAACGCGCCCAAAAACTGGGTCTTCTCAACGATAAGCAAGAAAACTTCCGGTTGGTCGGCCTTCATCTGAACACGCAGCAATATTCTCAGGCCGCCGAGCTTTTCGAAGCGGGACTTCGCAATGGGAACTTAGAGTCCGAGCAAAAAAATTGGGAGCTACTCGCCACCTGCTACCAACAGCTGCATAAAGAGGCCAAGGCAATTGCCACCCTCAAAGAAGCCGAAAAATTATTTCCCAAGGCTGGCAATCTGGACCTCCTAATCGCGAATCTTTACTACATTACGGATCACTATCCGGACGCGCTGACCTACATGAAGAGTGCTGTCAGTAAAGGCTTGGAAAAAACCCAGCAACTGCAGGCTTACATCTACATCGCCTACCTCGGACTCGATCTAAAGAAGTTCGACGATGCCAAGATGGCCGCGGAAAAAGCCGTCGAGCTCGATCCGAATTCAAAGAGCGCCAAGGATCTCCTGAAGGCGGTCACCGAAGCTATCCAAGAGCGCGACGCCCAGCTCGCCGCCCCCACCGTTTCCCGTTAATTACGCCCCCTCTTACCAATGAAGAAAGTCTACTTCCTCGTCCCCATTATCGGCTGTCTGCTATTCGCCGGTTTCTATTGGAATTTCCTCTCTCATCACGCTGAAGTTGAGCGCGCTCAAAAAGCGGCGATTCAAAAAGCCAAGGAAGACAAACAGGCCAAAGAAATTGCCGATCGTAAAAAAGCTTACGAAGATGCCATTGCGCTCGCGGCTCGACGCAAAGCGGAGAAAGAGGCGCGCGAAGAAAAAGACCGGCTCGAACGTGAAGCGCGCCAGGCCAAATTGGACGAACGTGAGAAAGCCTATAGCAACCAGGAGAAACAGGCAACCCAGCTCCGCCATCTGAACGACGAAATTCGCGCTGAGAAAGAAGCGGTGGCCAAGATTCAAGACCAGATCAAATCGTATAAAACGGAGATCGAGGCGCAGCAAAAGTATGTCGCGCTCGCTCAGGACAATGAGAAAAATTTCTCTCAAATTCTGACCAAGATTGCGGCGGTGGATAAAGCTGCGGCAGACGCGGCTGCAGCCGCCGCGGCAGTAGCCAAGAACAAAAGCTAACCTTTCCAGCCCCTAACGTCATGAAACGTTCGTATTATATTGTCCCGATCGTCGCCCTCGCGCTTTTCTCGGCGTACTATTGGCAAAACTCAAAGGCCATGGAAAAGAAGGCCGAGGCTCAGCGGATCGAGAATGCTCGCATCCAAGCCGAGGTCGACGCGAAGAAGCAAGAAGCTGAACGTAAAGCGCGCGAAGACGCTGACCGCCGCATCGCCGAGCGCGAAGCTTTGGAAAAAAAGAAAGAGGACGAGAAGGAAGCCAAAAAACAGGCTGAGCTCGCAAAGATCACCGCTGACACCGACCGCTATAACGCCCAACTCGCCGACTATAACAAACAGGTCGCCGCTGCGGAAAAGCAGCTCAAGGATCTCCGCGCGGAAAAGGAAAAGCTCGGCCGCGAATCCTTCGATTTCGCTAAAAAGGTGGAGCTCGCCTTGATCGACAAGCACAACGCCGAATTTCAAGTCCAGCGCATGGCCGAGATGGTCGCCAAGCGAGCGTCTGAAAGCACGCTGACGAAGATGCCGGCTCCTCCCACGACGCCTGCCAAATAAGGCGACGATTTATTTCCGCCGGGAGGAAACCGCATTTCTCTTCGGCGGCTTTTTCGTCTCTCAAGACCAACAATCGGGGTGTAGCTTAGCCTGGTAGAGCGCTACGTTCGGGACGTAGAGGCCGCGAGTTCGAATCTCGCCACCCCGACCACTTTCGCCTTTTCGCGGCGTGATTTAAAAAACGAACGGATTAAACATCCGTTCGTTTTTTATGGTGGTCAGCGGACCATGCCCCGGCGCGATCACCGTTGTGTCAGGCAAATCGATCATCAGACGACGGATGTTATCGATCAGGCGCCGATGGCAGTAGAAAGCTCCGCCCACCGACCCGGCGAAAATCAGATCGCCCGAAACCAACAATGCCGGTGCATCCGAGATCTTGGGGACCCGAATGACGTAACTATTGTGCGCCTCCGAGTGCCCGGGAGTTTGAAGTACCCGCACCTCAAAGTTTCCGAAGGTCAACGCCCCCGACTCCCCCAGCGCCGTTACCCGGTCTTCACCACATCCTATTGGACCAAAAACCGGCATCCGCCCGTCGGCGGCACGAAGCCCCGCCAAACCGCCGATATGTTCCGTTTCCGCGTGCGTCAGAAATACCGCGTCGATGCGTTTTATCGTTTTGGGCCAGACTCGTCGTAATTGCGCGTAATCGGGGCCTGTATCAAAAAGAAGCCCCGATGTGCCACCGCACTTCGCCACGACGTACGCGTTCGCGACGCCGATACCATGCGCCATCCGCAAGGGATGAAGGCAAAACGGAAGCCCGGCGATCTCTGGAAGCGGGTAATGACTTTGGGAAAGCGCTTGAAGCCCCACGTCATTGAGCATCAAGACCGACGCCAGCCGGCTTATCTCCTCCTTAGAAAGATCGTTTCGGTAGTCCACCGCATCGCGGATTTTTTCCGTCGCGACGCCCGCTTTATCGGCGAGTTCTTGTCCCGAAAGGCCGCGATGGCGCATGGCTTTGTCCAGCACATCGCCGAGTTCGTCTTCCAGAGGTGCGTACTCGATGACCACGGTTGGCAGCGTTGAGACAAGGTGCGGCGGTAGCAAAAAAGTTTTTGTTTTTTTTCCGCGCGCTCGCAGCGTCGCGAGATGGATCCCCAACAGCAGGAAGTCCTTTCCATTTTCAAACGCACCCGCGCTCTTCTCGAGGGCCATTTCGTGCTGCGCTCGGGCCTTCATAGCGGCCATTTTTTCCAGTGCGCCCAAGTCTGCCAGGATATGGCCGCCGTCTCACGGCTTTCGGAATTGCTCGTGGCGAAATTGAGTCACCTTTCCTTTTCCACCGTGCTGGCTCCCGCGATGGGCGGCCTCGTCCTAGGCCAGGAAGTGGCCCGGCAAACAGGGTCTCGCTATATTTTTGCTGAAAAGGAAAACAACGTGCTCGTGATGCGTCGCGGCTTCACGCTCCAACCGGGAGAAAAGGTTCTCATCGTTGAAGACGTCGTCACGCGCGGCGGACGCGTTTTAGAATGCCTCGAGATCGTTCGCAAAGCCGGCGGAACTCCCGTCAGCGTCGCGATGCTGGTCGATCGCAGCGCGGGCGCGGCGCGTTTCGACGTACCGGCGATTTCGCTACTCGAGCTCAGCTTCCCGACCTACCCTGCCGATCAGATTCCTCCGGAGCTGGCGAATATTCCCGCGACAAAACCCGGTAGTTGATCCGCGGATTCATTGCGCCGGTCGCTGCGCTACTTCACGAGCACGGTGAGTGGCCGGACGACGCCCCGATAGTAAACCATCAGAAGATTCCGCCCGCGCGCAAAAAGAGCGCGGGCAGTGTCCAGGTCTCCAGTGGCCTGGCGATTGATTTGAAGGATCAACATCCCGGGCAAAAGTTTTCCCGCGTGCGGCGAATCCTCCGCCACCTCCGTGATCACCAATCCATCGATCCGCCCATCAATGCCCAGCTGACGACGGTCAGCGGCGTTCAATCGGGAAACACGTACCCCCGACAGCAATTCATCCTGCGCCAGTGCGTCCGATTGCTGGCCAAGCTGCACGTCCATCGCTCGCTCTTTTCCATCGCGGAAGACCGTCACGCTCACCCGGCTTTCCGGGAGAAGTTGCGCGATCGCGAGACGGAGATCTTCCCGATTGGCGATCGACCGGCCATTGATCGCGACAATGACATCGTAGGTCTTGAGCCCGGCTTTGTCCGCAGGTCCGTCCGGCGTCACCACCGATACGACCACGCCCTTCAAATCGCGTCGCAGCTGGAGTGTTTCGGCCAGATCGCCGGTCAGCGCGTCTACCTTCACGCCGAGAAAACCGCGCGTTACTTTCCCGTTTTCGACGACGCCTTCCAAAATCACGAGCGCGAGATTCGCGGGGATCGCGAAACCGATGCCGATATTACTTCGTGTGGGCGAGAGGATCGCGCTGTTTATGCCGACGAGACGGCCTTTCGCATCGAGCAGTGCGCCGCCAGAGTTGCCTTGATTGATTGCTGCATCGGTCTGGATGAAATTTTCGTAGCCCTTAACATCCTCAAGGATGCCCACGTGCCGGCCCATGGCGGAAACGATTCCCATTGTAACCGTTTGGCCGATACCGAGCGGATTACCCACGGCGAAGACGATGTCTCCCACGCGCAATTTATCGCTGTCTGCCAGTCTGACGATCGGAAGCGCGTCGGCGTCCACCTTGATGATAGCGACATCGGTCTTGGGATCAGCGGCGATGACGCTGGCCTTAAATTCGCGTCCGTCCGTCAACGTCACGGTCAATTCATCGGCATTTTCGACCACATGATTGTTCGTGAGAATGAATCCGTCGGCCGTGACGATGACTCCCGAGCCGATGCCCTCCTCTTTGAGTTCCGCTGGACCGGGTGTCGGAAGCCAGGGCAAGGCGGGGAGCCGGCGCTGGCGAAGCAGCTTGCTCGAGATAACGGATACAACCGCCTTCTGAGCTGGTTCGAGCACGTCGGCGTAGCTTACCACTGCGGGCGCTTTACCCGCCGCGACCGGCGTATCGTCGATGACGACGGCCGGCTTTTTAGAGATGACCGCGTTCGCGTCAGCGGCAGCCGCAGTGGCCGAACTCACGAGCGACAACACCGCCCATGCGGAAAAAAAGCGCAGATGGGAAACGACCTTCATGCGGACAACGGGCAACGGGCGGCGCCGGCTGATCAGAAACCTTTAATTTTGAAGAGGCTGGTGACGCTCTCGTTATTCGTGATCCGTTTGATCGCTTCGCCAAGAATTTCAGCGACGCTCAAGACGGTGATCGGGAGGCCCTTCGCCTCGAGCGGTATCGAGTTGGTCGTGATGAGCTCGTCGATCAATCCCGAGCGAAGCCGTTCGTAGGCGATCTCGTTCAGGATACAGTGACTGACCGCCGCGCGGATGCTGCGCGCGCCGTGTTCACGGAGAATTTTAGCCGCGGCCGTGAGTGTGCCGGCAGTTTCGGTGATGTCGTCCACGAGCAGGATGTCGCAATCCTTCACTTCGCCGACGACGTTGATCGCTTCAACCGTCGTGGCATTCGTCCGCTTTTTCGCGACCAGGCCAAGTCCGGCGCCGATCATGTCCGCGTAGGCCGCGGCCATTTTCATGCCGCCGACATCGGGCGAGCAGACGACGAGACGGTCCTTGTTGATGCTCGACAGATAATTGAAGAACACCGGCGACGCGTAGAGATGGTCGACGGGAATATCGAAGAAGCCCTGAATTTGCTGGCTATGGAGATCCATCGTCAGCACGCGATTGGCTCCCGCCGACGTGAGGAGATTCGCGACGAGCTTTGCGGTGATCGGCACGCGGGGCTGATCCTTGCGGTCCTGACGCGCGTATCCATAAAACGGTAACACCGCGGTGATGCGATGCGCCGACGCGCGCTTTGCGGCATCGATCATGATGAGCAGCTCCATCAAGTGATGATTCGTCGGCGGGCAGGTGGACTGGATCAGGAAGACATCGTGACCGCGGACGTTTTCGTTGATCTTCACGAACGACTCGCCGTCGGGGAAGCTGGTCACGGTGGCTTCGCCGAGAGGGACGCCGATGGAACGGCAGATCTCCTCGGCGAGCGCGCGATTCGAGTTACCTGTGAAGATTTTAAGCCCGGGCTTGTTGCTCATTTGGAATTGGGACGGACAGGTTGCGAAGTGTTAGAGCGGGGCGGAAGGCTTTTCTAAGCGGGACTCGATTTCGTCCACGCGGCGGAAAAGTTCCGGGAGCCGTTTTCGGAGCACATTGATGCGTTGTTCGAGATTGTAGGGAAGATACGGCGAGCCCTTGACGAAACTTCCCGGATCGAGATCCGAATTCACCCCTGTTTGCCCGTCGATCTTCGACCCTTTGCCAACCGTGAGGTGACCCGCGAGGCCGGCTTGCCCACCGACGATCACGTAATCCTCCAAGGTCGTGCTGCCGGAAATGCCGGCTTGGGCACAAATGAGGCAGTGTTTTCCGATAACGACGTTGTGGGCGATCTGGACGAGGTTATCGATCTTGGTCCCCTCCCCGATCACCGTCTGGCTGAAACGGGCACGATCCAGCGTGGAATTAGCACCGATCTCCACATCGTCCTCGATCACGACGCGTCCCAATTGAGGCACTTTTTCGTGCCTGCCTTTCAGGAATTCGTAGCCAAATCCATCTGAGCCGACGACGACACCCGCGTGGAGACGAATGCGTTTATTGAGCACGCATTCGGCGGTGACCGTCACTCCCGGCATCAGCCAGCAGTCGTCACCGACCCGCGCGCCGCGCCCCAGAAAGACCCGCGCTTGAAGGTGGACGCGTTCGCCCACGACTACTCCTGACTCGATCACACACAAAGGGCCGACCGTGGAGGACGCCGGGATGACAACGTCGGACGCAATCACCGCGGTGGGATGAATACCCGGGACAGGCTCGGGCCAGAGTAATTTTTCGACGCGGGTGCACAGTTTCGCGAGCGCGACGGAGGGATTCTCGACCAACAAGAAAAGTTGTCCGGGCTTCGGCTCGCCTTCGAAACCGACCGGTAACAACACAACGGTCGCCTCCGTTGCAGCGACTTCGGGCTTGTATTTCGGATTTCCCAGAAACGAAAGGTCCCCGCGCCGGGCTGTACTCAACGAGCCGATACCCCGGATGATTTCGGAGGTGGCGCCGCGGGTGGAATGGGGTTGTACGATCGCGGCGACTTCTGCCGGGGTGAAGGAGAGCTCCATGATTTTTTAGCGTGTAATCGCGCGGGCCGCTGGCAATCGCGCAGGCCGCAAAATAAAAAGCCCCGCTCGAAAAGGAGCGGGGCAAATTGAACCGAATGGCGCTGAATTATTTCTTGGCGCCGGGGAACATCACAGCGGGCTGATCCGCTGGCTTGGCGGCGGGAGCCGGGGTGCTGGTGGCGGGAGCGGGAGTCGCAGCCGGAGTGGACGCAGCGGCCGGAGCTGGCGCGGGACGGGTCTTGTTGATCTCGGCGATCACCTCGTCGGTGATGTCGTAGGAAGGATCAGAATACATCGTGGCTGCCTTCTCGATCAGGAGCGTGGCGCCCTTCTTCTTGGCGATGTCGGTGGCGACCTTGGCGATTTCCTCGACGAGCATCTGCTTGAAGGTGCCGACCTGCTGTTGGAGCATGCGGTTCGCGTCGTTCCGATACTGACCGTATTGCTGCTCCTTTTTCTGAACTTCTTCGAGCTGCTTGGAGGCATCGGCCTCGGCTGCGGTGCGCGCTTCGGCGGTCAAAACGGGGTTCTTGGTCTGCTCGAGAAGCTCTTTGTATTTTTCCGCCATCGCCTGGCCGTCTTTGACGATTTTGGACATCTCGTCCTGGATTTTGGCCTCAACACCCTTGAGCTTCTCTTGCTGCTCCTGGGTCTTGTAGTGACCTTCGAAAACTTTGCCGAGGTCGATGACTGCGATTTTGGGGGCCGTCTGCGCGGAAGCGAACAGTGCGGAAGCACCGAAAGCGGCGACTGCAAACAGGGTTTTGAGGGAGGTCTTCATGATATGGGTGTAGGAAAAGGGTGGAACGTGGGGAAATCAGAAACGGGTGCCAAAGGAAAAGTTAAACTGATTTCCCTTGTCGTTCTCTTTGTCAGTGGTGAGCGGAATGCCGAAATCGAGACTGAGCGGCGCGCCCGCGACGAAGAGGCGGAGGCCGAAGCCGAAGTTGTCGTTGTAGTACGCGGGATTGAAGTCGTACGAGCCCGGATTCACGAAGCCTGCATCGTAGAAGATCGCGAAGCGGACAGGACTCACGATATCGAGCGAATACTCGATGCTCAGCATCCCGTAGCTCTTGCCGCCGACGACGTATCCTTGCGTACGCGGGCCCACGTCGCGCTGCTCGAAACCGCGCAATGTATAAGGTCCGCCGAGGGTGAATAATTCGTAGTACGGGACGACGGAGTCGTTGTAGCTATCGAGCACGCCGAAGCGGCCGATCACGCCGATCACCTGTTCTTGTGCTTTAAAGATCGGGAAGAACTGGGAGCCGCGGCCCTCGATGCGGTAGTAATCGTAGCTGCCACCCAAGTAGCCGCCGGCCACGTCGAGATTAAGTTCCATGCGACCGCCGTCGGTCGTGTTCACAATCTTGTCGCGGGTGTCGCGCTCAAGCTGCAGGCCGACTTTGGAGATGTTGGTTTTACCGGGCACGACATAGGCCTCGTAGCCGGCGGTGACGTCCCGAATCTTGATCTCGTTGTAGCTGTAGGAAAGGCGGCCAACCACGAGTTCGAAGAGTCGTTTGCGGGTATAGATTTCACCACCCGTATCGATGCGTTCATAGTACGAATTGTCGTAGTTCTGGCTCGAGCGCTGGATCTGGAAACCGACCGCGAGCTCTTTTTCGAGAAACCACGGTTCTTCAAAGGAGAGCAGCGCCTCGCTGGAAACGGAGCCGATCTGGAGGCGAATGCGGAATTTTTGACCGTCGCCTTGGAAGAAACCCTTGCGATTAAACAAATCGAAATTCGATTGGGAAAGCTCCGCGAAGAAGACCGCTTTTTCGAGCGAGCTGAAACCCGCGCCGAACTGAAGATTACCCGTGCGGCCTTCCTGAACCGCGACTTTCAGGTTTCGGCGGCCCGGAATATTGGTCGATTCATGCGTAACGTTCACGTCGTCGAAGAACCGCGTGTTCTCCAAACGCAGCTTGCTTCGCTTCATGCTGATCGTGTCGAAAATCTCGCCGGGGCCCAGGGTGAGTTCGCGGATGATCACGATGCTTTTGCTCTTCGTGTTGCCTTCGATTTTCACCGACTCGACGAAGAACTGTTCGCTCTCGGTGACTTCGAATTCGACGTCGATATTTCCCGTGGCGATGTTGGGTTTGCGAACGAGGCGCACGCGCGTTTCGAGATAGCCGTCCTTGCCGTAAAAGTCTTCGAGCGTCTCCACATCCTTATCGAGCTTCGAGGGCGCAAAAATCATCCCGGTGTGCTGCTGTGTGAGCAACGCCAGCAAGCGCGCGGGATAGATCTTGTTACCCGTGAAGGTGACCTCGCCGATGTGATATTGGCGGCCTTCGTTCACTTGAATCGTGAGGACGAGTTTGCTCGGGGTCGGGTAATCGTAGATCACCTTCTCCGGCGGAACTTCGACGTCGAGGTAGCCGTCTTCGCGGTAAAAGTCGCGGAGCTTGTCGAGATCGTCCTCGAACTGCTCGTCCTTGTAACGCCCGCTGCCGGTCAGCCAGGAGAACATCCACCAGCGCTTCGTCTCGATCGTTTTGCGCAGGCGGCGATCCTTGACGTGCTCGTTACCGAGGAAGCGGATGTCGGCGATCTTAACCTTCGGACCTTCTTTGATTTTGAAAATAACCGTGCCGTAGCCCGTCGTGCGGTCGCGATCGATCGAGTAATTGATCGATACCTGGTTGTAACCGCTCTTCTGATAATACTCGCGGATCTTCTCGGCGTCTTCTTTCACTTGGCGCTCGTCGAGAGAAGCGTTGGGTTTCGTCTTCACCTCTTTTTCGAGGCGGCGGCTCTTCACGCGTTCATTTCCTTCATAACGCACAGCCAGCACGCGGTATTTTGGCGTCACCTCGACCACCAGATTAATCACCCGGGAGGGCAGCACCTCGCGTTTGACTTCGATGAACTCGAAAAGACCGGTGCGATAGAGCGATTGGATGTCCCGGTCGATCATCGTATCGTCGAGCTCGAAACCTTCGCGCGCCTGCATATTGGCGCGGACAACCTGCTCGTTGACGTTGGCCGTCCCCACGAACCGGATCGTGACCGAGCCAACCTTGTAAGGTCGTGCGTCAGCTTCTCCCGAGACTTGGGCCGCCAGCCGGGAACCGGCCAAAACGGCGAAAATGCAGACAATAAAGTACCTGACCACCCTGAGAACAGGGCTACTGAGTGAAGTTTTCAAAGCGAGTGATGTCTCGGAGGAACGTAAGTTTGAGTTCTCCTACCGGCCCGTTTCGTTGCTTTGCAACTATTAACTCGGCGGAGTCGGCGGCGACTTGGAATTTCTCGTCGGCGTCTTTGGGGCGGGCCAGCATGAGGACTACGTCTGCGTCTTGCTCGATCGATCCGGATTCGCGCAAGTCCGATAATTTGGGCGTGCGGTTCTCCTTTTCGGCGGAGCGGTTGAGCTGACTTAATACAAGAACCGGGACGTTGAGTTCCTTCGCAAGTGCTTTAAGTCCACGCGACATTTCGGCGACCTGCTGCTCGCGGGGCGTTTTATTGTCGGTCGGCGCCAGCAGTTGGAGGTAGTCCACCACGATAAAACCCAGCGGTGCCCGCGCATGGAGACGCCGGGCCTTTGCGCGCAGTTCCATGATCGAAAGATGACTCGAGTCATCGAGATAAATGGGCGATTTCGTGAACTCGTCCGCCACCTGCAAAAGCCGTTGCTGTTCGTCGCCGTGTTTGGAAAGCAGCCCGTCGCGCAACAACTTCATGTTCACCCGCGCGCGCGAGCAAAGCATGCGGAGCGCAAGCTGGGCCGCGCTCATTTCGAGGCTGAATACCAGCGTCGTCACGCCCGTGCCGCGCTTCGGCATGGCGGCCGCCTCGGCGAAATTCAGCGCCAGCGAGGTTTTCCCCATGGAAGGACGCGCCGCGAGGATGATCATTTCCTGCCGCTGAAAGCCAAACGTGTATTCGTCGAGATCCTTGAAGCCCGAACTCACGCCCGTGAGTTCCCCCTTCTTCATCATCATCTTCGTGATGACGCCCATCGCCTCCGTGACCGGCCCTTTCATCGATTTGGCCGCGTCCGAGATGCGATCCTGCGTGACCGCAAACAGCTCCTGCTCGGTCTTGTCGATGAACTCCTCCAGCCCGCCTTGATAATTGTAGCAGTTTTCAACCGCGGTGGAGGCGACCTTGATCAGCTCGCGCAACAAAAACAGCTCCCGGATCTTCTCGATGAAGTAAGGCGCCTGCGCCGTCGTCGGGATGCGCCCGCTGATCTGCGTCAGGTACGCATAGCCGCCGACTTGTTCGAGCTGCTGCGTCGTCTTCAGCTCCTCCGCGAGCACCGCCAGATCGATGGCCGTGCCCTTGTTGTAGAGATCGACGAGCTTGTCGAAAATCGTGCGGTTGGCCGCGACGTAGAAAGACGACGCACCCAGCTTCCCTTCGAGACAACGGGCGATCGTGTCGTTGCCGTCGATCAGACAGCACGAAAGCAGATACTCTTCCGCTTCGACGCTATGCGGTGGCGAGCGACCGATCGTGCTCGCGGGAGCATCGTCGTACGAACGGTTGCCGCGGTTGTTGCGGCGAGGAAAAGGGGACGCATCGTCAGCCATGGAAAATCAGGCGGTGGAGCGAAGGGGCTGAAGAGCGGAAGGCAACGCCGGGTTATTGGTGGTTGTTCACAGCGTATTCCCAACGAGCATAGCTCGTATCGCGTGCGTGGGGAAACACGGCTGAAACCATAAAAAAAGCCGCGCCCTCGGGAGGCGCGGCTTGAAATTGCGCGAAGAAAAATCGACCGGCTTATTCGGCCTGATCCGACTTTTTGCGGGAAGACTTTTTCTCCGTTTTGGCCGGAGCGGCCGCCGCTGCCGCTGCGGCGGCTTCTTCGGCGGTGGGGACGATCGGGTTTTCCGAAACGACGTCGAAGCTGAGGTCCACGGAGATATCGGCGTGAAGTTTGATCTTCACCTCGTGCTTGCCGAGGGTCTTCACCGGCGTGTGCAGGTGGATCTTCTTCTTGTCGATCTCGATGCCGGCCTGCACGAGCTTCTCGTGGAGATCGGTCGCGGTGATCGCGCCGAACATCTTGCCGCCCTCGCCCGTCTTCACGGCAAATGCGACGCTGGTCTTCTCAAGCTTCTTCGCGAGTTCTTGCGCGCCTTGGATTTCCTGGGATTCGCGTTCAGCACGGCGCTTCTTGAGCGACTCGACCTGCTTGCGATTCGCGAGCGTCACCGGAGCGGCGATTTTGCGCGGGAGGAGGAAATTGCGGGCGTAGCCGGCGCGGACTTTGACTTGATCGCCTTCGGCGCCGAGGCCTTCGACTGGTTTGAGCAACAAGATTTCGCTGTTTGCCATGATGTTAACGGATTGGGTTGGTGATTAAGTTGAAACAGGCCGGCGAATTCATGCCGTGAACGCTGAAACAGCGGGCACGTGGTCGTGGCGTTGTCGGTGGTGAAAATTTGACGCGAAGCGGAGTGAATTCTCAGACGGCTTCCCCTCTGTCAATGCCCGTTTTCCCACTTCGTGCATCCCCATTCTCAGCGCACGGCCCATGCCGTCAGCGAGTCCATTTCATCCCGTCCGACGTCCCAAATTTCGAGCCCTCATCACGCCGGGTTCGCTGTGCCTAATCCAGCCATGCGCCGGCGCTGATACTTGCAGGGTTTGGGTTGAAGTCGGCGTTCAATGCTCAACCGTCTCGTCTTTTCATGCGTCGCCTTCGCCTTCCTTTCGCAGCGGCTGCCATCACGGCAGCGACGCTCGCGGGCTGCCACAAACCCCAGATCACGACTTACAACGCGCCCAAGGACGCCGCGCCCGCCATCGCCGGGATGCCGCCCGGACTCGTCGAAAACAGCGCGCCCGCTCCGGCCGTTCGCTGGCAGCTCCCCTCCGGCTGGCAGGATCAGGGCGCCAACAATATCCGCCTCGGTAATATCCTCGTCACCGACGCCGCCGGCCACCGCGCCGAAATGACCGTCACCCGTTTCGAGGGCGATGTCGGCGGCGATCTCGCCAACGTCAACCGCTGGCGCAACCAGCTCCAACTCGCCCCGATCGACGACGCCGCGCTCGAAAATGCGCGCACCCATCTCGACCTCCCCGCCGGCCACGCCGACCTCGTCGATCTCGTCAGCGACGCACCGCTCTCCGGTTCGGAAACCAAAACCCGCACGCTCGTCGCCTGGCTGAAACAACCCGACGCCACGTGGTTTTTTAAGCTCTCCGGTTCCGATTCCCTCGTCGCCGCCCAACGCGACTCCTTCGACGCTTTCCTTCGCTCGGTCGAATTTGCCCCTGCTTCGCCGGCCCCATCCGGCGCGGAGGCCGGCGTATCCACAAACCCTCTACCGTCCGCCGGTCCGCTCGCCTCGGTCCCGATGGCCAGCAGCTCCCTGCCCGCCTCGGCCCTTTCCTCTTCCAACGCGCTCACATGGTCCGCGCCACCTTCCTGGATCGAAAAACCCCTCGGGCCGGTCCGCAAAGGCAGTTTCACGATTCGCGACGCGTCCGGCGGCGAAGCCGATTTGTCCGTCACTGCCTTCCCGGGCGAGGTCGGCGGCCTCCTCGCCAACCTCAACCGCTGGCGGCGCGAACTGGAGCTCGCGCCGATCGCCGAAAACGAACTCACCGCCAACACGCAATCGCTCGCAGCCGGCGCGCTCTCGTTCACCGTCGTCGATTTCGCGGGCACATCCGGCGGCGTTTCCACCCGCACGCTCGGTGCGATCGTCCCGGTCGAGGGCGAAACTTATTTCTTCAAGCTCAAGGGCCCCGACGGCGTCGTTGCCGGCGAAAAATCCGCCTTCCTCGAGTTTCTTAAATCCGTGAAAGCCCGCTGAGCCATGCGCACGTTCTGGAAAAACTCCGTCCGCTTCTTCGCCTCGCTGAAGCTCACCGTCGTCCTCCTCGCGCTTTCGATGGTGCTGATCTTTATCGCGACGTGGGACCAGCGCGATCTCGGCGTGTATCTCGTGCAGAAAAAGTGGTTTCGCTCCTTCGTCGTCGTCCACTTCATCGGCAAAATCGGCTTCCTCTATCCCGGCGGCTACACACTCGGGTTTCTGCTGTTGTTCAACCTCGTCGCCGCACACATCACGCGCTTCAAACTCACGTGGAAAAAGTCCGGCATTTTCCTCACGCATTTCGGGCTCATCCTGCTCCTCCTCGGCGAATTTTGCAGCGGACTCTGGCAGGAGGATTTCTCCATGCGCATCGATGAGGGGCAGACGAAAAATTACGCGGAAAGCTTTCACTTCAACGAGCTCGCCGTCATCGACGCCACCGATCCCAAGACCGACCGTGTCACCGCGATTCCCGAACAAATCGTCGCGACGCAAACCGCCATCAGCCATTCGTCGCTCCCCTTTCGCATCGAGGTGAAAGCGTACTACCCGCACGCCGCGATGCAGCTCCGTGAACAGGCCGCCAATCCCGTGCCGCAACTCGCCACCGCTGGCTTCGGACGCCGCTTCGCACTCACGCCGTTTCCTCCGCCCAAGTCCGACGATCTTCCGCTGCCCGCCGCCTATTTGGAGATCGTCGGAACCGAAGGTTCACTCGGCACCTTCCTCGTTTCCGCGATGGCCCCCCAGCCCGAATCCTTCGTTTACGCCGGCAGGACGTGGCAGCTCGCGATGCGTCCACAACGTGAATACAAACCGTTCTCGCTGCACCTGCTCAAGGTCACCAACGACCTCTATCCTGGCTCCGACATTCCGAAAAACTACGCCAGCCTCGTTCGCCTCGAGACCGAGGATGGCCATCAGGATCAGGAGTTCAAAATCTACATGAACAACCCGCTGCGTTTCGGCGGCTACACGTTCTACCAATATCAGATGCAGGCGCAGGCCGCCGAAAAATTCTCCGTCCTCCAGGTCGTGCGAAACCCGAGCTGGCTGGTTCCCTACATCGCCTGCGCGCTGATGGCGCTCGGGCTCAGCGTTCAATTCGGCATCAGCCTGTTCCGCTTCATCGATAAACGTTCCCGCGCCGCTGCATGAAAAAGCTGCTCCCGCTCATCGTCCTCGCCCTCGGCATCTGTTACCTGGCCGACGGCTTGCGCGCTCCGAAAAACACCACGGATTTCGATCTCGCCGGTTTCAGCCGCCTGCCCGCGCTGCTCAACGGCCGCATCAAACCGCTGGATACCGTCGCCCGTAACACGCTCCTCACGCTTCAGGGCCGCCAGCTCGTCAACAATCCCGAGATGGACCACGCCTACGTGGATTCGCCCATCGAGTGGCTGCTCAACGTCATCTACCGCCCGGAACTCGCCGACACCTACACGACGTTCCGCATCGATAATCGCGAACTGCTCGGTCTCATCGGAAAAACCGGCGACGACCTGAAGGTGAAATACACCAGCAGCGTGAAGCAGTCCATGACCACGCTGGGCTTTCTCCCCAGCCACCACAGCCGCTTTTCCTACAACGATCTCGCGCCCCATCTGGACGAGATCGACCGCCAGACGAAACTCGCCAACAGCACCGACTCAAAATTCCGCACGCCTTTCCAGCGCGCCGTCCTCGCTCTCAGCAGCAACGTAAGCCTGTATCAGCGGCTCAAGTACTCCTTCGTTCCGCCGGACAGCACCGACTTCTACGCAGAGTTGATGCAATTCCAAGGCACGCTCGCGAAAAGCGTCGAAGCCGCCGCCAATCGCGAGGCCGGAAAACCGTACGACACCGAAGCGCTAAAAGCCGCCTCCGACGCCATCCGGCGATATCAGGCGCTCGCCGATTTCGCTTACGTGCATCCGGTCTCGGCACTCGATCCCGCCCATGCCGTTGAGTGGCGCAGTGTCGGCCAGGGCCTCCTCGATAGCTACGCAGCCGGCGAAGTCCCGTATGAAATCATGACCTATGCCGCCCTCGGCAAGGCGTGGCGCGAGAACCAGCCTGCGCGTTTCAACGAGGTAATCCGCCTGTTCCGCCGCGCGCAGGAAAAGCTCCAGCCATCCGCCCTTCGCAAGACCGACCTCGAGGTCCGCTTCAACGTCGCCGAGCCCTTTTATCGCAGCCTCAATCTCTACGCGCTCGCATTCTTCCTCGCCGTTTTCTCGTGGCTCCGCTGGGCGGATACACTCGGCCGCTCCGCCTTTTATCTCGTCGCGCTCGCCTTCGTCGCCACCACCGCGGGCATGCTCGCGCGCATGTGGATCGGCGGCTACGCTCCGGTCACCAATCTCTACTCGTCCGCGCTCTTCGTCGGCTGGGTCGCGGGCGGTCTTTGCCTCGCGCTCGAAGCCATCTACCGCAACGCGATCGGCAGCGTCGCCGCCGGCATGATCGGCGTCGGTACCTTGATCATCGCCCACCACCTTTCTATCGGCGGCGACACGATGGAAATGATGCGCGCCGTCCTCGATTCCAACTTCTGGCTTTCCACTCACGTCATCACCGTCACCACCGGCTACGGCGCCACCTTGCTCGCGGGTTTTTTGGCGATCATCTACGTGCTGCGTGGGCTGCTCACGAAGTCGATGGACAAAGCCACCGCCGACGCGCTTGCACGCATGGTTTACGGCATCGTCTGCTTCGCGACTTTGTTCAGCCTCGTCGGCACGATCCTCGGCGGCATTTGGGCCGATCAATCGTGGGGCCGCTTCTGGGGCTGGGATCCGAAGGAAAACGGCGCGCTCATCATCGTCATCTGGAACGCCATCATCCTCCACGCCCGCTGGGGCGGCATGGTCAGACAACGCGGCCTCATGATCCTCGCCATCTTCGGAAACGTCGTCACCGGCTGGAGCTGGTTCGGCACGAACCTCCTCGAAGTCGGCCTCCACAGCTACGGATTCACCAGTTCAGGCCGGACCAATCTCATCGCTTTCGTCATCCTGAATCTCGCGATCATCGGCCTCGCGCTGATCCCGCTTAAAAACTGGCGCAGCTTCCGCGGGACAACCGCCTGACCACGGCGACGTGGCCGCGCGGATACGCTCGCGACCTCCTCACTCCAGGGTGAACTCGCCCTGCGCTTTCGGCACACTCACGCCGAGGAAAATGCCGTAGCGTTCGATCCAGTCGTCGAGTTTATCGACGTAGTACTGCGGGTCATACGGCGCCGCCGCGGCGTCGTACAACGCAACCGGCCGCGCGCGCTGCCAGTCGCTGGTTTTTCCCTTCGCCTTCGCCGTGATGTAGTACGCGACGCGCTCGCCCATCCGCGGTCGCGGCGACAGTTGGAGCGCCGCTTCAGCCGACGCGCGTCGCGGTTTTCCTCCCGCCACCATCGCGCGCTCGTACGCGTCGGGATTCTGGCTGAGCGTTTCGGACTTCGCGAGTTCCTGCACCGTGGCCGCCCGCTCGTTGATTCTTCGGCGAAAATCTTCCACCAAGGTCATCGGCGATTCCATCTCCGCACCGACCAAAAAGCGGATCAACCGGTCGCTGATTTTTTTCAAAAATGGCTCGATACCGCGCGAGCGCAGCGCCGATCCGCGGATCGTGAGTTTCGCGCCGTCGTACAACGCGTAGTTCTTCGCCTTGTAGCAAAACATCGCCGTGTAACGACCGTCGTACTCCAGCTCGATGCCCGGCGGCAGAACGGAAACCACCCGTGCCAGCAATTCCTCCGGCCGGTCGAAAAACTCCTCCGACGAGAGGTAGATGCCGTCCGTATCCGCTTCGAGGATCGTGCAGCCGTGCCGCGCGAACTCGTCGATCAGCACCTGCAATAATTCACGCCCGCGCCGCGTGACTTCCGCCGCGAGTTCGCCATCGCCGAAGCGCGCATTGGCGAAACCGAGATACCCGTAGAACGAGTTGATCAGGATCTTAAAATTCGTCTGCCGCGCCTGATACTCCGCGCGCAAATCCGCCGTCTCCGCCGTGCGCGCGAGTGTTTTGAATTTCAGTCGGTACTCGCGCAGCCGCCGCAACAGCGGAATGAATACACCGAGCGAATCGTTGCGCGGGTTTCGGCCGATTTGCAGGAGCAGGCTCGGGTAAAGCGACGCCACGTCGAAGTGCAGCACGTGCTTGAAAACACCTTCCTTAAAACTGCGCTTGTATCCGCCTTCTAATGGCGCTAGTTCCGCCTGCGCGTGACACGTCTGTCGCGCGTGGTAATATTCCTCCAGAAAGAGCAGATCGATCTTCGCCGTGGTGCCGCGCAGCGTCGCATCCTGCAGCAAGATCGGGAACGTCTTCGTCTGCTCGAAGTACGTCGGCAGCAGCAGGTCGGCGATGCCTTTGGTTTCGCGCAAATCGTCGGCCAGATACGCCAAAAATTGCGCGCGGTTTTGCACGAAGGCGTCCGCGATTTTGTCGCCGGCGAGATACGTGCGTTCGCCCTTTTCAGCGGCTTCTTCGCTCGTGATTCCAAAATACACCGCGGCGTCCTTCAATCCGTACGACGTCATTTCGCGCGTCGTGATGTCGTACATCTGCACGAGCAGATACGTGTCGATCACGGTGCGCCCGGGCAGATCGGCGCGCGGGAAATCGATCCAGCGCTCGGCGACTTTCAGGCGGCTGTTGCGAAAGGTCGCCTTCTGTCCGAAGCGGCCCCATGCGCACGGGACTTTGAAACGTTTCGCGCGCTGCCGCAGGTAATCGAAATCGAATTTGAAGAGATTGTGTCCTTCGATGATGTCCGGATCTTCTTCGTGCAGCACGTCGTTGAATTCCAGCAGGAGCTTTTTCTCCGCCTCGTCCGTCATCGCTTCGAGCACGAGCAGCCGCTGACGTTCGCCAAATTGGAGTCCGATCGCGAGCACCCGGTCGCCCGGACGGCTGGCCGTACTGAAACCGCCTTCTTCGCTGGTGCCGGTTTCGATGTCGAACTGGCAGCGCCGCACCTGCGTGAAATTCAAATCGCGAAAGAGCCGCTCGCGACGTTGCAGTAGAAACGCGTTTTCCAACGGCCGAAGTGTATCGGCGGATACACCGGTGGTCTTGAGCAACGCATAAAAACTCTCGTGCGCTGCGAGCGACGACGCGTGCGCGAGACGGTTGTAAACGCCTTCGCCCGCGAGCGTCTCGACCTCCACGCCGGTCACGCCGACATCGACCGGCGGCTCCGAAAACCACGTGAACGGCCGCAGCGTTTCGACACGTTCCTCGCGCCCGCCGTCAGCGAGCGCGACCGACACGTGCGCCCGGCCTTCGTCATCAATCCAAAGGCCGCACAAGGGCGCGGCGGACGGCTGGTCGGCGTCGCTCAAAACGGTTTCGTGTACACCATCAGCACCGCGACGAAAACGAACAGCACGGCCAGCGCCGCGAACAATCCGGCTTTCGCGCGACGACGATAGCCGAGCCCGGCCATCGCGGAGAGGCCGAGCCAGCACACCATTTTCACGATCATCCAGCCGGCGAAGTGATTCGCGTAGAGTTTCGAGATCAGCCCGAAACCGCTGATGAGCATCAGGAGACTGGCGATGCCAGTGATCATGAGGACTTTTTTGCGCGACTCGGCGGGTGCGGCGAAGGCGTAGAACGTATAGCCGGTCAAAACCAGCAACGCGAAGACGTGGATGACGTGATAGACGGTGGGACTCATGAGGCGGTGAACTCACACCGCCTCGCGGCGGTTGGAAAGAAAAAGTTGATCCTCCGCCTGTGCCGTGCGCCCAAAGGCTCTAGTCCTTTTTAGGTTAAGGTGGGCGCCTCCCCCGCAGCGTCTGCTTTCCGATTTACGGCCTAGCATCTTCCACGGCGGGCTCAGCTCCCGTAATAAATCTAAGGCAAAGAGCAGTTATTGAAAGCACCTCGAACACTGCAGAGGATCAAGCGGAAGACGGTAGGTCGCCGCGGCGCTCCGTCAAACGCGAAGACAGGTTTTGCCGCACGCAAAAATCACAGCTCCGCGCCGTTCGCGCGAATCGTTTCGCGATACCACGCGAACGAGTCCTTCGGTGTGCGTTTCTGCGTCTGATAATCCACGTGCACGAGGCCGAAGCGGTCCTTGTAGCCTTCCATCCACTCGAAGTTATCCAGGATCGACCAATAGAAATAACCCGCCACCGGCACGCCGTCATCGATCGCCTGGCGGATGCCACCGAGATAACGCGCCATGAAGTCGATCCGCTGGGGATCGTGCACCGCGCCGTCGAGATGCACGAAGTCCGTGTTGCAAAAACCGTTCTCCGAAAACACCAGCGGCAGTCCGTAACGCTCCGTCTGAAACCGCGCCGCCCAGTACGGCGCCATCGGCGCGACATTGAGCCACGGCAGCGTGCCCCTCGCATTGCCGGCGCCCCACCCGCCCGGAAGTTTCTCCGCATTCCCTTTCGCATCCGCGCGGACCAGCCAGCCGGAGTAACAATTGTACGCGAGGAAATCGATTCTCTGTGAAATGAGTTTCATGTCCGCCGCCGTGATCGCTGGCAGATCTTTCTCGAACGCCTTCAACCCTTCCTCCGGATATTTCCCGGTCATCACCGGATCCATCCACCACGCGAGGTTCCACATCCCGCGCTCCGTGCAGGAAAAATAATCGCGCCGCGCCGCCTCGATGTCCCGCTTGCTGGACGTCGCCGGGATGCGCTCCCGCGCCGTGTGCGCGAGCGAGATTTTCACCTTTCCCGCACAGCCCGCGCGCAATGCCTGCACGCTGCGCCCGTGCGCGAGCAACAGATGATGCGCGCCGCGCAGACACTCCGCGAACGACAGCTTCAACCCTGGCGCGAAAAGCCCTTCTTGATGCCCGAGCCCGAGGATAACCGGCGGCTCGTTGAACGTCATCCAGTGCTTCACGCGATCGCCCAGCCTGGCCGCGACGATCTCCGTGTAGTCACCAAACCACTCCACGATATCGCGGTTCATGAAACCCCCGCGCTCCTGCAAAGCCTGCGGCAGGTCCCAATGAAAAAGCGTCACCCACGGCGTGATGCCCGCTTCGAGCAGGCCATCGATCAGCCTGTCGTAAAATGCCAGCCCCTTCGCGTTGGGCTTTCCTGTGCCGAGAGGTTGGATACGCGGCCACGCCACTGACATCCGGTACGCGCCGAGCCCGAGTTGCTTCATCAGCCCCACGTCTTCGCGCCACCGATGATAGTGATCGCAGGCGACATCGCCTGTGTGGCCTTCGAAGATCTTTCCAGGCTGATGGGAAAATACATCCCACACGGATGGACCGCGACCGTCAGTCGTCGCGGCGCCTTCTATTTGATAAGCGGCGGCGGCGGCGCCCCACGTGAAATTTTTTGGAAATGGCATGAGCGGGAGGGGAAAAAAGGAGTTTAAACGCGGACCGACGCCGCAGCCGCGAACGAAAACCGGACGATGCGCCTCTTCGCGCGCTTCAAACCCTCCCGTGTTCGCGCCTGTTCGCGTTCGCGCGCGGCGAAAAAATCACTTCGCCAGCCCGAGGAAGTTCACGATCCAGTTGTTCGTCGCTTCCCACTGCTCGGGCGTGTAGCTGTGCGCGAGCTCAAGCGTGACTCCGAGCGTCTTGGGCGCGGTGATGACGTTGTACGCCGAATACGTCGAGGTCGGCCCGCAGACATCATCGTTGTAGCCCCAGCTATAATAACCCGGGACCTTCACGCGCCGTGCGAAATTCACCGTGTCGTAGTAGCGCGCCGTCTCGATCTTCGCCGGCGAAGTTTGCTCGGAGGGCGATCCGTCGGCGTTGGGCTGAAACGGATGCGGCCAGCCGCCGGCCCGTCCGTGAAGCGGACCGGAGACGTCGCAGAAAGCCGGATGCGTCACCGCGATTCCCGTCACGCGGGGATCGAGCGCCGCCGTCGAGATCGTCAACATGCCGCCCTGACTCGCGCCCATCACGAGAAGATCCTTGCCATTCCACATCTCGCGCGACGCCAGAAAATCGTCCGCTCGGATGCAGCTCAGATTCACGCGGTGATAATAAAACCGCTCGCGGCTATCGAGGCCGCTGAACCAATAACCGTTGAGCGCGCTCGCCAGCAACTGGTCGTAAAGCTCCAGCGGGAGATTCACCGGAATCCCGTGGATGCCGATTTCCAGCACGATCGCGCCGCGCGCCGCCAAGTCCTTGTCGCCTGAATACGGACGCACGCCGGCGCCGGGCACCTTCAAGACCGCCGGATATTTCCCCGGTTTCTTCGGCTCGCACAAAATCCCATAAACGCGCGCCGGCGCGGTCCACGCCTCGCCGACCGTGCGGAAACTCACGTGGTAAACATTCACCGTGCCCGTGCTCGCATCGGGCAGCAGCGTCATGTGCGCTTCGATCGGGATCTTCGCGAGTTCGTCTTTGCCCTGCTGCCAGAACGCGTCGAAGTCCGCCGGCTCGGTCTGCGTCGGCTGGATTTTCTCCGGCGAAAACGCCGCCGTCGCCGCGCCTTTGTAGGTCTTGCCCGCGACTTCAGTCGTCACCGCGCAACGCAGAAATCCCGGCTCGTTCATCGTGCCGCCGTCGATCACGAGTCCCTCTATCGGCACCGCCGCCGTGATCGTTTTCGCCGGCTGCATCTCGGCGCCGACGGTGTAGCTCACGCTCACGTTGTCGACCGGCTCATTATCGGCGACGACCATGACGCGAAATTTCGCCGGCTCGCCCGGCGTGTAGGTCCAGTCGCGGTGATCAGGCGACACCCGGACCTGCACCGTCGCGACGCGCAGCGTCACATGCGGAGGCACCGGCGAAATCGGCGTCGCGGCCGGACTGAGCGCGGCAGCGGAAAACGCCAGGCTGACAGAGGCGAGGAGGCGGACGGGGTTCATGATGAGTTTTTTTGGGGGGACGAGCGACGCGATCCGATGAGCGAATACGCAAGAGAGCGAGGCAATCGATCGCCGGGGGCCGAATGCTAGCGGCAAACGCGCGGCACAGACATGATTTTGGTGCGTCACCAATTGAGACCTATTTCCGACCGGCACGAGGAAAAGCTCACGCGCGGTCCCGCGAGAACGGAAGAAGGCACCGGCGTTTCCCGGCTACGACGCGCGCGTCGCGAGCACTTTTTTCAACGCCCGGCCGAGATCGGCGACGCGAAAGGGTTTCGACAGATAACCGCAAAACCCGCGCTCGATTAACGCGACCGCGAGTTCTTCGCTGTCGTAGCCGGTACACACGATCGCGCACACACCCGGATCGATCGCGCGCAACGCCTCAAAAGTCGCTTCGCCACCCATTCCACCGATGATCGTCAAATCGAGAACGACCACATCGTACGGCTGGCCGGAAACCAAGTGCCGGCGATAAAGCGCGAGCGCCTCGTCGCCGTTGCGCGCGGTGTCGTACGTGTATTCGAGACTCCCCAACATCCCGCCCGCGATCCGGCAGATGTCGGCATCGTCATCCATAAACAGGATACGCCCCGTGCCGGACCGCGCCATCGGGGCATGACGAGTCTCGGAGGTTTCCACCGCCTTCGCCGCCTGCGGCAGGAGAATGACAAACTGCGTCCCTTCGCCCGGCGCGGAATGCACACGCACTTCGCCGCCGTGCCGGAGCACGATGTTTCGCACCGTCGGCAACCCGAGGCCCGTGCCGTTTTTCTTCGTCGTGAAAAACGGCTCGAAGATTCGCGCCACCACACCGGCGGGAATTCCCGAGCCGTTGTCGCTCACGGAAATCTCCACGTACGCTCCCGGCTCCAGTGCTCCGCCCGCGCCGTCCGTCACCGTCGTCGCCACCGCTCGCAGAAGAATGCGCCCGCCGTGCAGCGGCAGCGCCTGAAGCGCATTAATGATGAGATTTTGGAAAACCTGAAGCATCTGCCCGCGATCGACCGAGACCACCGGAAGCGTCTCCTCCGCTTCGATACGGATCTCCGCGTTGCCGCCGGCGTGGGCCAGCCGCACCGCGTCTCGCAAAATCTCCACCGGCGAAATCGTTTGCCGCGCCGATGACGCCGAGCCGCCTTTCGCCACCGCGAGCAATTGCTTCGTCAGCGCCTTGGCGACCATGCACGCGCGTTCGCTGTCGGGCAGGAAGGTGGCGTCGTGATTTTCCTTCGCGTGCGAAATGCCGCCGAGGATGGTCGTCAGCAGATTATTGAAATCGTGCGCCAGCCCGCCCGCGATCACGCCGAGGGTTTCGAGCCGGTTGATTTTCAACAACTCTTCAGGCGTCAGCGTCATTTCTTCCGGGTCGCGAAACACGAGCACCAAACCGGCCACGCTACCGTCAGGCGTCCATAGCTGCCGGATCGACCAGACGATCGCGCGCGTACTCTCCGCGGTGGGCGAAGCGAGCGCGTGATCGATGCACAACGGTGGATGCGCGCCACCCGTGAGCGCTTCGTCGAGCGCGTGCGCGGCGGGCTGTCCGTTATTCCGATGCACGAGGATGAAAACCTCGCTCACATGTCGCGACCGCGCGGCTGGGAGCGGCTGGCCCGTCAACCGCCGGGCATTCGCGTTCAAGTACACCACGCGCCCCCGCTGATCCGCGATGATCAGCCCTTCGCTCAGCGCATCGAGCGCGTCACCAATCAACGCGGGTGGTATCGGATTATCGGAGACAGCATCCACGCTTCCCGGCAGCGCGCAGCAAAATCCCACGACGCGAAGCAATTCCCCGGTGCGCGAGAGCGTCCGGTGCGCGCTCATCAAGGCCGGTGCCACGCGTCCATCCGGGCCGCGCAGCCGGATCACCTCGGAAAACGTTTCCAATCCCGGCGCCGGCCCGAGAAAAAACGCCCGGGCGCCCCGCGCCGCGTCCGCCGCTGGCAAGGCCGCGAGAAACGCGTTCAACCCATCCGCCGCCACGCGCTCGAAACCGCCCGCGAGCGTTCGCCACGCCGGCGAAAACCAGTTCCGATGCGTGCTGAAATCCAGATCGAAAGCCGCCACCGAACCACTCTCCGTGAGCCGGTGGAAACGGTCTTCGTTCGCATAGGTCTGGTCCTCGTGCTCCTTGCGTTCGGAGATGTCGATCTGCAGGCCGGTCACGCGCTCCAGCTTCCCCGCCGTGTTGAAAACCTGAGCGCCCAGGCAATGCACCCAAACGTAATGGCCGCGCCGATGTTTCATGCGGACTTCCACGGAAAAACTTCGCGTGCCGCCGGCAACGTGCCGGTTGGGCACGCGGTCCGGAGCGGCCATGGAATCATCGGGGTGCAGCAGCCGCAGCCAGCTGTCGTAGGTATTGACCAGCTCCGTATCCGTAAACCCGAGAGTTCGTTTCCACGCCGGCGAATAGTACATCTCGCCGGCTTTGAAATTGAGGTCGAAAAATCCCGCCGCGCCCTGCTCCGCGAGCAACGCGAGTCCTGAATCCGCCAGCATCGGAGGGCTCGCGTCCCGACGGCGCCCCGCATCGTCCGCCCACGCAAAGTATCCGCCTGTCGCGCGATTCTCCTCCAGCCGCACGACGATATCCGCACCCGGCACGCCGTCGATGCGCGCCACGCAGGTGATGGTGCGGTTGAACGCGCTCGCGAGAAAAAGCTGCCACTGCAACGAGTAACGGGCCGCCTCCGGCGCGTTCTCCACTTCGAACCGGACAAGATTCACAAACGGCTTTCCACCCAGCCGGATCGAGTCGGTTTTCCAAAAATCCTCCGCGCCCGCGCTCGCGCTCACAATCGAGCCCGCCGCATCCAGCACGAAAAGCGCAGGCGCCTTCAGGCGGGCCCCGGCCGCCCAAGGTTTCGGCGTGGAGGTCGCAGACGCCTCGTTCACGACGAAAAGCCGGGGGTGAGCTGGCGACGTCGCCAGATGGATACACGCGCCCGCCAGTGATTTTCACCGGGCCGGGCCGCGTTTGTTTTCTTCGCGAGAGCGGGGACGTTCTTCATGTGCGCGTGATGCTAAAGCGCCCGAACGACACCGACCGGAATGAAAAGTTCAGCCGCGCGTAACTTCCCCGTCCCGCGGCGCCAGCAGCGCTTTTTCCCGCGCCGGCGATTCAAGCCAGCGGACCACACGCCCATGCGCGAAACGGATGTAGGGCTCCTGGTCGTTCAAGCAGGGGATTTGCTGAAACGCCGTGCCGCCCGCGCCCATGAAAATTTCTTTCCCCTCGCCGGAGATCTCCTCGATCGTCTCCAGGCAGTCGGCCACGAACGCGGGACAAAGAATCAGCAGATTTTTTTTGCCCGCTTCCTTCGGCAGCCGCACGAGTTCAAAATCCGTGAACGGCGTCAGCCACGGTTCTCCCGCCAGACGCGATTGAAACGACACGGAATAGCGTCCCTCAACAAGTCCCGCGCGCTTCACGAGTGCGCGCGTTGTCGCGAGCACTTGAGCGCGATAACACGTCGCATGCGCAGGCGAGCACATCTCGCAGCAGTCGCCGGAAGCGAGGCAATGCGCCTTCGACGAGTCGGCTTTTTTCAAATGCCGCTCCGGAATGCCGTGATAGCTGAAAAGTACATGATCGTGCGGCTGCGCGAAGTACGGCTGGCTCACCTCGTAGAGCGCCTCGATGTAGTCTTCGTCCTGATAAAACGGCTGCACCGTCGTGATCTTCAATGCCGGCGCGAGCACCGTCGCTTCCTCGATGACTTTCACCACCACCGTCTCCCACGAGGACATCGCGTAGTGCGGGTATTGGGGAAACAACAACACCTCGTCGATGCCGTCGGCCGCGAGCTGCTCGACGACGGACGCGATCGAGGGATTGCCGTAGCGCATCGCCAAATACACGGGCACGTCAGGACCGAGCCGGGCCGCGAGTTTCTTCTGCACCGACTTCGATAAAACGATCAGCGGCGATCCCTCCGGCTGCCAGATCTCGGAGTAAGCGTGCGCCGACTTTTTCGGCCGCGTCCGCAGGATGATGCCTTCCAGCAGGAGCGTTTTAAACGGCTGTGCGGGCTTATCGAGCACCCGCTCGTCGCCGAGAAATTCACGGAGATAACGACGCACATCCGGGACCGACGTCGAGTCAGGTGAACCGAGGTTAACGAGGAGGACGGCGCGTTTGGGCATCGCGTTGGATTTGTCGCAACTCACCTCCGCCTGTCAAACGCCCGCGCGGTCAATTCGGTGACGTGCGGCATCCGCGGCGACGACCGCAAATGCGCGGCCATGTCAGAATCGGAAGCCGCGGATTCAAATGCGTTCACAAGTTGGCGCTCAGCGAGGCGGCGGGCGAGCGGCAAGCCCGCTTCGGGCGGCTCCGCGCGAAGAGAAGAAACAGGAGAAACAGGCGATGAGTTCCTGGAAAATCAGCGTTGGTTCGATGGTCGCGCGTCGTTTCTGGACCGCGTGGGAAAAGTTAAACGCGCGAAGAATGACCCGCCGCCTTCGCCATGAATTCGCCCACGGCCACCGCGAGCGGGATGCGGGCGGCACCGGAACGTCGCGCCCCTTGTTTAAACGCCCCGCGCTCCGCTGATCTTGCTGATCAAGTGGTGCACGTTTTCTGGCGCGATCCGATCCGTGACGATGGTTCGCGAGAAATGATGTTCGATATCCAGATGCAGCCCGTCCTCGGATCCCGGCCGCACGAACTGCCGGACGAAATCCATCCCGCCACGCGGCTTGATCCAGCGGTAATAAGTATCGATGTCGTCCGACTCCACCACGATATCCAGTTTCAGGAAGATGGTGCAGTACAGGGTCAGGTCGCGGAACGACAGAAACCACGTCGGCGGATTCACCAGCTGATCTCGTATGCTAAGTGTCATATCGAGGGATTCGTTTTAGCAGTCTTGCTGACAACTACGGCACAAACCCGGAAATTTTAACGCGCATAAGGGTCTCATCGAACCGGGTAAAATCCCCAGTTGAGTTTTGCCTTTCCGGCCCGCGCGCCCGTCTTCATCCGTGATCATTCTTTTTTAATCATGAGCAATCCGCGCAAACCTGTCCTTCTCATCATCCGCGATGGCTGGGGAAAAAATCCCCACGCCGACCAAGACGCGTTCAACGCCGTCCACCTCGCGAAAAAAGCCGCGGACGACAAACTCCACGCCCTTTATCCGTGCACGCTTGTTTCCGCCAGCGGCCTCGACGTCGGCCTGCCCGACGGCCAGATGGGCAACTCCGAGGTCGGCCACGAAAACATCGGCGCCGGTCGCATCGTCGATCAAGAGCTGGTGCGCCTCAACAAGCTGTTCTCCGAAAAACAACTCGCCAAAAATCACGTCTGGCAGGCCGCCGTCGCCCGCGTGAAAGCCAGACCCGGCGCGAAACTCCATCTCATGGGCATCGTCTCCGACGGCGGCGTCCACGGCATGTTGGAGCATCTCTACGGCATCCTCCGCCAGGCGAAGGAAGACGGCCTCACGCCAGCCCAGGTTTTCATCCACGGTTTCACCGACGGCCGCGACACCGCGCCGACATCAGGTCTTGGATACGTCAAGCAGGTCGAGGCCGAGTGCGCCAAAATCGGACTCGGGAAAATCGCCACCATCTGCGGCCGCTTCTGGGCCATGGACCGCGACAACCGCTGGGAACGCGTCCAGAAAGCCTACGACATGCTCGCCGGCCGCTCGTCCGTCGCCACGGCCACCAGCGCCACCGCCGCCATTCAGTCCTACTACGACAAACCGCTCACCGAGACTCAAAAGGGCGACGAGTTTGTGCCCGCTACGTGGATACTTGGGCCGGACGGCAAACCGCTCGCAACCTTCGCCGACGGCGACGCGGTGCTCTTCTACAACTACCGCGGCGACCGCCCGCGCGAGATCACCAAGGCGTTCGTGCTCGATAGCTTCACGGAGTTCGATCGCGGCCCGAAGCTCGATCTCTACTACGCGACCATGACCGAGTACGAAGCCGGCCTGCCCGTGCATGTCGTGTCGCCGAAACCCGCGCCGCTGAAAAACATCCTCGGCCAGGTCGTCGCCGACGCCGGCATCGCGCAATTCCGCTGCGCCGAGACCGAGAAAAATCCTCACGTCACTTTCTTCTTTAACAACTACCGCAAGGACCCGTTTCCCGGTGAAGACCGCGCCTGCCCCGCGAGCCCCAAGGTCGCGACCTACGATATGCAACCCGAGATGTCCGCCGCCGAGGTGACGCGTGTATCCAAGGAAGCGATTCTCTCCGGCAAATACGGCCTGATCGTCGTCAACTTCGCCAATCCCGACATGGTCGGCCACACCGGCTCGCTCCCCGCCGCCATCAAAGCCGTCGAGGCCACCGATCGCGGCGTCAGCGAACTCCTCGCCGCCATCGCCCACATGAAAGGTCGCGCCATCGTCTGCGCCGATCACGGCAATTGTGAGCAAATGTGGGACCCGGCCGCCAACGGTCCGCACACCGCGCACACGCTCAACCTTGTTGAAGTCTTCGTCATCGGCGATGGTTTCGCCGCCGGGAAAACCCAGATGCGCAACGGTGGCCGCCTCGGCGACATCGCGCCAACGATCCTTCAATTAATGGATCTTCCGAAACCCGCCGAGATGACCGGCCAGAGCCTGATCGCAGGATAATCGTTTCGCCGCACTCTGAAGCGGCCCGGGGACCACGCGCCGTTCGCGTGTGGAGTCCGGCGGCCGCGGGACTCGGTTCGAAATGGGGACGCCCCTTGAGACCGGCCGATGGCCGCCGGTCTATTACACGCTCCTCATTGAGCAGCGTAATCGCCCGCCGCGTTCCCCGCCTTCGCCAGCTCCCCCGCGCCCGCCGATTTCTCCGCATTCGCCGCCAGCCAATTATCCGCCGGCGATTTCGCGCCGATCAATTTCCGCGTGCTCCGCGCACCGCACACCGCCAGCACTTCCAGCCAGAGTACGCGTAGCTCCACCGCGGTACGATGGCGCACCGGCGGCTGACGCAACACCAGCGCGTCGTCTTCGCGCACGAGCCAGCCCCAACCCACCGGAACTTCGTGCTCTGCCACGATCCCTGGCTCAGTCACCAGATAAAGATGATCGGCCGCGTGATAGCGGCTGAGTCGCGCGAACTTCACGCAATGGGCCAGCTTGCTCTGCAACACGCCCAGTTCCTTTTCCAACGCGTGCAACGTGTCGTGCCGCAGCCCTGCCAGATCGTAGTCATCAAACTCCGCGAAGAGCGAAACGCCTCTCCGCAAATCCGGACGGTGCACCGCGATCATCGCGCGCAACTCGCTCACGCGCGCCGCCAGCTCCACACTTCGGATACGCACCGCCGGCTCATCCGCTCGATCGCGGATCAGGTCCGAACGGCACTGCTTGCATTCGAAAATCGCGACCATCCCCGCTTCGCCCAATAACTGACGCGACGCCGCCGCCACATCGGCTCGATAACCGCTCCTCGGCACCCGCACCTCGCAGCCGGCCACGGGTAAGCCGTGCGCCTGGGCCCACTCGAAGGCCTGGCGCTTCAGCTCCCGGTGAGCCTGCGTTTCTCCGTTTTTCATCGCGCGATTTTCATCCGCGTCCGTTCAAACACTCTCCGCGCGTCAGGCTAGCGCAAATCTCGTCCCGGCCAAAAATCTCCACGGGCGCGAAAACCGGTCCGACGAGTCTTCTCCGGCAAACTTCTCAATCACCTTACTGGCCAGACGATTGACCCGGCCCCCGTCAGTCACCATCACGAGAGCAGCTCGGTTCCTCCCGCGCCGGGCTTCCACCCCAACCTCTGACCACCCCTCATGAGCCAGCCCCCACCCGTCCCTCCTGTCGCACCTGTTTCTCGCAAAACCTCCGGACTCGCCATCGCCGCCCTCGTGTGCGGCGTGTTAAGTCTCCTCGGCGGAGTCGTATTAATTATCCCACTACTGCTCGCGGTCATCCTTGGCCACATCGCCGTCGTCCGCTGCGACCGCGATCCATCGCTCGGCGGCAAAGGCCTCGGACTCGCCGGTCTCATCATGGGCTACGTGTCCATCGTCATCGGCGGCCTGCTGGCCTCCATGGCCATTCCCGCGTTCGAAAAGGTCCGCGAACAAGCCATGCAAAAAACGATGGCTAACGACGCGCGCATGATCGCCCTCGCCGCCCGGCAAGTGATGCTCACGAACGGCGAAAAGCCCGTCGCCTTTTCGATCGATCTGTCCACCGGCGCGATCTCCGGTCCGCTCTCTGAATTCGTTCCGCGCGTCACCGCAGGAACGACCGCCATCGACGGAATCGTCGAAAATTCCGACGACGGCTTTTCGCTCCAAAATCAAAAAACGTACGGCGGCGCCGTCATCCGCTTCGACGCCGAGGGTCATAAAATCGGCAATCTCGCCCGATACTGACGCGCCGTGGTTTGGCCCGGTGCTCCCCTTTGTCGGCTCTGCATCTCGGGGCGCAGACGGCCACCGCAGGAACCAGCGCCCCGCCCGCTGGTCCAGCGCGCCAACCGCGCCGCTTATGAGCAATGAACTGATCGAATTCGAAACCTTCATGCGCCAGCGGCGCGAAGCCGCTCAAGCCTACGTCAATGGAGAATTCGCCCCGCTCGCCGCTCTCGTGACGACGACCGACCCCGCCACCTTTTTCGGCCCCAAAGGCGGCTGGCAGGAAGGTGCGAAACACGTTTCGTCCGTTTACGAAACCGGTGCCTCATCCTTCGAAGCCGGCGGCGAAACACATCTCGACATTCGCCAGATCGGGGTCGGCGGCGGCCTCGCTTTTTGGACCGGCGTTCAGCGCGCCACCGTGAAACTCCGCGGACGCGAGGAACCCGTTTCCATGGATATCCGTGTCACCGAAGTTTTCCGTCACGAAGGCGAAGAATGGAAACTTGTCCACCGCCACGCCGACCCACTCGTCGCAGCCAGCGCGGACGCGCCCTGACCCGCGTCCCGCAAACGCCTAAAATTGTTCCGGACGCAAATGGTCCGCCGTCCGAGGGCCGGACGGGACGCGCCGGACGGCCGCCAGTCCTTGCGTTTGCGTCAGCACTACTCGTTTCCGAACAACGACAACTCGTCGTCTCCGCCGCCCACGATGCGCGCCAAATCTTCCGGCACCGTCTGCCCGAGCAAACGCCGGAGTGCGAGCGCCGCCTTCGGCGCGAAATCCTCGGCGTGATTGTTCACGCTCACATGCACATCGCGCGCCTCCGACTCCAACTTCCCGATACGCGCCGCGATCTCGCGAAGATCCTTCCCGGTGTACTCATAATGATGGCGATCGCTCGCGCTCTTGGCCCGCAGATAGTCCGGGTTCCGTCCATGCAATCGCATATAAGCGAGGCGCGGAGCGGTCACTTCATCGATCGCCGGCAGCAATGCGGGGCCATTCAACTTCGGCAGATCCAGCGCGACCCAGCTTAATTTTCTCTCGCGAAAAAATGTCAGCGTCTCCTCAAGCGCCCCGCCTTCGACCCAGCCCCGGCTGCGCAATTCCACCGCCAGTGGGTAAGGCCGAAGTTTTTCCGCCACCGCCTCCAGTTCATCGAGTCGGTGGCGTGCGGGCGTGAACGACGGCGCGAGCGTCAGCAGAAATGCGCCCAGTTTTTTCGCGTCAATCAGCGGCTGGGCCGCATCGAGCAACCGCGCGACCAAATCACCTTTCGCCGCCGCAGCGGGATTTTCCGAAAACGCGCGCAGCAGTTTGAGATCAAAACGGAATTTCGCGGGCGTTTGCTCCACCCAGTTCGCGACCGTCTCGCGACGCGGCGTCGCATAGTAAGTCGAATTCACTTCCACGCGGTCGAACCACTTCGCATACGTGGCCAGCCGCGCTTTCGCCGGCAGACCTTTCGGATAAAGGACGCCGGTGTACTCAGGGTCCGCCCAGCTGCCGCAGCCAATGTGAATCGCCATCGCGAAACCATGCATTTCCCCCCGCGATCCCGCAATCTCCCTCAAGAAAATTTCCTTCCCGCCTTCGATCCATTCCGTCTCGCACGGCACTGTGGCGATTTCCCACTTCGCCGCTCGCGCTTCCGCCCGCACCCGCTTTCTTGCCAGCCTCATGCCCGGGCCGAAAAAGAAACCCACTCCTCCGCGAAAAAACGTATCCCCCGCGCGGCGACGTGGGCCGTCGTCGACGGTTTCACCCAGCGCATGGAAACTTCTCTCGATCGATAATCGCCCGCTCCAACGCGAAGCGTGGGCGAACTTCCACACCGCCCGCAAACGCCTGCAAAAAGTAGCGCGCGACCTCCACCGCCACGAGGAGATCGATCTGCCCGCTTACGAGAAATGGCTCCACCACACCTTCCCCGTCTGGATCACCACGCTGCGCGATCTCTACGCTGAAGTTTCCACGAAAAGCCGCCAGGTGCGGACCGTCCTCGCCCTGTCGGAGCTGACCGGACGTTCGCCCAAAAAACTCTGGCGCGAACAACGCGAATACGAAGCCAACCCCGAGGCCTTCGACGACGAATCCGCCGATGAGTCACCGTCCGACGATAATACCGGGAACGAATCGTCCAGCGAGCGCGACGACGACTCTTCCGACCGCGATTTCTTCGGCGACGACGAGCCTCACGGCGAATCGGACCGTAGCCAAAATTCCACGACATCCGCCGCGCAGGCCGCGAAAGACATCTACCGCCGCCTCGTCCAACGCCTTCACCCGGATCGTGGCGGCGATTGGAATGCGGTCCGCCAGCGCCTTTGGCACCAGGTGCAGCAGGCATGGGCCGCCGTCGACGCCGACTGGCTCGCGCGCATCGAGATCGAATGGGAAACCGCCAACGACGTGCTCGGCCCCGATTCGCCGTTGAGTCGTTTGCGACGCGCGATCGAGGAGCTCATCGCCGCCCGCCGCGACACCGAACGCAAACTCCGCGACTACCGCCGTGCGCCTCAGTGGCGTTTCACGCTGTTGGAAAAAACCCGGCACCTCCTCCACGCGCGCACCTACGCCAATTTTCGCCACGACGTCGCCATCCTCCAGCGCCAGCTCGAGCACCTCAACCGCACCATCGCCGTCTGGGAAAAAGAGCCCCGCGCGAAAGAACGGCCTCGCCCGCGGTCTTCGCAAAGCCGCCGCTCCGGCACCTGATCGCGAGGGCACTCCGGCATCGGCCCGTCCGGCCGGCTTACGCTTTGCGTCGGGACATCTTTGCGGTTCAAACCAGCTCCGCTGAAACCCGCCGCCAAAACGCCCAATCACACGCGCGGTGAATTGCATCCGCGCAATCTTCACCGCGCGCCCTACGATTTCCCGCGCTTGATCGGGCGCTGCCCCGAGCTCGCGCACTTCCTCCAGCCGCATCCGCTCGGCGGCGACACGATCGATTTTGCCGATCCCGCCGCCGTCGCCACGCTCAACCGCGCGTTGTTGAAACTCCACTACGGCGTCGCCCACTGGGAAATCCCTCCCGGCAGCCTGTGCCCGCCGGTTCCCAGCCGCGCCGACTATCTGCACCACGCCGCCGGTCTCCTCGCAGAATCCAACGACGGCGCGCCTCCGCACGGCCCCGGCATCGTCGCCCTCGACATCGGCACCGGCGCAAACGCGATTTATCCTTTGATCGGCAGCGCGGTGTACGGCTGGCGGTTCGTCGCGACCGACGCCGATGCTGTATCGATCAATTGGGCACGCGGGCTGATCGCGAGCAATCCTCCGCTGGCGAAAACCGTCGACTGCCGGTTCCAGCCCGCGACCGACGCGATCTTCGAAAACATCGCCGGGCCTGACGAGCGCTTTGCCCTCTCCGTCTGCAATCCGCCCTTTCACGCCTCCCCGGAAGGAGCCGCCGCCGGGACTTTCCGGAAACTCCGCAATCTCGGCGGCGGCCATCCCGTCAAGGCCGTGCTCAACTTCGGAGGCCAAAGCCACGAGCTCTGGTGCCCCGGTGGTGAGGTCGCGTTTGTCCGCCGCATGATTCGCGAGAGCGCCGACCGCCCCGAGTTGTGCGCCTGGTTTACCACGTTGGTTTCGAAGCAAGGCAATCTCCCTGCGATCCATCGCGATCTCGCCCGCGCCCGGGTTGCCGATGTTCGCACGTTAACCATGTTCGCCGGCCAGAAACAGAGCCGGATCGTCGCGTGGACATTTCTCCCGTCCGCGCTGCGTATCCAGCGTCTCTCGACAAATTCACCGCTCTCGCCGTCGCGTTCCGCGCGCTGATCGCTTTGCAACATCCGCCTCATGCCGCTGAGCCACAAAAAACTGTCCGCCTGGTATCACCCGCTCGCGCAACAACTCGAAGCCGGGCTGCCCTTCGCCGCCGCGTTGCGTGCATCGACGGGCACCGGCGCGCCCGCTGCCGGCATCACCGCGATGGCCATCACGGTGGAAACGGGCGGCTCGATCGACGATGCGCTCCGGGTCGCTGGTCCGTGGCTCCCCGCAGCGGATCGTCTCTTCCTTTCCGCGGCGGCGGAAACCGGACGCCTGCCCCGCGTGTTGAGAAACTTATCCGAGCGCCATGCTCAATTCAGCGCGGTCAAACTCCGCGTCGCGCTCGCCTGCATTTATCCGCTCGTCGTGTTGCACGCCGGCTTTTTCCTTTTCCCACTGCTCTCGATGATCGACTGGGAAAAGGGCTTCGTGTGGAGCGGTGACGCGTACCTCCGCGCGCTTGCGTGCACGCTGCTTCCCCTGTGGTTGATCGCCGCCGTCGTGTGGATTTCCTCGCGCCGCCAAAGTCCCTGGCTCGGTCGCGTCGCGCGTCTCCTGCCGGCGTTGCGCGGATACGCCGTCGGCCAGTCGCTCGCCGACTTTTCCTTCGCCTTGGGCAATTTCCTTGAGGCCGGTCTGTCCATCGACCGCGCCTGGCTGGCGGCGGGCGCGATTTCCCACTCGAGTGATTTGGAGTGCGCCGCCGTCGCGATTCACGCCGCCATCGAACGTGGCGAAGCCCCCGGATCGCTCCTCCCGCACTGGCGCTGTTTCCCCGACGAGTTCACCGCGCTCTATCGTGTCGGCGAAAGCACCGGGCAGCTTGAACACAATCTCCTGCGCCTCGCGGCCTCGAATCAGGAGCGCGCCAACGCCTCGCTGAAAGTCGCCACCTTGCTTTATCCCGCGCTGCTTTTCGTCGGCGTGATCGCTCTGGTCGGCTACCACATCGTCGCCTTCTACTCCGGCTACTTGAAGATGATCAACGATCTCGCCACATCGTGAGGCTGACGCATAAGCGCCGATCTTTTTCCCCGGGAAGAAACGCGTACGCGTTCCGGGCTAGCCACTTTCCGGCGTTTCGCGCATCCCGGGTGACCGTGCGTTTCCGGTATGCATTTCTCACCCTCGCACTCGCGGTGCCCGGCCGAGCCGCCCTGCCCGCGCTCGGCTATTTCGGCGCGCTTCAGGGCGACATCACGCCGAAGGATTTGCCCGCGCTGCACTGGACGTTGACCGCCGCCGCTCCCGCGAACGGAAAACAATCCGCTAACTTCGAGCTCACCGGCGACGGCCTTCACCTGAGCGCCAAGGTCGATGCCGACACTGCGACCGGTGCGCTCTCCTGGGAAATCGTCGAGGGCCGCATACAACTCGGCACATGGTTCTCCGCGCTCGCCGCACGCTACGCTCCCGTGCTGGCGGACTCGTCTGTCACCGGTGAACTGATACTCGCCGGCCGGGGCGGGCTGGTGGATCTCAAACCCGTCGGCGAGTTCTCGGTATCCTGTCCCGACGCCTCCGTCAAAAACGCGACCCAAGGCTGGGCGCTCGACGGCGTTTCCTTCGCCGGGGATTTCGCGCTCGCACCCGGATTCGCCGTGAAAAGCTCGCGCCCGTTCGCCCTCGGTATCCGCACCATCACGACGAACCGCCTGGGCGCCCGTTCATTCTCCCTCTCCGCCCGGTTGGAAAACATCGCCGGGCTCTTTGTCGAATCCGCCCGCATCGAGATCGCCGGCGGCGAAGTCGATGCCTACCCGTTCACACTCCCGCTCTCACCGCTGTCGGTCGAAACCCGCCTGCGCATCCAGCGCGTCGGCCTTCAGGATTTCGCCCAGCTCATTCCTTCGGGGCTCGCCGACATACGCGGCCGCATCGGTGGTGAACTGCGTCTTCGCTGGACCGAAGCGGCCGGCATCAAACTCGGCGTCGGCCATCTCGAAATCGACGAGGTCGAGCCCACCGTTTTCAGCCTCGCTCCGTCGCCCGGTTTACTGACCTCGTCGATCCCGGCCCGCATCGAATTTCTGCCGGGCCGCATCGGTCGATGGCTCTCGTTCCGCAACGAAGGCTACGACGATTTGCACGCGATCGAAATGGGCCGCACGCCGTTGAAGGTGAATTCGCTCAAAATGCAGCTCACGCCAGACGGCGACGATCAGGGACGTTCCGCCCACGTCGAGATCGAGGCGACACCGCAGCAACCCGACGGTGCGGTGCAAAAAGTCAGCTTCACCGTCAACGTCGCCGGCCCTCTTTCCGCACTGCTCAACCTCGGCATGAACCAAAACTTCACGACCGAACTTCACTGACGCGGCGCGAAACTTTCGTTGCCAGCCACCGTCCCATAAAAGACACCTACCACCATGCTCCGCTGCCTTCTCCTGCTCAGCTGCGCCACCCTCTTCGGAGGCTGCATCCACGTCAAAGTGGACCCCATCCATGTCACCCTGGACGTAAACGTTAAAGTCGACCGCGCCCTCGACGATTTCTTCGGCGACCTCGACAAAAAATCCGCCACCATCACGACCCCCGACGCCAAATGAACACCTCCGCCTTCCTCCGCCTTTTCGTTCTTTGCTTCGCATTCCTCGGCGCCACCGCTGCGGTCCACGCTGAGGATCTCGGCGCGATTCGCGGCCGCATGGAAAAGCGCATCCCCCAAATCGATACACTCAAAACCAACGGCACGCTCGGCGAAAACAATCGCGGCTTGCTCGAAGTTCGCGCCGCCAGTGGAGACGCCAGCGCGGTCGCTTCCGCGGAAAATGCGGACCGCAACGCGGTCTACGCAGCCATCGCCGCCAAAACCGGCGCGACAGCCGACAATGTTGGCAAAGCCCGCGCCAAACAGATCGCCGCCAACAGCGCCGCTGGCGTCTGGCTCCAACGCGAAAACGGCGAGTGGTATAAAAAGTAACCGCCTCGAAGCGCGGATACGCAGACCCAGCCAGCGATCTTCGATCCCGTCCAGAGGACTCCGACCAGGTCCAAGGAACTCCGACTAGGTCCGGGGAACTCCGACGAGGTCCGGGGAACTCCGACAAGGTCCGGGGAGCACACGCGGCCCGCGTGTGGTGGCCGGCGGCCCGCCGGCCACGGCTCGAAACGCCGATGCCCGCACTCCGCGAAACCGCGACACGTCGCGAGTCTTGTTTCCCGGCCCTCGCCCGCCCAGCGTCGTCGCCGCATGAAGCCCAACATCACGCTCGCCGAAACCAAGAAGCCCAACGGCGCTCGCATGACTCTCGTCGGGCACGACGGCAGCTTCTGCATCCGCGTCAATGGCCAGCAACTCATGCACTCGGCGGTCACCACCTCCGAGCTCCAACTAGGCACGCTCGGATGCGAAAATCTCTCGAAGGGAAAAGGCGCGCCGCGCGTGCTCATCGGCGGCCTCGGCCTCGGCTTCACCTTGAAAAGCGTGCTCGCCGCAGTCGGTGAAAACGCCGTTGTCCACGTCGCCGAGCTTTTCCCGGAAATCGTCGCGTGGAACCGCACGCACCTGCTCCCGCTCAACGGCCATTTCCTCAGCGATCCGCGCGTCACCGTTTTCGAGGAAGACGTTTGCGCCGTCCTCCAACGCGCGTCGCGCGCACCTTACGACGCCATCCTGCTCGATATCGACAATGGCACTACGGCGATGGTGAGCGACGACAACAACGACCTCTACAGCTCCACAGGCATTCGCGCCATCGCCGCCGCGCTCAAGTCCGGCGGACGCGCCGCCGTGTGGTCGGCTTCGGCCGATGCGCCACTCGCCTCTCGTCTCGCCAAGGCCGGCCTCGCCGTCCGTCCCGTCGCCGCTCGCGTTCACGACAGTGCCCGCCGCAGCGCCTACATGATTTACGTCGCCGACAAACCCGCCCGCGCAGCCGCCCGTGATTGATCAACTCCGCCTCGTTCAACACGCGCTCCGATGAAACCCGCCTTCACGCTCCACTCGCCGGATACGGCTACCGACTACGTTCTCTACATCGAGGCGCCCTCGCCTGCAGAAAATAACAACGCGCCGCTGCCGGCATTATTGTTCATGGACGGCGACGACCAATTTTCCGCCGCCGTTGAGGCTTATCACCGCGCGCGAAAGGCCGGGAAAATCCCTCCGCTGCTCCTCGTCGGGGTTGGCTACGGCGCGAGTTATTCAAAGCCCGCCAACAAACGCGGCCGCGACTACACCGCCAGCCCCCACACCGACGAACCCACCAGCGGCGGCGCGGAGCCGTTCATGGATTTTCTCACCGGCACGCTTTGGACAGAGCTCGCCCGACGGTATCCACTCCACCCCGACAGGCGCGGGATCGGCGGCCATTCGCTCGGTTCGCTGCTGGCGCTTTACGCCCTCTGGCGCGAGCCGTTGTTCTTCACCGACTACCTCGCCAGCGCGCCGTCGCTGTGGTGGGACTCACGCGAAATCCTCTCCTTCGCCGCCCGCCGCCACGCGCAAAATCCCGTCCTGCCCGCGCGCCTTTTTCTCTCGGTCGGCGAAGACGATTCCGCTTCGATGACAGGCGATCTGTCTCTGCTCGAAGGCCAGCTGAAAAAACACCCGTTCGACCGACTCGTCGTCACCAGCCGCTGCTTCGCTCACCGCGATCACTTCAACGTAATGCCCGACGCCTTCGAAGCCGGCCTCATCGCCCTCTTCGGAAATGCGCCGGTAAACGCGACCGCCAGCCAATCGTGATTTCGACAAACCCCGCGCGCCCGGTTTGCTAACGCCTTCTCGCATGGCCGATCTTCCACTCTCTCCCGATCGCGCCCGCCGCCAGGATTTCTGGCTGGCTCTGGGCGTCCTGGTTTTCACAGCGATCGTTTTCTGGCCGCCCCTGCACTGGCTCGCCTCCCAGACATTCGCGCGCGAGCAACTCAAACAATCCTTCATCCTCGTCTTGATGGCCGGCGCCTGGATCGCGTTCGAAAAACGCCGCACGCTGCGTCTCCGTCTTCAGTTTTCGAACGTCGCCCTCCTCTGGATGCTCGCCGCCTACGCGCTCGCCGCCGCCGCGCTGATTTTCAAAACCCCCGTCCTGATCCTCGCCGGACTAGTCGCGGCGGCCGGCGGCGCAGTGAACTACACCTTCGGCGGACAAGCGTTTCGCCGCACGCTGCCGCTGCTGTCCGTCTTCGCGGTTTTAATCCTGTGCGTGCTCCTGTTTCCTGTATTGGACTGGCCGCTACGCCAGATGGCCGGCATCGAGTCCGCCCGCCTGCTGAAGGCCGCCGGGCTCGCATCTCAGCTCGCCGTCACGCCGGAGCCCGACATCCGCCTGCTGCTCGTCACCCCGCACCAGACATTTCTCGTGGCGACCGAGTGCAATGGTTTCGGACTGATCACCTCGAGCCTCCTCCTCGGCCTGATACGCCTGCTCTACCGGCGTGCGGGTTGGACGTGGTTTCTCGTTCTCCTGCCTCTGTGCGCGGCGGTCGCCTTCGTTTTTAATTTTCTCCGCATCTCCACCATCGTGCTGCTCGCGCCGCGTTTCCCCGCTCACTACCACGCGCTGCACGAGGTCGCCGGCCTCATCGCCCTCTACGCCGGCCTCGGCGTCGTATGGCTCATCACGGGCGCACGTCAGAAAATTTAGCGAGCCTCCGCACTTCCCGGCGCGCCGGGCATCCTTCAGTGCGCGCCGCCCGGACAGCCTCCCGCCGGCACCAACGCCTCGACTTCGTGCAAGAGTTGTTCGGCGCGAAATGGTTTCTCCAAGTGATGGATGTTTTCCATCCCGCGATTCGCGCAGTTCTCCGCCGCCCAATTCCCGTAACCTGAAATCAACAGCGCCGGCAGCCCCGGCGTCCGCGCGCGCAGATAGTCGATCACTTCGCACCCATCCGCTCCCGGCAGTTGGAAGTCTGAAATGACGGCCGAAAACTCGAAGGGATCCATCGTTTTGACATCATCCAATTTGGACGCGACCGACACGTCGTAGCCCGCATTGGAGAGTACCGTTCTCACAAGCGGACCGATAAACTCATCGTCCTCCACTAACAGAATACGTGGTTTCATAGGGGTGATTGGGCAAACCCTCCACCTGGCTGGATTTGCCCATCGCAACCGTTATGCAGCGCCCCTCCTTTGTCGAACGTTTCGACCGGTAATCCTCATAAAGTCGAAATGTGTAAGCGCGCCTTCCCGTGAAATACTCCGCGCGTTGAAGCGCGAAGACGCAAAGCTGCTAAGAAATACGCAAAGAGTCGCCGGCGAGATCTGCCTCCCTCTCCGCAATGAGCGTCCGTCAGCGTTCATTAACGCTTAAATTTCCGGACGTCCGGGCCAAAGATTGTCCGCTCGCGTGCCGCACCATCCCGCCCTAAATTCGTGAGCGTCCCCAGCCCCCCCAGCGGCTTCGTTTCCCCCTCGCGATCGCCTCCTTGGCGCGCGACGAGCCGTATTCAGAAAATTGTTTCACCCGACCCCGTGCTTTCCCGCCCATTTCAAATGCGTCGCTTCCAACTCCCGTCCGCCGCGGCCCCGCTCGCCCTCGCCGATCGTCTCTTGTCCATCGTCGCGTGAGCATCCCCCTTTCCACCGGCGAAATTTCGTCGCCCGCCTCCGCCGACGCCGCAAGCGATCCCTCCTCCGACGCGCATATCTTCCGCTGTCAGCCCGATCCATGCGCGTCGCGCTTCCTTCTCAAACGCTCCCGCGTTTCCCTCCAGCGGTTCCGTCGCGCGATTCCCTGTTTCCTGCTCGTATGCGTCGGCGGATTCCTTCGCGCCGAAACGCTGAAGGTCGGTTTCGAAATCGGCAACGAGCCCGTCTCGTTCATCGACAGCAACGGTCACCCAGCCGGCTTCGCCGTTGATCTCGCCAACGCCGTCGCCGCCGAAGCGGGCATCCGCGTCGAGCCAGTCATCGGCCCTTGGGAAACCGTGTTCACCGACTTCAAGAATGGAAAAATCGATCTCATCGCCAGTTTGGTTTACAGCAAAGATCGCGACCGCTTCATCGATTTCTCCGTCGCGCATCTTTCCGTCGAAGGCGCGGTGTTCCTACGCAAGGACGACAAATCCGTTCACGCGTTAAACGACCTGCGCTCACGTCGCATCGCCACCCCGCCCGGTGGCTTCACGCAAGAATACCTCACATCTCACGGACTGGGTGGACACCTTTTCTTCGTCCCCACTCTCGCCGACGCCTTGGAAGCATTGGACGCCGGTGAATGCGATGCGGTCGCCGCGACGGACATCATTGGTCGTCACGTGGTGAAAACGCGCGGCTTAAAAAACGTCCGGAAAAGCGGGATCGTCGTCCCCGGATTCTCCTATCGACTTCACATGGGCGTTCTCGCCGGCCAGTCCGACCGGCTGGCCTCCATCAACGAAGGGCTCGCGCGGATACACGCCAATGGCACCTATGACCGCCTGTATGAAAAATGGATCGGGCCCATCGATCCCAAGCCGGTCACGTTCGCCGTCCTTGCCCCCTACCTCGCGCCGGCCGGCCTGCTCATCGCCGCGATCGCCGGTGTTTTCTGGTGGCAACGCATCCTGCTGAAACGAATCGCGCGTCACGCCGCGGCCCTCCGCGAAAGCGAACAACGACTCACGCGCGTACTCGAAGGCAGCGAGGACGGTTTCTGGGATTGGGATCTGCGCACCGGTCGCATCGAGCGAAGCCAGTGCTGGGCGAGAATGCTCGGCTACGACCTCGCCGAAATCGACCCGACCCTCGAAGGCGGTCTCATCCTCCTGCATCCCGACGATCGCCCCGCCCACGATGCCTACCGGCACCAGCTCTTCGCCGGAACCGGCACACGGCACGACATCGAATACCGCATGAAATCCAAAACGGGCGAATGGCGCTGGATGCTCGAACGGGGGAAAGTTGTCACGATCGATTCCGACGGCGCGCCGCTGCGCGTGGCCGGCACGCGCTCCGACATCACCGACCTCAAAAACGCCCGCGAGGAACTGGTGCGCCAGGAAGCGCTGTTTCGCTTCATCTATCAGCACGCGCCCGTCGGCATTTCGTGGCTGCGTCGCGGCCAGGCGGATACGCGCCTGGTCAACAGCACGCACGAGCGCATCACCGGCGTGCCCGCGTCGCACTCCCGCATCTCCGCGAACTACGTCGCGGCCACACATCCCGACGACCGCGAACGCCAGCGGGTTTTCCAGGAGAAAATCGACCGCGGTGAAATCGACAATTTCTCGATGGAGAAACGCTACGTGCATCCCGACGGCGCGATCGTCTGGGCGTTGCTCACGCTGCATCGCTATCACGATCCCGTCTCTCACGAGGCGCAGACCGTCACCACGCTCGTCGACATTTCCGGCGTCAAAAAGGCGGGCGAAGAACGCGAGCAACTCCACCTGAAAATCCTCGAAAGCCAGAAGATCGAAAGCCTCGGCCTGCTCGCGAGCGGCATCGCCCACGACTTCAACAATCTCCTCACCGTCGTTCTCGCCAACGCCAGCCTTCTTCGCCTGGACGCCCGCGCATCATCCGAACGGGAGCCCCTCACCCAGATCGAAAATGCCGCACGGCGCGCCTCCGATCTTTGCCGTCAAATGCTCGCCTACGCGGGCAAAGGCCGCGTCCAAATCGAGTCCGTCGATCTCGAACAACTCGTCCAGGACACCGCCCAGCTGCTGCAGATTTCCATCAGCAAAAAAGCGCGTCTCGTCCTTCACCTCGCCGGTGGCCTGCCCGCGGTGGAGGCCGACGCCACTCAGCTCCGCCAAATCGTCATGAATCTGGTCATCAATGCCTCCGACGCATTAGGCGAAAGCCCGGGAGACATCCGCATCCAAACCTCGTTTGACCTGCCCCGCCCCGGACCGGGCACCGTCGTCCACGCGTTCGACACGCGACCGGGAAACTGCGTCTGTCTCGAAATTTCCGATACCGGTCTTGGGATGGACGCCGCGACCACCGCCCGGATGTTCGATCCGTTTTTCACGAGCAAACGAGCCGGGCGCGGTCTCGGACTCGCCGCGGTGCTGGGAATAGTTCGCACCCACCGCGGCACGCTCACCGTCGACAGCCTGCCGGGCAGCGGAACGACCTTCCGGCTCTATTTGGCACCGCGTTCCGCGCCAGCCACTCCACCTCAGGAGCTTCCCGCCTCGCGCGGGTGACCGCTCGGGCGTCCCGGGACGACAGGGCATCAATCGCGCAGCGCCCGCGTCACGAGTTCGATATCGGCAAAAACGTCCCGGCGATTGGCGGCGGGGATTTCGTCCAGCGGACCTTCGCCGCGCTCCATCAGCGGTCGGTAGTCCAGCTCACGCAACGCAGCCACCCGCCAAAAACAGGGGTTCACGTAGTCACGGTTAAACAACTCCACCACCCGCGTCCCCTTCTCGCAAAAAACCAGATTCGCCAGACCCGCGCCGTGCGCCGCGACGATTTCGCGAGCGGCCGAAAACCGGCGTATCTGCTCGGTCCACGGCATCTCTTCGAGGAACACCGTTTCGAAGCCAAGCGCTCCGAGCGTGCGCTCAAGCTCCGCTTCATTCACCACCCGACGGCGGCGCGCCTTCGCACGAGACACGTAGAGTTTCGCTCCGCAGCCAGTCGAACCCGCCATCGAAGCTTCGGTAAACTCACGAACCGTTCCGACGCTTTCTCTCGTCGGGAGATTAGGCTGTGCCGGGAAACTGGGTACAATCAACCGCTCGCACTGCCAGTGACGGTCGCGTTTCGCAGGAATGATTTCTCCGCGAAAGCCCGCCCGCGCAATCGCGTCACGCGCCATCGGCAAACCGACATTGGCAATCACCGCATCAAGCGGTGTCGCACGCACCGCGAGCAGACGTGGAAGCTCTTCGAGCAGCCAGTGGCTGTATCCATTTCCCAACGTCACGGCGATCACCCCGGTGCGTCCCGCCTGAAAAGCCGGGCTGCGCATATAGTCGTAGGTGCGTAACCAGTGATCGTCCTCGCTCCGGCCGAAATCCGGCGACACGTCCCGCGCCACGATCCGGCCATCGGGGGATAATATCGCGCCGGCACCGTACACCCGCCCGCCCGGCAATTCCGCGACGAAACGCCCGCACGCACCGGCCACGGCCCTCGCCGCGAAGAACGCCCGCACTTCCTCCGACGCGTGCGCGGGCAAACTGTATTCGACCGCGGCAATTTCTCCCGTGCGCTGGATCGTCCCGGCGAAACGCGCGACGATTGATTCCATCCGCGCACAAGCATCCGGCGGTGGTTGATGAGAAGCGGCACTCAAGCGCGGGAGCTGAACCGCCGGTCACCGCCGAGGCAAGCCGCTGCGTCATACCCCGCGGGGGCGTATCCGCACTGGTCGTACGAATTCCCGCGTTGACCGATGTATCGCCGTGCCGCCGTCAGATACGCCGCCAATCCAATTTGGGAAAACAGCACAAGAAAATGCGCGGACAAATTTTGAAACACGGGTACGGCGAATCCGATTTGTGAGGACGGACGAACATCGCTTCGCCCGCTTAAAACAAACCCTTCAGAGCCCCATCACGGACCGACCAGCGCCGCCAACTTAAGCCGGAGAGCCCTCGACGGAGGATCTCCGAGTGGCGGGCATCGGCGGTCACGTTTCTCTCCTGCGGAGAGAGGCCCTGCTTAACCGAGAAATAAAATGATCACCCTTCGTCATCCATCGTACCCATCGGGCAGCGTTCGTTCGCTCCGCCCTTTCTTCAAACACACCATCCGTCTCGCCGCGCTGCTCGCCGTCGCAGGCGCCAGCTTTCTCCCGTCTTCCCGCGCAGCCGACCGGGAAATCGGCGGCTACGTCGATCGCGCCGAGGATCGTTTCGTCCGCAACGTCTGGAACTTCGTGAAAAATTTTCAGGGATGGAAGACCATCGGCGGCAATCGATATCAGGAAGTTCAATACTACTGGGCCGAGCCGTTTGAGTTTAACACCAGCCACCAGAGTTTCCTCGACAAGATGGACCTCGCCTACGTCGCCGGCCACGGCTCCGCGTACTACATCCAGACCAACAAGAGCACCAGCACCGGCGTCGATCTGCGCAACTGCCCGGGCTATGGCGACCTCGTTAACGGTGGTGACTTGGAATTCCTCATCATCGAATCGTGCAGCACCGTCGCCTCGGCGCCCGAGGCTTCCAATTGGTGGTCGCCTTGGGGAAATTCCATTTTCAAGGGCCTCCATCAACTGGTCGGCTTCCGCACCATCAGCTGGTCGGACAACGGCATCCCCAATCGCTTCGCGCAGAAACTGAAGGCCAACGGCTGCGTGTGGCAGTCGTGGTTTCAGGCGGTGAACGAGGAGCGCGCCTACTCAAGCTACAGCGAGGACGGCGTCGCCTACCCCGGCTACGCGAGCACGATTCTCTATGTATCCACGGAAAATGACCGCCTCGGCGGATACGCCGCGGATCCCGCCGGCGGCTCGGCCGGCATGAAAACCTGGTGGCAGTACTAAGCCACGCCACCGCTCCCAACCACCCAACTCTTTTTCAACATGAAATCCCGTCTTTCTCTCATCCTCAGTCTCGTTTTTCTCGGCGGCACCGTCTGCGCCTCCGCCGCGCAGTACTTTATCTATCCGCTCGAAAAATCTCCGCAGGCCGGCTCCCCGGCCACCGCGGTTCTCGCGAAACAATATCTCGGGACCGATCTGCGCGTCGTCTATCGCACGGAGGACACCGTCCATCTCGCCTCGCCAAGAGATCCATCGACGCGCTTGGAACACAACCTCGTCACCGGTGAATTCCACTTCGAACGCAGCTTCGCCCGCTACCTCGGAGACTTCGCACCCAAGCTGCCCTCCGCCGACGAAGCCGCGAAAATCGGCCAGGAGTTTCTCGCCAAAAACGGGATTCTTCCCGCCAACCTCGGCGAGCTGAAACTCGCGCACGTCGGTGGCCTGCGCGCCCAAAATGTGGTTCGCGGCATCGCCGCCGGTCCTGTCGTGGACAAGCTGGTGACGCTCTCCTATTCGCGCGTCATCGACGGCCTCCCCGTCATCGGCCCCGGCTCGAAATTCGTCATCAACATCGGCAATGCCGGCGAGGTCGTCGGTCTTGACCGCCAATGGCGCGAGGTAAACGCGAAGGGCCGCACCGCCCTTTCGGAGAAGGAGCTCTTCACGGACGACGAGGTGTACGCGCTCGCCAAACGCCAGATCCTCACGGAATTCGGGAAGGACGCGATTTTCGAGATCCGCGGCAAGGGGCCGTGCTACTACGACAACAACGGCACAATCCTGCAGCCTGTATTCACTTTTGAGGCACAGGTGATCACGAGCGATGACGGCGTGGTTCCCGCCAACTATCTCTGCGTCATCCCGCTCCTCCGCCGGTCGCCCGAACCGCTCGCGCTCACCGCGCTCGATCCGAAAGCCAAGGAGCTCATCCGCTCGGTCAAACCGGTCGCCGCTCCCATTCGCCCCATCGCGGATTGAGCACGTTTCGTCTCGCCGGCCAGATAGTCGCGCGCCCGATAAATGGGGCGCGCGATTTTTTGTGCCCACCGGCGCCAGCACTCAGACCAAATGAAAACCGAACTCCGTGAGTTCGCTCAGACTGAAAGGGGCGCTTCCGAGCAACTCTTCGAGTTTCGCAAACGCTTCCGCGAGCGTCGCGCAGTCGTAACGCTCCGCGCCGTCCAGACTGTCGTGGAGATGAAGCGCCCACGCCGTCGCTGCCGTTCCGTCCATCGTCTCAAGCAAATATCCATACAGATAGTTGCCCGGAAGTCCCGGATGCGTCCCCGCACCCGGGACCAGAAAAAGAGAATGCACCGGATCATGGATGGTCGCGGCATCCGGCCCGCCGGAATGCTTGCGGTGCTGTATCCGCTTTCCGGGCACCGTTTCCCGATGCGCCTCGGCCGCCACGCGCGCGGCGGGATCGAGCGAGTCGAGATAGCGCGCGAAGATGCTGGCATTGGACTCCAGGGCCTTGTCGTCGATCTCCCCGGCCGCGAATCGCGCGAGATTTTCCGCGTGGAAAACCGGCCGCCCGTTCAGTGAACGCGCGGTGACGTGGCCGTCTTTATGATCGGCGTTCGGGTAAACCTGATGCGAGGCGTAGAGGCGTTTCAACGCGTCCTGATACGCGGGTGTATAGGGAACCGCGCCGATGGGGCTGAGTTCGATTTTGTCCAGAACGGTGGAGTCGAAGGCCGCGTGGGGATCTTGGGGCATTGGGCATCGGTATCGTCGCTCCTCGCCGAGCACGAGTCCGATCTGGCCTGGAGAATAATGACGCCGTCTTGACCCCACCGCGCGCGGCCGGCACTTGAACCACACCCTATGGATTTCCTCGAAAACGAACAGCAGCTGCTCCGCGATCTCGTGAAGGCGGCGCGCCAGAAAACGATTCACATCAAATGGGTGGATCGCGACGGCACCCCCCGGCTTTCCACGCTGATCCCGGCAGAGGCCGCGACGATCAACAAGATCGCCCACCGCTTGGGAATTTCGAGTCAGGAAGTGCTGCGCCGCGGCGCGCATATTCCGGTCGCCCGCGAACCCGCCGCAAAAAAAACGCCGCCGTCCGAAGACAACGGCGAAATTCCCTCCCGCTGAGCGAAGCGACATCGACTACCAGCGGTCGTAGCGCGCACGGTTGTAATGATCGTGCAGCCGGCCCGCGTATTCGGCGTTCATCGGCGCCTTCGGATCGTACGCCGGGCTGCCTTTAATCGCGTCGCGCGTGAGGTCGATGTGGAGCTTCGACTCGGCCCAGCCGTAGTCAGAAATCCACAACGGCGCGATCACGACCTTTTTCCCGGGAAGCCAGTTGCGCGTATCCACCACGAGATAACGGATCTCCCAATTCCGGTCTTCGACGAGCACGTCTTCGACATGGCCGATCTCTCCGTCACGCGCTTCGATATGCGCGCCGATGATGGCGTTCACGCTGCGCAGGTGCGGATCGCCCACTTCGCGGCCCGCGACCGCCTCCGCGGGATGATCGAGCGCCATGGCACCGGAGTCGGCGGCTACCGCGGCGGGGCTCGGCATCGCGCCGACGGGACCGGCAAACGCGAGCGCGGTAAACACCGGGTCACTCCAATAATAAGGCCAGCCGTAGTAATCGCTCAGCGATTCCTCGTGCTGCCGGGAAACAGGTTTATCGGTGTCGATGCCAGGGCTGTTTTTCACCTGATCTTTGCTCAGGCTCACCGGCAGCACTTTTTTCTCCCAGTTGGGGAGATCGACCGCGAGCGGCGAAATCAGCACCTTGCGACTGAGCAACCAACTGCCCGCATCGACGACGAAGTAGCGGATATTCCACTGCTGATCGTCGAAATAAAGATCTTTGACGTGACCGATGGTTCCGTCGCGCGCCAGCAGTTCATGACGCTCCAGAGTCTTCGCGTTTCTTAACATGATTCATCCTTGGTTGAGGGTTGGTCATGAAGGCGCCGTGTTGGCGCGCTCATTGTTACCACAAGGGATTTCACAAAGTCCCGATGACAACCGGTATGGCTCGTTAACGCGTCGGAGATTGCCGGAGCCAAAACATCGGGGAATTTCCGAAGGTGAAAGCCCGCCGTGGTTAACGCGAGACAAACGACCAAACCATCGGTCGGTGATTTGCGGTGCGCCCGAACCGCGCCCACGTTCCGCTCTTCAACCCTTCTCGCAAAAATGAAAACCGACGACCTTCCGATCCTGTATATTAAAACCGGCTGCCCCTACTGCGAGGAGGTGAATAAATTCCTCAGCGAACACGGCATCGGATTCCACGAGGTCAACGTGACCGACGATTCCAACGCCTTCGCCGAAATGCAGAAAAAATCCAACCAGACGAAAGCGCCCACGCTGGATTGGAATGGGAAGATTCTGGCCGACTTCGATGTGAAGGAGCTGGTGCCCTTTCTGCGCGCGCAAAACGTGAAACTCGAAGACAGCTGATCGCCGGTTGGTTCGCACGCGCCCACGTTTCGCCGGCCAATTCGCACCCATGCGTGCGACTATTTGTTATCCCGCCCTTTTCGGGCGTTTTTTTTGAGGACGGCGTCGGCCGTCCCTCCTCCACGTCACCGCGTTGCGCCGGCCGTTTCCGCCAGCAAGATCACCGGTCCGTCAGCCTCCTCGCGCGTCGCGCCGCGTCCGCTTTCCTGAATAAGCCGCGCGACCGTTGCGATGCGTCGGGCGTACGTCGGATGCTTGTCGTATTCG
>Ga0164241_10000671_pt1 | contig 54806 bp, 48 predicted proteins | sample OricomyardsoilBY_FD_108780 | JGI IMG/M metagenome (GOLD analysis project Ga0164241, IMG submission 108780) | Backyard soil microbial communities from Emeryville, California, USA - Original compost - Back yard soil (BY) | ecosystem: Environmental > Terrestrial > Soil > Unclassified | place: USA... | reverse complement strand
GCGACCGGTGGAAATCGCATACAGCGGCACCTTGTACTGGTTGGCCATGCGCACCACGGCCTGCACCTCTTCGAGGCTTTGCGGCGCCACCGCGGCAGATGCCACGCGTTCTTCAGGCTCTCCCCAGTACGGCGAATAGGCATCGCGGTACAAACCAACGTCTGCATCGGACGTGAACACCCAGTCCGCGCCGACGGTGTCGCGCCACGCGGCCAGCACCTTGTTGAAATTCGCGCGGCTCACGCCGGGTGGCAATCGCGACGGGGCCACCGCCGATGTGGCGGCCGCCGCCATCGAAGTGCGCGCACTGCTGCCCTGCGCCGCTGCGGCCAGGCGTACGCCGGCTGGCACCACTGCCGCTGCCGCCGCTGCCTGCAAGAAGGTCCTTCGACTCGTCATGAATCCCCCCTCATCCGTCGCGCGCGCCATCCTGGCCCATCAGCACAGGACGGGGCCGGCGACTACTTTGTCAGTCGAACCCGCCAGATCTCGCCCTTGTCGCCCTCAGTGATGTACAGCCAACCGGCGCGAATCGCCACATTGGTGGTATCGAGGCCTGCTTCGGCTGGCAGCCGGATGCTGCCCATCGGTCGCCGCGCCGCATCCCAGGCCAGCACTTCACCGGCACGGAAGTTGGCGGCGATCAGGATGCCGTCCGGGCGCATCAGCATGCCGTCCGGCCCGTAGCCACCTTCGGTAGTGACCACCACCAGCGGAAACTCGAACGGATTGGTGCTCTCCGGCGCCACCAGCGAAGTGATGCGCTTCAACGCGAACTCACCCACCAGCAGGTTCTCGCCGTCATTGGTCATCACGATGCCGTTCGGAAACGACAAGCCATCGGAGACCAGCTGCAGGCGCGCGTCCTTGCCCGGCGGCAGGTAGAACACGCGCCCATCCGGCTTGATCGCGCTCGACCCATAGGGCTCGGTGAAGTACACGCCGCCCTTGGCGTCGATGATCAGATCGTTGAGGCCACGCAGCTGCTCGTTGTGGAACCCGTTGACCACCGGTGTCACCTGACCGGTGCGCGTGTCCATCTTCAACAATCCCTTCTGCTTGTCCGCGATCCACAGCATGCCGTCGGGCGCGAACTTGGCACCGTTGGGCTGGCCGCCGGTGTTGCCGCGCTCGTTGCACTTGCCGTCATCGCCGATGTTGTAGACCTTGCCCGACTTCAGGTCCACGGCCCACAGCCCGCCGGACTTGTCGACACTGATGCCCTCGAGCAACCCGCCACAGCTGGCGAATTTCTCCGCGCGACAATCGCCGCACAGTTCGGGAATGGCAGCCAGTGCCGCAGGCGCGACCAGCAGAGCCAGACCCATCGTCGACCAGATGCGCTTCACGTTGATTTCTCCCGTCGGAACGGCAATGTCAGCAGGAACCAGACCAGCCCCGGCGTCAGCATCTTCAAGGCGGCCCGCGCCGCGTCGGGACCCATGCGCGCATCCAGCGGCATCGCTCCGAATACCTTGCCGCGGATCACCAGCTGGTTGCCATCGCGCGTGAGCGCTGTGACCGCCAGCAACTCGCCGCCGTCGGCGGACTGTAATTTCACTGCACGCGCCCCTGCTTGCCGAAGTCCAGCTTCAGGGCTTCGAAGATCTTCATCGCAGTCGCGCGGCCGGCGCCGAACACGCCGCCGCCGGGATGCTGGAACGGACCGACCAGATAGAAGCCATCCAGCCCCGGCACCGTGTACTGACCCAGTGCCGGCGTCGGACGATGCGCACCGGATTGATAGGTGGTGGTGGCGATGCCGTGCAGATCGCCACGACGGAAGCTGGGCGACGTGCGCTCCATGTCGAGAGGGCTGTCTACATGGCGCTTGAGGATCACGCCCGGCACATTGCTGACGAACTTCCCGAGCCGCTCGATCATGCGGTCGGCGTACTGCTGCCTGGTGTCGTCCCAGCTCTTGCCATCCGGGCGTTCGTACGGCACGTAATCCCACAGATGCAGGATGGCCTTGCCCGGCGGCACGCGCGACGGATCGAACTGCGACAGGCTGCCCAGCCCCAGCAGCGGTACCGGAAGGAACTGGCCATAGCGCAATTCATCGAAGTCGCGCCGCAGGGTTTCGTATTTCTCCGGCAGCAGTTCCACCATCACCGCATCGACCTTGTCCGGCGAACGGAATTGCAGGGGCCCGTCCAGTGCCGCATGCACGGTGATGCACGCCGCGTTGGTGATATGCGTGGCTTCGGCATCCCTGCGCGCGGTCGCATCCATGCCGTCGATCATGCCGCCCAGCAGATGCGGGTGGATGGCCCCGATGATCGCGTCCTTCGCAGTGAAAGTGCGTCCATCCAACGTTTCCACCGCGGAGGCGCGGCCATTGGTCACCTTGATGCGCGCCACTTCGGCGTTGGCGATGACCTCACCGCCGTGATCCTTGATGCAGGCGATCAGCGCGTCGGTGAGCTTGCCGGCACCGCCCTTCGCCACGCCGAAGCCGTAGGCCTCGAGGAACCCCAGGAACACATAGGCGCCGATGGCGGTGGCTTTTTCGTCGGGCGAGACCAGGTTCTCGCCGGCCACGCGCGCGAAGTGCATCTGCACTTTTTCACTTTCAAACAGATCGCACAGATGATCGTGGCTGCTCATCTGGATGATGCGCCACAGGGCACGGCCTTCGGCGGAACTGTCCATCATCGCGTTCGACGCACCCACTGGAGCCGGCGGCGCATACAGCGTGGAGGCGATCACCGGCAGCCATTCGGCCGCCTGCTTCGACACCTTCAGGAAGGTCTCCGCGTCCTTCTTTGAGAACTTCGCGATCTCCGCCGCCGACTTCTGCGCATCGCGATACAGCTTCAGCGTGGTGCCATCCTCGAACACCGACATCATCGGCACTTCGGGGAAGAGGTACTGCAGCCCGTAACGCGACTTCAGGCCCAGCTCGTCGTTCTTCAGCAGCGGATTGCCCTGGATGAAGATATGGCTCATCGAGTGCTGGTCGTGACGGAACCCCGGCAGCGTGAGCTCGCGCGACACCACACCGCCACCGAACCAGGCATTGCGCTCCAGTACCACCACCTTGCGACCCGCCACTGCCAGATAGGCAGCGGCCACGAGGCCGTTATGGCCGGAGCCCACGGCCACGATGTCAGCTTGTTGCATCCTTCCCCCGACCTGAACGATTGCCCGGTTTGCACAGACCCGGTTTGCACAGACGATACGCGCAGGTCTGTATTAGGATCAATCGCGCGATGAATCCCCTCTATGTCATCCACGCAATCCGTTACGCGCGCCTGGAACGCAGCGCGCGCCACAACTTCATCGATGGTGACCCGCACGACGGGCCCATGCCGCTGGATTACTTCGTCTGGACCATCCAGGGCGGCGGCCACACCTGGGTGGTGGATACCGGCTTCGATGCCGCGATGGCGAATGAGCGCAAGCGCGAGCTGGTGCGCCCGGTTGCAGAGGGTCTGGCCGCCATTGGAATCGATTGCACGACCGTGCGCGACGTGATCATCACGCACATGCACTACGACCATGCGGGCAACCACGAGCTGTTCCCAAGAGCGCGTTACCACCTCCAGGACGAGGAAATGGCGTTCTGTACCGGGCGCGCCATGTGCGAGCGGCCCATGCGCGGCGCCTTCGACGCCCGCGACGTGCAGGCCATGGTGGGCCGCGTATTCAAGGATCGCGTGGTGTTTCATGACGGCGAGGCGGAACTGGCGCCCGGCCTGACATTGCACCGGGTCGGCGGGCATACCCGCGGACTGCAGGTGGTGCGCGTTTTTACCCGCCGCGGCTGGGTGGTGCTGGCCTCCGATGCCGCCCACTTCTATGCCAACTGGCAGCAGCGCCGGCCGTTTCCCATCTTTGAAGACGCTGATCAGTACCTGGCGGCCTTCGGGCTCATCGAGCAGCTGGCGGATTCGCCACGGCATGTCATTCCGGGACATGATCCGCTGGTCCTCGCCCGCTATCCGCGGGCGCTGCCGGAAGTACCGGATATCGTGCGCCTCGACCTGGATCCGGTCGGCGACCCTGTGGATTAGCCGCCTGCGGCTTGGGACCCGCCGAACAGCCCGGACAGATCCACCGCCACACCCGGCAGCGCGGTGAGCGACGTCAAGCCTGGGTGTTCCGCGGAAGTGCGCTCCCGGTAGTGCCCACCCTCCAGGGAACGATGCAGGTGCAACTGTGCATTCTGAAGATCCACGATCCATACCTCGGGTATGCCGTGGCGCGCATACAGCGGAACCTTCACTTCGCGGTCGTAGCGCAGCGTGCTGTCGCTGACTTCGATCAGCAGCAGTACGTCGGCGGGCGCCGGATGTGCGCGGCGATAGTAATCGTCGCGCCGTACCAGCACGGCAATGTCCGGCTGCGGTTCGGAGCGACGATCGAGCCGGACGACACCCTGGACCTGTACAAGTCCGCGATGTCCGACCGCGCCGTGAAACAAGTCGCCGAGCTGCGTAACCACGCTGTTGTGATCGATTCCGATGGGCGCCATGTCGATGATCTCTCCATCGATCAACTCGACGCGCGCATCTGGCGCGAACAGGCCCACCTCCGCCATCCGGTGATACTCGTCAACCGTGATGAGGTGCCGCCGCGGCCAGCTTTCCATGAGAGTGTTCATCGGGGATATCCGGAACGTTGGGCCAGTGTACAGCCGGGAAACAAGCGGTGGGCAACACGATGATGGCCCTCGCCACCTGCCGCTGCGGCCTGCCAATCTGCTCGGAACGAACCGATTCAGCGCAGGCCGCTGGCGGACTCGCCACGGCATGTCTTTCCGGGGCATGATTCGCCGCACAAACAAGGCAACTTTCCCGACACCAGGGGGCGATGTTGGAACGGATTGCATTCATCGGTGTGGGCCGGATGGGCGGCCCCATGGCCGCGCGGCTGCTGGCTGCCGGCCACCATGTCACGGTATTCGATACCAGCAAGCCGGCGGTCGAGCAGCTGGTGGCGCAGGGTGCGCGCGGCGCAGCGTCGGCTGTCGAGGCGGCCAGCGGCTCTGCCATCGTGATGGTCAGTCTGCCCTCGCCCGCCGTGCTGCGCGCGGTGGCTGCGGACATCGCCATCGTCAAGGGCGTGTCGATCTTCGTGGATCTTTCCACCTCCGGTCCCGCTGCATCCCAGGCAGCCGCCGCAACGCTCGCTGGCGCCGGCATCACGCTGGTGGATGCACCGGTTTCGGGCGGCGTGAAAGGCGCCGCCAGCGGCAAGCTCACCTTGATGGTTTCAGGTGAAGCCACCGCAGTCGGTCGTGCGAAGCCGCTGCTGGAGAATTTCGGCCGCGTGATCGTGGTCGGCGACAAGCCAGGCCTCGGCCAGACGTTGAAGCTCGCCAACAACCTGATGTCCGCCGCGTCACTGGCCATCGCCTCCGAAGCCATGGCCATGGGCGTGAAAGCCGGGCTTGATCCGGCGGTGATGCTGGAAGTGATCAATGCCTCTTCGGGGCGCAACAGCGCCACGCAGGACAAGATTCCGAAGCATGTGCTGAATCGCAAGTTCGACTTCGGCTTCGCCAATGCGCTGTCCTTCAAGGACGTGCGCCTGTGCCTGGAAGAAGCCGAGGCGCTGGGCGTGCCGATGGTGGTGGGCGCCGCCGTGCGCCAGATGCTGTCGATCACGCAGCAGGTTTGTGGTCCGGACGCCGACGTCACGGACATGGTCAGGGTTCTGGAAGGCTGGTCCGGCTGCCAGGTCGGCAGCCCCGAGGAGAAATAGATGAGCAACGAGAAATTCGAGCGCGGCCTCGCGCTTCGCAAGCAGGTATTGGGCGCGGCGTACGTGGAGAAGTCGATGGCCTCCGCCGACGAGTTCAGCATGCCGATGCAGGAACTCTCCACCGAGTACTGCTGGGGCCACGTCTGGACGCGGCCAGGCCTCACGCTGCGTGAGCGCAGCATCATCAACCTCGGCATGATCAGCGCGCTGAACCGCCCGCATGAACTCAAGCTCCATGTGAAGGCCGCGCTGAACAATGGCCTGTCGCGCACCGAGATCCGCGAAATTCTGTTGCAGGTGGCCGTGTACTGCGGAGTTCCAGCCGGCATCGACAGCACGCGCATCGCGCGCGAAGCATTCGCCGAAATCGACGCGGCGGGCAAGTAGATGGCTGCCGTCGCGAAGAACCGGCAGGAGCAGACCATCCTCGACTTCTTCCGCATCCTGTCGAGCGGAGAACTCGAGGCGATTCGCGCCGCGCTGCATGCGGATGCCGAATGGCGCCCGATGGTGAAGGACATTCCCGGCGCCGGCGTGCACGCGCCGCGCGATGTCATCGTGGACCAGTTCCTCGCACCGGTGCGTGGCATGTTCGTGCCCGGGGATCCGAAGACCACGGTGAACAGGATCCTCTCCGACGGGGACTACGTGATGTGCGAATCACGCGCCATCGGCAAGCTGCCCGACGGGCGCGTGTACGACAACCACTACGCCTGGGCATTCGAACTCAAGGACGGGCTGGTGTGGCGCATCCGCGAATACATGGACAGCCACTACATCGCGAATCTGTTCGGCGGCGGCTGATTTCTCGGGCTCGGCAATAACTACAACAAGGTATCGGGGGAAGGATGACTGCCAACAAGAACTATCAATGGGTGCTGATCGGCGTACTCAGCATTCACTTCGGCGTGGTGTTCTTCGACCGCAATGCGTTTGGCTTCCTGACGTCCTATATCCAGCCTGACCTGCATCTGACGAACACGCAGATCGGCCTGATCGGTGGCGCTTTCTCCCTGGCGTGGGCGGCGTCCGGGCTCACGATGGGCAGCCTCTCGGACCGCTTCGGGCACCGCAAGGCCATCCTCATCGTGGCCACCATCGTGTTCGCACTGTCCTCCGTGCTGTCCGGCATTGCGCCAACCTTTCTCATGATGCTGGGCGCACGCATGATCATGGGCATCGCCGAAGGCGGCATCATGCCGATCACCCAGACCCTGATCGCAGCCGAGGTGACACCGGAGCGCCGCGGCCTTGCCCAGGGCATCACGCAGAATTTCGGCGCCAACCTGCTGGCCAACAGCCTCGGACCGATCCTGGTCGTGTGGATGGCCGACCACTTCGGCTGGCGCAACGCCTTCTATCTGGTGGCGCTGCCCGGATTCCTGATGGCCCTGGTGATCGGGCTGGTCGTGCGCGAACCCAGCGAAGTGGAGGGCCGCGCGAAACCCACCTTCGCTGATGCCCGCAAGCTATTGCTGGATCCCAACATGGTGGTCTGCATCGTGCTGTCCATCCTGCTGGTGGCCTACTTCGTGATCTTCAGCAATTTCATGCCGCTCTACCTGGTCCAGAACAAGAAGTTCGATCCCGCAACCATGAGCCACATCATGTCCGCCATGGGCTTTGCATCCATTGCCATCGCCTTCATCGTTCCAGGCCTGTCGGATGTACTGGGCCGCAAGCCAGTGGCCATCGTTGCAGGCGCTCTGGGAGCCATCATGCCGCTGGGCGCCCTGTTGATCGATTCCACTTCCGTTGCGCCGTACTACCTGGCATTCGCGGCCGGCGCCGCGGTGACCGGCGTGTTCCCCATGGCCATGGCCACCATCCCGTCGGAAATCGTGCCGCGCGCACTCACCGCGACCGCGCTCAGCCTGACCATGGGCATCAGCGAAGTGATCGGCGGTGTGTTCGGGCCGCCCGCAGCGGGCTGGATGGGCGATGCCTTCGGGCTGGGCGCGGCCATGTGGATTCTGGCCGGCGTCTCGATTGCGGTGGGCATCGTCGCATTGTTCCTGCGTGAGACAGCACCGCAGGTACTGGCGCGTCGCGCGCAGCACGCATGATGACGGGGCGCCGGGAATGACACAGGCGCGCGAGTTCGACTACCTGATCGTCGGCGCCGGCACTGCAGGCTGCGTGTTGGCAGCGCGGCTTTCCGAAGACCCCGACGTGCAGGTGTGCCTGATCGAGGCGGGCCCGCGCGACACCCACCCGGCGATCCAGGTGCCGGCGCTGGTCGGGGTTGCGATCTCGCGGCCCACGCTCAACTGGCGATTCATGACGGAGCCGCAGGCCAATCTGGACAACCGCCAGATTCCGCTGCCGCGTGGCCGCGTGGTCGGCGGTTCGGGCTCCATCAACGGCATGGCCTATTTCCGCGGCAATCCGCTGGACTTCGACGACTGGGCCAGTGCGGGCTGCAAGGGCTGGAGCTGGCGCGAGGTACTGCCCTACTTCATCCGTTCCGAGCACAACCAGGACCTCACGGATTCGCCGTACCACGGCCACGACGGCCCGATCAACGTGCGGCACATCAAGCATCCGAACCCGCTCAACCAGGCATTTCTCGCTGCGTTCGAGTCGCTGCGCACGTATCCGCGCAGCACCGATCTCACCGGCCCGAACCCGGAAGGGTATGGCCTGCGACAGGGCACCATCCGCAATGGCCGGCGCGATTCCACCGCCAATGCCTTTCTGCATCCAGCCCTCACGCGGCAGAACCTCGTGCTGCTGCCGGAAGCACCCGTCTCGAAGATTCTCATTGAGAACGGAGCCGCCACCGGGGTTGTGGTCAGCCAGCGCGGCGGCCCGCCTCACACCTTGCGCGCGCGTCGCGAGGTCATCCTCTGCGCGGGCGCGGTGCAATCGCCGCAGCTGCTGATGCTCAGCGGCGTGGGCGATGCCGATGAACTGGCGCGCCATGGCATCGGCCTGCACCAGCATCTGCCCGGCGTCGGCGGCAACTATCACGATCACCTGGCCATCTCCATATTGATGGAGACGCGCAACACGCTCTCTTATGGCCTGTCCTTCCAGACCGCGCATCGCGCGCTGTGGAATGCCCTGCAGTACCTGCTGTGGCGCGACGGCCCGCTGGCCAGCAACCTGTTCGAATCCACCGCATTCATCCGCACGCCGCATGCCGCCGATCGCCCCGACCTGCAGGTGGTGTTCCAGCCGGCGCGCCGCAATCGCAACCTGTTTCCGCTGCCGCTGGGCCACGGCTTTGCGATCAGCAGCGTGGGGCTGTCTCCCACGAGTCGCGGCCGCGTGCATCTGGCGAGCACCGATCCACGGGTGGCGCCACGCGTTGCCGCGAACTTCCTGTCGGACCCGGCTGACTTCAAGCCACTACTGTTTGGCCTGAAGCTGGCGCGCAGCCTGTTTGCAGCCGAATCCTTCAAGCCCTATGCCGCTGTCGAAGTCACACCCGGCCTGGAAGTGGCCGATGACGCCGCGCTGACCGCCTACATTCGCCGCGTCGCGGCCTCGGTGCATCATCCGGTTGGCACCTGCCGCATGGGCGTGGATGATCAGGCCGTCGTAGATCCCGAGCTCCGGGTTCGGGGGATTGCCGGCCTGCGTGTCGCGGACGCCTCGATCTGCCCGCATGTGGTGGGCGGCAACACCAACGCCGGCGTGGTGATGATTGCCGAGAAGGCCGCCGACCTGATCCGCGGCCGCCCGGCACCCGCGCCTTTCGGAGAAGCAACATGAGCATCGAAACCATCAAGCACTGGCAGGTCGGCGACGTGCACATCGCGCGCATCGTCGAGGTCAACGCCTGGGAAGACGACATCACCATGTGCATCCCGGATGCAACGCCGGAGCTGGTGAAGAGCCTGCCGTGGCTGCAGCCGCACTTCGCGACGCCGGACGGCCGCATGCTGCTGTCCTTCCAGTGCTTCGTGCTGCGCTCCCAGGGGCGCAACGTGATGATCGACACCTGCATCGGGGCCGACCGCGAGCGCGAGTTCCCCGTGTTCACGCACATGCAGACCACCTTCCTCGATGACCTGGCCGCCGCCGGCTTTCCGCATGCGTCGATCACCGACGTGCTGTGCACGCACCTGCACTTCGATCATGTGGGCTGGAACACGCGGCTGGTGGACGGCAAATGGGTGCCCACCTTCCCCAGTGCGCGCTACTACTTTGGTCGCAGGGAATGGGAGCACTGGAAACACCTGCGCGACACGGATGGCTACCACCACCTGGCACATGTGCAGGATTCCATCGAACCGGTCTTCGAAGCGGGGCTGGTGGAGCTCATCGAGCCGGACTTCAAACTCACCGGGGAGCTGTCACTGATCCCGACGCCCGGGCACACGCCGGGGCATGTCAGTGTGCTGATCCAGTCGCGTGGCGAGAGCGCCGTGATCACCGGCGACATCATGCACAACCCCATCCAGGTTGCGCTGCCGGCGCGTGAAGGCACCTTCGACATGGACAAGGCACGTGGCGCGCAGACGCGCGTGGAATTCGTCGAACGCTTCAGCGAGTCGGGCACGCTGGTGATCGGCACGCATTTCGCCGACCCCACCGCCGGCCACATCGTGGCCGATGGCAAGGCCTGGAAACTGAAGGTATAGCGATGGCAGGCAATCCCGACCTCACTGGGCAATCCATTCTCATCACCGGCGCCGGCCGCGGGCTGGGCAAGGCCATGGCGGCAAAGCTCGCCGACTGCGGCGCGCGCCTCGCACTGCTCGACGTGGATGCGGACAGCGTCCGCGGTACGGCCGAGGCGCTGGCCATCCGTGGCGTGCAGGTCGATCACTATGGAGTCGACGTATCCCGGCGCGCGGACTTCCTGGCAGCTGCAAAGGACTTCGCCAATCGCGCCGGTCGCATCGACGCCGTGATCAACAACGCCATGCTGCTGCGCTACGAGCCGGTCGAGCAGGTCACCGAAGAAGTGCTCGCGCGCATGACCGGTATCGGCATCCACGGCAGCCTGTGGGGTGCGCAGGCGCTGCTCGCGCACTACGACAAGGTGCGTGGTGGCTGCATCATCAACCTCGCCTCGCCCGTGGCCGAGAAGGGCTTCCCCAACACATCGGCCTACAGTCTGGTGAAAGGGGCCCTGGTGACGCTGACCAAGGTGCTGTCGGCCGAACTCGGGCCGCGCAATGTACGCGTGAATGCCATCTCGCCCGGGTCGGTGCCCACGCCCGGCGCGGTGGGGCTGAATGATCCGGCCGAGTACGAGCGACGCAAGACCACCATTCCGCTGCGGCGCCTCGGCACCGAAAGCGATGTCGCCGAGGCCTGCGCATTCCTGCTCAGCCCGGCTGCCTCCTTCATCAATGGCGAGATCCTGCACGTGGATGGCGGCATTGCCGCCGCGGGGTAATTCATGCACAAGCCCATACCCGAGTACGAAGTCGACATCTTCAATCGCGAATCCGTGCGTAATGCCAACGCGGTCGACGATCAACTGAGAGAGTTTTCACCGGTGGTGAAACTACCCGGCGAAGACGTGTTCATGCTGGCGCGCTTCGAGCATGTGGCCGCGGGGCTCAAGGACTGGCGCACCTTTTCGTCCACTTCACGGCCCTGGCATGACCCGAAGTCGGTGCGTCCGGAGCTGCTGCTCACCGATGATCCGCCCAAACACACCGCGGTACGTGCGGTGGTGGCCGCGGCCCTGTCGCCGGCGGCGCTGAACAAGATGGCCGAAGCCTTCCGTGCCGATGCGCACGCCATCATTGCCAACCTGAAGAGCCGCGAGGGCGAAGTGGTCGATGCCGTCAGCGAGATCACGCAGGCCTTCGTCTACAAGGTGTTGCCTGACCTCATCGGCCTGCCGCTGGCCGGGCGCGAGCACATGAGCGCCTTCGGCAACATGGTGTGGGCCACCATGGGCCCGATGAACGAGCTTTTCGATGAGGCCATGCGCGACACCAGTGGCGAGGTGCTCGCCTGGGCCGGCGCCTGCTGCAAACGCGAGAACCTTGCGCCGGGCAGCCTCGGCATGGCGATGTACGAGGCCGCCGATCGCGGCGAAGTCACCCTGCAGGAAGCCGAGCTGCTGGTGGGCATCCTGCTCTCGGCCGCCGCCGATACCACCGTGATCACGCTGGCCAATACATTGCGCGCCTTCAGCGAGTTCCCGGAGGAATTCCAGCGCGTGAAGGCCGACCCCTCGCTCACCAGGGCTGCCTTCGAGGAAAGCCTGCGCTGGGATTCACCCTCGCGCATGGCCGGCCGCATCACCATGCGCGACGTCCAGATCGAGGACTACGTGATACCGCAGGGCGCACGCTGCGGGCTGATGTTTGCCGCGGCCAATCGCGATCCGCGCCGCTGGCAGGACCCGTACCGCTTCGACGTGAAGCGCGCCAATGCCGGGCACCTGGGCTTCGGTTTCGGCGTGCATGCCTGCGTGGGTCGCGTGCTGGCCCTGCTGGAGGCGGAGGCATTGCTGGGTGCGGTGGCGAGCTCGATCGCGCGCATCGAGCCGGCCGGCGAGCCCGAACCCTGGATCACCACGGTGGGTCACGGCCCGATCAAACTGCCGGTACGGCTCGCCTTCAGCTAGCGCATCCGCGGATCGAGTCTGCGCAGGGCCTCGGCGACGTCGACTTCGCCTGTGCTCTGCAGTTCATCGGACGTGAACACGCGCAGGCCGGGCGTCCCATCGTCGCAATTCACCTTGGGATTGTGGCGAATGCGGGAGCCCGTGATGTACTCGCACTTGGGCTCGGCCTTGCTGGCCACTTGTTTGGCCTCGGCTGCGGGCTTTTCTTCCGCCTTCGGCTTGGCAGGGACCTTCGGGTCCGCGGCCTGCAGCGCGACCGGCAGCACCAGTGCCGCGGCAAGGATCGCGATGATCCGGGAACGTCTTCTCATGGCTGCCTCCGGCACATTCCGTGCGGGTTTCAGTCGATGGCCGACAGCACCATATCACCAAGCTTCTGGAAGCGCCGCATGTTGGCCGTGTGGGTCATCACGCCGGCCGTGAGGCAGGCAAAGGTGATGTCCCGCTCGGGGTCGACCCAGAACAGCGAGGTGCCCGCGCCGTAGTTGCCGAAGGTGCGCGGCGAGGCCAGCGTGCCGAACATGTGCTGGCACAGCGCCGTGCCGCGCAGCGAAAAGCCCAGGCCGAGGTAGGCCGGCGCCGGCGCGATGCCTTCCTCGCGATCACGCGCCGCATACAGCTCATTCACCATCTCGCCGGTGCGGTTCTGCGTAGCAAGGTCGATCATGGCCGGCGAGATGAGCCGCCTGCCATTGACCACGCCGCCACTGCGGAACATGTCGGCGAAGCGGAACAGGTCCCGCGTGGTGGCCACGATGCCAACCCACGGCATTTCACCCTGCTCGTCCTCGAAGGCACCATTCGCGCCCGGCGTGTTGCGACTCTTGTGGCCGATGGGGTAGTTGCCGCGGAAATCCGGCACCACCTTGCGCGGCCGCAGGTCAGCTCGCAGGCCAACAGAAGTGTCTTTCATGCCCAGTGGGTCGAGGATGTCCTGCTGCACGATGTCGCGGTAGCGGCGTTTGCCCGGGTCCGTGCGCAGCAGCGCTTCGGCCATCAGCACATGGTTCGCGAGCGGCGAATACGCGACCTTGGCGCAGGGCGCATCCACTGGCGCGACTTCGGCGATGACCGTCTTCGCGATCTCGGCAAAGTTGTCGATGTACCAGCCCTTGACCACCTCGAAGATGATGGGAAAGCCCGCCTGGTGCGACAGCAGGTGCCAGATGAGAATCTTTTCGCGACCCTTGCCGGTGAACTCCGGGATCAGTGTGGAGATGGGTGTGGTGAGCAGGAAGCGCCCCTGCTCCACCGCCTGCAGCACCAGCAGGTTGGTGAATGCCTTGGTCACCGAAAAGATGTTGAACACCGACCCCAGCGTCAGTGGCTGCGTCTGCCCTGCATCGGCAGCACCGATGGCCGCTTCCAGCACCACCTCGCCGCCGCGCGCCACCTTGATGACTGCGCCGTGATAGAGACCGCCGCGAATATCGGCGCGAATGGAGTCCTGCAATTGATCCAGACGGGCCTGGTTCATGCCTGTAGCCATCTTTCCCCCACCCATGCTCTTTGGATACCGCGGCGTAGTGTCGCACTTCAGGCCCTTGAATGTACTATCGGGCCATGAACCCCACACGTCTGCTGCCCGTTGTTCTCCTGCTCGCTGCCTGCGGCACCAGCGAGAAACCCGCCACCAGCACCACACCTGCCACCGACCCGAGCTGGACCGGGCTCACCCGTCCGATGGACATCATCCACGCACGCGGCGAAGTCATGGAACACATGGAGCTGTTGATGGAAGCCATCGACACGATCCAGGTGGAACCGGTACGCAATGTGGATCAGCTGCACCTGCAGGCCCTGGCCATCTCCGCGATGCTGCAGGCCGCGCCGCATCTGTTCCCGCCAACCACGAACATCTACAGACCCGAGGGCCCCGAGTATCCAACGCTGGCGTTGCCGGCTATCTGGGAAAGCTTCGACACTTTCTACAAGCTGGCCATGTCGGCCTCGCAAGCCGCCGAGGAATTTGCGGATACCAAGGGCGACGAACCGCTGCGCGCCGCAAGCCTGAAGCTGCGCAACAGCTGCGACGCCTGCCATACGCTGTACCTGCGCAAGTACGTACCCAAGAAGCCGGGCCCCGACGACTATGGTTTCGACTTCGAAGGCGCGATCGCCAGACCGCAATAGCGCAGGTCCGGACCGCCCTCAGGGCAGGCGGCCCGCCAGCAGTTCGCCCAGTCCGGTTTCATCCAGCACCTTCACGCCCAGCTCGCGCGCCCGGGTGAGCTTGGATCCGGCGTCTTCACCGGCCACCACGTAACTGGTCTTCTTCGAGACACTGCCTGCGACCTTCGCCCCCAGAGCCTCGAGCTTCTCCGTCGCCTGTTCGCGCGTCATGGAAGTCAGCGCGCCGGTAAGCACGATGGTCTTGCCTTCCAGCGGCGCGGCGCCCGCCGCTGACTTCGGCACCAGCGCCAGCAGCTGTTCCATGGCAGCCGCGCTAGCCCGCAGCAACCGGACATTGGGCTTGCGCTTCAACCAGTCGGCCAGCGCGGCGGCCGTCTCCTCGGGAAGACCCGCAGCCTGAAGCTGCTGCACCGAAGCCGCACCAATGGCTTCCGCATCGATTGCCGTGGCCAGCTGCTTCGCGCGCAGCGCCGTCAATTTCGGAATTTCCAGGTTTTCCAACAGCGTCGCGAGATTCAGGTCGGCACGCAGCTTCGCGCTCGGCGCATGCGTGTCACTGATTTTCACGCCGCCGCGTATCAGCGCGTCGATCACTTTCTGGTTGCCACGCTGGTCCAGAAAGTGACCCAGTGCGCGCGCCACTTCACCGCCGATGTCCGGAACCAGCTTGAACAGGGGCCACGGCAGGCGGCGGATCAGCTCCAGATCACCGAACGATTCAGCCAGCGCCTTGGCTGTGCTTTCGCCCACCTGGTCGATGCCCAGTGCGAACAGCAGACGCGCCAGGGTGGTGTTGCGGCTGTGGTCGATGGCATCGATGAGATTCTCGGCCCACTTCGTGGCAACCTTGCCGGCCTTCACGGTTTCGGGCGTGGTGCCATCACGCTCGTCCGCGCGCCGCTTCATCTCCAGCAGATCCTGCAGCTTCAGTTTGTAAAGGTCGGCCACGGATTCGATGAATCCCAGATCCGAAAGGTCCTCGATGAAGCGCTCTCCCAGCCCCTCGATATCCATCGCGCGACGCGAGGCGAAATGCCGGATGGTCTCCTTGCGCTGCGCGGGGCAGGAGAGCTCGCCCGAGCAGCGCCAGGCCGCGGCGCCCTCCTCGCGCACCAGCTCGGAGCCGCACACCGGGCAGGCCCTGGGCATCTGCCACGGATGCGTACCCTGCGGTCGCTTCGCCAGCTCCACCGCCACCACTTCGGGAATGACATCTCCCGCGCGGCGCACGATCACCGTATCGCCGACGCGCACGTCCAGACGCTGGATCTGGTCGGCGTTATGCAGGGTGGCATTGGTGACCGTGACACCGGCGACCAGCACCGGTGCCAGCCGCGCCACCGGCGTGGCTGTGCCGGTGCGCCCGATCTGGATATCGATGCCTTCGAGCTTCGTCGATTGCTCCTGCGCCGGGAACTTGTGCGCCAGTGCCCATCGCGGCGCGCGCGATACAAAGCCCATGTCGCGCTGCCCGTCGATGTCGTCCAGCTTGTAGACGACGCCGTCGATGTCGAATGGCAACGCGTCGCGCTGCGCGCCGATACGTCGGTAGTAGTCCCGCAGCCCATCACTGCCCGCGACCACCTCATTCAATGGACTGACCGGAAAGCCCCAGCTCTTCAGCTGCGCCAGCTGTGCGGAGTGGGAACCGGGCAAGGAGCCACCCTGCACCTCGCCCAACCCGTATGCAAAGAAGGCCAGCGGCCGCTTCGCGGTGATGCGCGGATCGAGCTGACGCAATGAACCGGCCGCGCCATTGCGGGGATTGGCCAGCACCTTCTCGCCACTGGAGCGGGCCCGCTCGTTGTAGCGCTCGAAATCGGTGCGCGGCATGTAGATCTCGCCGCGCACTTCCAGGATTGCAGGCCAGCCCTTGCCGGTGAGCTTGAGTGGCACGGTTCTCACGGTCTTGAGATTCGCGGTGACGTCCTCGCCGGTGGCGCCGTCACCGCGGGTGGCGCCCTGCACGAACACACCATTTTCGTAGCGCAGACCGATCGCCAATCCGTCGAGCTTCACTTCGGCCGAAAACTTCGGCGCCTTGACTCCAAGCTGCGTCTCGATGCGGTGCACGAACCCCTGCATCTCGGCATCGCTGAACGCGTTGGACAGCGACAGCATCGGCACTGCGTGGCGCACCTCGGCGAACTTGCCGGCAGGCGCGGCGCCCACGCGCTGCGTCGGTGAATCGGGTGTGGCCAGCTCCGGGTGGGCGGTTTCTAGCTGCTGCAGTTCGCGCACCAGCGCGTCGAACTGCGCGTCGGTGATCTCGGGGGCGTCCCTGCCGTGGTACAGCTCGTTGTGGTGCTCGATCTGCGCGCGCAGTTCGCGCACACGTTGCCGGGCAGACCCGCTCACGCAGGCAGCGAGCGGCGCAGCTCGGCCAGGCGCTGGCCGTCCAGGTCCGCGCCGTGCTCGTCCTCGACGATTGCGCCCAGCCGGTGGGCGACCGAACGCGCGGTGGCCACCAGTTCCTCGAGCATGCGTACCGGCGGCAAGGGACCCGGCAACACGCTGAACAGCGACAGGCCCCGGTACTCGCTGGCATCCATGTGGGCCGGATCAAGAATGCCCGGCTGCACCAGGTTTGCTGCGCTCACCACCACCACACCGTCCGGATCGGCACGGTGATAGATCTGCTGCGGCCCGCTTGCCAGGCCGGCGGCTTCCAGCGCTACGCGCAGCGACCGGCCTGGCAACGTCGCACCTCCGGGCTTGACGATGCGCAGCGTCAGCACGCGATCGGCCTTCTCGGGCGGCCAGCGGATGGGCACCGATGGAGCGGCGACCGGTTCAGCGGCCGTGGTCGGTTCTGACCGCTCAAGGTCACCCGAAGGTGCGGCGGGTTCATGCGCAGCGCTGCTCCGGGCGCGAACCACGGCGGGCACGTCCACTGCCGACTCGGCGGATATCGGTACATCACGCGGCAGGATGGTCGGTACGTCGAACACATCTTCCGGCCCTGACACCAGCACACCCGGCACATCACCGAGACCCGGTTCGACACGGCGGGGTCGCTCCCGAACGAGCGTGACATCCGGTGCTGGAGCTTCCGGCCTCGAGCCGCGCCTGGGCAAACGGCTCGTGCGGCGCCATTCCCACAGCGCCAGCCCCAGGAAGAAGGCGAGCCCCAGACCAATGAGTGCCCAGCGAAGTTCCGGCATTTTCAGACAGCCGCCATGCGCACTGCCTCTTCCACGTCGACGCTGACCAGTCGCGATACACCCGGCTCGCTCATCGTGACACCCACCAGCTGCTCGGCCAGTTCCATCGTGGCCTTGTTGTGGGTGATGAAGATGAACTGCACACGGCTCGACATGTCGCGCACGATGTCACAGAAACGGCCGACGTTGTATTCGTCCAGCGGCGCGTCCACTTCGTCCAGCAGGCAGAACGGCGCCGGATTCAGGTCGAAGATCGAGAACACCAGCGCGACCGCAGTCAGCGCCTTCTCGCCGCCGGAGAGCTGCGAGATCGTGCTGTTGCGCTTGCCCGGCGGACGCGCCATCACGGCGACACCAGCCGTGAGCACGTCGTCGCCCACCAGCTCCAGGTACGCATGGCCGCCGCCGAACAGCCGCGGGAACTTGTCCTGCAACCCGGCATTGATGCGCTCGAAGGTGGATTCGAAACGCGTGCGCGTTTCGCGATCGATCTTGCGCATCGCCTCTTCCAGCGCATTCAGCGCCTCGGTCAGGTCCTGCCACTGCGAGTCGAGGAAGCCCTTGCGCTCGTTCTGCTCCTTGAGCTCGTCGATGGCCGCCAGGTTCACCGCGCCCAGCTTCGCCAGTTCAGTCTGCACACCGGCCAGCTGGTCTTCGCGCTCGACAATCGTGGCTTCCGCGCCCAGCTGGGCCTGCACTTCGGTCAGCTCCAGGCGGGTCTGCAGGAATTGCTCCAGCAACGACTCGCGCCGCAGACGCGTCTCCTGTGCCGCGAGGCGCGCCGTCTCCAGAGCCTCCCGCGCACTGCCGACTTCGCGTTCGGCCACCAGCCGCTTCTCGTCCAGAGAACGCAGGCCGCCATCGACGCTTTCCAGGTCCCGGCGCGCGGCCTGCAGTTCGCTTTCGATTTCCAGCTTGCGGCTCAGCAGCTGGTTCAGGCCTTCGGTCAACTGCACGATGGGTTCGTCGCCATCGCCCAGTTCATTCTCCAGCTGTTCCTGGCGGGCAATGAACTGGGCGCGCTGTTCCTGCATGCGGGTCAGGGTTGCGGCCAGCGAGCTTTCGGAAGAGCGGCGGCCCTCCAGCTGGATCAGCTGCTCGCGCGCATGCGCACTGGCACGCTGGGTCGCTTCGCGCGCGCGCTCCGCGGCGCCGCGCTTCTCTTCACGTTCCTGCTCGAGCTCGCCGCGGCGCGACTCCAGCTGGTCGAGCCGCACTGTGGCCGCATCGAGCGCGGCGCGCGATCGCTCCAGCGCCTGCTGGTTGCGTTCGCGCTCGGCGGCCAGCTCCGCGCTCTCACGCTCCAGGCGCTCCAGCCGCAGCGCGGTCTGCTGATTGCGTGCGCGCATCGCCTCCAGCTGGCCACGCGCCTCGGAGTACTCGCGGTGCGCGATCTGGATCCGCTCCTGGAGCTCGTCGCGCGCAGCCTCTGCTGCACCGACTTCGGCGCGCACGTCGCGCAACTGCTGTTCGAAGTTCGCCACGGTGGAATCGCAGGTCGCACAGATATCGCGCAATGCACGCAGGCGACTCTCGCGCTCGAGCATGCCGGCCTGGGCATTGCGGCCGCGCGCCACGCGCAGCCAGTCCCGCCCGACCCAGATGCCATCGGGAGTGACCAGCGAATGCCCCGCCGGCAGGCGATGCCGTTCCTGCAGCGCCTCGTGCAGCGAAGCCGCAGTGCCTACGCGCTCCAGCCGCCGCAGCGCCAGCGGCGGACCACGACGGATCTTCATGCCCAGGGCCGTGCTGCCCTGTCCATCGACCTCGGCATCGCCCTCCATCAGCATCACGTGGCCGCTGGCGAGTTCCGCGAGGCGGCCGGCCACGTCGTCGAGTGATTGCACCTGCACCGCTTCAAGCGTGTCGCCGAGCACGGCTTCCACGCCGCGCTCCCACCCGGCTTCAACTTCCAGCCGCGTGGTCAGGCGCGGCCGTGCCGCGAGCCCCGCGGCAGCCAGCCACTTGCCGGCGTCGCGATCGGCCTCACCCAGCGCCGCCTTCTGCAGGGCTTCGAGCGAAACTGCCTCGGCGCGCGAGCGTTCACGTTCAGTCCGCGCCTGTTCCAGGCCCGATTCGGTTGCATGCTGCCGTGAACGCAGCTCCTGCAATCGAGCCAGGCATTGCTGCAATTCACTGGCGAGCTGCTCATCCGTGGATTGGGCGCCCTGTTCGCGCTGCTCGAGGTCAGCCAGCGACGCTGCGGCGGCAGTCTGCAGCAACTGCTCGCGTTCGACTGCCAGGCGATCGGCATGCGCGCCGACGCGCCGCGACTGCTCATCCATCTGTTCGATGCGCGTACGCTCGACCTGGGTCGTCTGGTAGGTGCCGCCATGCTCACGATTGAAGGCTTCCCAGCGTTCCTGCCAGTCACGCAGCTCACCCTCGGCTGCATCCAGTCGCACCTGCGCGGCACTCTCGGCCTGCTGCGCAGCGCTGGCACCGGGATCCAGCGCCGCGATCTCGCTGCGCAGTTCCTCGACCCGCGCCTCGTCGCGCACCAGCTGGCCGCTGACCTCCGCAAGCATCTCGCGCAGCTGCGCCAGTTCGCGCCGCTGCCGCTCGCGCAGCTCGCGCGTGTGCTGCAGCTGCTGCTCTGCGCGCGCCACTTCCGCGCCCTGCTGGTAGAAGCTGCCCTGCACCGCCGAAACCCGTTCGCTGGCCGCGAACTGGAACTCGCGCTGCTTCTCGACCGCGGCTTCGGCGGCGCGCTGTGCGGCGACGAACTCCTGCAGGCGCAGGTCCGCATCGCGCATGGCGCGGTCGTTGATTGCAGCGCCGCTGTCGATCTCGCGCAGCCGCAGCGCCAGCACCTCTGCCGACAGCCGCCGCTCGTCATTCTTCAGTTCCTGGTAGCGCCGGGCCTGGTTGGCCTGCCGTGTCAGGTGGCGGATCTGCTTGTCGACCTCGTCGCGCAGATCCTGCAGGCGCTCCATGTTCTCGCGCGTATCGGCGATGCGGGCATCGGTTTCCTTGCGCCGCTCCTTGTATCGCGAGATGCCGGCGGCCTCCTCGACGAAGGCACGCATGTCTTCACTGCGCGCCTCAATGACGCGCGAGATCATGCCCTGCTCGATGATGGCGTAGCTGCGCGACCCGAGACCCGTGCCCAGGAACAGCGTGGTGATGTCCTTGCGACGGCAACGCCCGCCGTTGATGAAGTAGGCGCTGTTGCCATCGCGCGAGACCACGCGCTTCAGCGAGATCTCGGTGTAGTTGGCGTATGAGCCGCCGATCTTTCCATCGCTGTTGTCGAACACCAGTTCGACCGATGCAGTGCCCACGGGACGGCGGCCGCCGGAGCCATTGAAGATCACGTCCGTCATCGAATCGCCGCGCAGGTGCCGCGCCGACAGCTCGCCCATGACCCAGCGCACCGCGTCGATCACGTTGGATTTGCCGCAGCCGTTGGGACCGACGACACCGGTCAGGTTGGTGGGAAAAGGGACATTGGTGGGGTCCACGAAGGACTTGAACCCCGCGAGCTTTACTCTGGTCAGGCGCATCAGGAATGAATCTGCATACCGTGAAAAAATGTCGCCGTAGTGTAGATTAGTGCACCGAACATGAGCACCCAGCCAGCGACCGCCGTCGAAACTTTTCCGAACCCGTCGCCCGACCGCGACTACACCATCCGCATGACGATGCCGGAGTTCACCTGCCTGTGTCCGAAGACGGGCCAGCCGGATTTCGCCACGCTGAAGCTCGAATATGTGCCGGATAAGCTCTGTATCGAGCTGAAATCCCTGAAGCTGTACATCTGGTCGTTCCGCAATCGCGGCTGCTTCCATGAGACCGTGACCAACGAGATCCTGGGCCACCTGGCCGGCAGCACCACGCCGCGCTTCATGCGCCTGACGGCCGAATTCTTCGTGCGGGGCGGAATCTACACCACGGTGGTGGCCGAACAGCGCCAACCCGGCTGGCAACCCCCGGCCGAGGTGCGGCTGCCCTGAATACGGGGGCCGCGCACCGTGAAAACCCGCCTGTTTCTGCCCTGTACAGCCGTACCGGGGCCGTTATAATCCCCGCCCCTTTTGATACAGGCCCCTTTCTTGGGGATCTTTACGGGAGCCACATGATGGCCGCGAAGAAAGCCGCGCCCAAATCCACCAAGGCGAAGAAGCCGTCCGCGAAGACCAGCACTTCTGCTGTCGCGAAGAGTGGCACCAGGAAAGGTGCCGCCAGAAAGACCGCTTCCAAAGCTGCCGCGCCTGCGCCGCGCAAGGCAGTCGCGCCCAAAGCCTCTCCCGAGACCGAAAGGATGCCCGCCCCGCTGGCTTCCGAGATCCGGGTGATCGAGCCGCGCCGGAGCATCGATGCCGCCGTCGACGACGGGGATGGCAACGAGAACCTGCTGGCCGGGCCGCGCAATGTGCAGGCCTACGTCATCAAGCGTGGCGAGCAGTACATGAGCAAGGAGCAGCTCGAACATTTCCGCATGATCCTGCGCAGCTGGAAGCAGGACCTGATGCTGGAAGTCGATCGCACCGTCTCGCACATGAAGGACGAGGCCGCCAACTTCCCCGATCCGAACGACCGGGCCACGCAGGAAGAAGAATTCAGCCTCGAACTGCGCACGCGCGACCGCGAGCGCAAGCTGATCCGCAAGATCGACGAGGCACTGGCACGCATTGAAGACGGCAGCTACGGCTACTGCCTGGAGACCGGCGAGCCCATCGGCGTCAAGCGCCTCGAAGCCCGCCCCGTGGCCACGCTGAGCCTCGAAGCGCAGGAGCGCCGCGAACGCCGTGAAAAGCAGTACGGCGACCGGGACGACCGCTACCGTTAGTTCCGGCGCGAGCCCGCCCTATCGCGGCCGCTTCGCCCCCTCGCCAACCGGCCCGCTGCATCAGGGCTCGCTGCTCGCCGCTGTGGCGAGCTGGCTGGATGTGCGATCCCGTGGCGGCATCTGGCTGATCCGCATGGAGGACCTCGACGCTCCACGGGTCGTGCGCGGCGCGGCAGATTCCATCCTCACCACCCTAGCGCGCGTCGGCCTCACCTCCGACGAGACCGTCCTGTATCAGTCGACACGGGCCGCCGCCTATGGCCGCGCGCTTGAAGTGCTCGCGGCGCGCGGTCTCGCGTATCGCTGCCGATGCTCGCGCAGCGAGATACAGGGTCCATACGACGGGCGCTGCCGCGACCTCGGCATCACGGACCCGGATTCTGCGTGGCGGCTGCGCCTCACGCCTGCTGCCACCATCGCCTTCGACGACGTGATACAGGGGCACCTCGAGTTCCCGGTCGCCAGCCTGGGCGATCCGGTGCTGATGCGTCGTGACAGCATTGCCGCCTATCAGCTGGCGGTGGTGGTCGACGATGCCTTTCAGGGCATCAATCACGTGGTCCGCGGAGCCGACCTGCTGGACAGCACGGCATGGCAGATTGCATTGGCGCAGGCGCTGCAGCTGCCGGTTCCGGGCTTCGCGCATGTCCCGGTGCTGACGGAACCGGATGGCCAGAAGCTGGCCAAATCCCGCCGCTCGCTGCCCATCGCAGGCACCGCGCCCGCCGAGCTGCTGGCTGCGACGCTCGGTCTGCTGGGGCTGCCGCTGACATCGCAATTGAAAGCTGCTTCAGTCAGTGACATCCTGCACTGGGCCGTGCAACACTGGAACCCGCAGGTCGTGGCCGGCATCCGGACCATTCCGCTGCCGACTGGATCGCAACTCGCATGAGGGCAGGGATGAGCGAGTCGAGGATCATCAAGAAGTATCCGAACCGCCGCCTCTACGACACGGTGGAGAGCCGCTACATCACCCTGGCCGATATCCGGCGGCTGGTCATCGAGCGCGTGGATTTCATCGTCATCGACAAGAAATCCCAGACCGACATTACCCGCAGCATCCTGCTGCAGGTCATCGCCGAACAGGAACATGGCAGCCAGCCCATCATGAGCCGCGAGTTCCTGTCGCAGGTGATCCGCAGTTACGGCACACCGGTGCAAAGCGGTGTCGCGGGCGCGCTGGAACAGTCCGTCCGGCAGTTCGCCTGAGTTTCTAGAGCGCCGCGCACTGCGGCGCATCGGCCCGCACGGGCAGCGCCGCAAGTTGAGCACGCGTATCCGCAACAGCGGTGCGCAATGCCGCTGACAGCGACGACTCATCGATCCGCGCCAGCTCTGCGCGTGCCGCGCTCACGCAGTGCAGGTCCAGCCACGTCTGTGCCAGGTTATTGCGTGCGCCGGGAAGGTTCGGGTCGATCTTGATGGCTTGCTGGTAATCCGCGGCTGCCGCAGACAGCGCGTGATCCCGGTAGTTGGCTGTGCCGCGCCCGATCCATCCAATGGGATCTTCGGGCCAGGCCTGAATGGCGGCGCTGAATGCCTGCCGTGCCGACGCTGGTGTCGCCACGCGCTCGAATCCGGTGGTCGATTCCAGGTAGCGGGCGCGATCCGCAACCATCGGCAATTCACCGGGATGCAGCAGCACGATGGCCCAGCGCCCGGCATTGTCCCAGGCGCGCATGAAGTGCGCCGCGGATTGCACCTCGCGCCGTGTGGTGCCCGAGCGCAGGATGACCTGCTGGCGCGCCGGGTCGTAGCCGATCACAACCGCGTAATGCCAGCGCGGCCACACCGGAAGACCATAGTTGTGGAGCACCAGTACCGGTCTGCCGGCATCCAGTTCAGCCGTGATGGAGGCCAGGTTCGGATCCAGTTCGTAACTGACACGGTCGTAGCGGCGTGGAGCGGCCTGCATTTCGATCTGGAGGCTGCCCCGGCGGCCGGGAAGATAGACTTGGGGCACCAACGCGTCCGGCGTTGCGGCGACACCGGACGCTTCCAGTGCAATGGCCAGTGCTGCCGGACCACATTGATAGGTGCTCTGCGGATAGAACGGCGTATCCACCAGTTCCACGGCCGCCTTTCCGGATTCGATCAGCGGCCCGTGGGTCACACAGCCAGCCAGCAACCCGCAGACCGCAACCGTCATGCATGCGATCCGCCCGCGGGCCACGCGACTCACGCGTGTTTGAAGATGTCGATGACCCCCACCAGTTCGAGGATCAGCAACACGATGAACACCGCGCCGGCCAGCACAATCACCCCACCCTTGCCGGCGGGGGCATCCTTCATGCGCTTGGCCAGTTTGGCCAGTTCGCTGTCGCTCAGCGCGTCCAGCCGGGTATCGATCGCTTCGCTGGCAACACCGAATTGACCGAGCTGCGCTCTGACGTCGTCGCGGGCCAGCTGGGCATGGATGATCGCGAGGTCAGCATCCCGACCGGTCTGCATCATGGCGCCGGTATCGACGATGGCCGCGCGAGCCGCCTGGATACCGCCGGTATTGAGGATTGCGACCGACAGGACTGCGATCAACACGGTACGCAGTTTGTTGTACTTCATGAGACCTGCTCCTTGTTGCCCAGGAAGAATGGGCTGCCGGGCAATTCTGCCCGGATGGTCCGGACAAGTCCTCGCGGGTAGCTGCAGGAATTTTCCGACACGGGGGCGCCGCGCCAACGGCCGAAGTGGCGCGATGGCAGCGTGGACCCCATCCGGTCGCAAGAGAATCTTCTTATGATTCAGGACGTTATGTTCAAATTCAGACGGTGAGGGAAGTTTTGTCCCCAAGCCGTTGATTCCCGTACCAAAATACCGGCCTTCAATGAGGGCACCCAGGCGTGGCGCGTGCGCAAGAGACCCCGGCTGCTGAGCAAGACCATCTCGCCTGGTTCGGATTCACGCGCCCTCCGTTTGCGCCGCTCACGGACCCGGCCGAGATCCATGAAGCCGAACAGTACGCGCTGCTGAGCAGACATCTCGACGCAGCCGCCCGGGCTGTCGATCATCTTGTCGTGGTACGCGGCGCGGATGGCTCGGGCAAGACCACCCTTCTGAATCGCTACGTGGCCAGCCTTGGTGACGAAACCTTCTTCGCCACGGTCGACCAGTCCTGCGAGTCCGAGGCCGCCTTCTACTGCACATTCCTGCAGCAACTCGGCTTCGACGGCATCACCGGAAAGCCTGGCGAACTGCGGCATATCACCAATGAATTCCTGATCCACCGGGCCAGGGCCAATGACACGGTGCTGCTGATCATCGACAACGTGCATCACCTGCGTCCGCCCGTACTGGAACAACTGCGCAATATTGCGGCCACCAGGTTTGACGGGCACCGCGTGATCAGCACCGTGATGACGGGGAACTCGCACATCCGGCGCATCATGGATTCACCGGCCATGGACGGCCTGCGGTTCCGCGAATTTGTGGATTTTCACATCCGCGCCTGCACCGAAAGCGAGACCGGCGCGTACATCCGCCACCGGCTCCACCTGGCGGGCGATGCGGCCGGCGCAACATTCGAGCCGGACAGCTACGCGATGATCCACCGCTACTCCGGTGGCATCCCCAGGCAGATCAACAAGCTCGGCAGCGCACTGCTGTCCGACGCGGCGCAGCGGAAGGTGCAGTCCATCAACGGCGAACTCGTACGGTCGCTGGCCGAGTCGCGGAAGCTTCCGCCTCATGTCATCCCGGCAAAGGGCAAGAGTCGCCGCAAGTCCGATGGCGCAACAGACCAGGCCCGCATACCCGACCACCAGAGTGTCGCCATCGCGGCCCGCAGCACGCATGCACCAGGCTCGCCACAGACTGTCGCCGATCCCCCCAGGCGCGGGAACCCGCGCATCGACACCAACGATCTGCTTACGCGCCTGGCGCGCGTATCGGAACAGGTCGAACGCCTGAAATCGGAAAAGCAGAAGGCAATCCGGGAAATCAACGAGCGTGACAGGACGATTGCGGAACTCTCCGACAAGCTTGGATCGCAATCGACCCAGACCAGGGCACTGGCCGAGACCGTGCGGGAAAACGCGCGCGAACTCGACCGCCTCAGAACCTCACTCATCGAAAACGGACGCGAGTTGAACAAGAGCGCCGAACTGGTGCGCAAGCAACTCGAACAATCCAGCGAAAAGGCCAGCCGCACCGTCGTGCTGCAGCGGGCGCTGGCGATCGCCAACGAGAAGATGGGCCGCATCGGGATGCTGGAGGGTGAACTCGAATCGACACGCGAAACATGTTCGCGACTGCAGTCAGAGGCCATGGCCAATGCCGAACTTGAAGCGAGCCTCGCGGCAAAGAATTCGGAGATCGAGACGCTGCGGGCGCAGATCGCGGCTCAGAACCTGGATTCGACCGCGAACCTGCTGGCACTGGACAGGCGCCCGGAACCCCCCGGGGACCCGACCTGTGAAGCAGCCTCCGAAGCCTGGCCGGAGAATGCCGTTGCGCGATTTGACGTGATGCGGGAGGGCAAACTCCTGCGCACGATCAGGCGCGATGAGATCTCCACACGCTGCATGATCGGGCGCGGCGAGGACTGCGAACTGCGCCTGGCCAGCAAGTGTGTAAGCCGGCACCACGCGCTGCTGATCTGCACCAGTTCGGCGGTCTCGATCCAGGATCTGAACAGCGTCAACGGCACGCACGTGAATTTCGAACGCATCACGGCCCGGGAACTGAACCCGGGCGACGTGATCATCATCGGCGACTTTCAGATCCGGGCCAGGCGCTCCTGACCGGGGAAAGACTTGTTCAGCCGTCGACGCTGCGCATCGACAGGCGCACACGGCCCTGCCGATCGACCTCGAGAACCTTCACGCGCACCACGTCGCCTTCCTTGAGCCTGTCGCCGACATGCTCGACGCGCTCATCGGAGATCTGCGAGATGTGCACCAGGCCATCGCGGCCCGGCAGGATGGTGACGAAGGCGCCGAAGTCCATCAGGCGCGCCACGCGGCCTTCATAGATGCGGCCGACTTCGACATCCGCGGTGATCAGCTCGATGCGCGCCTGGGCCTCGCGACCGGCGGCGCCACTGACCGAGGCGATCTTCACGGTGCCATCGTTCTCGATGTCGATGGTGGTGCCGGTCTCTTCGGTGATCTGGCGGATCACCGCACCACCCTTGCCGATCACGTCGCGGATCTTTTCCGGGTCGATCTTCAACGTGATGATCGACGGCGCCCACTCGCTCATCTTGGCGCGCGGCACGGAAATGACCTTGTTCATTTCGCCCAGGATATGCGCCCTGCCCTCATGGGCCTGCGCCAGGGCGACCTTCATGATCTCCGGCGTGATGCTGTCGACCTTGATGTCCATCTGCAGCGCGGTGACGCCGGTTGCCGTGCCGGCCACCTTGAAGTCCATGTCGCCGAGGTGATCTTCGTCGCCCAGGATGTCGGTGATGACCTTGTAGCGGCTGCCTTCCAGCACCAGGCCCATGGCCACACCGGCCACTGGCGCCTTGATCGGCACGCCCGCATCCATCAGAGCGAGGCTGGTGCCGCAGACGGAGGCCATCGACGAGGAGCCGTTGGACTCCAGGATCTCGGACACCACGCGCATGACGTAGGAGAACTCTTCCATCGTCGGCAGCACGGCGCTGATGCCGCGGCGCGCGAGGTTGCCGTGGCCGATCTCGCGGCGCTTGGGCGAACCCATCATGCCGGTCTCACCCACCGAGAACGGCGGGAAGTTGTAGTGGAGCATGAACGGCTCGCGGCGCTCGCCGGCCAGCGCGTCGATGATCTGCGCATCGCGCGATGTACCCAGCGTGACCGTGACCAGCGCCTGGGTTTCGCCGCGGGTGAACAGCGCCGAACCGTGAGTGCGCGGCAGCACGCCCGCCTTGATGTTGATCGGACGCACCGTCCTGAAGTCGCGGCCGTCGATGCGCGGCTCGCCGTTCAGGATGCGCTCGCGCACGATGCGGCTTTCCAGGTTGTGGATCTCGTTGCCGACGTCCTGAGCGGACCACTTTGGCGCGCCGTCGACCTCGGGCACGGCGGCAACCACGGCTTCCTTGATTTCGCCAACCTTGGCGTAGCGATCCTGCTTCACCGTAATGCGATAGGCCTCGGACAGCGGCGCCTCGGCCTGCGCCTTCACGAACTCGATCAGCCCGGAGTCAGCCGGAGTGGCCTGCCAGTCCCAGCGCGGCTTGCCGGCTTCGGCGACCAGCGCGGTGATGGCCTTGATAGCCACCTGCTGCTGTTCGTGGCCGAACACCACGGCGCCCAGCATCACTTCCTCGGACAGGCTGTCGGCTTCGGATTCCACCATCAGCACGCCATGCGCAGTGCCAGCAACGACCAGGTCGAGCTTGGAGTCTGCGGCTTCCGTCTTCGTGGGATTCAGGATGTACTGGCCATCCTTGTAGCCCACCCGTGCGGCCGCGATCGGGCCGGCAAATGGCACGCCGGACAGCGACAGCGCTGCCGAAGCGCCAATCAGCGCGGGAATGTCGGAGGGAATTTCAGGATCCAGCGACACCACGGTCGCGACCACCTGCACCTCGTTGCGGAAGCCGTCCGGGAACAGCGGGCGGATCGGGCGATCGATCAGGCGCGAGATCAGCGTCTCGCTCTCGCTGGGGCGGCCCTCGCGACGGAAGAAGCCACCGGGGATACGGCCCGCGGCGTAGGTCTTCTCCTGGTAGTTGACCGTCAGCGGGAAGAAATCCTTGCCGGGCTGCGCGGCCTTGCGCGCTACTGCGGTGACGAGGACGACGGTGTCGCCCATGGAAACGAGGACCGAACCATCGGCCTGCCGCGCCAGCTCACCGGTTTCGATGGTGATGGTCTGCGAGCCGAATTGAAAAGACTGTTTGGCAATGGCCACGATTGCTTTACCTCAAGCGTTAGATACGTTGCGCAAGTTAGGGCCAGATTCCCCGGCCCCACATGCAATTCGGGCCGCACGTAGTGAAACGGCGGCCCGAGGGTCTTGTCGGCTCAGCGGCGCAGTCCCAGCCGCTCGACGACTTCCTGATACTTCTGCGGCTTGGTCGACTTCAGGTAGTCGAGCAGCTTGCGACGCTGGTTGACCATCTTCACCAGCCCACGGCGGGAAGCATGGTCGCTCTTGTGCGCTGTGAAGTGACCGCCGAGGCTGGTGATGCGCTCGGACAGCAGTGCAATCTGCACTTCAGGAGACCCCGTATCCTGCGGGTCGCGGCCATACTGCTTGAGGATGCCGCTCTTGGTTTCTGTACTCAGTGCCATCTATTTAATTTCTGGGTCCTTAAAAGAGCCGCGCATTCTACCCGCGCCCCCGAAGCCCCTCAAGTCGGATCTGCCCCTAAATCATTGAAAAGTCGGACCGGCTTGACCACTGGAGCTCCATCCCGGCCGGTCTCGGCACGGCCCACTCCCAGGAACTGCCGGTCAGCGCCATACAGGCGAACCAGCCCGTGGCCTGAGGCCGGCATGGCTTCCACGGGCACCGCCTGCCCCTGCCGCAGCCGCTGCGCGTGCGACTCGTCCAGCCGCACCTCAGGCAGTTGTGGCAGCGCCGCATCGGCTGGCAGCAGGTGGGCCGATCCCGGGTCTGCCTCCAACGCCGCAAGCTGCACCATGGCGGTCGCCGGAAATGGCGCAACACCGGTGCGTCGCAGGGCCGTCAGGTGTGCGCAACTGCCCAGCGAGCGGGCCAGGTCTTCGGCCAGCACCCGGACATAAGTGCCCTTGGAGCAGCGCACCCGCAGCGAGGCCTCTGCATCACGAACCTGCAGCAGTTCCAGCGCGTGGATGGTGATGGTGCGGGCTTCGCGTGCAACTTCCAGACCCTGGCGCGCCAGCCGGTACAGCGGCTGGCCACCCTGTTTCAGCGCGGAATACATCGGCGGCACCTGCTGAATCTCACCCATGAAATCCGGCAATGCCGCGGCAATTCGCTCCGACAGATTGGCCGGCACGTCACAGCGCTCAACCACTTCGCCTTCCAGGTCTCCGGTGGCAGTTCGGCTGCCCACACCCATCGTGAATTCGTATTCCTTGTCGCCATCAAGCAGATAGCCGGCCACCTTGGTGGCCTCACCCAGGCAAACCGGCAGCAAGCCGGTAGCCAGTGGATCCAGATTGCCCGTGTGCCCTGCCTTCACGCGACCGAACGCGCGCCGCACGCGCTGCACGGCGGCATTCGAAGACATGCCCAGGGGCTTGTCGAGCAGCAGGATTCCGTTGGTCATGGTTGGTGCTGATTTTAGCCCGGGGCAGAGGCTATCCTTCGGCACTTCACGCCGGAGGTGCACTATGCGTCATTCCCTCATCGTCGCGTCTGCTGTGTGCATGCTGCTCATCGCGGGCTGCGGCCACCGGACTCCAGACCCGGCGCCGGCTTCCGAATTGCTGGCCGCGGTCGACATTCCCTACGAGCAATTCGAACTCGACAACGGCCTGCGCGTGCTGGTGCACACCGACCGCAAGGCACCGATCGTGGCGGTCTCGGTGTGGTATGGAGTCGGCTCCAAACACGAGCCCGCCGGCAAGACCGGCTTTGCGCATCTGTTCGAACACCTGATGTTCAACGGCAGCGAGAACGTGCCGGGCGACTTTTTCGAACCGCTGGAGCGCGTGGGCGCGACCAACGTCAACGGCACGACCTGGTTCGATCGCACCAACTATTTCGAATCCGTACCGACACCGGCGCTGGATGTGGCGCTGTTCATGGAGAGCGACCGCATGGGTCACCTGCTCGGCGCAGTGACGCAGAAGGTGCTCGATAACCAGCGCGGCGTCGTGCAGAACGAAAAGCGCCAGGGTGACAACGAACCATACGGCCTGGTCGAATACGCCGAGATTGCCGCCCTGCTGCCTCCCGATCACCCTTACGGCCACAGCACCATCGGTTCGATGGCCGATCTGGATGCCGCGACGCTTGCTGACGTGAAGAACTGGTTCGTCGACCACTACGGTCCGAACAACGCAGTCGTGGTGCTGGCCGGCGACATCGATGCGGCCACTGCCAGGCCCCTGATGCAGGAGTACTTCGGGGACATCCCGCGCGGCAAGCCGGTGCCGAGGCTCGACGTGCCCGTGCCAACCCTGGCCGGGGCGAAGATGGAAACCATGAAGGACCACGTGGCGACTCCGCGGCTGTACCGCGAATGGACCGCGCCAGGCATCAATGATGCCGACGCCGTACCGTTGTCCATCGGCCTGTCGGTGCTTGGCGGGCTCTCCAGCTCGCGCCTGGACAACCTCCTGGTGCGCCAGGAGCAGCTCGCGGTATCGGTGTCGGCCAGCTACGGCGACTTTGCGCAGCTTGGATTTCTGACGGTCACGGCGGACCTCAAGCCAGGGGTGGATCAGGACAAGCTGGCAAAGCGCCTGGACGAAATCATTGCGCAGTACATCCAGGACGGGCCCACCGCCGATGAGGTGCAGCGCGCCGTGGTGCGCAATATCTCCGGCGCAATCTCGGGGCTCGAGTCGGTGGGCGGTTTCAGCGGCAAGGCGCCCACGCTGGCCGAAGGGCTGCTGTATTCCGATGACCCCGCCTTCTACAAGAAGCGCCTGGCCTCCGCGACGCCCGAGCAGGTCAAGGCTGCGCTGCAGAAATGGATGACGCGGCCGGTCTATGCACTGCAGGTCGTGCCGGGCGAGCGCGATGCCTACGAGGAAGCAAAGGGCGCGGGCGCCCGCCCCGCTGCCCGCGGCAGGTCACCCGCCTACTATCGCGCGCCGGGCGAGCCGGAGCACAGCCCACTGTCTGCGGTGGACCGCAGCAAGATGCCGCAAGGTGACGGCAGTGTTGAACTGCACTATCCCGCCGTGGAAACCGGACAGCTGTCCAACGGCGTGAAGGTGCATCTGGCGCGCCGCGACAACCTGCCCATCCTGCGCATGTCGGTGAATTTTGACGCCGGCAATGCCGCCGATCCGCGCGACAAGCTGGGCGCCCAGTCGCTGATGCTCGGGCTGCTGACCGAGGGCACCACAACCCGCGACAGCATCGCGATCGCGGAGGAAGAAGAGCGACTGGGCGCGACCATCTCGGCCGGCGCAACCCTCGACAGCACGCGCGTCCAGATGTACGCACTGACGCCGAACCTGGCGCGCTCGCTGGACCTTCTGGCCGATGTCATCAGGAACCCCGCCTTCGACCCGAACGAACTGGAACGGCTGCGGGCCAGGCAGCTCACGCGGATTGCCTCGGAAATGACCGAGCCGGAGGCTCTGGCCATGCGCACGCTGCCACCGCTCATCTATGGTCCGGGGCATCCCTATGGCATTCCATTTGGCGGCAGCGGCAATGTCGAGAGCGTGAAATCGCTGGGCAGGGACGACATGGTCGCGTTCCACCAGCGCTGGATCCGCCCCGACAACGCGGAGATCTTCGCCGTCGGCGACACCAGCATGGATGAACTGCTGAAGCTGCTTGAACCGCGCTTTGGCAAGGCCTGGGCCACACCGGCCGTCGACAAGGGAAGCAAGGATTTCAATCAGCCGACACCCGCGGCCAGGCAACGCATTGTCCTGGTCGACCGGCCGGGTTCGCCGCAGTCATTGATCATCGGCGGAGAGGTACTGGATCGGCGCGGCACGGACGACTACGTGGCCTTGCTGGCAGGCAATGAGGTGCTGGGCGGAGGCTTCATGTCACGCATGAACATGGATCTGCGTGAATCCAAGGGCTGGTCCTACGGTGTCAACAGTTCGGCAATGGTGTTGACCGATCGCTACCCGTTCGTGGTGTACGCACCGGTGCAGGCCGATCGCACCGGCGCATCGATCCGCGCGCTCAAGCAGCATCTGGTGACGTTCACGGGCAACAAGGGTGTAACCCCCGACGAGCTGGCCCGCACCATCAGCGGCCGCATCCGTGAGCTGCCGGGCAACTTCGAGACTTCCAGTGCAGTGCTGAGCCAGATGCAGACCGATGCGCAGTTCGGACGGCCCTTCGACTATCCCACCACCCTGCCACAGCGTTATCGCGCCATGGACGCCAGGGCACTGGACGACGCGGTGCGCTCGGCCGTCAATCCGGATGGCCTGACCTGGGTGGTCGTCGGGGACAAGGCCAGGGTGCTGTCGCAGCTGAAGCCGCTGGGCATGGAAATCACGGTGGTGGAAGCGGCGCACGAGTGAGCGCCGCGATCCCGCGCTAGGTGCGCGGCTTGTTGGCCGCGTCGATCAGCGCCGTCAGCGCGGCGGCGCGATCGAAGGATTCATCCTGCACGAACTGGAGACGCGGCGCGTGCCTCATGCCCACGCGCCGCCCGACCTCACCACGCAGGAAGCCCGCAGCGGCGCCCAGACCTTCGAGCGCTTCCGGATGGCTGCCTGCCATGCCGAAGGGAACGAAGTACACCTGCGCGCATGAAAGATCCGGCGCAAGCGCAACCTGCGTGATGGTCACCGGACCGACGCGCGGATCCTTGACCTCTCGCGGTATGAGCTCGGCCAGCACGCGCTGCATCTGCGCCTCGATGCGCTGCAGGCGTCCGCTGGTACTGCCGCGCGCCTTCACATCGCGCCGTCAGATCGTGCGCGCCACTTCCACGCGCGCAAAGCATTCGATCTGGTCGCCGACCTTCACGTCCTGGTAGTTCTTCACGCCGATGCCGCACTCGGTGCCGGCGCGCACTTCGCCCACGTCGTCCTTGAAGCGGCGCAATGATTCCAGCGCGCCCTCGAAGATCACCACGTTGTCGCGCAGCACGCGGATCGGATTGTTGCGCTTCACTGCACCCTCGGTGACGAGGCAACCTGATACCACACCGAACTTGCTGGAGCGGAACACCTCGCGCACCTGGGCAATGCCCACGATCTGCTCCTTGATCTCCGGCGCCAGCATGCCGCTCATCATCGCCTTAACGTCGTCGATGGCCTCGTAGATGATGCTGTAGTAACGCACCTCCACGCCGGTTTCCTTCATGGCGTCGCGCGCACCAGCGTCGGCACGGACATTGAAGCCGATCACATGGGCCCTGGAAGCCGCTGCCAGCTGGATGTCCGAAGCCGTGATGCCACCAACGTTGGAGGACAGCACCTTGACCTGCACTTCGTCGGTGGAGAGCTTGGTGAGCGAGTCGCGCAACGCCTCGGCGCTGCCCTGCACGTCGCTCTTGACCAGCAGCGGGATGACGCTGACCTTGGCCTCTTCCATCTGCGAGAACACGTCCTCGGCGGTGGCCGACATGCGGCCGGCAACCCGCACGTCGCGATGCCGGCTCTGCCGATGCAGCGCCACCTCGCGGGCCTTGCGGTCACTCTCCACGGCCAGCAGGTCGTCGCCCGCATTGGGCGTGCCCTGCAGGCCCAGCACCACCACTGGCATCGACGGTAGGGCTTCCTTCACCGGCTGGCCCGTCTCGTCAAACATCGCGCGCACGCGACCGAATTGCTGACCAGCCAGAATCGGATCACCGAGCCTCAACGTGCCGCGCTTGACCAGCACCGTGGCCACGGATCCGCGGCCCTTCTCCATGCTGGACTCGATCACCACGCCCGAGGCCAGCCCGTCGCGCGGCGCCTTGAGCTCCAGCACCTCGGCCTGCAGCAGGATGGCCTCGAGCAGATCATCGATGCCCTGCCCGGTCTTGGCAGATACCGGCACGAAAATATCGCTGCCACCCCAGTCCTCGCCGATGACCTCGTGCTTGGAAAGTTCGGTACGTACGCGATCCAGATCCGCTTCAGGCTTGTCGATCTTGTTGATCGCCACGACCACGGGCACGTTGGCGGCCCGTGCGTGCTGAATGGCCTCGATGGTCTGCGGCATCACGCCGTCATCGGCGGCCACCACCAGCACCACCACGTCGGTCGCCTTCGCCCCGCGCGCGCGCATCGCCGTGAAAGCAGCATGGCCGGGCGTGTCGAGGAAGGTCACCACTCCGCGCGGCGTTTCCACGTGATAGGCGCCGATGTGCTGGGTGATGCCACCGGCCTCGCCCGCGGCAACCTTGGTGGTGCGAATGTAGTCGAGCAGCGAAGTCTTGCCGTGGTCAACGTGACCCATGACAGTCACCACCGGCGGACGCGGCAGTTCCTCGACCGACTCGTCGACGACCTGGATGTCTTCCTCGATCTCGTTTTCCTTGACGATCCTGGGCTGGTGGCCCATTTCCTCGATCACCAGCACCGCCGTGTCCTGGTCGATCGTCTGGTTGATCGTGGCCATCACGCCCAGGCCCATCAGCGCCTTGATGACTTCGGTGGCCTTCACGGCCATGCGCTGTGCCAGATCGCCAACAGTGATCGTGTCGCCAATCGGGACTTCACGCTTCTGCGGCGCCGTGGGCATCTCGAAGCCGTGCTTCTGCTCGCCCTCGGGTGTGACCGGACGCCCGCGCAGCCTGACCTTCTTCTTCTTGAAGTGGCCGGCCCCGCCGGCAACGTGCAATTCCTGACGCCCGTAGCGCGTACCGCCCCGCGCTGCATCACCACCGCTGCGCTCCGTCTTGCGATGCGCCGGGGCATGGTCCGGCTTCGGCGGCAGCGGCACGTCCATTGGCCGCGGCGCCTCGGGCTGACTGGCCTGCCGCTCGCGCGCTGCGGCGTCTTCCTTCTCACGCTGCTCCTGTGCCCGGCGATTCTCCTCTGCCTGGCGCGCGCGCTGCTGCTCCTCTTCGACGCGACGCAGGTTTTCCTGGTCGAGCCGCTCCTGTTCGCGCCGCTGGGCCTCGGCCTTCTCGGCGTCGGCCTGCTGTGCGGCCTCGATCTCCTTGCGCTTCAGCTCGGCCTGCTCCTGCTGCGCGAGCGCCTGCTTCTGGATCACGTCGCGCTTCACGTAGGAGCGCGTGCTGCGCACCTCCACCGACACGGTGCGTGCCCTGCCCTGCACGCTGGCGAGCTTCAGCTCGCTTTGCTGCTTGCGCTTGAGCGTGATCTTGCTGGGCGCGGTGGCGCTGTCCGTGCCACTGCCATGGCTGCGCCGCAGGTGCGTCAGCAGCTCCATCTTGGCCTCGTCGCTGATCTTGTCGTCAGCGCCCGAGACAGTGATACCCGCCTGCTCCAGCTGCACCAGCAGCCGGTCCACGGGAACCTTCAGTACATCGGCAAATTGTGCGACGGTGACGTCAGCCATGCTTCAACTCCGTTAGGCTCACTTCTCCGCCTGAAACCAGTGTTCGCGGGCCTTCATGATGAGCGCGCCCGCCTCGACCTCATCGAGTCCTTCGATGTCGGAAAGATCATCCACCGACTGCTCCGCCAGATCCTCGCGGGTGCGCACACCACGCTGCGCCAGCGCCAGCGCCAGATCCGGGCTCATGCCCGACAGCTGCAGCAGGTCATCCGCGGGCATCTGGCTCTCCAGACTCTCCTCGCTGGCGATGGCCTGGGTCAGCAGCACATCGCGCGCACGATTGCGCAGCTCCTGCACCAGTTCCTCGTCGAATGCCTCGATCGAGGCCAGTTCGGAAACCGGCACATAGGCCAGCTCTTCAATGGTGGAGAAGCCCTCCTGGGTGAGGATGCTGGCCACGTCTTCGTCCACGTCCAGCTGCTTCATGAACATCTGCACGACCTTCTTCGCCTCGGTCTCGCTCTTGGCCTCGGCGTCGGACTCGGTCATCACGTTCAGTTCCCACCCCGTCAGCTGGCTGGCCAGGCGGATGTTCTGCCCGCCGCGGCCGATGGCCTGGGAGAGCTTCTCCTCGGACACCGCGATGTCCATGCTGTGGGAGTCCTCGTCCATCACGATGGACTGCACTTCGGCGGGACTCATGGCATTGATCACGAACTGGGCCGGGTTGTCGTCGTAGGGAATGATGTCCACGCGCTCGCCGGCGATCTCGTTCGACACCGCCTGTACACGCGAACCACGCATGCCGACGCAGGCACCGACCGGGTCGATGCGCGGTTCATTGCTGCGCACCGCGATCTTGGCGCGTACGCCCGGGTCGCGTGCTGCGCCCAGGATATCGATCATGCCCTGGCCCACCTCCGGCACTTCCAGCCGGAACAGCTCGATCAGGAATTCCGGTGCGGTGCGCGACAGGAACAACTGCGGCCCGCGCTGCTCGGAGCGCACGTCCTTCAGGAATGCCTTGACGCGATCCTGCGGTTTCAGTGCCTCGCGCGGGATCATGTCGCCGCGGGAGATGTAGCCTTCGGCGTTGCTGCCGAGGTCGACGAAGATGCCATTGCGATCCACGCGCTTGACCACGCCCGAGACCAGGGTGTTCACGCGGTCCTTGAACAGGTCGACCACCTGGGCACGCTCCGCCTCGCGCACCTTCTGCACCATGATCTGCTTGGCCTGCATGGCCGCGATGCGACCGAAGACCTCCGACTCGATTGGCTCCTCGACATAGCCGCCTGGTTCGGCGTCCTTGTCCAGATCCAGCGCATCCTCCAGCCGCAGCTCGCGGTCGGGAGTTTCCAGTTCGGTGGAATCGTCGGCAAAGACTTTCCAGCGACGGAAGGTGTCGTAATCGCCGGTCTTGCGGTCGATGGCGACACGCACGTCCCATTCCTCGCCATGCTTCTTGCGCGTGGCGCCCGCGAGCGCCGCTTCCAGCGCCTCGAAGATGATTTCCTTGTCGACGCCCTTTTCGTTCGAAACGGCATCGACCACCATCAGGATCTCTTTGTTCATCACCTCTTTCCTCGCGGTGCAGGCTTGACCCACTCCGGCGCCAGGCGGGTCCGGCCCACCTCGGCGTAGCTGACTGTCACGACTGTTCCGTCCACGTTCAATTCAAATCCTTCCTCATCGGCACGCACCAGCGTGCCGGTAAATCGTCTGCGCCCTGCGCGCGGCGCGACCAGTTCCACATGTGCCCGCTGCCCGACCTGCCGCCGGTAATGCCCCGGCGTGCGCAGGATGCGGTCCGCACCCGGCGAGGAGACCTCCAGCTGGTAGGGCACCTCGATCGGGTCCTCCACATCCAGCAGCGCGGAAAGCTCCCGGCTCACGCGCTCGCAGTCCTCCACGCCAATGCCATCAAAGGCCCGCGTGCCATCGTCAGGCACCGCGGCCAGTGCCGCCGGCCTCACGCCGTCGGGCCAGTCGATATACACCCGCAAGGTCGCTTCGGAGCGCGTCGCGGCGTATTCCACATCGACCAGCTCGTAGCCCAGCCTCGCCAGCAGGGGCTCGGTGAGGGCGATCAGGCGCTCGCGCAGCATGCTGTTCGCTTCCTCCCTCCATCCGCCCGCAGGACAAACAAAAAAGGGCCGAATCGGCCCTCCATCAAGCAAAAAGGCCCCGCGCGGGGGCCCTTTTCAACCAGATTCGCTCCCGCCTGACCCTCCAAGCGGGAGCCGGATTCTAGGGAGACTGGGCGCAGGTGGCAAGCCCCGACGGCGCCGGAACGCCCGATTTCCGCACGTCTGGCGCGATATCCGGTGCTTGCGCGGCGGGCCTTGATCCCGCGTGACCCGATCCCGGCGGCTGGCTATTTGAACTGAGTGAGCCCGTCGGCCCCCACCGGATTGCGATCGTTTTCGGCGCAGACGAACTCCATCAGGTTCCAGTCGCGCTCGCGGCGGAAGTTCAGCGTGCGGTGGTATGGCGCAGCCAGCGCTTCCGGATCTTCCATGGTCATCTCGATCACCAGCGAGTCAGGATTGTCCTTGGCCAGGTGGATGCGCTCGGTGACGTGCAGCTTGTCGCTGTGCTTGATGCCGCGCGACAGCTCCGTGATGGTCTTGATGCCTACCGTGTCGACCACCAGCGTGTCGCCTTCCCAGTGGCCGATCGAATGACCGAAGAAGCCCGGTTCCAGGTCATCAGGATGCCCGCGACCGTCGGTGAAAATGGTGCGGTTCTGCATCCAGGCCTCGTGCAGCGTGGTCACGCGCCCGGGGGTGAACAGAAACTCGATCGGATACTGCCCGGTGCCCATCATGCCGGGCATCCCTGGCGGCATGCAGTTGGAGTTCTCCTTGCGCGCCTGGCCGTTGTTCTCGCGCACTTCCTTCGTATAGGCCTCGTACTCGGCCAGATATTTGCCCTTGGGTTGCGGATTTTCGGGCGGCGCGCCCCCGGGAGCCCGACCCATGCCCAGCACCCACACTCCGCCCCAGTCGGGCAGCTTGTCGAGCTGTGCATATTGCCCTTTTGGAAAGGCCGCACCGGGCTTCGCTGCGGCTGCCTCGCCCGCCGGCGCGCTCACGGTTGCGATCATGCAAATCGCCAATGCCCCTGCCAGGGATCCAATCATCCTGTTCATGCCTATGCCCCCGATATTGATCGCCACTGGCGGGCGCCTTACCACTCCAGGATCCCGGCTGCCCTCAACGACAGAAATCCGATGACCAGAACCAGCCCGGCGGCAGCGCGGTATTCACGGTGACGCAGATATTGCCCCGAATCGAAGCCCTGCGTCAGCCCACCTTGAAATGGGGTGACCCGGGGCCACAGCAATGGCACCTCGGCCGCCCAGCCTTCGTATTGCGCACCAAACAACTTCTGCATGTGCACAGCCTCGGTCCGGATGACCGGGATGTAGATCAGCAGGAACAGTGCAAGCAGCAGGGCACCCAGCCACAGGATGCCCCCGCATACGGCACAGCCCAGCGCCATCACCAGACTGCCCAGATACAGCGGATTGCGGGTAAATGCATACGGACCGCTGGTAGCAAGTTCAGCATTCTTGCGCAGGTACCCCGAGGCCCAGGCGCGAATGGCTGCGCCCAGCAGCGCGATCGGCACCCCGGCGCAGAGCGCAACCCAGGTCGGCCGGGCAAACGCCAGAAACCCGATACCGGCCCCGAAACCGGCAGGCACGCGCAGTCGCTGGACCAGGGTCCGGGCCGTCTTTTTCGCTTGCTGTCGCTGATTCATGTGTAGTGGGCAGGGCCTGGAAATTGCGTACAATCCAGCCAGCCGCACGATACAAGTGCCGGGGGTTGAATGAAATCTCTTCGGAATACAGCGACGGTGCTGACACTCGCCCTGGCGGCCTCGCAGGCGCTGTCGCACCACTCTTTCGCCATGTTCGACCAGAGCCAGCGCATCACGCTGAAGGGCACCGTCACTGAATTCCAGTGGACCAACCCGCATGCGTTCATCGAGCTGGATGTGCCGGGCTCCGATGCCAATTCCGGACACTGGCAGCTCGAGCTCAACAGCCCCAACAACCTCAAGCGCCAGGGCTGGGCGTCCAGCAGCCTGAAGACCGGCGACGCGATCACCGTGACTCTCAACCCGCTGCGCGACATGAGCGAGCACAAGGGTGGGTTGTTCATCACCCTGACCAAGGCCGACGGCAAGGTGCTGTCCGAGGCGGCGTTTGCCGGTGCTCGCGGCCCGATCAACGTCCCGACCGTTCCTCCCGCCAAGTAGCATTTGCGAGGTCCCATGAAACCGCGCCACCTGATAGCCGCCCTCATTGCCAGCCTGCCTTTCGCCGCCCTGGCGCATCACTCGGGCGCGATGTTCGACTCTTCGAAGACCGTCACCATCACGGGCAAGGTCACCGAGTTCAACTGGATGAACCCGCACAGCTCGTTCAAGGTGGAAGTCACGGGCGCGGACGGCAAGCCGGAAATCTGGGCCATCGAAATGAACGCGCCGGCCAACCTGATCCCGCTGGGCTGGAAGCGCTCCACGCTGCAGCCAGGGGACACGGTCACCGTGACCGTGCGGCCGCTGCGCGACGGCAAGCCCGGCGGATCCTACATGTCGGTCAAGCTTGCCGACGGGCGGGTCATGGACGGCAACGGCGGCAGCGGCAACTACGGCACGCCACCGCCGGCCAAGTAACAGCGGCTATTTCTTCGCCGCTTCGCGTTCGGCAATTGCCTTCTGCCCTTCCTCGGTGCTGGGCAGGTTCTGGTTGAGATTGGGCAGACATTCGGCCTCGGGAATGTCGCTCTCGTGCTGGCGTATCCAGCGCTTGGTGCTCTTCCACTCGCCCTTCCACATCTTCGGGTCGGTCATGGTGTAGTCGATGCGCAGGGTCTCGCCGTTGTCCTCCAGCGTGTAGCGCTCGATGATCTCGAACTGGTCGCTGATCGGGATGCCCGAATCGATGTAGTGCTCGTTCGGCTCGATGTACTTGGTGTGCACCACCAGCGCGTCCTTCTCCCAATGGCCGATGGATTCCCCGTTGTAGGTGTACACGGCGATATCCGGATCCGTGAACTTGCGTCCGTCCAGGTAGATGAAGCGCATGCTGCTGGTGAAGCCGAACAGCTCGTACATCACCGTGGGCAGCTGGATGGTGTTGAACGGCCACACACGCGTCATGATCATCGGCATGCCGGCCGGATAGCACTGCCCAATCGAATCGCGATACGGCTTGCCTGCCGCGCGTGCCGCAGCCGCCTCCTTCATGGCTGTCTGCCCGGGCTCGAAAAACTCCGGATACTCCGGCACCCCGAAACGGAAGTCATTGAAGGACTTGCGCAGGTTGATGAACCAGGTGCCCGTCAGGTCGAAGGGCGGCTTGTCGCGCTTCTTTGCCAGATTCTCCGGCGACAGCGCCCCCAGATAACCCGGGTGCTGCTGCGCGAGCGAGGCTTCACGTGCATTGTCGAGGCCACCACCGCCCCCACCTCCGCCACGAGCCGGCGGCGCCTGCGCGGCCATGACCGGCACCGCAGCCAGGACAAGCATGGTGGCAGTCAGCATTCGAGTTCTCATTGTCATCGGCATGTCTCCCCGGGGTTTCAGCGCGGCGGCGCCGTGATGAATTGCAGAATTGCTCCGCTGAGCAGTTCGTCAGAAGTGCCTACAGCATAGGCTTCCGACAGGTGCGAGTGGTTGGGCAAATGCAGCGCCACCGTGGGCGTGCCAGCCGCCTTGCGGCCCGCCACGAGCTGTTCGGTTTCCGGCACGAAGTCCGGGGGATCCAGTTCAGCCCAGGCCACCAGCAGCGGCACCGGCACCTTGAACAGCTTCGGCAGCGCCGACATGTCGGCGTAGCGGCTCGCGTCCTCGCCGAAGTAGGACTTCCACGTCGGGCCCGCCTGCAGCACGCCAGAAAGAATGACGGCGCCGGCCACTGCGGGTTTCTGGCTACGCACCAGATAGTCCGCAACATGCGCCCCGCCCGCCGAATGGCCCCACAGGAAGATGCGTTCAGGGTCACCGCCGAACTCGCGCGCATGCTCGCGCAGCCATTGCACGGCACGCGCGACATCATCGGCACCCGACGGATACTGGAACTCCGGCGCCAGCCGGTAATCCATGACAACGCCCACCAGCCCATGTTCGGCGGCCCAGTACCCGATGTTGTCGTAGGCGAACTGGCTGGGCGAACTCTTCGTGCCGCGCGCAAAGCCGCCGCCATAGACGAACATCAGGATCGGCCGCGCGCCCGTGGCGCCCTTTGCGGTGAATACATTGGCACGATGGCGTTCGTCCGGACCGTAGACCTCATCGCGGCGCACCTGCACGCCGTCGTGATTGAGCGCCGCATGCAGCGGTGCATACAGGGCCGTCGTGCGCTGGGCTTCGATCTTCGCGCCAATCTCGCGCAGCGTGGCGGCAATGTCCGCGGACATGCCCGCAGGTGCCGTGGGCTTCGCAGCAGCCTGTGGCGCAGGTGCCTGCGCCCCTGCTGCACCGCTGATGCCGGTGGCCAGCGCCAGGCCCGAGAGTGCGGCCACGCGAAAGATTCCGCGCATGATTCCCCCTGAACTTTTGGGCATTATGCCCCGGTGTGCGCCGGGTGGTGGGAACCATGCTGTCGAAACTCGAACATTTCCTGGTCATGACCCACGACGTGGATGCCACGCGCGACTTCTACCGCGACGTACTGGGCTTTCAGGAAGGCTTTCGCCCCGATCTGGGCTTTCTCGGCCACTGGCTGTATCTGGCCGATACGCCGGTGATCCACATCGCCGACTGGACCACCTACACCGCGCACAGCAAGCGGCTGGGGATTCCAGTCACCAGGCCGGCCGACGGCACCGGCCCGCTGGACCATGTGGCTTTCAACGGCGCCGACAGTGGCTATTCCGGGCTACGCGATCGTCTCGACCAGCACCGCGTGAAATACCATCCACACGACTCGCTGGCCATCGGCCTCAGGCAGATCTTTCTGGATGACCCGAACGGGTTGAAGCTGGAACTGAATTTCTGGAGCAACGCCGGCCGCTGAGTCAGGGCGCCGGCTTCGCATCCATCAATTCGTGCAGCACGGCCGCGACCGCGGGATGCTTCTCGGGACCCGAAGCGCCGGGCCTGGCGGCGGTTCCGGTACGCCCCTCGGCAATGTCCAGCGCTGTGGAGCCGCTGCGATCCTTGATCGTGAGATCCGCGCCGCGCTCGACCATGAATCGCACGAAATCCTTCATGTCCAAGCGCGCTGCCGCGTGCAGCGATGACTGGCCGTTGCGGTTCACCGCGTTGATGTTGGCGCCGTGCTCGAGCAGCATCTTTGCCATCTGGATGCACTGCTGCTCATTGCGGAAGCGACCACGGGTATCGGTAATCGCCCAGTTCGAGCCTGCCACGACCAGCAATGGCGTCAGTTCCAGGCTGTTGGCCAGATCAACCTGCGCGCCGTGGTCCAGCAACAGCTTCGCGGCCGGCACGTCACAGGCCTTGGCAGCACGCAGCAGAGGAGTCGAACCCGTGGTCAGCAGCGAATCACCGCCGCGATCAGGGCCCAGCAGGCGGTACGGCGGGAATGCAGTGAGCTGGAAATCGATCTTCGCGCCGTGATCCAGCAGCAGCGCCGCGATTTCCAGCGGCGTGGCCACATCGGACGACGGCCGGTCGGGACGACCACCACGCGGCGTGGTGTTGTAGTCGATGGCCGAGTACAGCGGTGCGCGGCCCCACTTGTCGGCGATGTTCACATCGGCGCCGGCTTCGATGAGCACCTTGGCCACGTCGAACCTGGCGTTGAGGATGGAGAACAGCAGTGCCGTAATGCCTTCCGGACTGGCCGTATCCAGCTCCGCCCCGCCCTTCACCAGCTCCCGGGCACACTCGGCGCAGCCTTCGCGCGCCGCCAGCTGCAAGGCCGTGAAGGCACCGGGCGGACGCCACTGAGGCCGTGGTTCTGCCGTGGTGGTACGCGGCCAGTTGCGCAGGTCGGATAGCACGTTGGGGTTCGCGCCACGCTTGAGCAGCAGCCGCACCATGTCGGGATTGCTCTGCGAGGAGGCCCACATCAGCGCCGTCTGGCCGCGCCAGGACTCCACGGCATTCACGTCTGCGCCCGCATCGATGAGCAGCTGCGCGGCATCCACCGCGCCGGTGCGCGCCACCGTCATCAGCACGGTTTCGCCGTCATCATTGGCGGTGGTGGCCTTTGCGCCAGCCTTCAGCAACGACTTGATCAGGCCTGCATTGCCCAGTTCCGCGGCTTCCTGCAGCGGGGTCGACCCGTAGTCGTTACGGGCATTCGGATCGGCACCCTTCTTCAAGAGCTGATCCAGCAGCGCCTGGTCACCATTGTGCGCAGCCCAGTGCAGCGGTGTCGTCCCATCGGTGCGTGCCTGACGCGCGTCGGCACCCTGCGCCAGCAGCGCGAGTGCGGCAGCGGAATCTCCCGCCTGGGCCGCTTCGAGCAGCGTCCGGGTCGAAGCCGGAACCGCGGTCCGGGTATTTGCAGCAGGCCCGGCTGCGCAGCCGGCCAGTAGCGCCAGCAGCAGTGCGTAACTGATCTTCACCAATCAGACTTCCGTGAATTTCATGTTGCTGTCGCCAAAGCTCTCCATCGGAACGCCGATGCGATCCAGGATGGTCAGATGCATGTTGGCGATGGGCGTCTTGTCCGGGTAGCGCAGATGGCGATTGCCCTTCAGCTTGCCCGCGCCCCCGCCGACGATGGCAGTTGGCAGCGGGAAATGGTTGTGCAGGTTGGAATCACTCATGTTGCTGCCGAACAGCAGGATGGAATTGTCGAGCATGTTGCCCTCGCCATCGGGCATGGACTGCAGCCTGGCCGCGAACTTGGCGAATGCGCCGGTGTTGTAGGCCTGCACCTTGGCAAGGTTGGCCATCTTGGTCGGGTTGTTCGCGTGATGCGACAGCGGATGGAAGGCATCCGGAATGCCGATGAAGTTGTAGGGCTCGTTGCTCACCTCAGCCGCCATCATGAAAGTGACCACGCGCGTCATGTTGGCCTGGTAGGCCAGCGCAATCAGGTCGAACATCAACGCGATGTGCTCGTCGAAGCGCGACGGAATACCCGATGGCGCATCCGGCAGCTCGACCTTCGAGAGGTCGCGATGTTCCAGCTGCTGTGCGCGCCGCTCGATCTCCCGCACGGTTTCCAGGTAGTCGTCCACGGCGGCCTTGTCCCGCAGTCCGAGACTGCGCTTCAGGTCATTGGCCTCATCGGAAACCAGATCCAGGATGCTGCGGTTCTCATGGGCGATGCGCACCCGTTCGTCCGCCGTGTCGCCGGCCCCGAACAGCTTCTGGAACAGCTTGCGCGGGTTGTGCTCCATGGGCAGCGGTGTGGCAGGGTCGCGGAAGGCAATGGTCTTGCCGTAGCTGCAACCGTAGTTGCGATCGCAGGAGCCCTCGCCGCCGCGCTCTTCAGTGGCCACTTCCAGCGTCGGCAGCGGTGTGTCCTGCCCGATGTGCTTGGCCGCGATCTGGTCGATGGTGATGCCGCCATAGGGGTCGTGGCTGATGCGCGGCGGCACGCACGACAGCCAGGTGCCCGGCGTGATGGCATGCACCGGCGCGGCAATCGCCGATTTGTTCTCCATGCCGGAAATGATCGTGAGCTGCTTCTGAAAAGGCTTCAGCGGCGCAATGATCTGCGGAAAGTCGAAATCCGCACCTTCCTTGGTGGGCGTCCACTGGCCCATCACCGCACCATGCGGGAAGTACACGAAGGCCATGCGCACTTTGGGAGCCGCAGCGGTCTGCGCCAGCGCGGTGGCGGCCGGAATCATCGCGTCCAGCAGCGGCAGTGAAATCGCGCAGCCGGCCCCTTTGAGCACCGTGCGCCGTGAAAGATGCTTCTTGGTGATGTACATGGCCACTACCTCGCCGCTTGCACGGCTGTTGCCGTGTTGGTCTCGGGCTTCTCCTCCGGGACCTTGTCATACAGGAATGCCTGGCTGTTCACGATGCCCAGCACCAGCGACGAGAAGCGGAAATCCTGCTTCGCGGCGTCACGCACCAGGCTGCGCACCAGCGGCATATCGTAGTACTGAATGGGTCTGCCCAGCCCGTAGATCAACAGATTCTGCGCCAGGGTCTGCACAAACAGGTCGGGGCGGGCCGCCAGGTAATCACGCAGCGCCACCACCCCATCCACGGGCGTACCGTCGGCCAGTTTGCCGCTGGAATCGATCGGCAAGCCGGCGTCGATATCCTTCTCGCGCCACTGGCCGATCGCGTTGTAGTTCTCCAGCGACAGCCCGACAGGGTCAATGACGCTGTGACAGGCCGAACAGAATTTCTGTGCGCGATGCATCTCCAGGCGATGCCGCACGGTCAGCTGCTCGCCGCCCTCCTCGCTCTCCTTGAAAGCCTCCACGCCGGGTGGCGGGGCCGAGGGTGGCGTACCCATCAGGTGCTCCAGCACGTACGCACCTCGCACCACCGGCGAAGTCCGGTTGGCATACGAGGTAACCGTCAGGATCGCGCCCTTGCCCAACAACCCATGGCGGTAGTCCTCATCCAGCTTGACCTTGCGGAACTGGCCGCCACGCACGCCGGGAATGCCGTAGTGGATCGCCAGCCGCTCGTTGAGGAAGGTCCAGTCGGCCGTCAACAGGTCGATGACATTGCGATCGGCGCCAAGAACGCTCCACACGAATTCATACAGCTCTTCCTTGAAGTAAGGAATGAGATCGTCGGTGTAGCCCGGGAACAGCAGTACGTCGGTGTTGACCAGGTCCAGCCCGTCGACATTCAGCCAGCGACTGGTGAACTGGCGCACCATGGTCTCCGAGCGCGGATCGGCCAGCATGCGCCGCACTTCCCGCTCCAGAACCTGCGGATCCTTGAGCTTTCCAGCCGCGGCGACGTCAATCAGCTGATCGTCGGGCGGCCCGCTCCACAGGAAGAATGACAGCCGCGACGCCAGGTCCAGATCCGAAATGCGATACACATCGCCGGGCTTGGCGCCAGCCGGTGGACGGTGTGCACGGAACAGGAAATTCGGGCTCGACAGGACGGCCATGACGCCCTTCTGGATCCCTTCATCGAAGGTGCCACCGGCCTTGCGTGTGTCGTTGTAGAACGCCAGCGCGCCGGCCACGTCGCCGTCATCCACCGGACGCCGGAACGCGTGCCTGGCCAGCGTGGACAGCACGCGCTTTGCGCACGGAGCCTCATCCGCAGGCTTCTGCGGATAACACACGAACAGCTTGCGGCGGCTTGCCGTGTCGCTGAGGCCGGTCTTGACCAGCGGCCCCTTGATCTCGACATTGCTGAGCCGGTAACCGTCGGAGAAGGCTGCGCCACTATGGTTCTGCGCCATGCCGCTGACCGGATTGAATGCATTCAGGATGTCCAGGTGCTCGGCCGCCGTCTTCTGCTTGAACGTGACCCCGATGCGATGGTTGCCGGCCGGAACCTTGAACTTGATATCGCGGAAGCGATCGTCGATCGCGGCGATGCCCACCGCCTGCTTCAGGTCGATGGCCGCCAGGTCATCTTCTCCACCCACGTTGGCCTGGAAGACCCGATCGCCATCAACCGTGACGATCAGCGTGCGCTGGTCCGCCACGCCCCACACATAGCCGCCACCGACCAGACCGCTGATGGTGACCTCGTATTCACCGTCCACCGGGAAGTAGTGATCGATGTACAGGCCGCCACGCGTACCCAGCGGCAGCCCCGCCTGGTTCACGTACTGCTGGGCCGCCAGACTGCCCGGATATACCTTGCTGGTCAGACGCGCATTGGGGTTGCCGATGGCCTGCACGCTGACCTCACGTGCGGCCGACAGATACTGCTCGAGAAACGAGGGCGTCACCTTCAGCACCTCGGCAACGTTGTCGAACCCGTCGCTCATGTCATCACGCGGCAGCAGCTCCTCGGCGTCCACGTCCAGATCCAGCAATTCGTGAATGGCATTGCGGTATTCGCGCCGGTTGAGCCGGTGCAGCACTACCGAGCCCGGGTTCGGATGACCCACGGCCGCCGCATCCAGACTGGTCTCAAGCACTGTGATGAAGCCCTTGCGTTCAGCGGCACTGGGCTGCGGTTCGCTGCTGGGCGGCATCAGGGCGCCACGCAACTTGCGTACGGCCTCTTCCCATGTCTTGGCATCGGCGGACACCGAATCGTGGTCCATCACGTCGAAGGCCAGACCGCCGGCCCAGTCGGTGGAGTTGTGGCACTTGCTGCAATACTGGTCGAGGAAACCCCAGTTATGTTCCAGCGCCGAACCCGACGCATGGCCGGAGGACGGATCGGCCGCGGCGACCACCGAAGGCGCCGCGCACAACATGGCCGCTACACCCGCCGCCGCAGCAAGGCTTCCTCCCAGGAAATGCAGTCGAATGCCCATCAAATCAAGTCCCCCGGGCAGATGAGTGCGGCGCAGCATATGGCATGGCCGCTACCACTGTATAGACAGCTGATTCTAAGGAAAGTTGTACCGCACAATGCCCTGAATCGGGGCGCAAAAATCAGCCGCCGTCGAGCGGATTCAGGCCCTTGCGGTAGGCAGCCGGGTCCATGGCCGCCAGATCGGCGCGATAACTGACAGCATTCGCCGATGGAAAATCCTGCGGCAGCTGTTGCGTCACGCTGCCCGTCGCAGCCCACTCGGCGCCGCGCTGGAAGGTCACCACGAAATCCACCGAGCTCAGCGCTGCCACGTCGTGCCCCAGCGTGGTGTGGAAGACGCGCCCCTTGCCGAAAGAGAGCACCATCAGCATCGGTTCATCGCGGCCGCTGCCATTGTTCGCAGGATCCGAACGGGCCGTAGCCAGAACCGTCATGTTCCGGGCCGGCCCTTCCAGATTCGCGTACAGCTCATCACCCTGGTGCATCCAGCTCGGCGGCAGGCCCTTCGTGATCGGATGTTCCGCGCGACGCGTGATCGCAAAGGGAATCCGCCTGCCGTGGCTGCCTGTGCGGCCCCGCCAGCCGCCCAGCCCCGTCATCTCGTTCCACGCCTGCCATTTCGGAAATGCATTGTCTGCCGCGTGGACGACCACCAACCCGCCGCCACCGGACATGTATTCCTCAAAAGACTTCTTCAAATCTGCTGGCCAGCGTTCATCCGGCGCGTCGTAATTGAAGACCACGACCCGATAGTCGCTCCATCGAGGATGAAACGTGGAGTAGTCAGAACCGGCCGGTGGTGCGGTGACCACGTCCACCTGAAACAGGCCGGCCTCTTCGAGCTCGCGACGCAACACCGGCGTGGTGAGACGCCAGTTGTGGTACGGCCCCGCGCTCTCGCCGTCGAGCAGCATTACGCGGATGGTCGGGGCAGCTTGTTCACTCACCGACATCGACATGCCTGTCGCGGTTGCCAGCGCCGCCATTGCAGAGACCACCCACCGGCGACATCGACTCATCAGCCCACCCGGGAAGACGGCACACATGCTTCGGCAATCCTGTAGGCATTCTGCAGCTCCTGCTGGCGCAGCATCTGGCGGACCTTCTCGCGCTGCTCCGGAGCCGACATGGCCACGGCCTGCTCCTGGGCTGCGCGGCGCATCGCCAGCGCGCGCTCGTGGGCTTCGGCACCCATCGTGGTGCCATCGCTGCGGGTGAGGTAGCGCCGGACGGATTCCTCGCCACCGACCGTCAGCATCTCGCGCAACTGCAGGCCCAGTCCGGCAAGGAATTCCTGCTCACCATCCAGCGCAATGCCGAACACCCAGGGCTCATCGAGGAGCATGTTCATCAGCCGCTCGACGGCGGCTCGTACTGCGGGCGGGGTCCGTTCCAGGTCCATGTTCCGGAAGCCCTCGATCATGGCGGTCGTCGCAATGTCGAACACGATGCTGGTACCTGGCGGGTGCGCGGCCACGAAACGGAACGTGGCACGCACCGCATCTTCCTGCACGTACATGGTCACCCCTTCCATGATCACGAAGGTTGGTTGCGTGAGGTCGTAGCCTTGGTGCGCCAGCGCTTCGACAAGGCCCTCCTGTTCCACATCCCAGGGCACATAGGTCAGGTTTGAAGGCGGCCCCTGCAGCGCGACGTCGACTCGGCGGCGCTTGAACGCGGATGTCGCAGGCCGGTCCACTTCGAATACGCGCGCCCCTGCCAGCAGTTCCCGGAACCTGTAAGCGCGTGAGTCGAACCCCGCACCCAGCACCAGCACCTGTCTGACGCCGCTGGCAACAGCGCGCTCAAGTGCCGCGTCGATGAAGCGCGTGCGCTCTGTCATGGCCCGCACGGTACTGGCGACCTCGATATCCTGCATCGCGGTCTCGTAGGGCTGGCCGAGCCCCGCCACGACTGGATGGTCGAGGTTCAGGCCTGCAGATTCTCCGAGCAGCTTTCCGGCAAGGTCATCGGGATTGCGCACCTGCAAGTCCGGCTCGCGGGCGCCAATGGCACGCGCGGCGGCCACCCAGATGGCGGTCTTCGACAGCCCATGCGTGTTTGCCGGCGTATCGACGGGTGGCATCAGATCGTCTCCCCTGCGCGGCAATGGAGCCCCTGCCGCGGATGAGTCGCGTCACTCGATGGTCAATGACTTGAGATTGGTAGCGGGGGCAGGATTTGAACCTGCGACCTTCGGGTTATGAGCCCGACGAGCTGCCAGACTGCTCCACCCCGCACCAGTTGGGGCGCGCATCTTAGCCGAACGGGCCGCAAAGGCAAACCCATCGGCCGCGATGGCAGCAAGAAGCGGCTCAGGTGCCGGAAATGACGCTCAGGCAGAGCGCCAGCAGCTGCTGCGGGAACAGCCCCAGCACCAGCACCGCCAGCGCATTGATGGCCAGCACCATGCGCAGGCCCATCACGCGTGACAGCGCGGGCTGCTCGTCGGGGGCTTCGAAGTACATCAGCCACACCACGCGCAGGTAGTAGAAGGCGCCGACCACGGAAGCGACCACCGCAATGATCGCGTAGGTGATCAGCCCGCTACCGGCCAGCGCCTGGATGATCTGCAGCTTGGCCCAGAAGCCGACGAACGGCGGCACGCCGGCCGTGGAGAACATCACCACTGCCATCACGCCGGCCAGCAGTGGATCGCGCTGGTGCAGGCCTTTGTAGTGCTCCAGCTCATCGGCTTCGCAACCATCGCGGCTGGCGATCAGGATCACCGCGAACGCCGCCACCGTCATCAGCACGTAGGCCAGCGTGTAGTACAGCGCCGCGCTGTAGCCCAGGCCGGTGCCCGAGGCAAAGCCCAGCAGGATGAAACCGATATTCGCAATGGCCGAGTACGCCAGCATGCGCAGCAGGCTGGTCTGCGCAACCGCGATGAGGTTGCCGGCAATCACCGAAATGATGGCCAGGAGCCCCAGCATCTGCCCCCACTGCGCGGCCTGCAGGGCGAGCCCCTCGGAGAGCAAGCGAAACGCCATTGCGAAGGAGGCGATCTTGGCCACTGTCGCAACCAGCGTGGCCGAAGCCGTGGGCGCGCCCTGGTATACGTCCGGCACCCACATGTGGAACGGCACCGCGCCAAACTTGAACGCAATGGCCACCACCACGAAGGACAGCGCCAGCAGGAAGCCCATGCCCGGCGCATCACCCAGCTGCAATGCCAGCTGGCCCAGATCCAGCGTGCCGGTGATGCCGTACAGCAGTGACATGCCGTACAGCAGCGTGCCTGAACCAATGGCGCCCAACACGAAGTACTTCATCGCGGCCTCGGCCCCGCTCACCGATTCGCGGTTGAAGGCCACGATGGCGTACAGCGACAGCGACAGCAGCTCCACGCCGACGTAGATCGTCAGCAGATTGGCCGCCGAGGCCATCACCAGCACACCCAGCAATGCGCTGAGCGTCAGCAGGTAGAACTCGCCCTTGGCAATGCCCTTGCGGTGCAGGTAATCGCGGCCATAGAACAGTGCCAGCGCGGTGACCAGCCATGCCGCCATCTTGAGCACTGAACTGAGCGGATCTGCCACGTACAGGCCGCTGAAGATCAGGGTGCGCGTACCCGTGCCAGTGAACGCGGTGATCGCAGCGCCACCCAGCAGTACCAGCAGGGTGAGCGTGGAGGTGCGCCCTGGCTTGCCTTCGGCAAAGAACAGGTCGAACAGCAGCACCACGCAGATGGCGCCGACGAGGTAGATCTCGGGCCAGGCCAGCGCGAGTTCGGATGCGGAATAAGGCGTCATAGCTTGGTGGCCAGGATCATCTGCGTGAGGTGTTCGATGGTGCCGCGCATGACATCCAGCAGCGGCGCCGGCCATAGGCCGATCACCAGTACCGCAGCCGCCAGCAGCCCGAGCACCAGGAATTCACGGCCGTCCAGATCCTTCAACGCGGCCACATGATCATTGCCGATCTTGCCGAAGATCACGCGCTTGACCAGCCACAGCGTGTAGGCCGCGCCGAGGATCAAGGTGATGGCAGCCAGCGCCGCATACCAGAAGTTCGCCTTGAATGCGGCCAGCACCACGAGGAATTCGCCGACAAAGCCGGAGGTCCCGGGCAGCCCGCAATTGGCCATCGCGAACAGCACCGCGAACGCGCCGAATATCGGCATGGTGTTGATCACACCGCCGTAGGCGCTGATCTCCCGCGAGTGCACGCGGTCGTAGAGCACGCCCACGCACAGGAACATCGCGCCCGACACCACGCCGTGGGAAATCATCTGCACCATGGCGCCATCCAGGCCCATGCCGGCGCCCGCGGTCGCGCCGGTGGAAGCGACGATGTCGTAGGCCAGCACCGCGCCCAGCGTGACGAAGCCCATGTGGGCAATGGACGAATAGGCGATCAGCTTCTTCATGTCCTGCTGCACCAGCGCGACGAAGCCGATGTACACCACCGCGATCAGTGACAGCAGGATGATCAGCCCGTCCAGCGCGCGGCCCGCGTCCGGTGCAATGGGCAGTGCAAAGCGCAGCAGGCCGTACCCACCCATCTTCAGCATGATGGCCGCCAGCACCACCGAACCACCGGTGGGCGCCTCCACGTGTGCATCGGGCAACCAGGTGTGCACCGGCCACATCGGCACCTTCACCGCGAACGCCGCGAGGAAGGCCAGGAAGATCCAGTACTGCTCCTTCATCGTCAGCTGCATGGCCTGCAAGGCGCCGATGTCGTAGTCCTGCGTCTGCAGGTACATGTAGATCAGCGCCACCAGCATGAACACAGAACCCAGGAAGGTGTACAGGAAGAACTTGATGGTGGCGTAGATGCGCCGCGGGCCGCCCCAGATACCGATGATCAGGAACATCGGGATCAGCATGGCTTCCCAGAAGAAGTAGAACAGCAGCGCGTCCATCGCGGCGAACACGCCGACCATCAGGCCTTCCATGATCAGGAAGGCCGCCAGGTACTGCGCCACGCGCTTGGCTACAGAGTTCCACGCCATGATCACCACCGGAATGGTGATGAAGGTGGTCAGCACGATCAGCGGCAAGGCAATGCCATCCACGCCGAGGTGGTAGTCGGAATGGAGAGCCGGAATCCACGGCAGCCGCTGCTGGAACTGGAACGCGGCCGTGGCGCCGTCGAAGCCTGCCCACAGCGGAATGCTGAAGCCGAAGGTGGCAATGGCAACGATCAGCGAACACCAGCGTGCGGCCGCTGCCCGCTTCTCACCCAGCAGCAGGGCCAGCACGCCGCCGGCAACCGGCAACCAGATCAGGATCGAAAGGAGCACGGAATCGAGCATGGTCTAGCGCGCCCCCACCAGGACCCAGCCCAGCACCAGCGCCAGGCCGATCACCATCCAGAATGCATACGAGTACAGGAAGCCGGTCTGCACGCGCCGCACGACGCCGGCCAGCGCATTGACCAGTTGCGCCGAGCCGTTGACCAGCGCCCCGTCGATGATGCCGCGGTCACCTGCATTCCAGAACAGCGAACCGATGATGCGCGAGGCGCGCGCAATGACGTTCTCGTTGAACCAGTCGAAGTAGTACTTGTGGTCCAGCACCTTCTTCAGCGGCGCGATTCTTGCGGCAATGGCGGCGGGCATCGACGGATTGACGATGTAGAGGTAATAGGCCAACCCAACACCCAGCAACGCCAGCAGGAAGGGCAGTGAGAAGAATGCGTGCAGCGCCATCGCGCCCGGATGCGCCACGTGTTCGGCCACGTGCTCCATGGCGCCGTGCTTTTCTGCATCGATGAAGATCGAGCTGCCGAAGAAATCCCCGCCCAGTGCCGACGCCACCGTCAGGCCGCCGATGATCACGGAGGGAATGGCCAGCAGCACCAGCGGCAGCCACACCACCAGCGGACTTTCATGCGGCTCATGCGCATGGCCATGCCCGTGATCATCGTGATGATCGTGTTCACCCGGATGTGGCTTGTGCCGGAAGCGCTCCTTGCCGTGGAACACCAGGAAGTACATGCGGAAGCTGTAGAAGGCCGTGACGAAGACGCCGGCCAGCACCGCGAATTCGGCGTAACCCGAGCCCCAGATCCCGCTGTGCTCCACCGCCAGGATGATGCTGTCCTTGGAATAGAAGCCGGAGAAGAACGGCGTGCCGATCAGCGCCAGCGACCCGATCAGCGAAGTGAT
>Ga0164241_10000670_pt1 | contig 54908 bp, 44 predicted proteins | sample OricomyardsoilBY_FD_108780 | JGI IMG/M metagenome (GOLD analysis project Ga0164241, IMG submission 108780) | Backyard soil microbial communities from Emeryville, California, USA - Original compost - Back yard soil (BY) | ecosystem: Environmental > Terrestrial > Soil > Unclassified | place: USA... | reverse complement strand
GCTGCTCGTCGCGCTCAGCGCGTGACTTGAAGTGCGAGGTGATCGACCAACCGACGATCGCCGAGACCAGCATCAGCGTATTGGTGACGGTAAATACCCAGTTCTTCAGCAGCACGCTGTAGACGGTGAAGCCGAGCGAGGCGCCGGCTTGGCCGATGAACAGCCAAACCGAGACGCCTTCGCCCGAGCGTTCACTCCATTGCTTACTGATTTGAACGACGATAGTCGTCAGCAGCAGTAGCGAGCTCGTCCAGCCGACGATTTCGGTCATGTGCGTCGACGGCCCTTTGCGCTGGCTACAGTCGGTTGCCGGTGAGGAACATCACCAGCAAGATGACGATCAAGATGCCGGCCGGCGACCAGCCCGCATAACCGAAGCGAGAATGGCCGATACCCCCACCGACGAGGGCCAAAACGAGCAGAATAAAAAGGATAGTCAGCATGTTGATTCTCCGAGCGTTCTAACGACGAACACCTATGAGCTGTGCAAAGAGCTTGCCAGGGTCGCTCGGAGCGGCGAATGCCAGCCGATTCATGCGCGTCGTCGGCGCCGTAGGTCGTGATCGTCGCGTCGATCCGTGCCGCTGCGTCACGAGTGCGGCGAAACGACTCGGGTCGACGCGCGCGAGCTCGCGAAACGTCACCAAAGCGTCGCGATGGTGCGTGGCACACGAGTTGCTGAAGCACGATGCATGAAAGCTACGGACCTTCTCACCAAGCAGCACCATGTCGTCGCGCGCCTCTTCAAAGCAATCGAGGCGGCGAAGACGGACGCGGACAAGAAGACGCTATTCGTCGAGCTGGCTTCGAACTTGACCGCGCATGATGCGATCGAACGCCAGATCTTCTACCCCGCGTGTCAAGACGCGATGGGGCTGAATGACGAGCTCGGGGAAGCGTTGGTGGAGCACGGCGTGCTCGAATTTTGTCTGTACCAGGCCAACGAAGCCCTCGGCAAACCGGACTTCGACTTCAAATGCAAAGTGCTCAAGGAGCTGGTGGAGCATCACGTGAAGGAAGAAGAGAGCGAGTTCTTTCCGAAGACCGAAAGCGCTCTCGGGAGCGGTCTGCTCGAAGCGCTAGGTGAAGAAATGGAAGACGCTTTCGACGAAGCGCGCGAGGACGACTTTCAGGCCCCTCTGTACGAGAACCTGCGGCAGGTTTTTGCCGGCGTCTTGCAGCCTGTTTCGCCGGACGCCAAGGGTTTCCCCAAAGCGCGTCGATCGGCCTGAATTACGATGCGGCTCGCGCGCCGGCGGCGACGCTCATTCACTCGTCTGCGCGTGGGAGGCCGCGACGGGCTTGGATTGCGACGAGCCTCGTTCGCGCAAGTAGATCGATAGGTAGATGAGAACCCCGATCGATAAAAACTCGCTCTGCCAATTTTGGAACGATTCGAACCAAAATTGCGAGGTGGCCAGGTAGCCGATGAAATCGACGCCGGCGTGGCCGTGGAGCTGCTGTTCCTGGCTGTAGGCGCGCGCCCCGCCCGCGGCATGGGCCGCGAAGCAAGCGACGAACAGCGTGCTCAGCGCTATCGACAGCGACCGTTCGTACACACTCAGGACCCAACCTCCGTGCTTCACCGGCCACGGCGCGTCGGCCTTCTTTCGCGCCACCCGCGGATCTTCGTCGACCTCCGTGGTGCCGGTCAGCGGTTTGGACTCGGACGACCCTCGCTGGCGGAGGCTCTTGGTAAGGACCACGAAGACCGCCATCTGCAGAAATTCGCTCTCCCAATTCTCGAACACCGCCTCCGCGAAGGCACCGCTCGTCAAGTACTCGCGGAGCGAGCACGCCCGCGCTCCCAGCTCGAGCAGCTCGTCGTTGTGCACGCGAAATCCGGCCGCAATTTGACCTACGCCGCTCAGCGCGAACAAGCCGAGCATGGCCAGGCTGAGGCCATTGTTGCGCAAAAAACCGGCACGCTCGTCACTACCCGTCATGCGGCCGATGCTCGCCTCTTGGCAGGCGCGGGTTCCTCCTCGGCTTGCTCTTCTCTGGCCTTTTCTTGCAGCAAGGCATAGCGGCGACAATGCTCGAGGTAGGCGCGCTCGTGAATTCCGATCAAATCGACGACGCTGGACCATAGCCACGTTGGTGCGTCGAGGCTGCGGGTCGCGGCGCCCTCCAGCAGTCGCCGCCAGCCGCGCCGCGACGCTTCATCTAGTTGGCGCGCGTGGGCGAGCCCCACGACGCGCGCCAGCGCGCGCGCGGTGGCGCGCGCCTCGACGTCGTCGAACATTTCCAGCTCCAGCTTGAGATCTTGCGGCATTAGCTCACGAACGAAGATGGCGTGACCGACGACCGTGCCTGCCAACATACGTTCGCCGAGCGCCGGCGCCAGCGCCCGCGTTCCTTGCAATACACGCTCGCCGTGGTGCTCGGGTAGCGCTCCGACGGCGGCGACGGGCGCGAGCGGTGCTACCGCTTCCTTGAGATCGAGCAACGAGTAGCCTCCGCTGCCCCGGCCCTGCCCGACCACTTCCACCAACGCCGCGCAACGCCATAGCCCCAGTGAGCTGCAGCCCTTCACCCAATACGCAGCGTCCAAGAGCTTGATGCCGGCGTCGTCGTCGCGGCACTCGATGCGCGTGACGAGCTGGCGGATGCGCTCCCTACTCAAGAACGCCTGGACGCCGGCACGTTCTTCCTCCACGAGCGGCAGGAAGCGACGGCCCAGGCGGAACTTGGGTCTTTTTCCGATCCGATCGCGGTGCAAATGGCGCCATTTTCGGCGCAAAGCCTCGCGAACCAAGAAACGTACGGTGGCGCTGCCGCTGGTGTCGGTCGTATCTGTCGGATCTGCCAGCGCTTCCAGGTAGCCCGCCATCAGCTCTTTGATGAGACGGGCCGTGACGACGCCGGGCAAGTCCGAGCTCCGGGCCGCCATCGCCAATGACAGGGCCAATCGCACCAAGTCATGCGCTGGGTTCCCGGGTACGGTCTGATCCAGATCGCGCAACTGCACCTCGACCCGCTCGTTGCACCGGGCGATCGGGCCCAGGTTACCGATATGCGCGTCGCCGCAGATCCAAACCTGGGGTCCGGCCGGAATGGCTCGAGCGTTGGTACTCTCGAGCCATTCATAGAAATTCCGCGTGCTACCGCGTACGTAGGCGTGCGCGTCGCGCGCCATCTTCAGATCGCGCCGGCGGTGCAGTGCGGGAACCCGTTGCACCTGAGCTTCTTGAGCGTTCACGGGTTAGATCGTCGCTCGGCCACGGGTGAACACGCCGCCGGCGACCACCAGCGCGATCAACGACCCAATGACGCTGCCGATGAGGCCGCTGGTGTTGAAGTCCAGCACCCGGGTGTGCGTCAACAAGGCCGCGATGAACCCGCCGACGAACGAGCCCAACACGCCGAGCAGCATCGTAGCGAGCAAGCTCATCTTCTGGCTGCCGGGCATGACAGCGCGCGCAATGAAGCCTACGACCAAACCGAAAACGAGGAACAGAACGATGTTCATGGTGTTTCGGGCTATCGCAAATCTCGGGCCAGTTACGCGCGTCGCGAAACCGTCGGAATAGGCGTCGCAGCTCGGGGCAAGGTGAGGCAGAAGTCTGCGTCGAGGCGGTCCCGTGTGTCTCGCCGGGTAGCGAAACTACGGCCGACCATCGGGTTCGGAGCTGCGCGGTAGCTGGAGAGTGAACGTCGTTCGATCTTCGACGTCATCCTCGATCCAAACGCGGCCGCCGTGGGCGTTGACGATCTGTTCCACGATGTAAAGCCCCAGGCCGAGGCCGTTGTCCGACGAGCGCCGATCGGGCGAGCGACTGAACGGGTCGAAGATACGGGCCCGAACCGACGGCGGCATGCTGCCGGCATTGGATACTTTGACAAAAACACAGTCGCGCGCGGTGCCATCGAGCCCCACCCGCACTGGGTCGGTCGCTTCGCCATGCGATACGGCGTTGCCGAGCAGATTCGACAGCACTTGGGCGAGCCGGCCGCAATCCCACACGCCGTTCAGGTCTCCATCTTGGGCGATCGTGACGCCGGGGTGGGGCGCCTCGGGCTGATGCTCGGCGGCGACCTGGTGGGCTATCTCCCCCAAGTCGCAAGTGCCCAACGTGAGCGTGATGCCGCCGCCCAGCCGGGCGCGGGTCAAATCGAGCATCGATTCGATGATCTCGGTCATGCGCTTGCCGCTGCGCTGAATGCGCTCGACCGCCTTGTGCACCTTTTCGTCGCTGGTGAGGCGACGCACCAGCTCCGTGCCCGTAAGCATCGAATTTAGCGGATTTCTCAGATCGTGACTGAGAATGGCCATGAACATCTCGTTGGTGCGCAATGTCTCGGTGCGCTCCGTGAGTTGCTGGCGCAGCTGTTGGCGCTGACGATAGAGCTCGAAAAAGACGTTGGTTTTGCTCTGCAGAATGTGCGGTTCGATCGGCTTGAACAGAAAGTCGACCGCGCCCAGATCGTAGCCTTTGAACACCCGCTGTTGGTCGCGACTTCCGGCCGTGACGAAGATAATCGGTACGTTGCGCGTACGCTCGGCGCCGCGCATCAGCTCGGCCAGCTCGAACCCGTCCATCCCGGGCATCTGCACGTCCACCAGCGCTAGCGCCACCTCGTTGGTGAGCAACAGCTCCAAAGCTTCGTTGCCGGAACGGGCCAGCAGCAGCTCGACGTCTTGCTCACCTAGCAACGCCGAGAGCACGAGCAGATTTTCTTCCAGGTCGTCGACCAACAGGCATTTCATGCGGGCGTCCATCCTTCGGGGCCGGGGACTGCTATGCGCCCTGTCAAGATTCGACTCAATAGAGCGCAGATTCGATCCGGTGCCAACGACGCCGCCGCGGGCACCGCAAACAGCGCCGCCTCGGGCATGGTCCTGGCCACGGCCGTGCTCGGGCTTTGCACCAGCGTGAGCCCGCCCGCGCCGTGAACCGCGCTTAGACCAGCGGCGCCGTCACCATTGGCGCCGCTCAACACGATGCCGAGCAGTCGCTCGGCGTAGGCGTCGGCAGCCGATTCGAACAGCAGGTCGATGGACGGCCGAGAGAAGTTCACGAGCTCGCCCGCGTCGAGCGCCAACCGTGGCCCCTGGTCGATCAATAGATGGTAGTCGGGCGGACCAAAGTAGATCGTCCCAGGCTCGACCGGTTCCTTGTCTTGCGCTTCGACCACTCGCAGCTGGCACTTGGGGGCGAAGATGTTCACCAACAAGCTTGGGCGCTCACGGGGCAGGTGCATGACTACGAACACGGCGATGCCACAGGTAGGCTGGAGCGCGGGCAGGATCGCGGTTAGCGCCTCCACGCTGCCGGCCGAGCCACCGATCACGATCGCTTCCACCGGTCGCGGGTCTGTTGCCGGCTGCTTCATACGGTCGCCCTCCGGTAGATGCGGTCGGGCCCGACGAACTCCTGAAACGACCTGGCGTGGGCCGAGAAGCGAACCGTTTCTTTGGCCCCCAAGCCCAAGAAGCCCTTGTGACAGAGCGCCTCGTGAAATAGGCCCAACGCGCGGTCTTGCAGCTCGCGATTGAAGTAAATGAGGACGTTACGACACGAAACGAATTGCACCTCCGCGAAGACCGCGTCGGTCGCGAGGCTGTGATCCGAAAACACGATGCGGCTGCGCAAGGAAGGGTCGAGCAGCGCACGGCCGTACGCGGCCGTGTAGTAGTCCGAGAGCGACGTCTTGCCGCCGGATGCGCGGTGATTCTCCGTGAAACCGGACAACCGCTCCACCTCGTAGACGCCGGCCTGTGCCCTCTGCAACGCGGCCTCGTTGATGTCGGTAGCGTAGATCAACGCGCGCTCCAGCAAGCCTTCTTCGCGCAGCAGGATTGCGAGCGAATAAGCTTCCTCACCGGTGCTACAGCCAGCGACCCAAATCTTGAGCGACGGGTAGGTGCGTAAGAAGGGAACGACTTGCTTTCTGAGCGCGAGAAAGTAAGCCGGGTCGCGAAACATCTCGCTCACCTGGACGGTCAAGAAATCGAGCAAAACGGGGAACGTGCGCGGGTCGTGGATCACGCGTTCCTGCAGCTGAGTCAGCGTCTGCACGCCAAAGCGGGTCATGGCCGCGGTGACGCGGCGTTTGAGCGACGCCGCCGCATAGTCACGAAAATCATAGTCGTACTTGAGGTAGATGGCCTCGATGAAGAGCCGCAGCTCCAAGTCGAAGTGACGATTGGCCGGGGCCGTGGCGGACGTCACTTGGGCATCCAAACTCGGACGAGCGACAGCAGCTTCTCCACGTCCAGCGGCTTGGCGATGTAGTCGTTGGCGCCGGCGGTCAGGCTTTGTTGCTGGTCGTCCTTCATTGCCTTGGCGGTGAGCGCGATGATCGGCAGCTTTCGCCACTCGGGTAACTTCCGGATCTCGCGCATGGCCGTGAGCCCGTCCATCTCGGGCATCATCAGGTCCATCAACACCAGGTCGATCCTCTTGGCGGGTTCGGTCTGGCTCTGCGACAACGCGGTCAATGCTTCTTTGCCGTTGCGGGCGATCTCGATCTTGACGCCCTTGGGTTCCAAGAGGCTGCTGAGGGCGAAGACGTTGCGTACGTCGTCCTCCACGACCAAGATCCGTCGTCCCTCCAGGGCGGCGTCGCGCTTGCGAACCTCTTTCAGCATGCGCTGCCGCTCGGGCGAAAGCTTGGTCTCGACTTGATGAAGAAAGAGCGTCACTTCATCGAGCAGGCGCTCGGGCGATCGCGCATCTTTGATGATGATCGATTTCGAAAAGCGGCCTAGACGGTGCTCTTCGTCACGGGTCAGGGAGCGGCCGGTGTAAACGATGACGGGCGGGAACGCGATGTCCTCTTGGCCGCTCATTCGTTCCAGCAGCTCGTAGCCGCTGAGGTCGGGCAAGCTCAGGTCCATGACCATGCAGTCGAAGGTGGAGGCGCGCAATGCCGTCAGCGCTTCGGTGGCGGTGGCGACGTCGACGATTTCGACGTCGTTGGTGCTCAACAGATGGCGAACGCTCTCACGTTGTCGGGCGTCGTCTTCCACGACCAAGACTCGCCGCAAGCCCTGCGAAAACTTTTGTTCCAGCGTGCGGATCGCCCGGACCAGCTCCTCGCGCGGCACCGGTTTCAGCGCGTAGCCCACCGCCCCGAGCTCCAGCGCTTCGCGTGAAAAGTCATCGACGGAGGCGACGTGGACCGGTATGTGGCGCGTGGCCGGATTGCTCTTCAACTGATCGAGAACGCCCATGCCCGAGTGATCGGGCAGATTCATGTCCAGTAAAATGGCGCTGATTCGATAGTTTTCCGCCGCCCACAGGCCGTCCTCAGCGGTATGAGTGGCAACGCATTGGAAGCCCAGCTCGCGGGCCAGATCGCGCAGCACGGCCGCGAAGGCCAAGTCGTCCTCGATCACCAAGATGACGCGGGCGTCCTCGTGCAGCGCGTCTCGGTCGTCTTCGATGCCGGGCTGGGGGGCGGGTCCGTTGCTCGGGCGCGGGGCAGTGGCGGCGGGTCGTGGCGGCGCGGAGCGCGGGGGCGCTGGCGTCGGAGAGGCGTCTACGCGTGGGCCGCTGAACGCGATTGGCAGCCGAAGCGTGAACGTGCTGCCCTCGCCAGGCGCGCTCTTTACCCGGATTTCACCGCCCATGCGGTGCGCTAGATCGCGCGAGATACTCAGGCCCAAGCCGGTGCCGCCGTACTTGCGGTGCGTGCTGCCGTCGGCCTGGCGAAACGCCTCGAAGATGACCTGCTGATGGTGGGCGGCGATACCGATGCCCGTGTCGCGAACGGCAAGCTCGACGAAGCCGTCATCGCTGGCCGTGACGGTGACCGTGACCGACCCCTTTTCCGTGAATTTGACGGCGTTTGCCAGCAGATTCTTCAGAATCTGTCCCAACCGCTGCGGGTCGGTGTCGACCTGCGCGGGGGCGTTGTCGCCAACTTCCAGCGCAATGCTCAAGCCTTTCTCGGCCGCGACCGGGCGCAACGTCTTGAGCACTTCCTCGACGGCGGGCAGCAAAGGCAGCGCTTCGATCTGCAGATCGACCTTGCCTGACTCGATGCGCGAGAGGTCCAAGATATCGTTGATCAACGCCAGCAAGTCGTTGCCCGCCGACGCGATGGTCTGCGCAAACCTGACCTGCTCGGCGGTCAGGTTGCCGTCTTTGTTGTCGGCCAGCAGTTTTGCCAGAATGAGCGAAGAGTTGAGGGGGGTGCGCAGCTCGTGGCTCATGTTGGCCAAGAACTCGCTCTTGTATTGGTTGGTGCGCTCTAAATCGCTCGCTCGCTCCAACAGCGTCTCTTGGGCGTGGGACAGCTCGTCCTTTTGCTGCTCGAGAATTTGCGCTTGTTCCTCGAGTTGGGCGTTCGTTTGCTCGAGCTCGGCCTGGGAGTTTTCCAGGCGCGTCTGGGCTTCCTTCAGCACCTGCCCCTGCTCCTCCAACTCCTCGTTGGACACCCGGAGCTCCTCTTGTTGGGCCTGTAGCTCTTCGGCTTGGCGCTGCGTCTCGTCGAGCAGCTCTTCGAGGTGGGTTCGATCTTTGGATGAGCGGACCGCTATCGCGATCGACTCCGAAACCGTGGCCAATAGCTCCAGCTCGACCGGATCGACCGGGCGAAAGAAGCCGAGCTCGATCACCGCGTGCGAACGACCGTCGAGCGTAGCCGGCACCAACAGCAGCTCTGCCACTTTGGCTCGCCCCAGGCTCGATTCGACGGTGAAGAATTCTTCGGGCACCTTTTGGACGCGCATCGGCGAGAGGTTCTTGGCCGCCTGTCCCAGCAGGCCGTCGCCGGCGCGGACGGTTTCATTGCTGTCGGCCGAAGCGGGCAGGGCATAGCCGGCAAAGCGTCGAAACGTCCCTCGTTCGAGGATATAGATGCTACCGACCTGCGCCTCGACATACTGCGCTATGAACTCCAAAATGTTCTCGCCCAGCTGATCCAGGCGCTGCTCGCCCTGCATGCGGCGGCTCAGGCCTACCTGCCCAGTTTGCAGCCAAGCTTGGCGCACTCGGGCCCGATGATCACGCGACATGATCCCGCCCCCGGCGATGATGCAAAACAGCAGCAGCGCGGAGCCGCCCCAAGCCACGAAGGTCGAGAACGCCACCGCGTCTTGCCACTGCTGGTGATGAGCAGCGAGGCGATCACGCTCTCGTAGCTCCATCTGCGCGATCAGCGCGCGGATGCGTTCCATGGTGGTGCGGCCACGGTCGGTCTGAACGAGGGCGAGCGCGGCTCCTTCTTGCCCCTGTCGCCGCAGCGCGATGGTCTGCTCCATCTCGCTCAGCTGGTCGGTGGCGAAACCGTTGACCTGATCGAGGCGCTGCAGCTGGTCTGGAGTTTCGAGCAACGCGCGCAGCGCAGCGAGCTCCGTGCCGAGGCTGGTCTTGGCGTCGTTGAACGGGGCGAGGTAGCTCTCGTTGCCGGTCAGTAGGAAGCCGCGCTGTCCGGTCTCGGCATCTTTGAGCGTCGAGAGCGCGCTCTCGAGTCTCTCGATGATGTGCAAGCTCTCCGTGACGCGGTTGGCCGACTCCGCGCGACTGTTCAGGGAGCGATACGAGAACAGCGCGATGAAAAGCACCGCCAGTACCGAAGCTCCGAGCCCAATGATGGTTGCCAACGGCAACGGCATGCTCGCGCGCTTCATGAAGAACGGAGTGCGCCCACGCAAGAACGCCGAAGGAGGCTCATGTTGCCGTTCTGCCTCGCAAGTCTCGGGCCAGGCAAAAAGGCGCCTACTGGGCCGAAAATGCTCGGGAATTATCGTAAGGTCGATGCGGGGCGCTGAGGCATAATGCGTCGGACGTGGCCGTCAGCCACAGTGCTCGAGGGGAGGCCGAGCAGGACCTCGTGGCGGTGTCGGAAAGCTCCCTTCGCCAGCGCGCGGCCGCCTAGTCGTTACGCGGTGGGGCGCTCATCCGGCGCGTTTCGGCGCGCCGGTTCGCCAACAAAAACTCCGCGGTCCGACTCCCCGGTGCGAGCGCCACCGTCGCGGGCGGCCCGGCGGCGACGACGTTTCCACCTTCGTCGCCGGCGCCGGGACCCAGGTCGATGAGCCAGTCGCAACGGGCGACTAGCTGCAAATCGTGCTCCACCCAGATGACGGTGGCTCCGGAGCTTACCCGGCGTTGCAGCTGCTGCAGCATCGCCGGTTGATCGGCGAAGAAGCTCGCGGCCGCGTCGACCGTCAAGGCGAGCACGTCGGCGACGTTGTGATCCCGGTAGCTGGTCGCGATGTCAGCGAGCTTCATTGCTTCGTCTCCAGGCCTGCCAGGTCGTGCGCGGCTCTTCGGTGACGTCATGAATCGAGTTGGGGGGCGACTCGGTGGGCTTGCCGGCAAGAATCAGCGCCAGGTTGCGAGCGTCGAACGGAGCGTGCACTTTGACATCATTGTCGAAATACACGAAAACCTCTTGGCGACGTTGCCACTTGCGGATGCGCTTGGCCCACGTCAAAAGCTCGGCCAGCGAGTATCCGCTGACGTACAGCTCTTCCGCGCCGTGCAACCGAACATAGGCGAAATCCGCCGTCGCATCGTCAATCACCGGATACCGACCGGCGGAGTCGGCGATGCACGACGCCACGCCGTGCTCGCGCAACAGCTCCACGTAACGCGGGTCCAGGAAGCTTTCGTGTCGCACCTCGAGGGCGTAGCGGACTCGAAAATCGTCGCTGATGGCCTCGACCTGGCTTCGCCCCGCCAGCCGACTGTCGTGCTGACGAGCGAGTTTTTCGATCTCGCGCGGGGTGCGTGGCAGTTGGTCGAAGAACGCGCGAAGCACATCGGAGTCGAATCGAAAATTGGGCGGCAGCTGCCAAAGAATCGGCCCAAATTTGCGGCCGAGGCACAACAAGCCGGAGGCGAAGAAATTGGCCAGCGCCGACTTGACGTCGCGCAGCCGCTTCATGTGCGTGATGAAACGGCCACCCTTCACCGCAAAGACGAAGTCGTCGGGCGTCGCGTCGTGCCAGGCGCGGTAGCTCTGCGGGCGTTGCAAGGAGTAGAACGAGCCATTCAGCTCGATGCTCGGAAACGTGCGGCTGGCGAACGAGAGCTCCGAGGCCTGGCGCAGGCCGGCGGGGTAGAATACGCCGCGCCACGGCGGGTACTTCCAGCCTGAAATACCAACGCGAGCGCGATGCATCGGAATTTCACGTGGGTTAGCAACAAGCGCGCCGAGCCCGTCGCCGCGCGCACGGTTGGCGCGGCGAGCTCGGGGCAAACGCGGTCCGAGACGGCCGAGCCAGTGACGAGCTGGAATGGCTCGTGCAGTCAGCGCTCCCGTGCAAAAACAGCTGAATCGCTTCTTGGCGGGCATGGGGGCAGGCCTCGTCGCAACCGGCGTCATGTCCGTCGTCATGGCCGCGGCCAAGCTCGTGGGAGCGCTCGGTGAGCCTCCACCACGACGCCTCACCCGTCGCCTTCTGTCTCCACTCGGGGTGAGGCCAAGCGGACGCGCTTTGGACGCGGTCGCCTTACTCGCCCACGCCGGGTACGGGGCCTGCGTAGGCGGGGTATTCGCTCTGCTGCCAGGGCGCTTCAAGACTCAGGGCGGCGGTCGGCTCTTCGGGCTGGCAGTGTGGGCCGTCAACTACGCGGGCTTGCTCCCACGGTTGAGGTTGATGCCGCCTGCGCGCAAGGACCGATTGGGACGCCCTTTGTCGATGATCGCCGCGCACTTGGTGTACGGAGCGGCACTAGCGGCCGTCGAGCGGAAGTCCTCGAACCCTTGCGGTTGTCCAGCGACGAACGGGACGAACGCGATCGGTGATCGCGTTCAGCTCTTCGGGCGGTAGGTCATCGCCTCGCCAGTCCGAGCCCTGGTCCATTCCCCATCTAAGCAGCCCGCCGAGCAGCAGGCTAACCGGCGAAAGGACGGCAAACTTGCGCGTGGCTAGCGGTCTCTGGCGAGGCGATCTTGTGTCAGTAAGGTCTACTGGCGGACGGCGCGCCGAGCGGCATCCATCGCTACGACGCCAAGACTCGATGACGCGGCCTCGCCCGCGTGGGGCGCGGCGCGAGGCACGCTTGTTGCTTCGAGCGGCCACGCCGTTCGGCAATGTCAGAAAGAAGAATCAATGAAAGCCACCGATCTCCTCAAGCAACAGCACGACGAAGTGAAAGGGCTGTTCGAAAAAATCGAGACTGCTTCTCGCACCGCCACGAAGCGACAACTGTTCGCCGAGCTCGCCGCAAATTTGGTGGCTCACGACGGCATCGAACGACAGCTGTTCTATCCCGCTTGCGAGGAAAAAATGGGCATGAACGACCTGCTCGGTGAGGCGCTCGTCGAGCACGGCTTGGTGGAATTCAGCCTTTTCCAGGCGGACCAAGCCCAAGGTGAGGACGACTTCGAGTACAAGCTGACGGTGCTCAAGGAAGCACTCGAACATCACATCGAGGAAGAAGAGAAAGAGTTCTTCCCCAAAGTGAACCGAGCGTTCGACAAGGAGACGTTGGAGACGCTGGGCACGGAGCTGGAAGAGATGTTCGACGAGCTCAAGCAGGGCGACTACCGCGCGCCCTTGCGTTCGAACCTGAAGCAGGTGCTGCAGGGCGTGCTGAAGCCCAGCCCCAAGCCCAAAACCCCCGCTCCGCGTGCGAGCAAGGCCCGCTCGACGGCTCGCAAGGCTAGCGTCCCCAGCCGCGCTCGCAAAACGGGAAAGAAGCAGCGCAAAGCCGCGCGACGGCCCTAAGTGACGATTGTGCGCAATGAAGAGTCGCCGGTCGCGTTGCTGCTGATCGACGTGATGAACGGCTTCGACTTCGAGGGCAGTGAAGGCCTGGTCGAGGGGGCGCGACGTGCCGCCCCCCGAATCTTGTCCCTCCGTGAACGTGCCCACGCCGATGGCGTGCCGGTCATTTACGTCAACGACAATTTCGGTCAATGGCGTTCTGACTTTCGCGCGACCGTGGCAGCCTGCTCCGATCCGCGTCAACCGGGACATGCCGTGACGCGATTGCTCACCCCCACCGACCGCGACTACTTCGTGCTGAAGCCGCGCCACTCGGCGTTCTACTGCACTGCGCTAGAAGTGCTGCTGGCGCGCATCAAGGCCAGAACGCTGGTGCTTGGCGGGTTCGCCACCAACATTTGCGTGCTATTCACCGCCAACGACGCTCACATGCGCGGCTACGAAGTGGTGGTACCTGCAGATTGCACCGCGTCGAACACCGAATCACTCACTCAACAGGCGCTCGAGCAGATGCGCGAGGTGTCCAATGCGAGCACGGACGAGTCCGTGAAGCTGGACTTTGGGGTGCTGCGCGCGCGGGCCAAACCAGGCAGCGTGCGATGACGAAGGTCGCCGAGCTGAAGGCACTCTTGTCACAGCTGGCGGCGCTCGATTACCGGTTCACCACCGTCACGCCCGAGACGCACGCGCTGGTGAACGGGCGTCGCGGCAACGAGCGAGCCCGAACCCTGCGCGATGTCTTCGGCTGGAACCGCAGCTTTTATCCGGAAATATTGCCGACCGGCGTGTTCGACGCGATGCGCGCAGCCGACGCTTGCCGGGCTGAAGCGGACGGCTCCTGGCGCGCCACGTGGCGGGTGGCGTCCTTGGGCCATCGACTGTTCTTGCATTCGGCGTTCCCGACACTGGAGGCCGATGCCGTGTTCTTCGGGCCGGACAGCTACCGCTTCGCACGCGCGATACGAAGCCTGGGCGCCACGGCTCGGCGCGCGGTCGACGTGGGTTGCGGGAGCGGGGTGGGCGGCGTGGTCCTCAGCCATTTCGCTGGGCTTGCGTCGCCGGTCGTGCTGGCCGACATCAACGAACGGGCGCTCGGGCTGGCTCGGGTCAATGCCGAGGCGGCGGGCGTGGCGGCGGAGGTGGTTCAGAGCGACGTGCTACGCGACGTCGACGGCGCCGTCGACTTGATCATTGCCAATCCGCCCTACCTTGCCGACGAAGCTGGTCGCGCTTACCGCGACGGGGGGGCGGCCAGAGGCGCAGCCCTTCCTGCACGGATGGTCAAGGAGGCGCTTTTGCGGCTCGACCGTGACGGCGGTGGCTCGCTCCTGGTGTACAGCGGCGTTGCCTTGCAGGCCGAGCAGGATCCCTTTTGGAGCCTGATCGCCGAAGACCTCGCGCACAGCGGCGCGCAATATAGCTACGAGGAGCTGGATCCGGACATCTTTGCGGGCGAGCTGAGCCAACCGGTTTACGCCGAGACCGAGCGCATTGCGGCGGTGTTGCTTCAGGCCACGTTGGGCAGTCGCGCGAGCTAGCAGCCAGGCGCACTAGTCGGCGTTTCCGGGCTCTCGCTCCTGAACGAGCGCGATCGCACGCTCGAGCTCGGTCAAATCAGCGTGGCGGAGCAACCGGGCTTCAGCCGCTAACCAGTGCTCACCATTGGAGTCGATGCGAGCGACCGGGCCAAGCCTCGTCGCCAGCATTTCGACGGCGTCGCGCAGCGGCTGGTGCTCGCCCATGCGCGGCTCGAACACGTAGTGGGTCAACCCACACGCCTCTTGCTGCTCGGCGCTGAGCTCTTGATCACCGATGCCGAGCACGGTGACCGCCCTCTTTGGCGAGGGCGGCGCAGAAGGCGGGCGCGGTCGGAGGGAATGCCGGCGACAGAAAGACGACGTTCATGAGTGCGGTCGCAAAGAGCAATCGGCGTGCCGTTGCCCTAAATTCCGGACGCGACGAAAGCGCGACGACTGGTGCGTAGTGGCGTGAGGATGTTGCGTCACCGTCATCCTACGAGTCGCGGAAAGCCGCCCGGGGCCGGTGCACCGCGGATGGGAACAAGGTGGTTCGACCTTTGCAACCCGGCCAGCCCCGGCTGGGAACGACCGGCCTGGACGCTGGCAATTGGAGGAAAAATGCAAAGTCTCGGAGCGTTCGATGAGGAGCTAGACCACGGAAAGTCGGAGCGCGGTCTCGGTTGGAATAGCGATGGCCGTTCACTGCGGGCGGTTGCGCAACGACGCGCCCAGGGTTTGGGGGCGTTTAGTCTCGGCCTCGGATTGGCTCAGTTGTTGGCGCCTCGCGGAGTCGCACGGCTGGTTGGCCTCCCCGACACGCCGCGCTCGCGCACGGTGCTGACGCTGATTGGAATGCGTGAGCTGGCTAGCGGCATCGGGCTACTCGCGCGCCCGGGCTCCGCTTCGTGGGCGTGGACGCGCGTCGTCGGTGACGCGATGGACCTGGCCCTGTTGGGTGACGCCTTCACCAACAAAGACGCGGAGCCCGCGCGGCTGGCGGCGGCAACGGCCGCAGTTCTGGGTGTGGCGGCGCTGGACACCGCCAGCGCCGCTCACCTCAGCCGCAATGAGTCCGTGCAGAAGCTGGTGCTGCCGATTCACGTGGTCAAGACCATCACCATCGGGCGCCCGCCTTCGGAGGTTTACGCATTTTGGCGAAATCTCGAAAATTTACCGCGCTTCATGGCCCACCTCGAATCGGTCACGGTCCAAAACGGGACGTCCACGTGGCGCGCCAAGGGACCCGCCGGCACGACCATCGAGTGGCAAGCCGAGGTCGTGATGGATCGGCCGGACGAAGCCATCGGCTGGCGGTCGGTCGAAGGGACGCGCGTTCCCAATCGCGGGGTGGTGCGGTTCCAGCCCGCGCCCGGAGATCGCGGGACGCAATTGCGTGTCGAGCTGAAATACGAGCCGCTGGGCGGCGCGCTGGGCGCGACCATCGCCAAGCTGTTCGGTGAAGAGCCGGCGCAGCAAATCGCGGGCGACCTGCGGCGTTTGAAGCAGGTGTTGGAGACGGGCGAGGTGCTGCACTCCGACGCCAGCATTCACCACGGCCTGCACCCGGCGCGGCCGGCGGAGACCAACGTTCGAATCAACGAGCTCGGAAAGGCGGATAGCTGAATGAAAGCGAATTGCTGGATGGGTAAGAAGCGGGTGAGTGTCGAAAATGTCCCGGACCCCAAGATTCTCAACTCGCGCGACGCCATCGTGCGCATCACCAGTACCGCGATTTGTGGCTCGGATTTGCACCTGTACAACGGGTTCGTGCCCACGATGGAGAAGGGGGACGTGCTCGGCCACGAGTTCATGGGCGAGGGCGTCGAGGTGGGTCGGGGCGTGTCCAACCTGCGTGTGGGCGATCGCGTGGTCGTGCCATTTCCGATCGCGTGCGGCCACTGCGGCGCGTGTCGAGCCGGCTCTACCTCCCTGTGCGAAAACTCGAATCCGAACGCCTACCTTGCCGAAAAACTTTGGGGTCACTCGCCCTCCGGCCTGTTCGGCTATTCACACATGCTGGGCGGCTACGCGGGCGGCCAAGCCGAGTACGCGCGTGTGCCGTTCGCCGACGTCGGGCCGATCAAGGTGCCCGAGCACTTGACCGACGAACAAGTACTGTTCCTCTCCGACATCTTTCCGACCGGCTACATGGGCGCAGAGATGTGCGACATCGAGCCAGGCTCGGTGATTGCGGTTTGGGGTGCCGGTCCCGTCGGTCAATTCTCGATCGCCAGCGCCCGGATGCTGGGCGCCGAACGCATCGTTGCCATCGATCGCTTCGACTACCGCTTGAAGATGGCGAGCGAGAAGGCCGGCGCCACCGACGTCATCAACTACGAACAGTCAGACGTGTACGAGACGCTGATGGAGCTGACGGGTGGGCGAGGCCCCGATGGTTGCGTGGACGCCGTAGGCTTGGAGGCTCACGCGCACGGGCCGATGTACGCGGTGGACCGCGCCAAGCAAGCGCTGATGCTGGAGACGGACCGCCCGCTGGCTCTGCGCCAGGCAATTCGCGCCTGTCGCAACGGAGGTACGGTCTCGGTTATCGGGGTTTACGGTGGCTTCATCGACCACTTCCCGATGGGCGCGGTCGTCAATCGCTCGCTCACGATCAAGGCGGGACAATGTCACGTGCATCGCTACCTGCGGCCGCTGCTCGACCGCATCGAGCGCGGCGAGATCGATCCGAGCTTCGTCATCACTCATCGGCTACCGCTGTCCGCGGCCGCCGACGGCTACGACATGTTCTTGAACAAGGTCGACGAGTGCGAGAAGGTCGTGCTCAAGGCCGCGTGAGAGATCGGCGAACGAAGCGGAGTAAACGACGATGCCTCAGACCGCCACACAACGAAATCGCAAGACCGAAGAACGCCCCAAGGGCATGCCGCGAGCCGCTACCCAACCCGACTTTGCCGAAACCGAAGACAGCGTGTACGGGTTGGTAAGCGTCCTCTACCACGCCCTACAAGGCGCGCAGGCGTGTGAGCAGTACATCAACGATGCCGAGCAGGCGGGCGACGACGAGCTGGTGAGCTTTTTCACGGAGTGCCGTGAAGCCCAGACCCAACGCGCCTCGCGCGCCAAGCAGCTGCTCGTCGATCGCACCGACGAAAAGGATGATGACAGCGGCGACGAAGGTAGCGACAGCGAAGACGAAGCCTGAGCGAACGTGGTCCGGCACCGGAAGCCAACGGGCTTCCGGTGCCGGACCGTTGGCGCCTCGTCGCGCCTCGCGGTCTAGCTCGACGCTCGGCTGCGCTTGGCGGTGCGCTTCTTCGAGCTCTTTTTGGTCGAGCTCTTTTTGGTCGAGCTCTTTTTGGTCGAGCTCTCTTTCTTCGATGCCTTCTTGCGGCCCGGGACCTTGGCTCCGCCTCGCCGCGCCTCGGACAGCCCGATCGCAATGGCTTGTTTGCGGCTAGTGACCTTCTTGCCAGAGCGACCGGAGCGCAGTTTGCCGCTCTTCATCTCCTCCATGCTGCGCTGGACCTTTTTGCCGGCCTTCTTTCCGTAACGTCGTGAGCTCTTCTTCTTTCGGGTAGCCATGTCGCGCGATGCAGCAATGCATGTGCCAGGTCGACATCAACCACTCACGAAAAGCTTGGGAACCGAAGAGCTGACGTCTTTACGTCACGCGTAATCGTCCGTCGCGTCTTGCCGCGGCGTCGCGAATTGGTGACCGGAATTTCCCGTCCGTAATTCATGCTACGTGGCTCGACCAATCCTACCGCGGGCTCTCTTCATAGTAGGGGTAGTAGTCGTCTTCGACCTCTTCCAACGGGTCGTCCTCGCCGAGGTAGCAGTAAAATAGCTGTTTGGCTCTCAGCCGCTGCGCTCTCAGCTCTTGGAAGTAGTATTCGGATTCTTCATTCGAGGTCGGCGTGGGCGGTCCGTACAGCATCGTTGCCTCCGTGCCCCAAAGATAAGCAACTCTCGGGCCGACTCAACGCTCCGGCTCGTCTTGAGCGCCGATCACGATCGGGGGCGGGCCCGGCGACTCGAGCTCGGCTCCGGCGATGACTTGAAAGATTTTTTCGATCGGCAGCTTGGGTCGTCGGTCGGCGTAGAGGAGACCGTTGGCTTCCTGATAGGTGTCGGTGAGCTGCGTGTAGCAAAAGCCCGACAGCGCCTCCAAGCGCCGTACCACTTTCAGTAGCTGAGAAAAAATGCGTTCGAACGCGAGTAAGTCGTCGGCGCGCGTGTAACCCCAAGTCCCATCGTCAGCGCGCAGAGCGAGCCCCCCGAACTCGGACAATACGATCGGATGCTCGCGCCGGGAGTGACCTTCCAACACGAGCGCGCGTCCTGCTGGCCGCTCACGCTTGAAGAGCTTAGGCAGCACGTCATGGGCCCAATAGCGCCGGGCGATGCGATCGTGATTCGCGTCGTAGTCGTGAATGCCAATGATGTCGGTCGCGACGCTTTCCCAACCGTCATTACCGACGACGGGGCGTGACGGGTCGTGAGTCTTTGTCAAATAATACAATGCTCTCACGTAGTTACGCTCAGGGGCGCTGTCCGGCAGGTTCGGCACGCCCCACGATTCGTTGAACGGCACCCAAGCCATGATGCACGGGTGGCTCACGTCGCGCGCCAACACCTCCATCCACTGCTTGGTTAGGCGCTCGACGGAGCGCTTGGAGAAGCGATAGGCGCTGGGCATCTCTTCCCAAACCAACAGGCCTAGACGATCCGCCCAGTAGAGGTAGCGCGGGACTTCGATCTTCTGGTGCTTGCGAACGCCGTTGAAGCCCATCGCCTTCGTCAGCTCGACGTCACGGCGCAGCGCGGCGTCGCTTGGCGGAGTCAACCCCGTTTGCGGCCAGTACCCCTGGTCGAGAACCATGCGCAGCATGTACGGGCGTCCGTTGAGCAACAGCCGGTCGCGGTGAACCGCGATCGTGCGCAGCGCGGTATAGCTCTTGACACGATCCAAAACCTTACCCTCCGCGTCGAAGAGCTCGAGCTCCGCTTCGATCAGGCGTGGCGCGGCCGGGCTCCACAAGAGCTCGTTGCGGAAGTCGTCGATGCCAGGATCGGACAACGCGATCCGCCGGTGCACCTCACCCGCCACGACCGTGTAGTGATCGTGAGCGAGGATCAAATCACCGAGTGAGAGCTTGACGCCGAGGCGTAGCTTGGCGCTGAGCGGCGCGCTCAGCGAGGCGTCGAGGCCTATCTCCCAACGCTCGACGTTGGTCGTCCAGGTTAGCTGCTGGATGCGCATTTCGGGAACGCGCTCGAGCCAGACCGTTTGCCAGATGCCGGTCGTGCGCGGATACCAAATCGAGTGCGGATCTAGCTGCCAATCCTGTTTTCCTCGTGGTTTTTCGAGATCCGTCGGGTCGTCGTCGACGTGCACGATCACGGTTTGCTCGGGGCGCGTCAGGTCCAGATGCGGCGTGACGTCGAAGTGAAAGGGTGAGTAACCGCCTTCGTGCTCGCCCAAGCGCGCACCGTTGAGCCACACGGTTGCGTGATAGTCGACCGCCCCGAAGTGCAATAGCAATCGCTCGTTGGGAGCGAGCTTCGGCGTTGGAAACGTTCGCCGATACCAGCACGCTCGAAAGAGACCGGTGTCACCGATGCCGCTCTCGGGAGTCTCGGGCGAAAACGGAACGAGGATTTGAGAATGCCACTCGATCTGCTCGGGGCCGCGCGCGGTCGGCTCTTGTTCGATTTCGAAATCCCACGTGCCGTCGAGCGAGAACCATTCGTCTCGCCGCAGTTGCGGACGCGGGTAGCCCATATTGTTCGAAGTGTCGGCGGTTGGGTCGAGCGGCGCGGGGGGAGGCGATGACTCGAAGAGCCCAATGCGCGATTGATGGCGGCGCGGCATGAAGCGCTAGCCTACTATCGGCGCTCGCTCTCGTCGAAGCTTAGCGGTAGTCGATGCGCCTTCGCGATTGTGGCGGTCAATGCGCTACGCCTCGACAAAATTGCCTCGGGCTCGGTTCGTCACGACACGCTGCGTGCCGCGCAACTTTTCGGAGTTACCAACGACACCGATACTCGCGTGCAATGGCACGCTGCGTGCTTAGGCGTCGGACCATGTTCGACCTGCTCTGCTTCTCGCATCTGCGGTGGGATTTCGTTTTTCAGAGGCCCCAACATCTCCTCACTCGGTGCGCCAAAATGCGACGGGTCTTCTATGTCGAGGAGCCGCACTTCGATGAGCCGGTGCCTCGCCTCGACGTCCGCCTCGAAAGCAGCGGCGTGCACGTCGTCGTCCCGCACCTACCCGCGGGCCTGAGCGATGACGACGTCATCGCGCGCCAACGCGCGCTCCTGCGGGATCTTTGTGAATGCTATGCCATCCGCGATCACGTGCAGTGGCTCTATACGCCGATGGCCTTGCCACTGGCCGAAGAGCTGCCTGCGCCGCTGGCTCGCGTGTACGACTGCATGGATGAGCTGTCGGCGTTCAAGAACGCGCCCAAGGCGCTGCTGACGCTAGAGGCGGAGCTGTTCGATAAAGCGGATTTGGTCCTGACCGGCGGGCAGGCGTTGTTCGAGGCCAAGCGTCACCTCCACCACAACATTCATGCTTTCCCGAGCAGCGTCGACGTTCCGCACTTCGCCCAGGCTCGCGTTCCGCAGGCGGACCCCGCCGATCAAGCCGCCATTCCCCATCCTCGCCTCGGGTTCTTCGGCGTGATCGACGAGCGGATGGATCTTGCGCTGCTCGAAGGCATAGCGCGTCTGCGGCCGGCGTGGCAGCTCGTGATGCTGGGACCGGTCGTCAAGATCGACGAGAACGACCTGCCGCGGCTGCCCAATATCCACTACCTCGGGGGCAAGGCGTACGCGGATTTGCCCCGCTACATCGCGGGTTGGGACGTGGCGCTGATGCCGTTCGCCAAGAACGAATCGACGCGCTTCATCAGTCCGACCAAGACGCCCGAATATTTGGCGGCGGGCAGGCCGGTGGTCTCCACGAGCATTCGCGACGTCGTCCGGCCGTACTCCGTACAAGGGTTGGCCCACATTGCCGACACGCCGGAGGACTTCGTGGCCGCCTGCGAATCCAGCATGGTGGAGCCTCCGGAGCGACGGCTCCGGCGTGCCGACGCCTTCCTGTCGCGTCAATCGTGGGACCGCACGTGGTCAGCGATGGAAGAGCTGATGCAACGCGCGGTCGACCGAGCCCAGCTACGCGAAAGCGGCGAGCATTTGTTTCCGGACTTCGAGGACGACGCGCTCGAGGTTGGATGATGTTCGATTACATGGTGGTCGGGGCCGGATTCGCCGGCAGTGTGCTCGCCGAGCGCTTGGCCAAGGTGCTCGACAAAAAGGTGCTCGTGGTCGAGAAGCGGAATCACATCGGGGGTAATGCCTACGACCATTTCGACGACTACGGGTTGCTCGTCCACAAGTACGGTCCGCACATCTTCCATACCAACAGCGCCGACATTTTTTCCTACCTGTCGCGTTTTACCGAGTGGCGGCCGTACGAGCACCGAGTGTTGGCGAGCGTGGACGGGCAGCTCTTGCCGATGCCCATCAACCTCGATACCGTGAATCGACTCTACGGTACCAACCTCACTTCGCTAGAGCTGCCCGGCTTCTTCGAGAAGATGGCCGACAAACGCCCGATCAAAACCGCCGAAGACGTCGTGCTGTCTGCGGTCGGGCGCGACCTCTACGAAAAGTTCTTTCGCGGCTACACCAGAAAGCAATGGGGCATGGACCCTTCCGAGCTGGACGCGTCGGTCACTGCGCGCGTACCAACGCGGGCGAGTCGCGACGATCGCTACTTTACCGACACGTACCAGGCGATGCCCAAGCACGGCTATTCGCGAATGTTCGAGCGCATGCTGACGCACCCGAACATCAAGCTGCTGCTGAACGCCGACTATCGAGAGGTGATGGCCGGGATCCCGTGCGCGCGGATGATTTACACGGGGCCTGTCGATGCCTTTTTCGACTTTCGACTCGGTAAGCTGCCCTATCGTTCGCTGGAGTTTCACCACGAAACGAAGCACGTGCGCCGCTTTCAAGCGGTCGGTACCGTCAACTATCCGAACGAGCACCCGTACACCCGCATCACCGAGTTCAAGCACCTGACCGGTCAAGAGCACGACAGCACGAGCCTAGTGTACGAAATTCCGCGCGCTGACGGCGACCCTTACTATCCGGTCCCGCGCCGCGAAAACAACGAGCTCTATCAGCGCTATAAAGAGCTGGCGGACGCCGAAGCCAACGTGCACTTCGTCGGGCGACTAGCCACGTACAAATATTACAACATGGACCAGGTGGTGGGGCAGGCGCTCGCGGTCTTCAACAAGATCCGTGAAGCAGCTGGCCCGACCCTCGCCGAAAATCGGGAGCGCGCCCATGAGACGTCACTCGCTCGAGCTGTGGGGGGGAATTGAGTGCACCGTGAATCGCGTTGGTCATCGCTTTCATGACCAGCTGCGATTCGCGGGGCATCACGCCCGCCTACGTGACCTAGACGCGCTCGGCTCGATTGGCATGAGCTGGCTACGCTATCCCGTTTTGTGGGAGCACGTGGCGCCACGCTCACTATCGCGCCTGTCTTTCGAGCGCAGCGACCGACAGCTGAAGCGCCTGCGTCAGGTCGGCCTCGCGCCGATCGTCGGTTTGCTTCACCATGGCAGCGGGCCTCGCTATACATCGCTGCTCGATCCCGGCTTTCCGGAGAAATTCGCGGCCTATGCTGCGCGTGTTGCTCGCCGTTACCCGTGGGTGCGGCGCTTCACGCCGATCAATGAACCCCTCACCACCGCGCGCTTCAGCGCGCTTTATGGCCATTGGTACCCGCACGCGCGGGATGACGGCAGCTTCGCTCGCGCGCTCGTCAATCAAGTTTGGGGCACGGTGTTGGCCATGCGCGCGATTCGCGCCGTAACTCCCGAAGCGGAGCTGATTCAAACCGAAGACTTGGGGCACGTTCGCAGCACCCCCGATCTGGCGTACCAGGCCGAGTTCGAAAATGAGCGGCGCTTTCTCAGCTTGGAGCTGCTGATGGGCCGCGTGTCGCCCGACCACCCGCTGTTCGACTACCTGACCGAAGCCGGCATTCCCGAGCGTGAGCTGGAGCGGCTGGTGGAACAACCCTGCCCGCCGGACGTCGTCGGGTTCAACTACTACGTGACGGGGGAACGATTCCTGGACAGCCGCGTAGAGCTCTATCCTTCGCATGTCGTCGGTGGCAACGCCTTGGAACGCTACGCCGACGTCGAAGCCGTGCGCGTCTGTCGGCGAGGCCTGCTCGGCCCGACTGCGTTGCTGCAGCAAGCGTGGTCGCGTCTCGGTTTGCCGTTGGCGATCACCGAAGCTCACTTGTCGGGCTGTCCGGAAGACCGCGCGCGTTGGTTCTCTTACGTCTGGACGGGCGCGGAGGCAGCTTTGGAGGCTGGAATTCCGGTGCGGGCCGTCACCGCGTGGGCCTTGCTTGGCTCTTACGGTTGGGACGCGCTCGTGACGCGCGGTGCCTGCTCTTACGAGCCCGGGGCGTTCGAGATCCGTGGTCGCAAGCTGAGAGATACCCCGTACGCCGGCTTCCTCCGCGCCCTCGGACGCGGGACGCCGCGTGTCGTCGAGGGCGGCTGGTGGCGTTCCGACGAGCGCCTGCTGTACCCTCCTTGGGAGGGCGCGCTGCCGGCGTCGGCGGTCGAATCAGAGACCGCCACAGAGCTCGAGGGTCTTGCGTAGGGCGCTGCGGCTCGTTTCCAGAGTGTCGTCGACGTCGGCCTCGGTGTGAGCGGCGCTCAAAAACCACAGGTGGCGCGGGTGCAACAGGCTACCGCGGGCCAACACTTCCCGGTAGAAAGTCCGTGTGAGCACGGCGTTGAGCTCGGCGTCGGGCTCCGTGAACTTGAAGAAGGGCATGGCCGGCAGCGGTTCGGCGTAGGCGGTAGCCGAAACGGCGCTGGCGGCAACGACAGCGTTGAGCCCATCGATCAACCGTTGACCGAGCTCGTGCACGTGCTGCTGCACCTGCTCTTCGCGCACGATGCGGATCGTCTCGAGAGCGGCGGCGATCGCCGAGGTTTCGCCGTGAAATGTCGCCGAATAGTGCATGCCGGCGGCTACCTCCATCACCTCGCGCCGGCCCAACGTTGCCGCTATCGGCCAGCCATTGCCGAGCGCCTTGCTGACCGTCAAAAGGTCGGGCACAAGCTCGATCCGCGCCGAAACCGAGCCCGGGGCGATGCGCAGACCGGTCTTCACTTCGTCCATGATGAACAGCGCGCCGTTCGCGCGCGTGATCGCGAGCAGCTCGTGGAAAATCGCGGGCTCGTGCGGGAGCACCATTTCGGGCGCCAAGATGACGGCCGCGATGTCATGCGGGTGCTCGTCGAACAGGGCCCGTAGGCTGTCCGGATCACTGGCGCGAAACTCCGGCACTTGCCGATCCAGCCCCTCGGGCACGAAGCGTTCCCGCGGTAGACACCAGTCGTGCCAGCCGTGGTAGCCAGCGCGCGCGACCGAACGCCGGCCGGTCTTTTGGCGCGCAATGCGCAGCGCAGCGGTGGTTGCCTCCGAGCCGTTTTTGAAAAATACGCCCAGCTCCGCCCCGGGAAAGAGCGGCAGAAGGGTCTCGATCAGCTCGATGTGCAGCGGGTGGTTGAGCGAAAGCAGGTTACCTCGCTCACCCTGCCGCTGGGCGGCGGCCTGGACCTCGGGCCTCACGTAGCCGAGTAGCTGCGCGCCAAACGCCATCAGATAGTCGACGTAGGCGTGTCCGTCGACGTCACGGAGCATCGCCCCCCGACCTCGGTCGAAGTAGCTGGGCGTGGTTTCGAAGTCGACCAAGGCCTTGCCCGAGAGATGATTCCCGCCCGGGATGACGCGCTGCGCCTGGCTCGACAGCGCCAACGAGCGCGGGTAGCGCGCGCGAAGCTCCTCGGCTCGCGCGCGCCGGGCCTGCTGCAAGCTCGGTGTGTCCCAGTTCAGCCCGCCCATCCTTCAGCTCTTCGCGGCGCTGCCCGGCTCGGCCATTTTACGATGCTGTTCGGCGAGGACCTCATTGGGGACGACGCCAGCGATGGCAGCCCGCAGCTTGTTGCTCCAGCCGGCGATCACGTCACCCTCGCCGCGCATCATCGCTTCGTAGCCGACTTTGGCCACCTCGCTGGCGGGTTGCTTCTCGGAGACCCCGACTTTGGTGTCCATCAGATCGGCGCGCTCGAAGAATTCCGTCTCGGTCGCGCCCGGCATCAGACAGGTGACGGTGACGCCGCTGTCCTTGAGCTCGGCGCGAAGCGCGAACGAGAACGAGTCCAGCAGCGCCTTCGTGCCGTTGTAGACGGCCTGATAAGTGCCGGGCATGAAGCCGGCGATCGACCCAGTGATGAGAATGCGACCGTCGCCCCGGGTCCGCATGTCGCGGCCCACCTTGTGGATTAAATAGAGGGTGCCCGTCACGTTCGTGTCGATCACGTGCATGATGTCGGCGAAGTCTTGGTCCAGGAAGGCATGACCCAAGCCGCGTCCCGCGTTGGCCAACAGGGCGGCCACGGGGCGGCCTTGAATTGCCGCGTAGAGCTTGTCCACGCCGTCCATCTCGGACAGGTCGACCTCGAGGGCGTCGACGCGCCCACCCGACTTCTTCAACAGCAAGCCGGCCTCGCGAATGGAAGGCTCGTCGGCCGCGATCAGCAAGTCGAAACCGCCGGCCGCACACAAGCCCGCCAGCTCGAATCCAATGCCCGATGACGCTCCGGTTACTACCGCTAGGGGACGCACTGCAGTGCCCATGATGTGTTCCTCCGTGACGTTCGAGAAGCGAAGCGCGGGTGCAATGCGCGTGCCGGCTCGAACGCGTTGGAATCAGGGCTGGCGTCGGAGCGCGATCGGCGAAACGGCCGTCGTGACAACGCCTGCGTAAGGGCTCTTCCCGACGCCAGGGCGTTCAGTGAGAGCGTGACTGACCGAGTCGATCGGCGACTACAGGGGCGTTTGAGAACGCCGGCCGACGTTGTGAACGAGGGGGGCGCGTCCCGAGGCCCGTGCCCCGCGCCACGGCTGAGCGACGCGCTTAGCCGGGCTGGGGGCGGTGAACGTCGTGGTGGTGAAACGACCGCACCCGGCGATTGCAGCCGCCGCAAAATCCCGCGCGTCGAATGCCGATCAGTCGCTCCCACCACGTTCGGGGCAATCGGTAGACATCGGCGGAGCAACGTGTGCACGTCATATAAGCTTCCGGAGTTATACGCTCGCATCGCGCCTTTGCCAGGTCGGCGAGTGAGCTCGACCGCGTATGGGTCGCGCGAGGCGCCGATGCGTCAGGCAAAATCCGGACAGCTACGGTGGACGCAGGTGTTGCCGTTACCTCGGCGAAACCGCGTTGCCCTCGCGTCGACTACGCTGATGCGGCGCGCGTGGCACACTGGGCTCGTGAGCCCGAGCACCATATTCTTGCTTTCGCCCGCGAATCTGAGCGGGAAGCGCGGGGGTATGTTGTTGAATGCGAACGCCGACTTCGCGCTTGCGCGCGCGTTGCGCTCGTCCGAAGGCGCGGCCCTGGAAAAAATTTTCACGTTCGTGAGCGGCCTCTATTTCCGCGGCAAGGCCGCGTACGCCCGGCGTTTCGGTCAAGCCGCCGCAGGCCACACCAGCGCGCTCGTCATGACCGCTGGCGGGGGGCTTTGCTCACTCGACGAGACGATCACGAAGACTCGCCTCGAGGCGTGGCAGGGTGTCGTGGTCAGCGAGCAGAATCCGCATTTTACGGCTCCGCTTCAACGTCACGCCTGCGAGCTGCTCGACGCTCATGAGCCGAGCACGCGCTTCGTGCTGCTGGGCAGCGTGGCGACTCGCAAGTACGTTTCGCCGCTCAGCGAGGTTTTCGGCTCCCGCTTGCTGTATCCGATTCAGTTCGCCGGCCTCGGCGACATGAGTCGCGGCTCGCTCTTGCTACGCGCGGCGGCGGACGGTGTCGAGCTCGACTACGAGCCGCTCGCGGTGGCCGCGAGCGCGCGCGCGGCGGACCTCCGATAACGACTCGACCGGCGGCGCGGGACGGATTTCATTCGTCAATCGCTCGGTGTCAGCAGCGAGAGCAGGCCGCGCAGGGGCAGCTCGGCCCATTGAGGCCGGTTGTTCAGCTCGTACACGAGCTCGTACAGCGCCTTCTCGAGTAAGTGGATTTCGAGCAGGGTTTGCACTTGTTGCGGATCAGCGCTGGAGAACGGCGCGCCGTCGGCGTGACTGAGGTAGGCCGACAGAAAGGCTCGACCGCAGGCGTGGAAGAAGTGCTGGGCCCACGGCTCCAGCTGCTCCTTGTCTTCGGGACGGATGTGCGCCCCCGGCAGCGGCATCGTCAAGACACCAAAGGCCGCATAGTGAAAGGAGCGAAGCATGCCGGCGACGTCGGCGAAGGGTGAGCGCAGCCTCCGTCGCTCGCGCGGGGTTCGCGCGGGCTCACCTTCGAAGTCGATGATGTAAAAGTCGCTACCCGTGTACAGAACTTGACCTAGATGGTAGTCCCCGTGCACGCGCATGCGCTGACCAGAAAGCGGTGGCGACAGCGCCTTGTCGAGGAGGCTGCGCAGGTCGTGCTTGCGTGCGAGCACCTGGCGCGCCAGCCGGTGAGCGGGCTCCAGTAGGGGCACCGCCTTCAACGTGTCGAAGGCCTTCGTGCTCAGGTTCCGCACCGATTGATAGAATGCTCGACTGCTGAGCGCGCTGAAAGCCTTCGGGGTGCTGTCGCCGCGCGAGGTCTCGAACAGCGCCGCATGCAGCTCGGCCGTGCGGCGGCCCAGCAGTCGAGCAAGCGGCACGAAATCCAGCTCGAAGCCAACGGCGGCCTCGCGCGACAGCGGGATCGCCGGCGGCGGCTCTCCATGACGGCCGCTCAAGGCCGCCTCGTAGAAGCGCTGCGCGTGGTCGATGGTCAGTTGCCAAGCGTCACCTTCGTTGGGAATGAAGCTTTCACTGAGCCAGAGGGTGCTGGTGCCGTCGCGTGCTTCGACGTCGATGCGCGCCTCCAGCGTCGGCACGTTGGGGCGTCGCGGGGCCGAAGCGAGCGCCTGCAGGATTTCGACCTCGAGGTTGCCGCCGGCCTCGATGCGGCGCAGTAGCTTGCCGACCAGCTGCTGGCCGAAGACAAATGACGTGTTGCTTTGCTCGGCCCCCAGCGGCTTGATGGGCTCGGTCACCGGCAATGGCTGCGCGCGCCGGCTGCCGCGCAAGGTGTGGGTGCTACCTGCGACGAGCTGCTCACCAAACGCCAACTGATGCAGCAACGCTGCGACCTCGGGCGAGCGCGAGCCGTCACACAAGAAGCGCGGCTCGTTGCCGCTTCCGGCATCGATACGCAGAAGCGCGCCCTCGGGCTTCTCGGCGCCGCCGGCCAGACGCAGCGGTAGCGCGTACGTTTCGGGCTCACCCTCGCCCTCGCTGAAGGCGACGTCGACGAACGCCAGCCACGGCCCCTCGGTCGCGCTCGCGCCCGAACGGCTCGCGAGTGGGAGCACGTCGCTCAAGCGCACGTGGGCGATGGCGCGCGCCTTGCTGCGGAACCACCGCTGGCCCGGAATGAATGCGGCGAGCACGGCCTCGAGCGGAGAGCCCGCACCACGGAACAGGTCGCCGAGGTCACCGGCGAAACCGATCGGCTCGAGCGCGAGGGCCGACCTCACGGAAGGACGACGCTGCCGCTCGAGCTCGCTGGAAAGCGACAACCAAACGCCATCGTGACCGCCCAACGTGAGTCGATAGGGCTGGTCACTGATCGGCGGAAACGCACCGTTGCCGCGTAGCTCGACCGGAATTTTGCCGAAGTACTCGGTCAAATCGAGCTCGACCCACTGAGGGTAGCGCGACAGGTTGACGACAACGAGCAGCGTTTCTTCGGCGTGCTTGCGCAAGAACGCGAGCACTTTTCTGTTCTCGGGCGCCAGCATGTGCAAGCTGCCGCGCCCGAAGGCCGTATGCGCCTTGCGCAACGCTATCATCCGCTTCATCCACCACAGCAGCGAGCTCGGGTTCTGCTCCTGAACTTCGACGTTGACGGTCTCGTAGCGGTATTCAGGATCGCTGATGGTCGGTAAGATCAGCTTCTGGGGGTTCGTGCGCGAGAAGCCGCCGTTGCGGTCGGGGCTCCATTGCATCGGGGTGCGCACGCCGTCGCGGTCGCCCAAATAGGCGTTGTCGCCCATGCCAATTTCGTCGCCGTAATAGAGGACGGGGGTGCCCGGCAAGGATAGCAGCAGCAGGTTCATCAGCTCGATACGGCGGCGGTCGTTTTCGAGCAGCGGGGCGAGCCGGCGGCGGATGCCCAGGTTGATGCGCGTCTGGTGGTCGGCGGCGTAGCGATCGACCATGTAGTCACGCTCTTCGTCCGTCACCATTTCCAAGGTGAGCTCGTCGTGGTTGCGCAGAAAAATCGCCCATTGGCACGCCTCGGGAATCGCGGGCGTTTGCTCCAAAATGTCGCTGATTGGGTAGCTGTCCTCCATGCGCAGGGCCATGTACAGCCGCGGCATGAGCGGAAAATGGAAGGACATGTGGCACTCGTCGCCGGCCCCGAAGTACTTGGCCGCGTCCTCCGGCCATTGATTGGCCTCCGCCAGCAGCATGCGCCCACTGAAGCTCTTGTCGATGTGCGTGCGCAGCGCGCGCAGGTAGGTGTGGGTCTCGGGCAGGTTCTCGCACGTCGTGCCGGCGCGTTCGTACAGGTAGGGGACCGCGTCGAGCCGCATGCCGTCGACGCCGAGCTTGAACCAGAAGTCGACGACTTCCAGCATGGCCACCTGCACTTGCGGGTTGTCGAAGTTCAAATCCGGCTGATGCGAGAAGAAGCGATGCCAAAAGTAGGCCTTGGCCACCGGATCCCACGTCCAGTTCGAGGTCTCGTAGTCCTGAAAGATGATGCGCGCTTCGCTCCACTTGTCGGGGTCGTCGCTCCACACGTAAAAATCGCGCTCGGGCGTGCCGGGCGCGGCGCGCCGTGCCCGCTCGAACCAGGGGTGCTGATCGGACGTGTGGTTGAGCACCAGCTCGGTGATGACCTTGAGGCCACGCGCGTGCGCTTGGGTCAAGAGCTCACGAAAGTCGTCCAGGGTGCCTACCGAGGGGTGCACCGACATGTAATCGGCGATGTCGTAGCCGTCGTCACGCAGCGGGGAGGGATAGAGCGGCAGTAGCCACAGCGCAGAGACACCCAGATCTTTCAGGTAGTCCAGCTTCTGGAGCACGCCCCGTAAGTCACCGATGCCGTCGCCGTTGCTGTCGTAGAACGAGCGCACGCGCAGCTCGTAGATGATGGCGTCCTTGTACCAGTCGGCGTCAGTCATTTCTTGCCTCGACGAGCTCCGTCAGATTTCCAACGCCTGCGAGCAAGACGGCGTTGCCGGCAGGTACGCCATCGCCGAGCTCGGCGCAGCTCCGAAGCAGAACGTCCGGCGCCCGCACCCGCAAACGTGACGTCAGCTCGTCCTGCCGCACGGGCTCCCGGCCGAAGTTGAACGCGACCACGCGGCATTGTTGTCCGTGCCAACGATAGACCAATAGCAGGTCACCGAACGCTTCCGCCAGCAACTCGGCGCGCCCCGAGCACGACAGCACGGGATCGCTACGCCGCAGCGCGATCGCGGCCCGGTACAGCTCGAGCGTGGTCCGGTGCTCGGGCCGCTCCCGCTCGGACCAACGCAGCTTCGAGGCCTCGAAGGTGGCGGGGGCCTGTGGATCCGGAATTTTTTCGCGTGCGGCGTCGTCGGCAAAGTCGGGAAAGGCCGCAAACTCTCGGCGTCGTCCCTCCCGCACTTGGGCGCCGAGCTCGGGGTCGTGATCGGTGAAGTAGAGAAACGGCGTGCTCGCGCCCCATTCCTGCCCCATGAACAAGAGCGGCGTCGCGGGTAGAAAGAGCAAGAGCAGCGACGCGGCTCGAAACGCGTCGTAGCCAGCGACCGCATGCAGTCGATCGCCGAGCGCACGATTGCCGATTTGATCGTGATTTTGGATGCAGTAGACGAGCGCCTCCGCCGACAACGCTCCGGGCGAGGTGCCGCGAGGCTTGCCGCTGAGCGGGTGGTGTTGTCCCACGTACAGCCAACCACGATTGATGACGTCGGCGACGCCTTGCGCCGACGGCTCGTAGGCGGCGTAGTAGCCGGCGCGTTCGCCGGACAGCGTGACCCGCAGCTGGTGGTGAAAGTCGTCCGCCCACAGGGCGTCGAGCCCGTTGACGGTCACCAGGTCCGCCAGGTTGCGGTCGTCTTCGGCGATCAAAAGCTGGGCGGGGGACAGCTCGCGGGCGACCGCCACCAATTCGGCGAGGATGTGCTGGGGCGAGGCGTCGATGATGGCGTGGGTCGCATCGAGACGCAGGCCATCGAACGCGAAGTCACGCAGCCAGTAGCGCGCATTGTCGAGCACCAACTGGCGTAGCGCCGGCTCGGCAAAATTGGGCGCCTTTCCCCAAGCGTTGCTGAATTCGTCGCTGAAATGGCGGGTCGAATAGGCGCCCAAGTAGTTCCCGGAGGGGCCAAAGTGGTTGTAGACCACGTCCAGGAGCACGCCCAAGCCGAGCCCGTGCGCCGCGTCGACGAGCTCACGTAACTGGTCGGGAGTGCCATAGGCTGCGTGCGGGGCGAACAACGCGACCCCATCGTAACCCCAGCCGCGCTCGCCCGCGAAGGCGGCGACGGGCATGAGCTCGATGGTCGTGACCCCGAGCTCGACCAGCGCCGGTAGCCGAAGGCGTGCTGCATCGAAGGTTCCTCGTTCGGTGAAGGTTCCGACGTGCAGCTCGTATATGACCTGATCGCGCAGCGCGCGCGTCGGCGGTAAATGCTTGAACGCGTAGTCCGAGGCCATGACCTGGGCGGGCCCGTGAACACCTTGGGGCAGGTAGCGAGCGTAGGGGTCGGGCAGCGGTTGCCCGTCGACCAGGAAAAAATACAGGCTGCCGCGCTTGGCCTCGGGCGCCAACCGCTGAAAGTAGCCGCCGCCGCACGGCTCCAGGTCCAGCGTGGCCAAAACATGCCGGGCGTCGTCGACGAGCTGCACGGCGCAGCGAGCCGCGTCGGTGAACGCGGCGAAGCGGACGCCGCCCGCTTCGACATGGGCACCCAAGCGGGGCCTGGCGTCGTCGCCCATTAGACGGGCTCCCGCACGAACAACCCGACCGGGAAGTCGGCAAACGCTTGCTCGAGCGGTAAATCACCGTTGACGGTCAAGACTTCGTCGGTGAAGGCGTTGCGGTAGCGCCCCGGTTCCACACCCTGTACGAGCTGACCGGACCAAACCGAGCCCAGCGCGAACGCTTGCGGGTCATTGGCCAGGCGGCGCGAAAACCGGGGTACCACGCACAGCACGCGTTCGGCCCCCAAGGCGCGACTGAAGGCCACGGCGTGCTCGCCCGCGTCGAGCGGCAGATACTCGCCTTGGGCAAATAGATCCGGCTTGGCTCGGCGCAGCTGGAGCGCGACGTGAGTGACGTAGAGCTTGATGCGCCCGTCCGGATACGTGTCGGTAAGCTCCATCGCCAACGCGCGCGCGTTGGCGCGCTTTGCGCGAAGCTCTGCCAGATACTGGCGCCGAAGTGCGTAGTCGACCGGCCGTCGATTGTCGGGATCGACCAAGGCTTGATGCCAGAGCTCGCTGCCTTGATAAGTGTCGGGCACGCCCGGCACGCACAGGCGTAAGAGCGTTTGGGCCAGCGCATTGCTGGCGCCGGCGCGGTCGATGGCGGCACAGAAACGTGTCAGCTCGGCGACGAAGATGCGATTGTCGAGGATGCCTCGGGCAAAGCTGGCGACCGCGGCTTCGTAGTCGGGGTTGCCGGTCAGCCAGGAAGTTTCCGTCTTCGCCTCGCGCGCCGCCTTGAGCGAGAACTCCGCCAATCGCTCGGGTAAATCGGCGGGCACGGCCGGATCGGCGCCGAACGGCCAGACCCCGACCAGGGTCTGGTAGAGCAAATACTCGAGGCTCGGCTCGGGCGCGGGGCCGTCGTCGATGACACTGCGCAGGGGAGTCGCGATCTCGCGCAAACGTTTGACGCTGCTCGCCCACAGCTCCGGCGCCTCGCTCAGGGCGGCGATGCGCGCGGACGCGTCCTCGCCCCGCTTGGTGTCGTGGGTCGAGGTGGTCACCATCGACAGCGGCCACGACCGGGCGCGCCGCTCGTTTTCTTGGTGTAGCTCGCGCGCTTTCATCGCGAATTTGGCGGGGGAATCACCGACTTCGTTGCGACAAATCAAGCGTGAGTAGCGATAAAAGGCGGTATCCTCGGCGGCCTTGGCCATGATTGGCCCCGTGAGCTGTTGGAAGCGCAGCGCAAAATCGCAGTGGCCGCGCCGCTGCTCTTCGGTCCCGTCCAGTCGCAACAACAAGAGGTCGGACAAGAACGCATAGATCGTGGCGTTGTGAGCCGGGTTGCGCAGCCGGGCCAGACGCGCCGCCGAGCGGATGATGTGCTCCGCGCGCTCCGGCACCGACCTGCCGGGCCGCACGTAGGTTCGGTAGACGGGCAGGGCGCACACCAGCTCGGTCAAAGCGTGGCTCAGGCCGAGCAGGGTGAAGTCGCGAAAGTGGCGATCCGCGCGCGCGATGCGATGCGCGGCCTGCGACAAAACGTTCAATTCACTCATCAAGACGTAGCGCACGACGTAGCGCTTGCACTCGTACTCGTGCTCACCGAACGAGCGTAAATCGCCGGTAAACTCCTGGTAGGTCTGGGTGAGCGAGCGCTCCGCCTCCGGATTTACCCAGAGTCCACGCAAGTGGACGCCGACCTCGTAGCCGGTCGTGCCATCGACGGGCCACTCGTCGGGCAACGCCTCGTCGCGCTGGAGGATCTTTTCGACCAGCAGCGGCAGGGGGCGGGCGGCGTCGTCGGGGCTTATCTTGGTGTCGGCGTCGGCGCGGTGGAAGCGGGCCTGCAACTTCTCGAAATAGGCACACGGGTCGTACAGGCCATCGGTGTGGTCCAGCCGCAAGCCGTCGACGTGACCGGCGTCGATCAGCTTGAAGAGCGTCGAATGGGCTTCCTCGAAGACGGCTTCGTCTTCCATGCGCACGGCCGCCAGCTCGTTCACGTCGAAGAAGCGACGATAGTTGATCTCCTCGGTTGCGATTTGCCAAGAGCAAAGCCGGTAACTTTGTTGGTCGAGAATCGCGTCCAGTCCGTCGAAGCTGCTCGAAGCGCCGAGCGTCCCGTTGATTTGCTCCAGCGAGCGCACGAACGCATCGCGGATGGGCGCCGAATGCTGCCACAGCCCGTACATGCGCCGCTTGAATACCTCCTTTTCGCGCGCGCGCTCACGCTTGAGCTCGGGCTTGGTCTCGTGCCGTTCGGGTAGATGGCGCAAAGTGGACATCAAGCTCTCCAGCTCGTGGCGGTCCACGTTGTCTTCCGGCAACGTGACCCGGCTGAGCGCCTGCTCGAACAACGGCAGCAGGGATTTCGGGCCGAGCGGAAGCAGGCGGTCGTAATACTGAAGCTTGAAGCCGACCTCCGCCCAAACCAGCTTGAGCTCGCCGTTTTCGAGCACGCGACCGTATTGATCGCCCAAGATGGGCAAGAGAACGCGGTCGAGCAAGTCCTCGCGCAAGGGCCGCCAGTCGATGTCGAAAAAGTCGGCGAACAGCGAGCTCTTGCCGTTCTCGAGCACGTCGTCCCACCAACGGTTTTGGCCGATCGCGACGCCCATGTGGTTGGGTACCCAATCGAGCAACAGGCCCATGCCGCGTTCGTGCACGCTACCCGCAAATTGCTCGAACGCGCCTTCGGCGCCAAGCTCCGGGTTGATGCGGCGGTGGTCGACCACGTCGTAGCCGTGGGTGCTGCCCCGAGCCGCGGCCATCAGCGGCGAGGTGTACACGTCGGTCACGCCAAGCTCGTGCAAGTAGTCGACGATCTCAGCGGCCGCCGTCAGCGTGAAGCCGCTGTGCAACTGCAGTCGATAGGTGGCTCCCAAGCGGTGCCGTGCGCCCTTCTGGCGGACGACTCGCGACGGCGCACGTAGAAGCTGCGTCGAGCGCGCCACCAGCGGCAACGTCGTGAGCTCACTCGGAAGCCGGCCCCGCTTGGCGTCATCACTGGTGTCGACCAAAAGCTCCCACGCGTCACGCACGACGCCGAGCTCGGGCAGAGTCACCTCGATGTCACTATCGGCGGCGTTGATGATCCAGAGCAAGTTGTCATCGACCAAAGGGCGGCCGTCGTCGTCGACGTCGTCGATGCCGCGCCCGGCCAGGAACATCTGCAGCGCTGGTTGCGCGGGCTGCTGCCAGTCGACCTCGGTCATGGGCTGACCATCGACGCGAAACCACAGTAAATCGCGGAATTTCGTGCCGGCCACGCTCAGGTCTTGAAAGAACTTCGAGCGGCGCAGGGCCGGGTGGTCGTGACGAATCCGAATCAACCGCTTGGTCAGCTCGAGCAGGGCGCGTTGCTCGGCGTTCAGCTCCCAGCTCACGTAGCTGACCGCGTTGTCTTGACAGTAAGCGTTGTTGTTGCCGTTTTGGGTTCGGCCCAGCTCATCGCCCGCCACCAGCATCGGCGTGCCCTGGGCGAGCAGCAGCGTTGCGAGCAAGTTGCGCTGCTGTCGTGCGCGCACGGCTAAGATTGCCGGGTCGTCGGTGGGGCCTTCGGCGCCGTACCCGCTCGAGTGCTCGTTGTCGTTGCCGTCACGATTGTCCTCGCCGTTGGCGTCGTTGTGCTTGCGGTCGTACGAGACGAGGTCGCGCAGCGTGAAGCCGTCATGGGCCGTGACGAAATTCACGCTGGCGGCCGGTACTCGCCCACCCGACTCGTACAGATCGCTGCTGCCGGTCAGGCGGTAGCCCATGTCGCCGAGGAGGCCGCCATCACCACGCCAGAACGCGCGCACCGTATCGCGGTAGCGCCCGTTCCATTCCGCCCAGCGCACCGGAAATTTGCCGACTTGGTAGCCGCCGTCGCCCACGTCCCAGGGCTCGGCGATCAGCTTCAGCTCGCGCAGGGTGCTCGACTGGTGAATCAACGTGAAGAACGACGATAGCTGGTCGACCTCGTGCAGCTGGCGCGCGAGTGTGGATGCCAAGTCGAAGCGGAAACCGTCGACGTGCATCTCGGCCGCCCAATAGCGCAGCGAGTCCATGATCAACGTCAGCACCTGCGGGCTGCGCACGTTCAACGTGTTGCCGGTGCCGGTGTAGTCGAAATAGAAGCGTTGATCATCGCCCACCAGTCGGTAATAGGTGGCGTTGTCGATGCCCTTGAAGCTCAGGGTGGGGCCGAGGTGGTTGCCTTCGGCGGTGTGGTTGTAAACGACGTCGAGGATGACCTCGAGCCCGGCGCGGTGCAGGGCCTTGACCATCTGCTTGAATTCGCGCACCTCACTGCCAAGCTCGTTGCTGGAGCGGTAGCGCACGTCGGGCGCGAAAAAACCGAGCGAGTTGTAGCCCCAGTAGTTACGCAGACCCTTGTCGAGCAGGTGCTGGTCGTCGACGAACGCGTGTACCGGCATCAGCTCGATGGTGGTGATGCCGAGCTCCTTCAGGTGGCGAACGATGGCCGGATGCGAGATGCCGCCATAGGTGCCGCGCAGTGCTTCGGGCACTTCCGGGTGCAGCTTGGTCAGGCCTTTGACGTGCGCTTCGTAGATCACGGCCCGACGCATCGGCACGCGCGGCGCCTCGTCGCCTTCCCAATCGAAAGTGGGATCGATGACGACCCCGCGCGGCGAGCCCAGCGCCGGCGTGGTGGAAGGATGCAGATCTTGCTCGGGATGCCCGAGCTCGTAACCGAAGCAGCCCTCGTCCCAACGCTCGACGCCGTCGAGCGCGCGCGCATAGGGGTCGAGCACGACGACGTTCGGATTGAAGCGGTGCCCGCGGCCGGGATCGTACGGACCATGCACGCGGAAACCGTAACGTTGGCCGATCGCCAGGCCGGGCACGTAGACGTGCCAGACGAATGCGGTTCGCTGCGTGAGCGCGACGCGCGTTTCCTCGCCCGTTTCGTCGAACAAGCACAGCTCGACGCCCTCCGCGTGGGCCGAGAACAGAGCGAAGTTGACGCCTTGGCCATCCCACGTGGCGCCGAGCGGATGCGGAGACCCCGGAAGCGTTTTCATGAAGCGTGGCCGGCCTGAGCAAACCGCATGCCGCCACCGCGACGCGGCGACCCCGGCGGTCTCCATGCGGGTTTGGCGCTGCCGGAACTTTTGACTCGCAGGCCAGCGGGGCAGAAGGACTCGGTGTTGCGAATTGCCACCACCACCCGGCCTGCTTGTTGCTTGAGATCTGGGCCGGAGGTACTGCCCCATGTCGAGTCACGTCACCCACCGCCAAGAGGGTCGCAAGCACAAGCATCATCGGCGGCTGCAACGGGGGAGCAGCCTGAACCCCGTCCTGCCCAGCACCCGCGCATGGGGTTCGCGGGGGGTGGCCGAGGCGCTGCGCCGCGCGCAGCCACCGCAGGTCGGCGAGCGTCTTCAGACCACACGGCGCGCCGATGTGGCCGACGACGAAGAAGAACCGGCCCGGCGGGGCGGTCCCGAAAAGTCCTAGGTCTTGGCGCGCTCGAGCGCTTCGAGGTCGGTCAAGTCGAGGCGCAGCGGTGTGAAGGACGTGAGCCCACGCTCGATCGCCCAACGATCGGTGCCTTCTTCTGCGGCTTCCATCGGAACCACCGTAAACCAGTAGAGCTGGCGCCCCATCGGATCCTTGATCGGCACGACTCGGCCGTCGTAGTGACGCACCGACTGCTTCGTCCACGCCATTCCGCGCGGTTGAGCTGGGAAATTCACGTTCACGAGCGGCAGGCGGGCGTCGGGTAATAGCAGCCGCAAGGCGTCGGCCACGTGCGGCTGGAGCGTGGCAAAATCAGGCTCGGTTTGCGTCGAAGGCGTGCTCAGCGCGATGCCGCGGCTACCCATCAGCGCCGCCTGTTTGGCACCGGCCAACGTCCCACTGTGCCACATGGAATTGCCGAGGTTGAGCCCCAGGTTGATGCCGGAAAGCACGACGTCGGCCCTCTCGGAAATCGAGAAGCCTACCGCTACGCAATCGGCGGGCGTGCCGTCGACCCGAAACGCTTCGAAGCCGGCGATCGGCGTGCGGCGATAGGACAAAGGGCGACCGTGTGTCACGGCATGTCCCGATGAAGAGCGTTCTACGTCGGGCGCGACGATGGTCACGCGGCCGAACTCGCTCGCCACCTGCGCTAGAGCCAAAATTCCGGGGCTGTAGATGCCGTCGTCGTTGACGATCAAAATTCGCATGGGTCCGCTTCCTGCAAGGGGTCGGCCATGCGCGTCGCCCTGCTGCACAATCCTACGGCTGGGGGCGAAGATCACAGCGACGCCGAGCTTATCGAGTTGGTCACCCGCAGCGGCCACGAAGTCGTGCATGTGGTGACGCGGGTGAGCGAGCTCACGGCCGCCCTGCATCGCGCCCCGTGTGACCTCGTCGTGGTAGCGGGAGGAGATGGAACGGTGGGGCGGGCCGCCTGTGAGCTCGCTGGCTGGCGGGTACCCTTGTCGATCTTCGCGCTGGGTACGGCCAACAACACGGCCCGGTCCTTGAGCTTGCCCGCCGTTCACAAACAGGTCGCAAGGAGCTGGAACGCGGCGGCGCGCGTGCCCTTCGATTTAGGACTACTAGGTGACGGTAGCGTGCGCCGACGGTTCGCAGAAGGCGTCGGTTGGGGCGTGTTTGCGTCTGTCGTGGCCACCGCCAAAGAGCGAAGGGACCGCGGCAGCGTTCACAAAACCTTGAAGCGCGATCGCAAGCTGTTCCAGACGACGTCGGGCGACGCCAAAGCGCAAAACTTTGCGATTCAGATCGATGGTCGCGACGTGTCCGGTGACTATCTACTCGTCGAGGTCATGAATGTACCGTTGCTGGGGCCACGGCTCCGCGTCTCGCCGCTCAGCGACGCCAGCGATGGCGTCTTCGAGCTCATCCTGGCCGCGTCCGAGCACCGCGACTCGCTCGACGAGCTTGCCCGCACCGGTGAGCTTGCCACTCCGCTCGCGTTGCGAGTCGAGCGCGGCAAACAAATTCGTATCGAGACGGCCGCCCCCCTCGCGCACGTCGACGGCCGGCTCTGGCGCCGCGCGCCCGGCACCAACGTGTTCGACGTCTCCGTCGAGCCAAGCGCGATTCAGTATCTGCGCTGAGCGCCGGTAGGGCAGGAAGGCGTCGGCGGTAACTCGCGGGCAGCTGGTCGCCGATCACCACCGCGTCGTAGCTGTCGCCCTGACCGAATTTGGGCACTGAGCCTTATTCCGGAGCCTCAAAGGCTCGTGAAAGCGCGCAGGCCGCGCGCGCCATGCGAGATAGCGATGCAAGAGCGAGGCGAGAATCCTAGCGGCGCCGGTAGTCGCGCCATGTCTGAGGTAGCGGCCCCACTTCCTGCCAGCCGTCCGCGTCTTCGTTGCTCTCGGAGCCGAGCGCGCTGCGAGGTGCGCGGACGATGCCACTAGCCCGGCGCTTCCGCGCGAGTGCCCGCAGGATGGTGTCCAACATCGATAGCGCGTGGCGCGGGCGCCCAGGACTTGCGATCAAGAGCGGCACGAGGGGGCTCAACGCCGGCACTCGAAAGGCGACTACCCTCAACGCTTCTGCTTCGTCGAAGCAGAGGCGCGCGCCTTCCACGGACAGCGCCAGCTGCTCTGCCTCGGCGCCGACGATTCCGGAGCCTTCCAGCTGGGTCAGTAGCTCGTTGAACAAGAGCACGTCGCCCTCCGGGTACCCGTCGACGGGCAAGACGGTCACCGGGCCACCGCACGAGCAGCACACGGGGTGGCTGCTGATGCGGTCTTCGCTGGAAATGAGCTCGATGCTTCGGCAGCGGTCGCAGAGGCTGGGGTGGAATATCATCGAGCGAGCCTAAACATCGCGCCCTAACCCGTCTGTCCGTTTTACAACCGACATCGCACCTGCAAAGCGACGGGTCAGCGCCGCCGCCGCTCAGGCGGGCGGACTCGGCGCAGCGCTCGCGCGATGCGCGCAACACCTGCATCGATGTCGGTTGCGGGCACGGCCGAGAAGCAAAGTCGGACGCAAAGGTTGCGTGTTCGCCCGTGGCGAAATTGCCGTCCGAGGTCGAAGCTCGCGCCCGCTTCGACGGCGGCTTCGAGCAGCTCGGTGTCGTCGGCGTCTTGATCGCTCTCTAACCACAATGAAAAGCCGCCGATGGGCTCGTCGAATCGAAACTGCGGCAAGTCGCGCCGAACCGCCTCGAGAAGGCGTTCGAGCTTGCGACGATAATACGCTCGCGCCCGCTTTTGGAGCTTTGCGAAGTGACCGGTGCGCAAGTATTCGACGACGAGCGCTTGGGTCAGGCCGTTGGCTTGTAAATCGGAAGCCTGTTTGTGGCGCAAGGCGCGCTTTGCCAACCTCGGCGGCGGAACCAACCAGCCAAGGCGCAGACCCGGGCAAAGCGTTTTGGAAAATGTCCCAACGTGAAAGACTCGCTCGGGGGCATCGGCCAGCAGCGGGCGCTGACGTGCGCCCGAGAAGCTCGTGCCCTGGTAGGCGTCGTCTTCGATGACGAACCCCCGGTTGCCCGACGCTCGCGCGAGCAGGGCCCTCCGGTCCGGCTCGGACATCGTGGAGCCACGGGGATTGGAGACGCTCGGCATGACATAATAGAGGCCGGCTGGGTCCGCCAACGAAACGAGCTGGGCATGGGCCGCACGGAAGATGTCGAGCGCCCCGGGATAGCTCTCGGGCTCGATGCCGATGTGGGAACGGTCCTTGACCGCGGCCACCGCGATTTGAATCCCCTGTTGAGCACCGTTCGTGATGATGACGCGCTCGGCCGTCACCTGGGCGCCGCGGCCGTTCAGCTCGCCCGCAATCCATCGCCTCAGCTCGAGTGAGCCCTCGGGCCACCCATATTGAAGAGCTGCGGTTCCGTCGGACTGCAACGCGGCCACGAAAGCTTGCGCGAGCTGACGCTTCGGAAATAGCGCTGGATCAGGCAGGCCACCCGCGAACGAGATGATGCCCGGTGTCTCCGCCGCCCGACGCGCCAACAGGTCGCGTGCGTTCAAACACACGGTAGCGGCGGCGCTCGACATTCTACCTGCCGAAATGGGCTTGCAAATTGTCGGCCGCACGAGGCGTCGGTCGGCGCTAGCGCAGCGGCACGCCAATTGCTGACGGGCGACCACTCACGATGCGTTGCACGAGAATCGAAACGCGCGCTGCTCTCGAACGGCGCAGTTTGGTCGATGTGTAGCGTTCTGTCCGCCTCACCACGTCGCTTTGGAAAGCCACTACGCTCTAATGCCAATCAAGAAAAATCCACCGGCTAAGCCCGTCAACTCTCGCTCTAAGGCCACCGGCGCCAGCACGAGCGCCAAGTCCACGGTGAGCGCTCCCGCGCGTCGCGAACGCCGACCGGATCCAGCCGATTCTCTCGATCTGAAGGCGGCAGGCACACAAGACCTGGTTGCGGCCATGCCCTTCAATCCGACCAAGCCCGGCGAGCATGGCAAGGGCGCCCTGAAGCCCCAGGTCGGTGCCACCGCGGAGCCCTCCGATCTGCGCGTCACCGGCAGCACCGTGACCGAGCTTTCAGGGTCGCCCAAGCTGGGTCAAGGCAAGCCGCAGCTCGGGTATAACCCCGGCAATTTGCCGCTGGATCGCGTGCGGGTCGATTCTTCGGCGCGCACGCTGACCACCAACCTGGGGGTGCCGGTTGCCGACAATCAGAACTCGCTCAAGGCCGGTTTACGCGGTCCAGCGTTGCTCGAAGACTTCATCTTACGAGAAAAGATCACCCACTTCGATCACGAGCGCATACCCGAGCGCGTCGTGCACGCACGTGGCTCGGCCGCGCACGGTTACTTCGAATGCTACAAGCCCATGACCAACGTGACGCGCGCTTCGCTTTTTGCGGAGGCGGGCAAACGCACGCCGGTTTTCGTTCGCTTCTCCACCGTGTTGGGTGAGCGGGGGTCGGCGGACACGCCACGCGACGTGCGCGGCTTCGCGGTCAAGTTCTACACCGACGAAGGCAACTGGGACTTGGTGGGTAACAACATGCCCGTCTTCTTCATTCAAGATGCCATGAAGTTTCCGGACTTGGTTCATGCCGCCAAGCCCGAGCCGCATTTCGCGATCCCGCAGGCCGCCTCGGCTCACGATACGTTTTGGGACTTCGTCTCGCTCATGCCCGAGTCCACCCACATGTTGATGTGGGCGATGTCCGACCGCGCGCTGCCGCGGAGCTACCGCATGATGCAAGGCTTTGGCGTACACACTTTTCGGCTCGTGAACGAGCAAGGCAAGTCGACATTCGTGAAGTTTCATTGGAAGCCGCGGCTCGGCACCCACTCGTTGGATTGGGACGAATCGGTCAAAATCATGGGCGCGGATCCTGATTTTCATCGCCGCGACCTGTGGGAGGCCATCGAGGCGGGCGCGTTTCCGGAGTGGGAGCTCAGCTTTCAGCTGTTCTCCGAGAAGCAGGCAGAAGCCTTCAGCTTCGACGTGCTCGATCCGACCAAGATCGTGCCCGAGGAGCTCGTGCCGCTCACGCCGGTGGGAAAAATGGTGCTCAATCGCAACCCCGACAACTTCTTCGCCGAAACCGAGCAGGTGGCCTTTTGCGCGGCCCACGTCGTACCCGGCATCGACTTCTCGAACGACCCGCTACTGGCCGGGCGCATCCACTCTTACGTCGATACGCAGATCTCTCGCTTGGGTGGGCCCAATTTTCACGAGATTCCGATCAACGCGCCCGTCGCTCAGGCCCACAACAATCAGCGCGATGGCATGCATCGCCAAGCCATCAACCGCGGCCGGGTCGCTTACGAGCCCAACTCGCTGGCGGGCGGCTGCCCGTTTCAGGCCGGCGCCGCCGGCTTTACGTCGTTTCGAGAGCATATCGAAGACGACAAGGTTCGCGGCAAGCCAGAAAAATTTGCCGACCACTACACGCAGGCGACGCTGTTTTTCAACAGCCAAAGTCCCGTGGAGCAAGCCCACATCTTGCGGGGGTTTCGCTTCGAGCTGACCAAGGTGCAGGTGCCGGCCATTCGTGAGCGCGTAGTATCCATGCTCGCCAACGTGGACGCCGGCTTGGCCCGGGCGCTGGCCAAGGAGCTTGGCATGCCCATGCCCAAGCCCATGCCGAAGGCGCTCAAGAGCGTCACCGCGCCGGAAGTGGAGGTGTCGCCGGCATTGTCACTATTTGCTCGGCCTGGCGATGGCACGATCGCGACTCGTCGCATTGCCATTTTGATAGCGGACGGCGTGGACGGCGCCGCCGCCCAGACCCTGCACGAGGGGCTGGCAACCGTCGGCGCGGTGCCGCGTTACGTGGGTATTCGCTTGGGTAGCGTGCGGACCGCCAGCGGCGACACGTTGGAGGCGGAGGTGACGCTCGAGACGATGCCTTCGGTGCTGTTCGATGCCGTCGCCGTCTTGGGCGGCAAAGAGGCGGTCGTCGAGCTGGGCAACGTGGGCCACGCTCTCGAGTTCATCAAGGACCAGTACCGACATGCCAAGCCCATTTTGGCGCTCGGCGAAGGCGCAGACTTGGTCGAGAACGCCGGCGCACCGGCCAATCTGCCCTCGGGCGAGCCTGACCCCGGCATGCTGATCGCCAAGCAGGGGGGCGCCCGCGAGGCACTGCCCGCCTTCATCAAAGCCATCGCTCGCCACCGCCACCACGAGCGCGAAATGGATCCACCCGCACTCTAATCGACGAGGGCATTCCCATGAATATCAAGCAAGTCAAAGAGTTGGTTCTGCAGTCGCTGGAGCATGAGCTCGGCGGCGTCAAGGTGTACGACACGGCGTTGGAGTGCGCCGTCAACCAAGACCTCAAAAAGGAATGGCAGGAATACTTAGAGCAAACCAAAACCCACGTGAGCGCGCTCGAATCGCTGTGCTCGGTGTTGGGGCTCGACCCCAAGCAAGAAACGCCTGGTCGCGGCGTGGTGCGCCACGTCGGTGCGGCGCTGGTAGAGGCCATGAAGCTTGCCTCGAGCGCGGGCGACCCCGCCGCCGCCGAGCTGGTTGCGTGTGAATGTGTCGTGTTGGCGGAGACGAAAGACCATGCCGATTGGCAGCTGCTGAGCAAGTGCCCCGAGCACTTGGACGGCCCGGTGGCGGCTGCCTTCAAAGCCGCTTGCTCCACGATTGAAGACCAAGAGGACGAGCACCTTTACCATACCCGTGGCTGGTGCCGAGAGCTGTGGGTACAGGCGCTCGGCTTGCCCGCCGTGCTGCCACCGCCCGAAGAGCAGCGGCAAGTCAAGACTGCCATTGGCGCAGCGCGCGCCGAGCAATTCGGAGAAAAGCTGCGGATGCAGAGCGAGCGTTGAGCGCACGCAGCGGTGGGCGCCTCGGCTACGAAGGCGTGGGCGCCCGCTGCGCCGCGCGGTCACCGCGCGGCTGAGCCGCCCCATGGTCGGGTTCATCGGTATTCGTAGGCACCGCGTTCTCGCTCGGGCGAATGCCCTGGCCGCTGCGGCGCGCCTGCACTTGAGTGAACTCCGCGCCCAGGAATAGAATTTGTGCGGCGTAGTAGACCCAAACGACCAAGGCAATGATCGAGCCCGCCGCGCCGTACGAAGACCCCGGCGCCGCCTTGCCCAGATACAGTCCGAGCAGCAGCTTGCCGACGGTGAAGAGCAACGCCGTGACCGCCGCGCCCAGCCAGACGTCTCGCCAACGGATTTCCGCGTCGGGTATGTACTTGTAGATCAGGGCAAACAAGCCGGTGACGACGGAGAACGAGAACAGAAACATCACCACCTGCCAGATGCCCTCGCCGCCCGGCAGCGCGCCGGAGAATGCGGTTCCGAGCGCGCTGAGCACGGTGCTCAGCACCAATGACACCAAAAGCAGGAAGGCCACGCCCAGAACCATGGTGAAAGACAAGAAGCGATCTTTGAGCTCGCCAAGGATTCCGCGGCCCGGCTTGGGTTTCACCTCCCAAATCGTGTTCAACGAAGACTGCAGCTCGCCGAAGACGCCGGACGCGCCGATGAAGAGCGTGACCACGCCCACGATGGTACTGACGATGCCGCCGGTCTGCGAATGCGCGCTGGCGGCTATGGATTGAACCCCTTGAGCCGCTTCGCCTCCGACGACCGCGCCGAGCTGGCCTGCGATTTTTCCGCGCGCCGCGTCCGCCCCATAAAAGAAGCCCGCGACCGCGATCACGATCACCATCAGCGGCGCCAGCGATAGCAGCGAGTAATAGGCGAGCGCGGCCGCCAAGCGTGATGCTTTGTCGTCCGACCAGTCGCTGGCCGTCTCCTTCAGCGTTGCCCAGGCGTCCTTTACGTGCACGGCGGCTGTCTCTTTGCTCGAGGGAGTGAAAAGGTCATGAGCTCGCTCACTTGCTCCAGCAAGTTGCTTTCGCCGCGGTTGAGATCGCCCAGGGTCACGTTCCAAAGCTCGCGACCCGTCCGACGCGTCCAACGCGATGGTATGTTTGTCGAGCGTGTTGAAAAATACCCGGCCTCCGGACACGGCCGCGCCACGGTCCGTGACGCTGGCAAGCGAGCAGCAGGGTTGCGGCGACAAGGCAGGAGGACGTCTTAATCACGCGGGTGGTCCGCCGGGTGCAACCGTCGTGCCGGAACAGGCAATGTCCGGAGCTTTCCGGACACGGCCGGTGCTCGTCCGCGGCTACGAGCCACGGCACGCAGGCCAGTCAAACTCCCTCGAGCGGCAAAGTCATCCTGAACTGGGAGCCGACGCCCAGCTCGGACGTCACCTCGAGGCGACCGCCGTGAGCCCTGGCAACCCGCTGCGCCAAATAGAGGCCGAGCCCGAGCCCGCGGGTGCTGCCCTCGGCGACGAAGCGGTCGAACAGGTGCGGCAGCAGCTCGGGGCGGATGCCCGGTCCCGTGTCCGCCACGCTTATGGTCACGGTTTGGGAGGCCAAGTCGGGCTGGAGGGTGACCAGCAGCGGCGCGCCCGCGGGCGAATAGCGGACGCCATTCATGATCACGTTTTCCAACGCCTGACGAAGTCGATCGGCGTCGACGATGCCGGTGAGCTGCGGGGGAGCTTCGACCCGCACTTCAACCGTCGGCGTCGAGCAGACCTCCGCCATGTCGCGAACGAGCTGGCTGAGCTCGACCGGCGCCAGCACGAGCTCGAACAAACCCTGCTCCAGTCGCGCAGAATCGAGCAAATCTTGGCTCAGGCGGGCGAGCCGCTGCACGCTGCGAATGGCGGAATCGAGCTGACCGGGTTCGATGGTCTCCCCCCGGCTAGCGCGCAGTCGCAGGAGCTGCAGCCGCGCCGAGAGCGGGTTCAGATGGTTCCAAACGTCGTGGGCGAGAACCGTGACGATGTCGTCCGCGGCCATTCGCCGCCCGCGCTGCCGCTCCGCCTCGGCGAGGTTCTGGACCACCTCTGCGCGATGCGCGAGCGCGCTCATCCAGTTGGCCACGAGCTCTAGCGTAGGTAAATCATCCGCGCCAAAGTGCTCCGGCCGTTGCGAAACGACGCTGAGCACGCCGCGCCGCACGCCGGAGATTCGAATCGCGACCCCGATTTGAGATCGCACGCCCAAATCGCGGACGACGCCGCGTAGCTCTTGGTCGTCCGTCTCCACGTGTCCGTTCACGTGGGGCCGACCCGTGACGTATACTTCGACGGCGCGTCCACCTTGCGCCAGTGGCAGCACATCGAGCCCCAACTTTCGTTGAAGCTCACCGAGGGGGGTCACGCTCGTGCCGATGGCGGCGAGCGAGCTGCGACTTTCGTCGAACAAAAAGACGTCTGCTTTTTCGCAGCCGAGCGCGCGCGCCACGCTGCTGGCGCCCGCGGTCAAGGCCTGCCTCGGGTCCAGAGCCGGCAGATCCAGAAGTTCATGCAGCAGCTTGAGCAGCGGCTGCTGGCGAGCGGACGTGGACATGACGGTCATGGGCCCACGCAAAGCGAGGGGCGTGCCAAACCGACGTCGTTGAGCCTCGGATTGCCACCCGCGCTCACTGGGCGCGGTCGCTGAAACCGACGCCCACACGAGCGCTGGTCGTCGAAGAGTCGTAGGTGGCGAGTGTTTCACCGTACCCGGCGAAGAACTGGAACCAAACGTAGGGCGCAAACTTCCAAGCCTTGCCAAACAGGCGCTGGTAGGTGGGCCGCCAGCGCGCATCGACCGTCACGCTGCCCTTGCCCAAGTCTTTGCTCGCGCCTTTTCGAAGAGCGACGGTTAGCAGCCCGTTCATGTGCAGCGAGTCGTCGTCCACCCCGAAGCCAGCCGAAAGCTCGCCGTAGCCCTGCGTTTCCGCGATCGTTTTGTTCTCCGCAATCCCAATCGGGTACCAAACCCTCAGTCCCAGCAGCCCGAAGGTAGGTTTGCCGTAACAAGTCGCGTTGAGCTCGGCGAAGATCCGATTCCAGCTGCGCGAGGCGTCGTTTGCTTCACCGTTGGACTCGTGCTCGACACCGACCTGCTCGCTGAAGAAATTGCAGCCTGGGTTGGGTTGGCTATGGCTGTCCGAGTGATAGTGCGCGTAAAAAATCTCTGGCGCGTAGTTCGACTCCCGAAAGGGCGCCGACTTCTCGTACAGATCCCAGAGCGACTTCTGCGTGTAGGCCAAATAGACGGTGTGATGGCCTCGGCTCGGCCACAAGTCGTACTTGAAACTGAATTGGAACTTCACCTCGGTCGAACGGGTGAAGCCGGTCGCCCAATAGTTGGATCGATGAAAGGTGAGGACATCGAGCTCGGGCTCGTCCTTGCCTTCCACTTTGGCGGTCGGTGCCGGTTGGGCTGGCTCGGGCCCAACCTCGCTCCCCGTGGACGCGGTGGTCGCAGCGGCTTCGGCCGTGGCGATTCGTGGTGCTAGCAGCAGCAATAGTGCGCCACACAGCAATGACCGCCCGCCCATCGGGAGCGCACGGCGCGGCCTGCTTCGTGCCATCACGATGGGCTCACGATGGGCTCACGGCGCGCGTGGTGCGGGTGGGCATGGCGACCAAGTTTGCAACTTGGGTGCCCCGTCGTGATCGCAGAAGCGACAACGAGATCAGGTTCGATGAAGACTCATTTCAGCCGAAGAATCCGTACGGAGTCTTACCCACGAGACGTTTTGCGCCGCGTGCGATCGCACACGATGTCTCGGGCGTTTTGTCGCGAGCGGCGAGAATTGGTATGTACCGTCCGCAATCTGTACGACTTGTTCAGAAATACCGACTGGCGTACACGTGGTGCCCCCAATGGCATTCATTCCGACCTACTGCGACGAGTGCTCGCGGTCTGCGCTGGTTCATGCGGACTTCATCCGAGACTCGCTTGCGGTGTGCGTCTCGTGCCGCAGTCCGGCGCGCGTGGTCCCCGGTGCCAGCTTCCGTCGCGACGACGTGGAGTCTTACCAAGCGCTCGCAGACGCGATCAGGGACGCTGGTATTGGACCGCTGAATGCCGATGAGCTCACCGAAGAGATCGTGTTGGCGGGGTATTCGGTGCCGGGACCGATGCTACGACACTTGGCCAGGGCGGTGCCTTTCTTGGCTTTTCTCGAGTTGACGGCGAACGCGGGACCGCACGCCGTACGCAAGGCGGAGGGAATGCTCAAGACGATTTTGAGAGGGATAGCTACCGGTCGCCGGCAGTCGGGCTTCATCTTGCTCAAGAGCGCCTGCGTTCACGCACCGGTGGCTGAGCAACGTTCGCGAGGGAACAGCGCCTGAACCGCGCCCGCGAACGTTGGCGGCCAACCCGCAGCCCCAATCGCGGAAGCTTCCGTGCTGCACGACCGCAGCCGGAAGCGCCCGCGTAGCTTGGCCTCGTGACACCCCAGTAGCTTCTGCAAGCGATCTGCGGTGGGGCAGCCCCCAAGATGTTTGGAATCGTAGGGGTGCTCATGGCCGCGGGCGGACGTGATGAAACGGAGTGCTAGTGACCGCTGGCTTTCGACGTCGTGTGGGCGATGGCGGGGACGATTTCCGAGTGACGCTGACCGCGTGACATCACGTCGAGCAGAATAGCCAACATTCCTTCGGCTCTTCGCAGTGTCGAGTGCTCATTGCCGACCAGCAACTCCAACACACCCAACGACGGTAACGCTTGCGTGAGACGCCGCAAGCATCGACCGGGCGCGAGCCTATTCCTCGCTTCGAGCTCGCCCGCGAGCAGCGCGGCTTGCGGTGGCGTGAGTCCGGCCTCGTGGAGCGTCGCGACGATGCCGGCGAATAGCGCCGCATCGTGCTCGGTGTAGCTCTCACCCGGCAACACGTTGGCGGTTGCACCACATTCGCCGCAGCGGGCTCGACCCCCACTGATCCTACTCGTCCCTACCAACGCAGATGCAGAGCAGACTTCGCAGTGCGTTGGAACGAATCGCATGGGCATGGTCTACGCCTCATATCGAGCCGCAACAATGGGGGAAACTACGCGAAATTCGCCGCGCACCCACGCGAGGGTTTTCCCTGACACAGCCCAGCTACCTCATCGGCTCGGTGGCGGCGACGACGTACGACTGGGGCGTGCGGGCGGGAACGTCAAGCTGAAGGTACAGCCCTGGCCGGGGCGGTTCTCGACCGAGACGTGGCCGTCCATCGCCTCGACGGCGTGCTTGGTGATGGCGAGCCCCAGACCGATGTTGTCTGAGCGCTCGGCGCCTTTGACGTACGGTCGAAACAGGCGGGCTGGCTCCGCCTCGACGAGCCCCCCGCACTCGTCCTCGACTTCGATCACCACCCCCGCGTCGTCGGACCGACAGCGCATGACCACATGCCCGCCGGGGCTCGAGAATTTGACGGCGTTACGCAGCAAATTGCCGATTGCGGACGTCAACTGCGGCTCGTCGGCGTTGACGAACAGCGATTCATCGAGCTCGGTGGTGATCGAGATCGCACGCCCCGGTATCGCGGAAGCTTGCAGGCGCCGGAGGACGGTCGCGATCCGCACGGGCTCCAGCTCGTGCGTCAAGTAGCCGAAGCGCTCGCTGACCCGCCGTTCTTGCTGGGCTTTCTCACAACACCAGAAGTTCTCGATGCTGGTCGCGACGCCCGCGTCGATGCGCTGGTGGAAGACGTCGTGTTCGTCGGCGTTGATAGCTAGTCCGTGCCGTTCGCCGGCCTGGCCAATCGCGTGCGAAATCGCGCCGAAGATGCCGGGCACTTTGGCCGGCGGTAAGCCCGCGCGTTGCGGCCGCTCCCCGAGCCGCGCTGCGCTCGAGCTACGCCCCGGAGGAGCGGCGGGCGCTCCCGCAACACCATCGTGGTGGCGGAGAGCGTATAGAAGCTCTTGGAAGAAGAGCTCCACGTCGCGCAGCAGCTCCGCCGCGCCCATGACGTCGTCTCGCAGCTTTTTGCGGCATATTTCCAAGATTTCGGCGTGGTGAACGACCATGAACTCATGCAGCAACATCGGCACCTCCATCGCTGGTCGCCTTGCCATTTTGGGCGACCCGACGCCGCGCCGGGCGAGCGCGGAGGCGAACACTTAAGTCCGCACGTGAATGCGATCTAGTCCGGACAATTGCGGACACTGCAGAAAAATGGCCTGATCGAGCGTCAGCGCGAGGCACAACACCCCGGCCGACCAAAGGCCCGCGAATGGCTAAGTCGATCGATCTCGCGCCGATGCATCCCGTCCGGCTTCGTTGCTCCTCAGTTACATACTGCAGTATTGCAGTATGCGCCTTCGTCGCGCCTCGCCATCCGGGCGCCTCGACCACGATCTTCGACCGACTTAGCCGTTCGCGGGCCCTAGGTATTACTACAAGGGCTTCCATCCGAGCGAAGTATGAGCCACGCTGAACGCAACCACTGTCGGGAAAGCACACTCTGGGGCCGCCCAGGTAAGGTGTCTTCGGAAAATGAAAGTTAGCGACGTCGCGCATGCGCCAGTCAGCACCCACAAAATACGGGTGATTTTGGTCGAAGATCACCCGGTGCTACGCGCTGGAGTGGGAACGCTGCTTCGCGGCGAGGTCGATCTCGAGCTCATCGGGGAGGCCGAGAACGGGGTCGTGGGAGTGCAGCTGACTCAACAGCTCCAACCGGATGTCGTCATCATGGATGTCTCGTTGCCGCAGCTGGGCGGCGTCGAAGCCACCCGGCAAATCAAGGATGCCCGCCCTCAGCAACGCATTCTCGCGCTTTCAGCTCATGAAGACGCCGCTTTCGTGCGCACGCTGCTAGACGCGGGGGCCGACGGCTACGCCCTCAAGCGCAGCGCATGCGACGAGCTGGTGCGCGCCGTGCGCATCGTGGCGAGCGGCGGAAACTACGTAGATCCTTCGATAAACGGCGACTTGGTCGGCGGCCAACGCCGCTCACGCTCCGGCACGATGCCGACCATCAGCTTGAGCGAGCGTGAGGCCGAGGTCATCCGACTGACGGCGCAGGGCTACACTTCCAAAGAGATCGCTCAGACTCTGAACCTCAGCCCGCGCACGCTGGAGACCTACAAAGCGCGGGCAATGGCCAAGCTCGGCTTGGGCTCGCGCGCAGAGCTGATTCGGTATGCGGTTCGCTGCGGCTGGCTGCGCGATCCCTGAGGTGGCGACGGCTCCGACCTCTCTGCTATACGCGGTGCATGCACGAGCCCCTGCCAGGATCCGACGGAGCGGATCCGGACGCGAACGAGGAAGAGCTGGTGTCGGAGCAGGAGGGGATCATCCCGACCATTGGCTACCGAGAAGCTCGCGTCGTCGGGCTCGGCGGCTCCGCAGGCTGCATCTCGGCGCTGAAAAATTTTTTTAGGACCATGCCGCCCGACTCTGGCATGGCGTTCGTGGTCGTGCTCCATCTGTCTGCCGAGCGCGAGACCGTGCTCGGGGACGTGTTGCAGGCGGCCACGACGATGCCCGTCACTCCAGCCAAAGACGGCGAGCGGGTGTTGGCCGATCACGTCTACGTAGTTCCCCCCGCCAGACAACTAACGCTGAGTGATGGGCACCTGCGCCTGAGTGAGCTGCCCCGCGAGCCCGGCCGTAGCATGCCCGTCGACTTGTTCTTTCGCTCGCTCGCTGACGCGCACGGCGTCCACGCGGTAGGGATCGTGATGTCTGGCGGCGACGGTGACGGAGCGGTCGGGATCAAGCGTATCAAGGAACGCGGCGGCCTGACCATCGCGCAAGATCCGGACGGGGCCGAGAGCTCGGGTATGCCCAACGCCGCGATCGCCACCAACATGGTCGATTGGGTCCTGCGAGCCGAGGAGATGCCGGGGCGCTTGCTGGAGTATCGGGCGCGCGAACGACGGCTACAGTTGCCATCGGAGGCCGGACCCAATCCGGCCGAGCCAGTGCGAGCGACACCCGCCGACGACGAGCTCGCTTTGCGAGACGTGTTGACGTTTTTGCGCGCGCGGACCGGGCGCGATTTTACGTACTACAAACGGGCGACGATCGTACGGCGCGTCGCACGGCGGATGCACGTCAACGACGTCGACAGCCTGCCCGGCTACCTGAGCTTCTTGCGCACCAACCCGGGCGAGACGCGGGCGTTGCTCCAAGATCTACTGATTTCGGTCACGAACTTCTTTCGCGATCACGAGGCGTTCGAGGCTTTGGAGCGGACGATTCCCGAGTTGTTCGAGGGCAAGACGCCGTCCGACACGGTGCGGGTGTGGGTCCCCGCCTGTGCGACCGGTGAAGAAGCCTATTCGATCGCGATGCTGCTGCGCGAGCACGCCAGCACGCTGGACGCGCCGCCGGCCCTGCAAATTTTCGCGACTGATTTGGATGAGGGCGTGCTGGCCGAGGCGCGCGCGGGTGTCTACCCGGGCGCCATCGCGACCGACGTTTCGCCGGAGCGCCTGCAACGTCATTTCGTCGCAGACCCCATGGGCTATCGCGTGCGCCGTGAGGTTCGCGAAATTCTGCTGTTTGCCGTGCATGACCTGCTGAAGGACTCGCCCTTTTCGCGACTCGACATGATCTCGTGTCGCAACCTGCTGATCTATCTGAACCGCGGCGCCCAGCGGCGGGCCTTCGACGTTTTTCATTTTGGCCTTCGCCCGGAAGGTCGGTTGTTCTTGGGCACGTCGGAGGCGATCGACGGCGGGAGTCAGCAATTTTATGCGCTCGACAAGAAGTATCGCCTCTACGCGCAACGTGCCAGCACGCGCACGGCCTTGCCGCTACCATCAGTCCCGATCAGGCTCGCGCGGTCGCTGGCGCAGCAGGAGCTCGGCGACCCCGGCGTCACGCTCGCGACCAAGCCGCCGGAAGCGTCAGCGGCCGCGCTCGCCAATCTGCGCCTGGCCAGTCAAGATTTGTCTTGGGGCGAGCTTCATCTCAAGCTCATCGAGCGCTTCGGCCCGCCTTCGCTGATCGTCAACGGCGAGCACGACATTCTGCACTTGTCGCAGGGGGCGGCGCTCTTCTTGAAGTTTGCGGGGGGGCAACCGAGCACGAACGTGCTCCGCGCCGTCCACCCTTCGCTGCGAGTCGTGCTCCGCGCCGCCCTGTTCCGTGCCCGTCAAACGGGCCTGAGCGTCGTCACCGACGGCGTCGCGCTGGAATTCGGGGGCGAGCGCAGCGTCGTGGCCGTGCGCGTCTCGGCAGCGCCCGAGCTCGCCTCGGAGCTCATGTTGGTCACGTTCGAGGTGCAGCCGGGCAGTCCACCCGCGGCCGCGCCGTCACGGGTCGAGGACGAACCGGTGGTCCGACACCTCGAGCAAGAGCTGGAGCAGGCCAAGCAGCACGTGCGTGAGTTGGTCGAGCAACACGAAGCATCGACCGAAGAGCTGAAGGCCAGCAACGAGGAGCTGCAGGCAATGAACGAAGAGCTGCGGTCGGCCACGGAAGAGCTCGAAACGAGCCGCGAAGAGCTCCAATCCATCAACGAAGAGCTGACGACCGTCAATCAGGAGCTGAAGAACAAGGTCGACGAGCTAGGGCAATCGAACAGCGACTTGCACAACTTGATGGGGGCGACCGCCATCGCCACGATCTTCTTGGACCGCGAGCTGCACATCATGCGGTTTACGCCGCCGGCCGTCGGTTTGTTCGCCATGATCGCGTCCGATGTCGGACGGCCCCTGGCGGATTTGAAGCATCGTCTGGACTATCCCGAGCTCTTGGTCGATGCCCTGCGCGTCCTTCAGCAGCTCGTGCCCATCGAGCAAGAGGTCGCGGACGCCGAGGGACGGCGGTTTCTATCCAGAATTTTGCCGTATCGTACTACCGATGATCGTATCGCGGGCGTCGTGCTCACGTTCGTCGACGTCACGGAGCGCCAAGCGGCCCGGGACGAGCTGAAGCAAGCGCACCAGCTGCTGGAAGCTCGGGTCGAAGAGCGGACGGCGCAGCTGGCCGCCGCCAACTCGGCGCTGGTGTTGGAGGTTCAGGGCCACCAACGCGCGGAAAAGGCGCGTCAAGATTTGCAACGTCGCTTGGTTTCGGCGCAAGAAGACGAGCGCAGCCGCATCTCACGCGAGCTGCACGACGTGGTCGGTCAACAAATTTCCGCGCTGATGCTCAGCCTGGATGGGCTCGAGTTCGCCCTGCCCGCCGGTGAAACACCGACCAAGTTGCGCGAGCTGCGCACGACCGCGGAGCAAGTCGGCAAAGAGATCCATCAGTTGGCGGCTCAGCTGCGACCGATAGCGCTCGACGAGCTGGGGCTGCAGCGCGCCTTGGCCGGCTATTTGAGCGCATGGCGCGCTCGCAATGGCGTCGCCGTCGAGTTCTTGAGCGCAGGTATCGACGAGTTGCGCCTATCGCGAGCCGTCGAAACCACGCTTTATCGGATCGTCCAGGAAGCGATGAACAACGTTTACAAGCACGCGGCGGCCAAGTGCGTCAGCGTCAGTGTGTCGCGTCGTGGGCAGCAGGTATTGCTGATCGTGGAGGACGATGGAAAGGGCTTCGATGGGGAGCAGCTCGCGCTCGATGGGGAGC
>Ga0164241_10000669_pt1 | contig 54963 bp, 53 predicted proteins | sample OricomyardsoilBY_FD_108780 | JGI IMG/M metagenome (GOLD analysis project Ga0164241, IMG submission 108780) | Backyard soil microbial communities from Emeryville, California, USA - Original compost - Back yard soil (BY) | ecosystem: Environmental > Terrestrial > Soil > Unclassified | place: USA... | reverse complement strand
GACTTCGGCCGCAAGGTGAAGCTGGCGTTCTCGGGCTGCAAAGACGAGGCGTGCGCCCTCGTCAACTTCCACGATATCGGCGGCATCGCCAAGGTGCGCGACGGCAAGCGCGGCTTCGAGTTCTATGTCGGCGGCGGCCTCGGCTCGGTGCCGTATCCGGCCGCGCTCGTGTCCGACTTCGTGCCCGAAGAAGAGCTGCTGCCGATGTGCCAGGCGGTGGCGCGCGTGTTCGCCCGCCTCGGTGAGCGCGACAATCGCTCCAAGGCGCGCATCAAATTCCTGGTGAAGAAGCTCGGTCTCGAAGAGTTCAAGCGCCTGGTGTTCGAAGAGCGCACCAAGCTGCGTCCCGACGAGCGGTGGACGGCGTTCCTCGCCGATCTGCACTCGACCGACGAGGTAGCGCTCAAGCCGCCGAGCGAGCTGAGCGGTCCGCGCAGCCCCGAGTTCGATGCGTGGGCGGCCAGCAACGTCGAGCCGCAGGCCCAGCCCGGCTACTCGACGGCCAAGGTCGCGCTCCCGCTCGGTGACTTCTCGCCGCAGCAGGGCCGCGCCGTCGCGAGCATGATGCGCCGCTACACCGGCGACACGCTGCGCACGACCGTCGATCAGAACCTGATGTTCCGCTGGGTTCCGAGCGGCGACTTGCCGGCGCTTCACGCCGATCTCGCCGCTGCCGGCCTCGCCGAAGCGGGCGCGGACACCATCACCGACATCACCTCGTGCCCGGGGACCGACACCTGCAAGCTCGGGATCTCGTCGTCGCGTGGCCTGGCCGGTGAGCTGCGCAAGCAACTCAAAGTCGTCGAGCCCGAGCTGGACGCGGCGACGAAGTCTCTGCTGATCAAGTGCAGCGGCTGCTTCAACAGCTGCGGCCAGCATCACGTGGCCGATCTCGGGTTCCTGGGGGTCAGTCGCAACGTCAACGGCCGGCGCGTGCCGCACTTTCAGCTCGTCGTCGGCGGCGAGCTCACCCACAACGCCGCCAACTACGGCCTCGCGATCGGCGCGATTCCGTCGAAGAACGTGCCGCTGGCCGTCAAGCAGCTTACCGACTTCTACGTGCGCGACAAGCAGCCGGGGGAGACCTTCAAGGGCTTCGTAGGCCGCGTGGGCAAGAAGCCGATCCGCAAGATCGTCGACGAGCTGAACCACGTGCCGACCTACGAGCAAGATCCCAGCTTCTATTCCGACTGGGGCGATCCGCGCGAATACACGATCGGCGATCAAGGCGTCGGCGAGTGCGCGGGCGAAGTCGTGCCGCTCGTCGAGATGGGCCTCGCCGCCAGTGAGCGCGAGGTGTTCGAGGCTCAAATTCTGCTCGACGAAGGCAAGCCGGCGGAGGCCGCCTCGCGCGCCTTCAGCGCGATGCTGGTAGCGGCGCGCGCGCTCACGCGCCAAAAGAACGAGAACCTGAGCGACAAGGCGCCGGAGGTCGTGAGCGAGTTCAAGACCCACTTCGTCGACACGAAGTTGTTTTGGGATACTTACGCCCACGGCAAGTTCGCCCAGTATTTCTTCAAGGCCTACGAAGAGCCGGTCAGCAACCCGTCGAAGGACACCGCGCATCAGCTGGTCGAGGAGGCGCAGCTGTTCGTGGACGCCGCCTACGAGTGCTACACGAAGACCGGGAATTTGGCCGCCGCCACGTCGTGAACGAGTAGCGAGATGAAATCGGAAAAGCTTCAAATCAAGTTCTTCGCCAAGCCCGATCCCGCCTTCGATCTCGAGGCGGTGGTGCCGGTGTTCCATCGCTTCATCCGCGAGCACGCCTTCGACGAGCTGATGATCGACGTGGCCGACTACAAGCACGCCAAGCACGGCCCGGGCGTGGTCCTGATCGGCGACGCCAACGACTACTTTCTCGACGAGGGCGAGGGGCGGCCGGGGCTGCTGTTCAGTCGTAAGCGTCACGGGTCCGGCCCCGAGGGTCGGCTGCGCGAGGCGTTCGCGCGCGCTTTGAAGGCGTGCGTGCTGCTCGAGGCGGCGCCCGAGCTCGGCGGCAAGCTGACCTTCGGCACGGCCGAGGTGCTGCTCCGCTTGCCGGATCGGCTGCGCGCTCCGAACGACGACGCGAGCTTTGCCGAGGTCGCGGCCGAGGTCGCGCCGCTGCTCGACAAGCTGTACGGCGCCGGCAACCACGTCGTCGAACGCGGCGCGCCTGCGCCCGAGCCGCTTTCGCTGCGCGTGAAGGCGAAGTCGGCGCCCGCGCTCGGTACGCTGCTGGCGGCGCTCGGAGGATAGGGCCGCCGCTACAGCGAGTAGACGGCGTCGCCGCGCTGCAGGCTCCCGGTCCGATCGTGGATCAGGTTCATGCCGAAGTAGACGCCGCCGTCTCGTTCGCGATAGCGGGCGAGCGCTCGCAGCGGCGCTGGGTCGCGCCGGCCGGTGTCGGGGTCGACCGTGATCACGGCGCAGCGTGGGCAGCGCTTCACTCCTCGGAACGAGATGGCGCCGATGCGTATCGAAGAAAAGTCGTCTTCGGCGTACGGCGCGCAGCCGGAGACGGTCAGGCTCGGTCGAAATCGCCGCATGTCGAGCGGCGTCGCCAGGCGTGAATTCAGATCGCCGAGGGAGGCCTCGGAAATGATCAGCAGCGGGTAGCCGTCGGCGAAGCTCACGATGTCGCCGGCTCTTGCCCGCGGCGGGCTCACGGCGCGCCGCTCGTCGTCGGGCATGTACAGCAGGTTTACCTCGTCATCGAGGAGCTCGGAAAACCAGCGGCTGCCCTCCGGGTGGCGGAGCGCGTCGCCGGCGGCGCCCCAGACCCGGTATGGGCGGTGCTCGAGCGCACCGCCGCTCAGCTCGCGCGGGAGCAGCAGCGTCTCGCGTCCAGCCGCCGTAACCGCGATCCACGCGCCGTCGAACGCGGTGCCCACGAGGCACAGCTGCGGCACCTCGCGCTGGCTGATGAAGTTGCCGTCGCGATCGGCGAGCATGTAGCGGCGATCGAAGGCGAGGCCGCGCTCGACGACGTCCGAGCGCTCGAGTGAAATACCGGCGCAGGCCTTGATCGGGTACACGAAAATGCCGCAGAGCTGCACCCGCCAAGCATAGGCTCGCGCCGCCCCGGAGCGTAGCCCGCGGTGGCGCCGCGCCGTGCCTTGCTCCGCGCCCCTGGCTCCGACTAGCATCTTGGCCGTGCTGCGCCGGGACCTGATCCGTAGCTTGGGCGTTTTGTTCGCGACGGCAGCGGGCTGTAAGAAGACGGCGCCGCCCGCCGACGGCGCAGGGGGGACGGCGTCGGGCCGCGGCAAGAGGCTGCGCATCGCGGTCGTGCCGAAGGGCACGACCCACGAATTTTGGAAGGCGGTCCACGCGGGGGCGGCCAAAGCCGCCAAGGAGCTCGGCGTCGAAATCATCTGGAAGGGGCCGCTGAAGGAAGACGACCTCAAGTCTCAGGTCGATCTCGTGCAGAGCTTCACCGCCCAGGGCGTTTCGGGCATGGTCCTGGCACCGCTGAACGACTCGGCGTTGGTGGCGCCGGTCAGGGCCGCCGCGAAGTCGGGCGTGCCGGTGGTGATCTTCGACTCCGACCTGAAAGGCACGGATCACACGAGCTTCGTCGCGACCGACAACCGCGCTGCGGGCCGGCTCGCGGCCGAGAAGCTCGGCGCGCTGCTCGGCGGCAAAGGCAACGTGGTGGTGCTGCGCTATCAGGAGGGCTCGGCCAGCACCCACCACCGTGAAGAGGGCTTTTTGGAGGCGATCCGCAAGTTTCCGGAGATCAAAGTCGCGAGCGAAAATCAATACGGCGGCGCCACGACCGAAACCGCATTCGCGGCCAGCGAGAACCTGCTGCTCGCGCAAAACGCGGGAAGAGGCCAGCTTGCGGGCGTGTTCTGTCCGAACGAGTCGACGACGTTCGGCATGTTATTGGCGCTCGAAAAGGCCGGCCTCGCCGGCAAGCTCCGCTTCATCGGCTTCGATTCGTCGACCAAGCTGATCGAGGGCGTGCGTGCCGGCAAGCTCGACGGCCTCGTGCTGCAGAACCCGTTCAACATGGGTTACCTCGCCGTCAAGACGCTCGTCGCTCACCTGAAGCACGAAAAGGTGGAGGGCCGTATCGACACCGGCGCAAGCTTGATCGACAAAGCCAACATCGACCAACCGGAGATGAAGGCGTTGCTCGCCCCGCCGCTAGCAGAGTGGCTGGGCTCCGCGCCGTGATCCGCCTCGAGCTGCAGCGCCTGGCGAAGGCGTTCGGCGCCGCGCAGGCGCTGTCGGACGTGAGCTTGTCGGCTTCGCCCGGCGCCGTCCACGCCGTGCTCGGCGAAAATGGCGCCGGCAAGAGCACGTTGATGAAGATCTTGTCCGGCGCCGAGCAGCCGGACGCGGGCGAGCTGCGCCTGGACGGTGCGGCGTTTCGACCGACCAACCCCGAAGTGGCCCGGCGCGCGGGCGTCGCGATCGTCTATCAAGAGCCGCTTTTTTGCGCCGATCTCACGGTGCGCGAGAACATCTTGCTCGGCCGCGAGCCGACGCGGCGCGGCTTGCTCGACCGCCGCGCGAGCGCGCAGATCGCGGAGCGGGCGCTGGCGCTGCTCGGACAGGCGAGCAGCTTCGACCTTTCGACCCCCCTCCGCCAGCTGTCGCCCGCCGACCGGCAGCTCGTGAGCATCGCCCGCGCGCTGTCGAACGCGACGTGTCGCGTGCTGATCCTGGACGAGCCGACCAGCGCCCTCACCGCCGCCGACACCCAGCGGCTCTTCGGGATCGTGCGCCGGCTCGCCGCCGATGGCGTGACGGTGCTTTACATCTCTCATTTCCTGGAGGAGGTCGAGCAAATCGCCAGCCAATACACCGTGTTGCGGGACGGTCGCTCGGTGGCCACCGGTCTGGTCGCCCAGACGACGCGCAGCGAGCTCGTGTCGCTGATGGCGGGCCGAACCGTGACGGAGCTGTTTCCGCGCTCGGCGCGCGCGCGCGGTGACGTCGCGCTCGAGATCCGCGAGCTGTCGGGCAAGCGCTCGCCGACGCGCGCGAGCTTGACACTGCATCGGGGCGAGGTCGTCGGCATCGCCGGGCTCGTCGGGTCGGGCCGAACCGAGCTGCTGCGCGCGATTTACGGGCTCGACGCGCGTCGGTCGGGCGCCGTGTTGATCGACGGTCAGAGCGTCGCCGCCGCGCCGGTAGCGCTTTCGCGCCGCAAGGTCGGGCTGCTGTCGGAGGACCGGAAAGGCGAGGGGCTCGCCGAGAGCTTGTCGATCGCCGAGAACATCAGTTTGTCGGGGGTAGCTTCGCTCGGACCCTACGGGCTAGCGCTGCCGAGCCACCGCCGCTCCGCCGCCGCGCGCTGGATCGAGAAGCTCAACATTCGCTGTCGCGGCCCGGAGCAGCGAGCGCGCGCGCTTTCGGGAGGGAACCAACAAAAGGTGGCCCTCGCGCGGCTGCTCGAGCAAGACGTCGACGTGCTGCTGCTGGACGAGCCGACGCGCGGCATCGACGTCGGCAGCCGCGCCGACATCTACCGTTTAATCGACGAGCTGGCGGCCCGCGGCAAGGCGGTGCTGATGGTCTCGAGCTACCTGCCCGAGCTGGTCGGCATCTGCGATCGCATCGCGGTCATGGTGCGCGGCCGGCTTGGCCCGGCCCGGCCGGCGCGTGAGCTCAGCGAGCACGCGCTGCTGCTCGAGGCGAGCGGATGAGCCTTGCGCTGATGAATTGGCTAAAAAAGCCGTGGGTTGGCCCGCTGGTGGCGCTCTTGGGCGTCTACGCGCTGTTCTCGGCTCTGACTCCGGACACCTTCCTCCGCACGCTGAACCTGGTGACCATGCTGCGCCAGACGGTCGTTGTCGCAATCGCGGCCATCGGCGCCGCCCTGATCATCATCCACGGCGGAATCGACCTTTCCGTCGGTTCGAGCGTGGCCTTGACCACGGTCGTGGTGGCCAAATGCTTGCAAGCCGGGATGGGGCCGATCCCCGCGCTCGTGGCCGCGCTCGCGCTCGGCGCGCTCGCGGGTTTGGTGAACGGCGCGCTCGTGGTCGGGCTGCGCATCACGCCGTTCATCGCCACGCTCGGCACGATGAGCGCCTTGCGCGGTATCGCGAAGGGACTCGCCGACGAGCAAAAGATCGACGCGCCCGCGGCCGGCCTGGACGCGTGGATGGCGGTCATTCCCGGTGAGCGCCTGGTGCCGTACGGGGTGTGGCTCGCGCTCGCCGCCGGGGTGGTCGGCGCAGTGCTGCTCGGCTACACCCGACTCGGCCGGCACGCGGTGGCGGTGGGCTCAAACGAGCTGACAGCGCGGCTGTGTGGCGTGCCGGTGACACGCGTTCGGCTGACGATCTACGCGCTGGGCGGGCTACTCGCGGGGCTGGCGGGGGTGCTGGAGTTCTCGACGCTCACCGTCGGTGACCCGACCGATTCCGTCGGTCTGGAGCTCGAGACGATCGCGGCCGTCGTCATTGGTGGCGGCTCGCTGGCGGGTGGCCAGGGCTCGGTCGCGGGCACGTTGATCGGCGCGCTGCTGCTGACGGTGATCAAAGCTGGCTGTACTCACCTCGGCATGCCCAACTGGATCCAGGAAATCCTGACCGGCGGCATCATCGTGATTGCGATGACGCTCGACCGGCTTCGCCAGGCTGCGCGCGACTGAAAATCACGGTGCGGGCGCGAAGCGGCCCGGAAAAGCGTCGGCGGAGCCGCGACGATTCAGCTCGGGCTTGGTCCACGGAAAGCTTGACCCGCGCTCCTGGAACACGGCCACGCCGATGACGCCGACGTTGCGATCGCTGCCGCGCCGGGCCGCGTACGAGTCACGCACGCGGCCGAACCGGAACGCGGCCACCTCGTCTTGGCTGCGCCGGAAACCGTCGATCTCGACGCTGGACCACGGCGCCACGAGGTAGCCTCGCTTTTCGAAGGAGCCCGGTTGCCCGTCGATCACGTCGAGGCCGTCGACGGTGGTGACGGCCTCGAACCGTGCGCCGCTGGAGTTTTCGATGCGGATCGAATAGCGGGCGCCGTCGTTGCCCAGCACGTAGCTCCGCCCGCCGCCGGCGAACGTCGGCAGCGGCGCCCCGCGTTCGTCGACGACGCGGATCGTGATCGCGCCGCGCGCGGCGCTGATGCCGTCGGTGCGCCGGCCCCAATAGCCTGCGCCGAGCATCGCGGTCACGCCCGCCTCATCGTTGTAAAAGAAGCTGCTCGTCGAGAGCGGCGTGCCGAAGTCTTGACGCTCGAAAGGCGCGGACGACACGCGGCTGTCGCGCGTCTCCCCCCATTCGGTGCCGAGCCCTGGTCGTTCCTCGCGCGGCGCGGGCGACGGGTCGTAGGCGCCGTCCGCGGCGGCGGGGGCGCGCGCTTCGCCCTTGTCGTTGCCCGCGTAGCTCTCGGCGGCGGGCGCGGCGGGCGCGGCGGCGCTGGTCGGGCGCGGGAAGGCCCCGCGCGGGGCGGAGGTCTTCGCGGTCGCGCCCGGCGCGGACTCCCGGGTCGTGCCGCAAGCGGTGGCAGCGAGCAGGGCGATAGCCGACAATGCGGCGACGGTGGTCGACGGCGAGAACCGAATCATGGGGAGCCTTTCTTGTAGAGCTGCGAGGACAAACGCCGCTCGGCGCTCGGGCTTACACTCGCCGATCTGCCCCTCATGAACCGCCGGTCGGCGGCAGTCGCTACAAGGGTTGGCCGGTGCGGTCGGCGTCCATGTAGCCACTTTGACGAGGGCTGGTCACGTACACTCGCAGCCGAATCTCGTCGCTTTGGGGGAGGCCGCGACGCACCAACACCAGGTCGGCGCGGCCGCTCTCACTGTCGACGCGCTGCACCGCGACGCGCGTCAGCTCCGGAATTGCGTCGAGCTTCACGCCGTCGAGCTCGAAGAGGTTTTCTGCCAGCAGGCCCTTGCCGCGCAGCGCCGCGTGCTCAGGCTCACCCACTTTGCCGTCGCGGTAGTGAAGCTCGACCACGCTGCCGGGGGTCCTCGCGTCCTCGGCTTGCATGACGAGCTCGCGGGGGCGAATCTCGAGCCGGAGCAGCTTGCCGGGTTGCTTGGCGCGCAAGAGCGCCAGCGCCGGTGCCAGGCGCTCGCGCGAGAAGAGCGACGGCCCGCTCATCTCCTGGCTGGCGTTGGCCACCGCGTCGATTCGACCGTGGCTCGGCTTGTCGGCGCGCTCGCCACAGCCGAGCAGCAAGAGTAGCGGTCCCAGTCGAGACCAGGTGCTCATGCTGCACCGGGCCCGATCCGTCCGAGCCAACGCTCGAGCACCGCGAGCCCGATGTCGAGCGGCGGTAACAGCGTCCACTCGTTCTTTTGATGCGCCTGAGCTTGCACGCCAGGACCAAAGTTGACGGCGGGAATGCCGAGCGCGGCGAAGCGGGCCACGTCGGTCCAGGCTTGCTTGGGCTCGACGGCGGCCACGCCGCTCTCGGCCAGCGCCACGACCAGCGGGTGATGACGGAGCGGCGGCGCCGAAGGTGACACATCGACGAGCTCTACCTCGGCCTCGCCCGCCACCAGATCGAGCACATTTCGACGGGCGCGCTCGACGTCCGTGCTGGGACCGAAGCGGTGATTCACGTTCAGCTCGAACGTGTCGGGGATGATGTTGCGCGCCCGACCCCCGCTCGCCATCGTGGCGCTCATGACGTTCTTCCAGACGAGGCCGTCGCGCTCGTCGGTTTGCGGCTCGAGCGCGCTCAAGCGTGCCAGTAGAGATGCGCTCTTTTGAATGGCGTTGTCGCCCTGCCACGGCCGGGCGCTGTGGGCGGTGCGACCCTGGAAGCGTACGCGGGCGTGGACCGAGCCGCCGCAGCCGAGCTGCAGCTTGTTGTCACTCGGCTCCAGCATGACGGCGATGTCCGTCTCGAGCAGCTCGGTGTCGGCGGCCAGCACCGGCCCGAGCTCGTTCTCGGCGTACGGACCTTCTTCTCGCGCATAGAAGACCAGCGTCAGGTCCACCGCGAACGGCGTGGCGCGCTCGGCCAGCGCCAGCATCACCGAGAGCCCGCTCTTCATGTCGGCGGCTCCCGGCGCGTACAACTTGTCGCCTTCGATGCGCGGCGAGCCGTCGTGCTCGGTGCGCACGACGTCGAGATGACCGCCCAGCACCACGCGTGGCCCGCCCGTGGCCCGCCGCAGCGGCACCACGATCGAGTCACCGTAGCGACGGATCGGCGCCGCCAACGGGACGCGCGACAAGCGCGCCTCGAGCGCGTCGCACAGCGCGTGCTCCTCGCCGATCAGCGAAGGGATCGAGCAGAGCCAGAGCAAGTCATCCGCGAGGCTCATTGGCCTCAGACGGAGACGCCGAAATCGCGCAACGCGCTGTTGAGGCTGGTCTTTTTGTCGGTGCTCTCTTTGCGCTGGCCGATGATCAGCGCGCAGGGGATCTGGAACTCGCCGGCGGGGAACTTGCGCGGCCTGGTGCCTGGAATGACCACGCTGCGCGCGGGAATCCGCCCGCGGAGCTCGAGCGGCTCCGCCCCCGTCACGTCCAGGATCACGGTCGAGGCAGTGAGGGCCACACCGGCGCCGATCACCGCCTCGCGCTCGATCAGCATGCCTTCGACGATGATCGCGCGCGAACCGATGAAGCAGCCGTCTTCGACGATTACGGGCTGCGCCCCCGGCGGCTCGAGCACGCCGCCGATGCCCACGCCCCCGGATAGGTGGCAGTCTTTGCCGATCTGGGCGCACGAGCCGACCGTCGCCCAGGTGTCGACCATCGTACCGCTGCCGACGTAAGCGCCGATGTTCACGTAGCCCGGCATCACGATCGCGCCCTTTTCGATGAACGAGCCGTAGCGCACGGTGCCCGGCGGAACGACGCGTACGCCGGCCGCGTCCAGGTTATTCTTCAGCGGGACCTTGTCGTAGAACTCGAATGGGCCGACGGAGAGCTTTTCCATCGGCACCACCCCGAAATACAGCAGCACCGCCTGCTTGATCCACGCGTGCGTCGTCCACTTGCCGGGAGCGTCGGGCGTGGCGACGCGCAGCTTCCCCTGGTCGAGCAGCTCGACCGTGGCCAGCACCGCCTGCTTGTGGGCGGCGTCGGCGAGCAGCGTGCGGTCGGCGAAGGCGGCTTCCACCTTCGTCTTGAGATCGGCGTATTCCATGGCGCCTGGTTAGCCAGGGTTTTCGGGGGCAGCAAGCCCGGATGCTGCGCGCTAGCCAGCTTCGCCGGCTAGGCGCCCCGGAAACGCCTTGCCGAACGTGAGGGAGAAGCGACTCGCGGCGGTGTCGAACTGCACCACGGCCCCGCTGGCGCGAGCCGCCGCCACGACGCAGGGCAACGTCGGCGCGATGACGCCGCGCCGCCTCAACATCAGATCTTCGCCTGGGGCCGACGGCTGGCGCTCGATCAAGATGTGGCAACCGTCGTCGAGCGGGCTCACGCGAATGTGGGGAAGCTGCAGCACGTCGTCGGGTGACGCTACCAGCTCGACGCCCCAGGCGATGAGCGACGTCGCGGCGCGTGGATCGACCTCGACCTCCAGACCACTGTCGTTGCCGCTGAGCGTGGCCACCAACGTCTCGCGCGGCCAGGTGCCGCCGCTCGGTGGGCCGCTGAAGCTCTGCCGCGACAGCTCGAGCAAGTCGAGGCGGATCGGTCGCGGCGCGATCGCGTCGGCCAACAGATCGAACAAGCCGCGTGCCTTGTCGAGCTCCTGCGAGAGTCTCGTCACGCGCTCCTCGAGTAGGAGCCGCATCTTCACGCTGAGCGGGCGCGCGGCGGCTTCCGTGAGCGCGCTCTCCAGCTCCCGAATACGCGGCGTCACGTACCCCTTCAAGCTGGCGGTGGCGGCGTCGTCGGACAGCACGCTCTCGGCCGCGGCCAGGATTTCGCCCATCGCGTGGCGTAGCGGGTCGCAGGCGTCGCGCGCAGCGGGCAGCACGCTGCTGAGCGGCCGCGAGCCGACGCGCAGCGAGTGCAGCAGCTGCGCCAGGTTGCGTAGCCCGCCCAAGCTCTCACGCAGCTTGCCGCGCTCGAGGTCGAGTACAGCCGTGCCGCGCGCGAACGCGTGCGACGAGGGCGGCGATCCGCTCTTCATGTCCACGGCTGGACTCTATCAGCCCCGCCGCGCACGCGCGAATGCGGCGCGTTCGCGGCGGATTTGGCGGCCGTTTTCCGCCAGCTAGCCGAGCTCGGAGCCGCGAAAGTAGTACGCGCACTCGATCCGGCCGTTGTCGACCGAGTCGGAGCCGTGCACGGCGTTCTCGCCGAGGCTCGACCCGTACAACTTGCGGATCGTGCCCGCGTCCGCCTTGGCTGGATCGGTCGCGCCGATCACCTTGCGCCAATGCGCGACCGCGTTCTCGCGCTCGAGCGCGACGACAACGACGGGGCCGCTGCACATGAACTCACACAAATCCTTGAAGAACGGGCGCTCGCGGTGCACGGCGTAGAAGCCCTCCGCCTCCCGCTTCGACAACTGCTGTTGGCGCATGCCGAGCACGTTGAAGCCCTCTTCGAGGACGTGCTGCAGGATTGCTCCGGCCTTACGCTTCGCGACGGCGTCGGGCTTGATGATGCAAAGGGTTCGCTCGATTGCCATTGGTATTTCCGGCGCGGCTCTTAGCACAGCCGTGCCGCCTACGGCGGGGCCAGAGTCGCCTCGCGCACCTGAACTTCCGTTCAGGTGTCGCGTGGGGCATCTGCGAGCACCGCGCCGACCACGGCGTTGACCAGATCGGAGATGAAAAGCTCGCGTGAAATCTCGACCCCGTTGGTGATCAGCCGCAGGTAGTCGCCGATCGACCCGTAGAGCATGCTCGCCAGCCGCGTATTGCGGATGACGCGGATCATCGGCGGCACCTGGGGGCCGCGCGCGGAGATGCGACCGGCCAGCTCGTGCACTCGGGGCGTCGAAGCGATGCGCATGCCCATCAACGGGAACGAGCGGCTGGCGACGAGCTCCGCACATAGCTCCAGGTAGGAGCGCCCGCCATCGGCGTCGTCGATTTTAGCGACGAGCGGCCTAGCGCACAGCTCGATCAGCTCGTGCAAGCTGATGCCGCGCTCGGCGTCTGCGCGCAGCGCCGGAGCCCAGCTTTCTTGCACCGGTATCGAGTGCCGCTCCAAGATCGCCTCGATCAGCTCGCGCTTGCTGCCGAAATGATACGTCGCCGCGGAGACGTTGCGTTGTCCGGCGGCGATGGCGATCTCGCGCAGAGATACGCGGTCGACACCTTGTTGTGCAAATAGGTGCTCCGCGGCTCGCATCAACGCGAGCCGCGTATCGAAGCGCGGCACTCGGACCTCCTCTGAGGCGCTGACCCTACAACAAGCTCTTGAGCGTTGCGCCCATTTCCGCAGGCGACGGCGACATCCGAACGCCGGCCGCCGTCAGAGCGGCGATCTTGTCCTTGGCGGTGCCCTTGCCGCCCGAGATGATCGCCCCCGCGTGGCCCATGCGTTTGCCGGGAGGGGCGGTGGCGCCAGCGATGAAGCCTGCGACCGGCTTCTTCATGTGGGCCTTGATGTACTCGGCGGCGCGCTCCTCGGCGTTGCCGCCGATTTCGCCCATCATCATCACCGCTTGCGTGTCGGGATCTTGGTTGAACAGCTCGAGCACGTCGACGAAGTCGAGTCCCGCGACGGGGTCGCCGCCGATGCCGACGCAGGTCGACTGACCCAAGCCGAGCGCCGTCAGCTGACCGACGGCCTCGTAGGTCAAGGTACCGGAGCGCGACACGACGCCGATTTTACCGGTGCGGTGAATGTGTCCGGGCATGATGCCGATCTTGCATTCGCCCGGGGTGATGACGCCGGGGCAGTTCGGTCCGACGAGCCGCACCGCCTTGCCCTCGATCGAGCGACGGACGCGGATCATGTCCGTGACGGGGATGCCCTCGGTGATGCAGATCACGAGCTTGCAGCCTGCGTCCACCGCTTCGAGGATCGCGTCGGCCGCGCCCAGCGCCGGCACGAAGATGCAGCTGGTGTCGGCGCCGGTCTGCTTGACCGCCTCGACCACCGTATCGAAAACGGGGATGCTGACCGCCTTTCCGGCGGCGCCCTCGGCGCTGAATGTCTCGCCGCCGCGGTTCGGCGTGCAGCCGGCGACGACCTGGGTGCCGTAGGCGAGGCATTGCTTGGCGTGAAAGGAGCCGGCCGAGCCGGTGATGCCCTGGACCAGGACTTTGGTGTTCTTGTTTACGAGAATCGACATCGTCTAAGTCCTCTTGCTCACGCGGCCTTGGTCGCAGCGACGATCTTCTTGGCGCCGTCTGCCATGCTGTCGGCTGGCTGAATCGCCAGGCCACTCTCGGACAAGATCTTCTTTCCGAGCTCCACGTTCGTGCCTTCGAGCCGCACCACCAGCGGCACCTTCAGGCCAAGCTCGCGGGTCGCGGCGACCACGCCCTCGGCGATCACGTCGCACTTCATGATGCCGCCGAAGATGTTGACGAAGATGCCCTTCACCTTGGGGCTGCTCAAGATCATGGTGAAGGCCTTGGTCACCTGATCTTTGGTGGCGCCGCCGCCGACGTCTAGGAAGTTGGCGGGGCTGCCGCCGTGGTGCTTGATGATGTCCATCGTCGCCATCGCCAGGCCCGCGCCGTTCACGAGGCAGCCGATGTCTCCGTCGAGCGAGACGTAGGAAAGGCCTGCGTCTTTCGCTTCGAGCTCGACCGGATCCTCTTCGTCTTTGTCCAGCAAGCCTTCCCACTCTTTGTGGCGGCCGGCGGCGTTGTCGTCGAAGTTGATCTTGGAGTCACCGGCGATCACCTTGCCTTGCTTGGTGATGATCAGCGGGTTCACCTCGCACAGCGAGCAGTCTTCCTTTTCGAACAGATTGGCCAGCTTGGTGACGAGCTTGACGAACTCCGCGATCGTGTCTTTCGGGCTGGGCGTGCCCTTGCCGACCTCCAGACCGTACGCCAGCTTGCGCGCCTGGTAGGCGGCGAGGCCGGTCACCGGATCGACGAGCTCGATCAGGATCTTTTCCGGCGATTCTTCGGCGACCTTCTCGATCTCGACGCCGCCCTCGGTCGACGCCATCACCGCGATCTTGCGGGTCTCGCGATCCACGACCAAGCCGAGGTACAGCTCGCGCGCGATCTCGATGCCCTGCTCGACGTACAGCCGCTTGACCTTCTGGCCTTCGGGGCCGGTTTGGTGAGTGATGAGCTGCATGCCGAGGATCTTCTCGGCCACGCCGCGCGCTTCTTTCGCGCCGCCCTTCACGACCTTGACGCCGCCGCCCTTACCGCGACCACCGGCGTGGATCTGGGCCTTGACCACCACCACCGGCGCGCCGGTCTCGGCGATGATCTTCTCGGCCGCCTTCTCCGCCTCGTCGACGGTGAAGCAGGCGATGCCCTGCGGCACCGCGATGCCGTACTTCGCGAAGATCTGCTTGCCTTGATACTCGTGGATCTTCATCGATTCACGCTTTCGCTTTCACGATGTCGACGACCTTCTGCACGCTGTCGGCGCTCGTTTTGAGCATGGCTTGCTCCTCGGTCGACAGCTCGATCTTGACGATCTTCTCGACGCCGCCGGCGCCGATCACGACCGGGACGCCCAGGTACAGGTCCTTGTAGCCGTACTCGCCGTCGAGGTAGGCGGCGGCGGGCAGCAGCCGCTTCTGATCGAGCAGGTAAGCCTCCGCCATCACGATCGCGCTGTAGGCGGGCGCGTAGTACGCGCTCGTTCCCATCAAATTGACGATCTCGCCGCCGCCCTTGCGCGTGCGCTCCACCATCTGCGACAGCTTTTCGGCGGCGATCAGCTGCTTCACGGGCACGCCGTTGATGGTGCAGTAGTTGAGCGCCGGCACCATGTCGTCACCGTGACCGCCGAGCACCATCGCCCGCACGTCCTTGATGCTGGCGCCGCTCTCACGCGCCAGGAACAGCGAGAAGCGCGCGCTGTCGAGCACGCCCGCCATGCCGACCACCTTCTCGCGGGGAGCGCCGGTGCGACGCTTGAACTCGTAAACCATCGCGTCGAGCGGGTTACTGATCACGATCACGAACGCATCTGGGCAATGCTTCTTGGCGTTGTCGGCCACGTTCTGGATGATCGGCAGGTTGACGCCCACCAGGTCATCGCGAGATTGCCCGGGCTTGCGCGGGATACCGGCGGTGATGATCAGCACGTCGGTGCCGGCGAGATCTTCCCAGTTGGAAGAGCCGGTGACCTTGGCGTCGGCGCCGGAGCAGGCCGACGATTGCTCGAGATCGAGGGCCTTACCCTTCGCGAAGCCTTCCTTGGCGGGGATGTCGAACAGCACGACGTCGCCCAGCTGCTTGGCGACGCACAAGTTCGCCAGCTCGCCGCCGATGTTGCCCGCACCAATCAGACCAATCTTTTTTCGTCCCATGGCTATCGTCTCCGGCAATAAATTTTGAAAAAACGGCAGTAGTCCAGCATCTGGGAGCACGCAACTACGCCGGCGAATTCCCGTCCGTCCCGGCCTCTTGGTCCGGGCGCTCGTCGTGCGTCGATGCGCGGGCGCGGCCAGCTGGCCGCGCGGAAACCAGGCCTACCCCCAGCTGGCGGTGGGGAAAGGCTTGCCGGGGCGGGCGAACAAAAAGCCCTGGAGCAGATCGCAGCCGAGCGCCACCACGCAGTCGCGTTCGGCCGCCGTCTCGATGCCCTCCGCCACGACCAGGAAGCCCATGTCTTTGCAGAGCGCGGTCATCGACGAGACGAGCTTCTGTTTCACCGGGCTCTGATCGATGTCGCGCAGCAACGACACGTCGAGCTTCACGATCTCCGGCTCGAGTAGGGCGAAGCTGGAGAGCCCCGCGTAGCCGGCGCCCAGGTCGTCGACCGCGATCCGGAAACCGAACTCACGCAGCCGGCTGACGCGCCGCTCCACGTCGTTCACCTCCTCGATCGCGGCGCGTTCGGTGACCTCGAGGATGACGCGCCGGGCGAGCGAGGTGAGCGGTGAGCTCGGGTCGAACAGCTCTTCGTCGGCCAGATCTAGCGGATGCAGGTTGGTGAACAGCGAGAGGCTCGGATCGGTGGCGCTCATCGCCGCGGCGGCGAGCGCGCGCACTTTGCGCCCGAGCCGGGGCAGCGAGGTCAAGCGCTCGGCCGCGTCCACGACGAGATCGGGGCGGATCAGCGTCGGCTCGTCGGTCCGCAGCAGCGCTTCGTAGCCGAACACGCTGCCGTCGCTGGCGCGCACGATCGGCTGAAAGGCCATCCACAGTGATTCCAAGGCCGAGTCGAAGCTGGCCTCGAGCCCAGCGCGATCGGCGGATACGGCGTTGGCGCCGAGCAGCTTCAGCGCTTCGCGCTTCATCCGCGCTAAGCGATAGAGCTTGCGCGCACGTTCGACGGCGCTCCGCAGCACCTCCGGCTCGAACGGCTTGACGATGTACTTGAACGCGCCGTACTCGACGGCGTCGGTCGCGCTCTCGATCGCCGGTAGCCCGGTGACGAGCACCACCGGCAGGTCCGCGTCGTAAGAGCGGATGATGCGCAGTAGCTCGACGCCGCTCATCTCCGGCATCGAGATGTCGCTGACGACGGCGTGCACCCCCCCGGCCGAGATCCGCTTCACGGCCTCGCGGGCGGATTTGAACGCCTCGACGTGGTAGCCGGCACCGCGCAGCACGCGCTCGAATGCGCGCAGCGCTTCCGGCTCGTCGTCGACGAGCACGATCGTGCCTGGCCGCCCAGACGCCGGCAGCTGCTCCGTCGTCACGCCGTCGACGGTAGCGCAGCTCGGGCGTGGGAGGACACCTCTTTGCTCGAAATTGGGGCAAAAGGGCACGCCGCTCCGCGACCGCTGCGGTAGAGTCGCGTCGGTGACGGCTTCCTCGTGGCTCGCGGCGGCGCTGGTACTTTCGGTATTCGCGGGCGCGTGCGGTGCTCCGCCTCCAGCGCTGGCCCCGACCGCGAAGGCCGCCGTCGAGCCGACCCCCGGCGCGCGTCGCGCCGATCTGCAGGCTGACTGTACGGAGCAGCCTGGCAAGCCGCCGCCGGCGCCACTACGCGTCGAGTACACGGGCCTGGCCAAGGCCGCGCGCTGTCAGGACGAGGTGTTCACGATCATGGGCGGAGTGACGCATTTTCTCGGAGTGCCTTGCAAGCATTGCCATCAGGAGCCTGACTACGCCGCCGACACGCACAACAAGCAGGTCGCTAACTGGATGGCGCGCGAGCTCGTGCCCCGGCTCAAAAAGCGCGTGACCGGCGCGGGGGGCGCCGAGGTCTGGTGCCAGGACTGCCACGCCGGCAAGCCGAAGCTGCTCGGTGACCCGCGCCGTCGCGATCTGGCCATCGAGTGGATGGCGACGCACCTGACGGAGTCGTTCGACACCGCGGCCGGCAAGGCCCCCAAGTGTCGGGATTGCCACGGTGGCGACCTCGGCTCGCCCGATTTCCGCGCCAAGCTAATCTTGGGAGAGCTACCGATGAATTTGCCTCCACCACCCGCGACCGAGCCCGTGCCCTGACATGCAAAGCGGCAGCCGCCACGCTCTGTTCGAGCACGTCAAGCACGATCGCGACCTGGGCATCCTGTTCCGAGATGTGACGGGGCCCGCCTTGCAGTTTCCGTGGCACTTCCACCCGGAGCTCGAGCTCACGCACATCTTGCGCGGCTCGGGGCGGCGCTACGTCGGTGACAGCATCGAGCCGTTCGACGCCGACGATCTGTGCCTCGTCGGCGGCAACACGCCGCACTGTTGGCTCACCGAGCAGGGCGCGCAAGGTCCGGTGCACGCGCGCGTGATTCAATTCCTTCCGGAGTCGATCGGACCCTCGCTATCTCAGACGGCGACGTTTCGTCCTCTCGCCAAGCTGTTCGAGCGTGCTCGCCGCGGCCTGTTGATTTCGGGTGTTGCGCGCGCCAAGACCGGCCACGCCATGCGCGAGCTGTTCACGGAGCGCACGCGCTCGCTCGATCGCTACGTCGGATTGTTGGGCATTCTCACCGAGCTCTCGGAGAGCAACGAGTGTACCGAGCTAGCCCTCCTCGACACGCCGCCGCCGGAGGACGCCGAGACAGCCCGCATCGCCGGCAAGCTCCTCAGCTACATTCATCAACGCGCGGCCGATCCCGAGCTGTCGTTCAATCAGGTGGCGCGAGCGGTCGGCATGTCGCGCGCCAGCTTGGGGCGGGTCTTTCCGCGGCTCTTCGGGCGCACGTTCGCCAAATACCTGGCCGAGGTACGAGTCGTCAGAGCCTGCGCGCTGCTGAGCGAGACCGAAAAGAGCATCGCCGAGATTTCGGTCGAGACCGGCTTCGGTAGCGTGTCGAACTTCAACCGCCGGTTCTTGTCGCTGAAGCGCACGAGCCCGCTGCGCTACCGAAAAACGGCCTCGGTGCGGAGCAGCGCCGGTTCTTGACCCGACAAATGCCGAATGCTAGCCCCGAAGCCATTGTCAACATCGCTTCGGCTCCGACGCGTCTTGCTCTCGGCGGGGGCGCTCGCGCTCGCGGTCTCGTGCAGTGAGAAGTTCAACGCCGTCGAATCGGGCAGCACCGCCGGCAGCGGCGGAATGTCGGCCGGTGGCGAGAGCGAGAGCGGCGCGAGCGGTGACGGCACACCAGCGGGCGCGCCCGCTGGCGCCGAGGGCGGTGCTCCCACCGCTGCCGGCGACGCGGGCGGTAGCGTAGCGGCGTCGGGCGGCTCATCGGCGGGCGATGCGGCCGCGGGCGGCGGTGGTGATGGCCCCGCCCCGACCTCGGAGGTTCCCCTGGCGGGGCTGCAAATCTGGCTTCGCGCCGACAGTGGGGTGGCGCACGCGACCCGCGTCGTGTCGGCTTGGCAAGACAGGTCCGGCCACGGACGCGACGCGCTGCAAACCGCCAGCAACTTCGCGCCTCGATTCATGGACGGCGCGCTCGCCGGCAAGCCGGCACTGGTCTTCGACGGCGTGGACGACTTCTTGAAGCTCTCGGCGCTCGACGTGGACTTCAGCGGTGGCCTATCGATCTTCTTCGTCCTCGAACAGGAGACGACCACCTGTGCGACGCCTATTTCGAGGCGTCCACCGGCTCAGAGGAGAACGACGTCAATTTCGGAGATTGGGAGGACAGCTACAACTACGAGGTCCTCGAAGAGAACGTGCACGACACGCGCTACCGCGCCCTGCTCGACGCGCCCCAGATCGCGGCCGTGATCCACGACGCGGACGGTTTTGCGTCCCTACGCAGCAACGGCAAGGGCGTGGCCGAGAGTCAGATCTCGCTGCCCGCCCCCGTCAAGCGCAGCCAGGTCTTCATCGGCAAGACCCTGTACCAGAGCTGCGGCGCCTTTCACGGCGCGATCGGCGAGCTGCTCCTCTATAACCGGGGGGTGACGGATCGGGAGCTGCTCCAGATCGAGCAGTATTTGCGAGACAAATGGCAGTGCTGCGGCGACTGACGCCCGCTCCGCTCATTTCTGCATGCGGCCGCGGACGAACGTAGCGTGACCGTGCAAATATTGGTCGGTCCAGCCGCCGTCGACCGGCGCTCCGGGCACGAGCAGGCAGCTCGCGTCTGGCTCGCAGCCGTCGAGCTTCCACGCCGTCCAGCTGATCTTGCGCTCGGTCAGCCAGTCGTCCCACGCCTGCGACTCGTCCAAGCACACCTTGCCGTCGATGCCGCCGTCGGCAGCTGTCGCGCCCCACTCGGTGACGAACAGCGCCGCGTGGCGAGCCAGGGCTACATCCCCCTTCTGGCGTAGGGCGGCTTTGTGATCGCAGGCGTAGTAGTGCAGCGTGTAAAGAAGGTTGGAGCCCGCGACCGGGTCGCCGGCGGCCTCGTCCACCCCTTGTGAGTAGTTGGGGGTGCCGAGCACGATCGGTGCCTCCTCGTCTTGGGCCCGAATCGCGGCGACGACGGCCTCATGATACGCCTTCAAGGCGGTCCAGCTGACGCCGATCGGCTCGTTGAAGGTCTCGTAGATCACGTTCGGAACGCCGGAGTACTTCTTGGCGACTTCCGAAAAAAACTCGACCGCCTGCGCTTGGTGGTCGATGGCGTGGTGGTCGTGCCAATCGACGATCACGTACACGCCGGCGGCGATCGCGTTGTCGACGATCTGGTAGACCTGCGCCTTGGCCGTCGCCTGCGACGCGAGGTAAGCGCCGTCCGGCTCCACGCCCATCGCAGCGCGGATCACCTTCAGCTTCCAGTTGTTGCGCAGCCAACGCAGCGCGGTCGCGCTCTCGGCGAAGCCGTCGTCCTCCCAGTTGAGCCACATGCTGCTCACGCCCTTGAGCTGCACCGCTTCGCCGTGCTCGTTTTGGAGCTGGGTGTCGACCACCTTGAGGTGACCGTTGACGGCTACCGGCGTCGGCGCGAGCCCATCGTCGGCGCCGAGGTCGTCGTCGGAGCCTTGATCGGTCGGGTCGCCCTTGGGGCCCTGCAGGGTCGAGCTGCCAGCGTCACAACCTGAGGAGAAAAGCCCGAAAACGAGAGTCAGAGCCGCGGTCCAGCGAGCGAGCATGGGGGCAATTACTGGCTTAATTTGCCGAAATCCTCAACCAGAACCAGCTCTAATTTGGCGCAAATTCGCTCATCGGCGTCGGCTTCGGGAGAAACGGCTTAGAAAACAGCACGAAACCTCCGACCCGGATACTCACGACTGCTTCGTAGGCTCACCGGGCGAAAGGTCTCTCAATGAACCCGATCGTTCGGCTCTTCGGAATCGCGACGCTGTCGCTCGTAGCGGCAGCCTGCAACAAATCAGAGGCTTCCAAACCGGCGGCGGAAGAAAAAACCGCCACCGCGGAATCCGCGGCCATGCCCGCGGCGCCGGCAGCCGTCGCTGCACCTTCGGCCGCTCCTGGCGCGACCGGCAGCGGGCTAAAAATCGCTTACAGCGATTGGCCGGGCTGGGTCGCATGGGAAATTGCGATCCAGAAGGGCTGGTTCAAGGAAGCGGGCGTCGACGTCGAGTTCAAATGGTTCGACTACGTGCCGTCGATGGAGGCGTTCTCGGCGGGAAAGGTCGATGCCGTTTGCATGACCAACGGCGACGCCCTCGTCACCGGTGCTACCGGCGGCAAGAGCGTTTCGATCATCGTCAACGACTACAGCGACGGCAACGACATGATCGTGGCCAAGCCCGGCATCACGAGCGTGGCTCAGCTCAAAGGTAAGACCGTCGGCGTCGAGGTAGGCTTCGTCGACCACCTGCTCTTGCTCCACGCGCTCAAGTCCGCGAGCCTCAAGGAGTCGGACATCAAGCTGAAGAACGTCAAGACGGACGAGACGCCGCAGGCGCTCAAGTCCGGTGACGTGGACGCGATCGGCGCTTGGCAGCCGAGCAGCGGCGCCGCCCTCAAGGAGGTGCCGGGGGCGAAGGCGATCTTCACCAGCCACGACGTGCCGGGGCTCATCTACGACATGCTCGCCGTCAATCCCAAGAGCCTGGCCGAGCACCGCGCGGAGTGGGTGAAGGTCGCCAAGGTGTGGGATCGCGTCGCCGCGTTCGTCAACGACGAGAAGAATCTCGACGAGGCGGCCAAGATCATGAGCGCCCGCGTCGGGCTCTCCCCGGAGCAATACAAGGCGATCATGAAGGGCACGCACATCATGGCCTTGGCCGAGGGCAAGAAGCACTGGTCCAAGGCCGACGGGCTCACCTCGATCTACGGCTCGAACAAGATCGTCGACGATTTCAACGTCAAGAACACCGTCTACAAGACGCCGGAGAAGGTCGACGAATACCTCGACGCGTCGGTGTCCGAGGAAGCGCTGAAGTGACTCAGGCCAGGCCGGAAGTCAGCCCGAAGTCCGCCGCTGGGAGCGAGAAGCCCGGCGGGCGACCGCGGCGTCGGTTGCTCGCGGTGCGAGCGCCGTTGCCGGCACGCGCGAGCTTGGTGGCAGGGATGCTGGCATTCGCGCTGCCCTTTCTGGCCTGGTGCATCGTCAGCTACGTGCCGTTCGTGTGGCACCCGCTCGTGCACGTTCGCGACGCCAGTGACGCGAACGTGCCCGGCGAGCACAGCTACGTCGCTGTCGATCAGCTGATCGATCTCGAAGTGTTCGAGAGGCGCAACCAGGAGCTTTCGAGGGCTCACGCTCGGCCGCTCCAGGGCGAGCGCGCCAACCCGGTGTTCTTGCCCGCGCCGCACGAGGTCGGGCGCGCTTTCTACACCGCGTTCACCACGCCGCCGCTGCGTCGAGGCGACTACTGGCTCCACGAGAGCCTGCTTCAGAGCTGCCAGGTCATATTCTGGGGCTTTCTCTACTCGGCGTTGATTGGTCTCCCGCTCGGCGTCCTGTGCGGCACTTTCTCGCTGTTTTCGCGGCTGTCGGAGCCTTTCGTCGACTTCGTGCGCTACATGCCCGCCCCCGTGTTCGGGGCGCTGGCGGTGGCGGTGCTCGGCCTAGGTAACGAGCCAAAAATCACGATCATCTTCATCGGCACCTTCTTCCAAATGGTGCTGATCGTCGCCAACACCACGCGCTCCGTCGACGGCGCCTTGCTGCAAGCGGCTCAAACCCTGGGCGCGAGCCGCTCCCAGTTGCTCAAGAGCGTCGTGATCCCGGCGGCGCTGCCCAGCCTCTATCGAGACCTGCGCATCTTGCTCGGCTGGGCGTGGACGTACCTGGTGGTGGCGGAGCTGATCGGTGAAAAGTCGGGTATCAGCGCGTTTTTGTACCAGGAGCAGCGTTACCGTCACTTCGACAACGTCTACGCCGGGATCGTGATGATCGGCATCATCGGTTTGCTGACCGATCAGCTCCTCAACTTTTTCGGACGCTTCTTGTTCCCGTGGGAGACGGGGAACAATTCGCTGTTCCGCCTGTTCGCGCAGCTGAAGCTAGCGCTGTCGGCGCGGGGCACGGCCACCCCCGAAGCCGATCCCATCAACGACTCTCAAGTGCTCGAGCGCATGCCGATTGCGCCGATTGCGGAAGCGCCGGAGGAACAAGCCCATGTCGGTTGAAGATCGTCTCGAGCTACCCAGCTACCTTCATCACAGCGAGGCCGTTTCGGCCCGCTTCGCCGAAATTCGCAAGCGGCCGACAGTGATGAGCTTGTCGGCGGTCTCCCGCCAATTCGACAGCGCGGAGGGCCCGGTGCTCGCGCTGTCGAAGGTCAGCTTCGACGTACGCCAGCGCGAATTCATCAGCGTGATTGGCCCGTCCGGGTGCGGCAAGTCGACGTTGATCCGCATCGTGGCCGGGCTCGAGACCTGTAGCGGCGGATCGATCACGATCGACGGCCGAGAGGTAGGCGAGCCGGGGGCCGATCGCGGGATGGTGTTTCAGGGCTACACGCTGTTCCCCTGGCTCAACGTGAAGCAAAACGTGATGTTCGGCTTGAAGATGAAGGGCGTGCCCAAGCCCAAGGCCGAGCGTGCGGCGATGGATTGGCTCGACCTCGTCGGTCTGACCCAGTTCGCCAATCACTACCCGGCCCAGCTGTCCGGCGGCATGAAGCAGCGCGTGGCCATCGCCCGCGCGCTCGCCAACGAGCCGCGTATCCTGTTGATGGACGAGCCTTTCGGCGCGCTCGACGCTCAGACCCGCGCCAGCATGCAGGCGCATTTGTTGAAGATTTGGAAGACGGTCGACGTCACGATCTTGTTCATCACCCATGACCTCGACGAAGCCATCTACCTGTCCGACCGCATCGTGGTGCTCGGGGCGCATCCTGGTCGCATCCTCGAAATCATCGACGTACCGGTGACGCGCCCGCGGCACTCCGATCAGTTCTTGTCCGGACACTTTCTGGCCACGAAAAAGCGGCTCGAGCAATTGATTCACGATCGCGAAACCTCCGCGAAACATGGCGCAGGCAAACTGGCGATCGTTGCAGCGTAAGGCGGCAACGCTTCGCTAGCCTGAACCGGGACGACCCGGTTCGCGACGGGCCACAATGCCGGGACGACTCGGCGCTGATTGTCCCTTCCAGGGTCCGGACGGCACCGGGCGCGAGCGTGCTCTACGTCGACCTCCCTGGTGGGAGAAGGCACGACGAAGATGACCGAGTCCCAGCTGATACTTGAAGAGCCCCTGCGCGGTGGCCAGATGTGGTCGCGCGTGCTCCGACGCGGGCAAACGCTACGGCTCACCGATCTCGAGGGCGGAGCGTCGGTCGCGGCGCTCTTCTACAACGCCGAAGATCCGAGCGAGCGCTACAACATGCCCGACACGTTGAAGGCGCAGCACATCGCGCGCCTGACGTCGGGGTTCGTCTTGTACTCCGACATGGGCCGCGTGCTCTGCTCCGTGGTCGCGGACACTGTCGGCTGGCACGACACCATCACCGGTCATGGCACCGCTCGTCACGGCCTCGCCAAATTCGGCGAAGGCACCTACCAGAAGCTGCGCAACGACTGGTACCGCAACACCCGCGACAACTTTCTCGTCGAGCTCGGTAAGTACGACCTCGGCAAGCGAGACATCGTCGCCAACGTCAACTTCTTCGTGAAGGTCGTGGTCGGGGAGGACGGCGCGCTCGCATTCGTGCCCCGTCACTCGCCGCCGGGCGGTTACGTCGAGCTGCGCGCGGAGATGAACACGCTCGTCGTGCTGTCGAGCACGCCCCACCCGCTGGACCCGAGCGAGACTTACCAGCCGAAGCCGGTCGCGCTCCGTATCGAGAGCGGGGTCCCGGCGCGCGCCGACGATCCGTGCCGGCTGTCGCGCCCCGAGAACGCCCGCGGCTTCGCGCTGACGGAGAGCTACTTCGCGGGGAGGAGCTGAAGATGGCGCTGCTCGAAAGCAAGCTCGATCCCGCGACCGCGGTGCTCGATCGGACGGTGCTGGCCGGTGACGGCTTCACCCACGTCGTCGCGCGCGGCCAGGTGTTTCGCATCGTCGACGTCGAGGGTAACCAGGCCGCCGACACCTTGTTCTACGACGCCCACGATCCCAAAAATCGCTACAGCGCCGTCGATACGGTGCGTGAGCAGGGCAACATTTACCTCACGACCGGCACCAAGCTGCTGTCGACCGAGGGCGACGTGCTGATGACCATCGTCGCCGATACCTGCGGGCGGCACGACACGCTGGGCGGCGCGTGTGCCGCCGAGTCGAACCAGGTGCGCTACGCGCTCGACAAGAAGCACATGCACGCCTGCCGCGACACCTTCTTGCTCGTCGCCGCCTGCTGCACCAAAGACCTTGGCAAGCGCGACATCACCGCCAACGTCAATTTCTTCATGAACGTGCCGGTGACGCCCGAAGGCAAGCTCACGTTCGAAGACGGCGTTTCGGGCCCAGGCCGCTACGTCGAGATGCGCGCCGAGCGCGATGTGCGGGTACTGATCTCGAACTGCCCCCAGCTCAATAACCCCTGCAACGGCTACGATCCGACGCCGATTCGCGTCCTGATCTGGGACGCTTCGTGACTCCGATCGCGAACCTCGATCCACGGGAGGTGACGCGCTGACGCGGACCACTTTCTGATCGCTCGAAACCGGAAACTGCAAACTCGTATCCAACAACGACCCGAAGAATCCGGAAGCCCGAGGGCCCGGGCCAATCTTGGAAATCAGGATTGAGCCCCTGGTAGGCCAACAACACCTGAACCGGTGATGTCTACGAAGCGGTTCGGGTCCTCTGGCTTCCTGATTCTTCGCGTCAACGGCGCTCGTCATGTTCGACACCGTCTTGATTGCCAATCGCGGCGAAATTGCCTGCCGCGTCATTCGTACCTTGAAGCGGCTGGGCGTCCGCTCCGTCGCCGTGTATTCGGAGGCCGACCGGCATTCGAAGCACGTGCTCGACGCCGATGTAGCCGTGTGCGTCGGTCCGGCGCCGGCGAAGCAGAGCTACCTCGACGCGGAGGCGGTGCTGCAGGCGGCGCGCAGCACCGGCGCTCAGGCCATCCACCCCGGCTACGGCTTTCTCAGTGAAAATACGCGCTTCGCAGAGGCGGCGGAGGCGGCCGGGATCGCCTTCATCGGTCCCACTTCGGAGCAAATTTCGAAGTTCGGCCTGAAGCACACGGCGCGGGCGCTGGCTCGAGCCGCGGGCGTGCCGCTCTTGCCCGGCAGCGATCTGCTGACCAGCCTCGACCAGGCGCAGAGCGAGGCGGCGCGCATCGGCTTCCCGGTCATGCTCAAGAGCTCGGCCGGCGGCGGCGGCATCGGAATGTCGCTGTGCCGCAGCGACGCCGAGCTGGCGGCGGCTTACGACCAGGTCAAGCGTCTCAGCCAGAACAACTTCGGCGACGCGAGCGTCTACCTGGAGCGCTTCGTGGAGCGTGCGCGTCACCTCGAGGTGCAGCTGTTCGGCGACGGTCGCGGTGACGTGATCGCGCTCGGCGAGCGCGACTGCTCCGCGCAACGCCGCAATCAAAAGGTGATCGAAGAGACGCCGGCGCCGAACCTGGAGCCGGGGCTGCGCCGCGCGCTGCACGAAGCAGCGGTGACGTTGGGTCAGAGCGTGGGCTATCGCTCGGCCGGCACGGTCGAGTTCGTCTTCGACGCCGACCGACGTGAGTTCTACTTTCTAGAGGTGAACACGCGCTTGCAGGTCGAGCACGGCGTCACCGAGCTGGTGATGGGCGTGGATCTCGTGGAGTGGATGATCCAGACCGCCGCTGGGAGTCCGCCCAACTTGTCCGAATTTCGCGGGCGAGAGCCGAACGGGCACGCGATTCAAGTGCGTGTGTACGCCGAAGATCCCGCACGCGACTTCAAGCCCAGCTCCGGCTTGCTCACCGAGGTGACGCTGCCAGACGTCCGGGTCGACACCTGGATCGAGCGCGGCACGGAGGTGTCGCCGTTCTACGATCCGCTGCTCGCCAAGCTGATGGTGCACGAGCCCTCCCGCGACGGCGCGCTCGCGGCGCTGCGCGAGGCAATCGCGGAGACCCGCGTCGGCGGCATCGAGACGAACCTCGGCTATCTCGCGCAACTGGCTCGGGACCCGGTGTTCGTCGAAGGCAGGATGATCACGGCGCACCTCAAGAGCGTCGCGTTCTCGACGTCCAGCATCGAGGTGCTCTCGCCTGGTACCTTCAGCATCGTCGTGGAGCACCCGGGCCGGCTCGGCTATTGGGACGTAGGCATTCCGCCGTCGGGGCCGATGGACTCGCTTTCGATGCGCCTCGCCAATCGCATCGTGGGCAACGCGGCGGGCGTGCCTGGCCTCGAGCTGACGATGTCCGGTCCCACCCTGCGCTTCGCGGAAGATGCCGTCGTCGCCCTCGCCGGCGCGGCCATGACCGCCACGCTCGATGCGGGGCCGGTAGCGCTTTTCGAGCCGATTTTCGTGAAGGCGGGCCAGGTGTTGAAGCTGGGCGCGATCGCCGCCGCCGGCGCCCGCACCTACCTCGCGGTGCGCGGGGGCTTGGCGGTGCCGGCCTATCTTGGCAGTCGCACCACGTTCACGCTCGGCGGCTTCGGCGGTCACGGCGGTCGGGTGCTGCGCCGCGGTGACATCCTGCACGTGGGTAGCGAGCCGGCGGACGACGAGCCGCGCGCGCTCCCACCCGAGCCGCGTCCGAGCATCGGCAACAGCTGGCAGCTCGGTGTGCTGTACGGGCCTCACGGCGCGCCCGACTTCTTTACCCCCACCGATATCGAGCGGTTGTTCGCGAGCGACTGGGAAGTTCACTACAACTCGAACCGCACGGGAGTGCGACTGCTGGGACCCAAGCCGGAGTGGGCGCGACCCGACGGCGGGGAGGCGGGGTTGCACCCGTCGAACATCCACGACGTCGCGTACGCGATCGGCTCGATCGACTTCACGGGTGACATGCCGATCTTGCTCGGCCCCGACGGCCCGAGCCTCGGTGGCTTCGTATGCCCGGGCGTCGTGGCGACGGCCGAGCTATGGAAGATGGGACAGCTCCGTCCCGGCGACCGCGTTCGCTTGGTGTCGATCTCGGCGGCGCAGGCGGAGGCCCTGGAAAGCGCCCAAAATCAGCTGATCGCCAGGCGTGGGGCGGACGCGCCCGCCACCCCGCTGCGGGTCACGGCGCCGCGTGGCGCGGTGCAGGCCGAGCTACCCGAGACGGCGGAGCGCGTGCGCGTCGTTTACCGCCGCGCTGGCGACCGCTACCTGCTCGTCGAATATGGGCCGCTCGAGCTCGATCTCCGGCTGCGCTTTCGCGTGCACATGCTGATGAGCTGGCTCAAGCAGAGCAAGCTACGTGGCATCGTCGACCTCACGCCGGGCGTGCGCTCGCTCCAGGTCCATTTCGATCCGCACGTGCTGACCCGTGAACGCTTGCTGTCGGCGCTCGAGGGCGCCGAACGCGAGCTCGGTCGCATCGACGACGTCGAGGTTCCGACCCGCACCGTCCACCTGCCGCTATCGTGGGACGACCCGCAAACGCAGCTCGCGATCCAGAAGTACGTCGCCTCGGTACGGCCCGACGCGCCGTGGTGCCCGAGCAACATCGAGTTCATTCGTCGCATCAACGGGCTCTCGTCCGTCGACGACGTGTACCGCACCGTGTTCGACGCCAGCTACCTGGTGCTCGGGCTCGGCGACGTGTACCTGGGCGCCCCGGTGGCGACGCCAATCGACCCGCGCCACCGTCTGGTGACCACCAAGTACAACCCCGCCCGCACGTGGACGCCGGAAAATGCCGTCGGTATCGGGGGGGCGTACCTCTGCATTTACGGTATGGAAGGCCCGGGGGGGTACCAGTTCGTTGGTCGCACCCTTCAGGTTTACAACCGCTTCCGTTCGACAGCGCGCTTCGCGCCGGAGTCGCCATGGTTGCTGCGCTTCTTCGATCAGATTCGATTTTACCCCGTATCGGCGGAGGAGCTCGCCGAGCAGCGCGCCGCCTTCCTGTACGGCAAGGTCGACGTGCGCATCGACGAAGGCACCTTCAAGCTGCGCGACTATCAGCGGTTTTTGAGCGATCATCGCGGGTCGATCAGCGGCTTCAAAGCGCAGCAGCAGGCCGCGTTCGACGCCGAACGGCAGCGCTGGGTCGAGCAGGGGCTGCTGAGCTTGGGCAGCGAGCCAGCGCCGACGCTGGCCACCGGTGACGCGAGCGAGCTCTTGCCCGGTACCGAGGCCGTCGAATCTCACGTCCCCGGCAGCGTGTGGAAGCTCGAAGTAAAGCCCGGGCAGCGCGTCAAGCGCGGTCAAACCTTGCTCGTGGTGGAGTCGATGAAAATGGAGATCGCGGTCGAAGCGCCGAGCGACGGCGAGGTCGTCGAGCTGCTGGTGGGCGAGGGACGAGCGGTTTCGCCGGGCCAACGCGTCGCCGTGATGCGCAGCGAGGGGAGCACATGAACGGAATTTCGCCCGTGGGCGAGCTGGTCTCGGCTTACCGCGCCGGCACGAAGGACCCCGCCGAGGAGCTGGTCCGACGCGTGCGCCAGATCGAGGCCGAAGGCGAGCGCCCGATCTGGATCTCGCGCTTCAGCGAAGCGCAGGTGCGCGGGCAGCTCGAAGCGGCGGATCCGGCGGCGCCGCTGTACGGCGTGCCCTTCGCCGTCAAAGACAACATCGACGTCGCAGGTCTGGCGACGACGGCGGCGTGCCCCGAATACAGCTACCTGCCGGCGCGGCACGCCACCGTCGTGGAGCGCCTGGTAGAAGCGGGCGCGATCGTGCTCGGCAAGACCAACCTCGATCAATTCGCGACCGGTCTCGTCGGCACGCGCTCGCCGTACGGTGTCTGCAGCTCCGTGTTCGACAGCCGCTACATCTCGGGTGGCTCGAGCTCTGGCTCGGCGGTGGCGGTGGCCAAGGGTCAGGTAGCGTTCGCGCTAGGGACCGACACCGCCGGCTCGGGCCGCATTCCGGCTGCGTTCAACGCCCTGTTCGGCCTGAAGCCGACGCGGGGTATCCTGAGCACGCGTGGGGTCGTACCGGCGTGCCGCTCCCTCGACTGCGTGTCGTTGTTCACCCAAAGCCTCGCCGACGCGGAGCTGCTGCTCGACCTCACCGCCGGCTTCGACCCCGAGGATTCGTTCTCCCGCGAGCGCCGGCCCATCTGCGCGCTGGGGGACGCAAAGCCGCGGCTAGCCGTGCCGCGCGTAGAAGACCTGGAATTTTTTGGTGACGGCGAGAGCGCAGAGCTGTTCCTCGCCGCGCTCGATCGCGCCCAGAGCCTGGGGGCAGAGATCACGCGCTTCGAGCTCGCTCCCTTTCGAGAGGCGGCCGCCTTGCTGTACGGCGGTCCGTGGGTTGCGGAGCGGCTCACGACCGTCGCCGAGCTCCTGCAACGAAATCCCCAAGCATTGCATCCCGTCGTGCGCAGCATCGTCGAAGGCGGGCGAAAATACGCGGCGGACGCGACGTTTCGCGCGCTCTACAGGCTCGGCGAGCTACGCGCCCAGGCCGCGCGCGTGTTCGGTGCCGTCGACGCGCTGCTGCTGCCGACGGCACCGACCCACTACACTATCCAACAAGTGCTCGACGATCCGCTGGAGCTCAACGCGCGGCTCGGCACCTACACGAACTTCGTGAACTTGCTCGACTTGTCCGCGCTGGCAGTGCCCGCGGGCAGCAAGCGGTCGGGCATGCCGTTCGGCATCACGTTCATGGCGCCTGCCTTTCACGACGGCCGTCTGCTCGAGCTCGGCCGTCGCTTCGCAGCGCAGGTCGTCGCGCCCGCTCGGCCCGCCCACGGTTGCGCGTGGCTCGCCGTGGCCGGCGCTCACCTCACGGGCCAGCCCCTCAATTCAGAGCTGATCTCGGTCGGCGCGCGCCGCATCCGCACCACGAAGACGGCGCCCGAATACCGGCTGTATGCGCTCGATACGGTGCCGCCCAAGCCGGGCTTGGTTCACGCACCCGGCGAGCGCGCCCACGCGATCGAGGTCGAAGTTTGGGAGCTCTCGGCCGAGGCTTTCGGCGCGTTCGTGGCGCGCATTCCCGCGCCGATGACGATCGGCATGACGAAGCTGTCCGACGGCACCGTCGTCAAGGGCTTCTCGTGCGAGCCCCACGCGCTCAGCGGCGCCCGCGACATCAGCCAATTTGGCGGCTGGCGCGCGTTTCGCGCCAGCACCTGAGCCGGGGCCGCCGGGCTCCGCGCGCGTCGATGAACCGCGCGTAAACTATTGAATGCATATCAGAATCTTGCAGCGATCCTTGGAATCGCGCCGATTCTGGGGTGGCTTACGTGCGCAAACTAGGGTAGCCATGCAACCGGTTCCAGGTTTTCGGACCTGCCGCGTTTCAACCCAGGAAATAGCCATGAGTTTGCTCTCTCGGTTCAGTCTCTGCTCGTCGATTGCCCTCCTTTCGCTCGCTGCCTGTGGTGGCTCGCAGCCCGAAGCCAGCGCGCCCAGCGCCGATTCGAGCGCGTCCCCCTCGCCGTCTGCCAGCGCGAAGCCGGCTGAAGAGCCGATCGCGGAGGCGCCCAAGCCTCCCAAGGCGGAAGGCAATCCGTTCAAGGGCATGAAGCTGTGGGTCGACCCCGAGTCGCTCTCGATGCTGAGCGCCAACTCGCTCCGTAAGAAGGACCCCGAGAAGGCCAAGCTGCTCGACAAGATCGCTCAGCAGCCGCAAGCGATGTGGGTCGGCGACTGGAACAAGGACGTCAAGCGTTACATCGAATACATCATCGGCAAGACCAAGGCCGACGGCGCCGCCCCGATCTTCATCTTGTACAACGTGCCGGGCCGCGACTGTGGTCAGCACTCGGCGGGTGGCCTCAAGACCGGCGACGAGTACCGCCGCTGGATCCGCAAGGTGGCAGAGGGTGCCGGTCAGGAGAAGGTCGTGTTCGTGCTCGAGCCGGACGCGCTCGGTCTCATCGACAAAGAGAACTGCATGACCAAGGAGCAGCAGGAAGAGCGCTACGCCATCCTTTGGGATGCGGTGAAGGTGCTGCGCCAGAACCCCAACGCGGCCGTGTTCCTCGACGCTGGTCACGCCAAGTGGGCGCCCGCCCCGGTGATGGCGGAGAAGCTGAAGCGCGCCGGTATCGAAGACGCGACCGGCTTCGCGCTCAACACCTCCAACTACGTGCTCGACGCCGACAACATCAAGTACGGCCACGAGATCTCGAAGCTGGTGGGCGGCGCGCCGTTCATCCTCGACAGCAGCCGCAACGGCAACGGGCCGACCGCGGATCTCGAGTGGTGTAACCCGGCCGGGCGCCACATCGGCAAGCTACCGACGACCGAGACCGGCGACCCGCTGGTCCTCGCTTACCTGTGGCTCAAGCGCCCGGGCGAGTCCGACGGCGAGTGCAACGGCGGTCCCAAGGCGGGCGCGTTCTACATGGAGCGCGCGCTCGAGCTCGCGAAGTAGTCAGGCTTCCCCTTCGACGTCAGCGTCGCCGTCGCCGTCGTCCTGCGCGGCATCCGCCTTCACCATGCGTTCCAGCATTTTACGGTGGATGCCGAGCAGGCGGGCGGCGGCGCTCTTGTTGCCCTTGGCCGCCGCCAGCGCTTGCTCGACGACAGCGCGCTGAATCGCGTCGAGCTTCGAAGCCTCTTTGGTGCTGAGCGCGAGCAAGGTCTTGGCCATCCGCGACAGCTCGCGCTCCACGACCGCGCTGTCGTTACCGACGAGCTCTTCGAGCGCCGGCACGTCGATCACGTCGCTCTCGGCGAGCAGCGCCAGCCGTTCGATGGCGTTCCTGAGCTCGCGCACGTTGCCGGCCCAGTGCCGACCGCGCAGCCAGGTCATGGCCGCGTCCGTGAAGCGCAGCGCGCGGGCTTGATCGGTGGCGAACGCCTGCACCAAATGCGGAATGTCCTCCTCGCGCTGGCTGAGGGGCGGCACGTCGATCGTCACCACGTTCAGGCGAAAATAGAGGTCCTCCCGGAAGGTGCCGGCCTCGATCCGCCGCTCCAGATCGACGTTGGTAGCGGCGATGATGCGCGCGTCCAGCGTGGCCTCTTCTTCCGCGCCGAGCGGCCGGAACTTTCGATCTTCGATCACGCGCAGCAGCTTGGCCTGCAGCTCGATCGGCATTTCCGCGATTTCATCCAGCATCAGCGTGCCGGCGCCTGCCAGCTCGAGTTGCCCGCGCACGCGCCGATCGGCGCCGGTGAACGCGCCTCGCTGGTGTCCGAACACCAGCGACTCGATCAGGGTGCCGGGCAAGGCGGAGCAATTGACGGCCAGCAGCGGCTGGCTGCTGCGCTTGCCCGAGTAGTGAATGGCGCGTGTCACGAGCTCCTTGCCGGAGCCGGTCGCGCCGCGCACCAAGATCGGCGCGTCCGCGTCGGCCACGCGCCGCACCAGCTTACGTACGCGGTCGATCGCGGCCGAGCCCCCGACGATCGCGGGCAGGCCTTGCTTGCGATCGACCTGCTCGCGTAGCCGCTGCACTTCGTCACGCAGCGCGAAGCGCTCGCGAATGCCGTCGATGATCGGCAAAAGCATTTCCGCGCAAAGCTCGTCTTTGAGCACGTAGTCTTGGGCGCCCTGCCGCATCGCCTCGCGGACCTCGTGAAGCTCGGTCACGCCCGTCACCATCACGGCCGGCATGCTGCGCCCGGTACTCCGAACCCAACGTAAAAACTCGAGGCCCCCCCGATCGGCGGGCGCGTCGCTGAGCCGGATGTCCAGCAGCATCGCGTCGATGTCCTGAGTTTCCATGCGCAAGCGCGCCTCTTCGGCGCTGCCGGCTTCGACCACTTGAATGTCGGGTCGGTCTTCGAGCAGGCGCTTGACCACGAGACGTGCGCTGCGCTGATCGTCGACGAGGAGAAATTTCATTTTTGCACCGGCGGCGTTCGTAGCGCGGGCCCGGGGATCCGCAGCCACGCCTCCGTCAGCGGAGGATTGCGTCGGACCTCGAGGCTGAAGCCGTGTGCGCGCGCCGCGCGGAGCGCCAGCGTGAGCCCGAGACCGGCCGCGAGTGGCCGCGTGGTGACCCCCCAGCTCATCGCCTTCGCGGCGTCGACCTCGAAGCCGGGTCCGTCGTCCCACACGCACAGGCCCCCATCTTCGCCCGCTCGCACCCGCACCCCGGCGCGCGCCGTGCGCGCTTGTAGCGCGTTGTCGAGCAGCTCACGCACGGCTTGGGCGATCACGGTGAGGTCGCAGGTGATGGCGAGCTCCGGCGACGGGCCGAAGTCCAGCTCGATCGCCGCGGCTTCGAGGGCCGTGCCGCTCAGCGCCGCTTCCACGATCTCGCGCGGTGAGTAGGCCTGCCTTCGCAAAGAGCCGTGGGCGAGACCGCGCAGGCGCGCGCTCAATCGGCTCAGGCGGTCGAGCTCCTCGCCCAACATCGAGACGTCGTCGTCGTCGAGATGCTCACCGCGCGCCAGGCGCTCCTTCGTCAACCTGAACAAATTGATCGGCCCCTGGAGCTCGTGACCGAGCTCGGCGGCGAGGGCGGCCACCGCGGCGCGGCGGAGGCTGCGGAGGACCGGCGTGGGCCCGAGGCCGGAGTTCGAGTCGTCGTCTGTCATGGCCAAGGGCGAGCCGGAGGCTATCATTTCGACGCTATGGTCAGCGTGCAGCTCTTCGTCTACGGCTCGCTCAAGCGGGGCGGTCTGCACCACGAAGAGCTCGAAGGCGCGCCGTTTCTGGGCGAAGCGCAAACCGCACCCGGCTACCGGTTGACCGAGCAGGGCGCGTACTTCGCGCTGCTCCAAGAAGCTGGCGCGGGCGTGGTTCGCGGCGAGCTCTTCACGGTGCCGTTGGCGCGGCTCTCTGCGCTCGACGCGTTCGAGGGGCAGGCCTACCGGCGCGGAGCGGTCCGGTTGAGCGCGGCCCATTCTGGCGGTTTTCGGGAGGCTCTCGCGTACTTCGGAAATGCGCGCTAGCTTACCCGGTTCCGTACCGTGGCGGTTCTGTCCTTCGACACCAGCAGCGTGAGCGCGCCTGACGCACCGGCGTTCGACGTGCTTCAAGCGCTCACGACACCCATCTGGGTGTTCGACCTGGGTCGGCGTCGTATTCGCTGGGCCAATCGCGCCGCTGTCGAGTTCTGGCAGGCGGGCTCGGAAGCTCAGCTGCTCGAGCGTGACCTGAACAAGGACTTCTCGCTCGCGACGGAGGGCCGGCTGAACGGCTACGTGCAGCGACTGAAAGCGGAGCGACGCATCGCCGAGCAGTGGACGTTCTTTCCCGGCTCGGGGCCGGTCACGGTGATGTGCAATTTCACCCTGCTCGGATCGGGCGACGACGGCCCGACTTTCCTGGTCGAGGTGACGCCGGCGGCTCCCGAGAGCGCGGCTGGCGACACGCTACGCGCGGTGGAGGCCTTCCGGCACACCACCGCGCTGGTCAGCGTGATCGATTTGGAAGGCCCGACGCTGATGGAAAATCCGGCCGCCATCCGCGCCTACGGCCACGTGCGCTCGGGCGACGGCCAGCACGCGTTCACGCGGCGCTTTGCCGACGCCGACGACGCGGCGCGCGCGCTGCACCGCGTGAGCAACGGCAGGGAGTTCGTGGAAGAGGTCTGGGTCAACACGCTGGAAGGCCAGCGGCGGCACGCGATCGAAGCACGCCAGACGAGCGACCCTGTCACGGGCCGGCGCGCGATCTTGCTGAGCGAGATCGACGTCACGTTCCGGCACGAAGCGGAGGAGGTCGTGCGTCGCGTCTACTCCGAGCTCGAGTCGCGCGTTCGCGAGCGGACCCTGGAGCTCGAGCGGCTGAACCGCGAGCTGAGCGAAGAGCGGCAGTTCGTGTCGGCCGTGGTCGAGACGGTCGGGTCGCTGCTGATCGTGACTGACGCCTACGGCACCGCCGTACGCGTGAACCGGGCCCTGTGCCAGCTGACGGGTTACAAGGCCGAAGAGCTCACGGGCCGACCGGTCTGGGAGACGCTGCTGGCGTCGCCCGAGTCGGAGCTCGTCGAGCGCGCGTTCGCCCAGCACGGCCCCCGCTTCCACGCCGTCATGCCCAAGACGGTGGAAGGTCTGCTGCGCACCAAGAGCGGCGAGCCGCGCGTCGTGTCGTGGACGAACGCGGCCCTGCTCGACCCGAGCGGCTCGACCGAATACGTGATCGGCGCTGGCGTCGACGTCACCGACCGCAAAGAGATCCAGCTGCGCTTGCAGATCAGCGATCGCATGGCCTCGATCGGAACGCTGGCAGCCGGGGTCGCCCACGGTATCAACAACCCGCTCGCCTACGTGATTTCGAACCTCGACTACGTGCAGAACAAGCTGGCGCGGCCGTGGAACGAGCTGCCGCCGGAAGACGTGCGCGAGGCGCGCGAGCTGATCGAAGAGAGCTTGGAAGGCGCCGATCGCGTGCGGCGCATCGTCGGCGATCTGCGCTCGTTCTCTCGCCAGAGCGACGATCGGGTGCAAGCCGTCGATCTGATCAGCGTGATCGAGCGCGCCCTCAACATGGCCATGAACGAGATCCGCCACCGCGCGCGCGTCGTGCTCAAGCTCGAGCCGGTGCCGCGGGTGATGGGCACCGAGTCGAAGCTCGGCCAGGTCGTGCTCAATTTACTCGTCAACGCCGCCCAGGCGATCGAGGCCGGCAACGTGGACAAAAACTCGATCACGGTGCGGACGTTGCTCGACAAGCACGGCCGGCCGCGGCTCGAAATTCAAGACACCGGCGTCGGCATACCCGAAGAATACCTGCGCCGCGTCTTCGACCCTTTCTTCACGACCAAGCCCGTCGGTGTCGGGACCGGCCTCGGGCTCAGCATCTCGCACCGCATCGTCAGCGAGTTCGGCGGCGAAATCGGCATCGAAAGCGAGCAGCAGAAGGGGACGCTGGTGTGGCTCGCGCTCGAGACGGCGCCGATCGAGGTACTGCCGTCGGTTCGACCGTCGTTCCCTCCGCCCTCCGAGCGCGAGCACTCCGCCCGCGTCCTGATCGTCGACGACGAGCCAGCGATCTTGCGCGCGCTAAGCCGTGTGCTCTCCGGTTACCAGGTGACACGCGCCTTGTCGGGCAAAGAAGCTGTCGCTCACATCGAACGGTCGGGCCCGTTCGACGTCGTCTTTTGCGACGTGATGATGCCGGAGCTGTCGGGCATCGACGTCTACGAGCGCGCGCGCGAGGTGTGCCCGGGCCAGGAGCAGCGCATCGTGTTCATCACCGGCGGCGCGTTCACGGAGCAGGCGGCGGCGTTCATCGACTCGATCGACAACCCGAAGCTCAGTAAGCCCTTCGATGCTGGGGAAGTGCGGGCGTTGGTCCGGTCCTTGACACGCGAGCCAGTCCAGCGCCCGCCGGGCTGACGCGGGCAGGGGAGCGCGAAGGGCGGCCGCAAACTTGGCCCTCGCTCTACCGGGCTCGGTACCATTTCGGTTCTGGAGGTTCTCCGATGCGCTCGCCCGCCAAAACCCACCGTCGCGCTGTCCGCCACTCCGTTCGCCTCGAGTGCCAAGTCGTGCGAGAGCGCGACTTTCGGCTACTGGCCGACCGCGTCGTCAACCTCTCGGCGACCGGTCTAGTCGTCAGCCCGGCCGATCCGGCGCTCACCGGCGAGCGGTTGATCGTCTCGTTCCGCATTCCGCACTCGGGCCATTGGGTCGACGCGGAGGCCACGGTGGCGCGCGTCGTTCACGGCCGGCGCCCGGGCGAGCACACGCGCGCGCTCGCGCTCGAGCTCGAAAACATCGAGGAGATCCCGCAGATGCTCCTGACGCGCGCGCTGCAGCGCTGTCCGCCGGCGCCGCCGGGACGCCGCGCCGGCCGCCGCAAGGTCACGGCGCTGTCCGCGCTCATCAGCTGAACGCCCACATCGCCCTACGCGAAGCACGCCAAAAAAGCGCCCCGCGCGTGCAGCCGCAGCGAAACTTCCGATAAAAGGCCCACGAAACGGCGCGCGATGCTTGGTAGCCTCGGGCATCCCGGTCGGCGTTGCCCGCCGGATGGAAGGCTTCATGGCACGTAAACTGGTAGCGATCGGTGTTGGGCTGGTGGTCGTTGGCTTGGCTTTGCCGTCGCGCGCGGCCGACGTCGTGATCAGCGACGAAGCGCGGGCGCATTTCTCGGCGGGCGTGAACCTGCTGCAAGATCCGGACGGCGCCCGCTACGAAGAAGCGTACCGCGAGTTCAAGGAGGCGTACGCCAAGTCGCCATCGTGGAAGATCTTGGGCAATCTCGGCATCAGCGCCATGAAGCTCGAGCGCGACAGCGAGGCGATCGCCGCCTTCAAGAAGTACCTCGCGGAGGGCGGTAAACAGGTCGATGCGGAGGAGCGCGCGCAGTTTCAGCGCGACCTCTCGACCCTCGAATCGGGCATTGCGCCGCTCGTCCTCCAAAGCGATCCGCCCGGCGCGACGATCGAAGACGAGCGCTACCCAGCCAGCGGTCAGCCAATCCGCAATTCGTACAGCGCCGAGGGCCCGCTGCAGATCGGAGTACGCCCCGGTCGTCATCGCTTCACCGCCAAAATCGCTGGCCGCGTCGACGCGATCTGGGAGGTGGAGCTATCACCGCGCCAGCAAGCGTCCCACACCTTCACCTTGCCTGAGCCGGTCGCGGCCGCGCCCGCCGCTCCGCCGCCCGTCGTCGCGCCGCCTCCGCCCCCCGTCGTGGATACCGGCGCCGCCAGGCCGAATAGCGGCCTGCGCACGGGCGCCTACGTCGCGCTCGGGGTGGGCGTGGTCGGGCTGGGCGTCGGCACCATCTTCGGCCTGAGCGCCAAGAGCAAATACGGCCAGGGCAACGACATCACCGAAGACAATTGCCCTAGCTCGGGCCCCTGCGAGCTGCCCGGCTCGCTGTTCGACAAGCGCGAAAACCTTGGCAAAGACGGCGACACGGCCAAGACGCTCTCGATCGTCGGCTTCGCCCTCGGCGGTGTGGGGCTCGCTACGGGCGTGACCCTGTTCGTGCTCAGCAACAAGAAGCAGGAAGGAGCCGCGACCGCCCACGTCGAGCCCTTCATCGGCGTCGGTCATCTCGGGCTTCGGGGGGGCTTCTGAACATGAAATCCGCACGACAACGCTCCCTTTGGCAAGCAGGCCTGGTCACGCTGAGCCTCACGCTCGGCTTCGCTGCCTGCGGTGGTCTCGACGGCCGCATCGTCACGCGCGGCGACGACGAGGCCGTCGGCGGCGAAGAGACCGGCGGCAAGGGTACCGGCGGCAAAGGCAGCAGCGGCAGCACCGGCCACACTCCCGGCACCGGTGGCGCGGACGCGAATGGCGGTGAGCCGATGGTCGATCCCAACCCGTTCGGCGGCGAAACCTCGGGTGGTGCGCCCCCCGTCGTCGATGGACCGCCCGAAGTGCTGGAGGTGAGCCCCGAAGACGCCGCCGAAGAAGTCGAGCCCACCGGCAGCGTCGCGCTGCGCTTCTCGGAAGGTCTCGACGAAGCGACCGTCACGTCCGACAACGTTCAGATCCTCGACGGCACCGAGCCGGTCGATGGCGAGCTCGCGTACTCCGGCGTCGTTTCCACCTTCACCCCCGCGCGTCGTCTCTCGCTGCTTGCGACCTACGACGTCTCCGTTTCGGATGCGGTGACCGACGGCGCCGGACAAGGCCTGAAGGAGCCATTTACGTCGACATTCACCGTGCGCGACGGCGCGTGGAGCTCACCAAGGTCGATCTTCACCGATACGACGATCGACAGCGGTCGCCAGGACGTCGCGAGCGACGCGCAAGGCAACATGCTGTTCGCTTGGACGACTCGCTACGACGAGGAGCACTACACCGAGGTTTTGTACGCACGCTGGTACAACATCGCGTCGGGGTTGAGAGCGGAAGTGAAGCTGGATGAATGCGTCGACAGCTGTGAAAACGTACGGGTCGCCGTCAGCTCCGAAGGCGACGCGATCGTCGCATGGGCAACCAACGCGAACTTGGTGCGCGCCCGGCGTTTCGTGAGCGGAGCCTGGGAGCGTGAGGCCCAAACCCTCTGGACGACCGCGTCCAACGACACCCCCATCCCGTCAGTCGCGATCGGCGGTGGCCAAGCGGTGGTGGCTTGGGCGCATCATCAGATCACGCCCAGCAACTACTACCTGATCGAGATGAGCGCGACCGCCGTCGGGGCCGCTTGGCCTACCATTCCGACGTCGAACTACAGCGTTGGGTACTCAGCGCCGAACTACGAGTCGCTTGGTGGCGTCGCGGCCGCGGTAGACGCCGCGGGCTCGGCGCTCGTCGTCTTCACCCACAACAGTAGCAATGCCACCACCAACTCTCCGAAGGGTGTGTACTACGCGCGCAAGTCCAGCCGAGAAGACTGGGAGTATCCCGTAAAGATCGCGAGCTCGAGCGCCTTTGCCAGCGATCCCGTGATCGCTTCGGACGGCGACGGAGCCATGGCGATCTGGATCGCCACGCTCGGCAGCGACTACTCGGTGGTCGCCAGCCGCTACACGAAGACGAAGCAGTTCGTCACACCGACAGCCATCAGCGATCCGGATTTGAAGGGCTACATCTACCTCGGCCGAGACTACGCGCTGGCCAGCAGTGGCTCGGCGTTCTTCGCCACGTGGGCTCAAGCGGTCGGCAACTCTACCAACACCTATGCGACCCACTTCGACATTGCGAGCGGTAGGTGGGACGCGCTACCGGCCCTCGTGAGCGACGGCGTGGCGAGATCGGGAAACAACCGCGCCATCGGCGTCGACGCGCATGGCAACGCGCTCCTCACCTTCGATCAGGAGGGCGACACCACGTCACAGATCGTGGCGGCGCGGTTCGTGGCTGCCCGCGACGAATGGAGCGATGCCAAGCCGCTCACTACCGACGGAAACGACTACGGCTTTCCGCGGCTCGCGGTCGCGGGCAACGGCGTGGCGGGCCTGTTCTTCGGCCCGACCTACCGCGACGGTGCATTGCACGGACCAGCCCCCCGCGGTCAATACCGCATCTTCAAGTGAGTGAGCCTAGCGTCGACCATTCACGGCTCCCTGAGACGGGAGCTGAATCGTGCATCGGCTCACCCATGATCGCGCAGCTGTGCGCGCCGGTTTGCGGCGCGTTCGCTCACGGCTTCGATCAAGTCTTGTGGCGCGAACGGCTTCGCTAGGAATGCGGCGCCGACGAACTCGTCGGGGGAGGTGCGGCGCATGGCTTCGGGGTAGCCGGACATGAAGACGAGGCCCAGGTTGGGCTGGAGGGCGAGGGCGGCTCGTGCCAGCTCGGGGCCGGTCATCTCCGGCATCGATACGTCGGTCACCAACACGTCGAGCGGTTGGGTTTGAGCTTTGAGCAGGGCGAGGCCGAGGGCCCCGTTGGCGGCTTGCACGACGTCGAAGCCGGCCGCGATCAGGGTGCGGGCGGCGATCGCGCGCACCTGGGGCTCGTCTTCGGCGAGGAGCACGCGGGGCCGCACGCGGGCGACCTCGACCACGCCGCTGCGGTTGCGGCCGCTCTGGGGGGCGGCCATGAGCGGCAAGAGCAGGCGCATCACGGTGCCGTGACCGGGCTCGGTTTCGACCTGAATCATGCCGTCGTGCTGGCGCGCGATGCCGAAGCAAGTCGAAAGGCCGAGGCCCGTGCCGCGACCGGGCGGCTTGGTGGTGAAGAACGGCTCGAACAAGTGATCCTTCACGCTTTGGGTCATGCCGGAGCCGTCGTCGCGCACCTCGATGCAGGCGTAAGGGCCCCTGCCGTCCGCCGGTGAGGCCGGCTCGGCTTCGTCGGGCGACATGGACCGCGTGACGATCTCGATCTTGCCGCTGGTCGGGATCGCGTCGCGCGCGTTGAGCGTCAAATTGACGAGGGCCTGCTCGAGCTGAGGGGCGTCGGCCAGGACCTTGAGCGGCTCGGGGCTCAGCTTGACCGACAGCACGATCGCTTCGCCGAGCACGCGGCGCAGCATGCGCTCGACGCCTTCGACCAGCTCGTTGACGTCGACCGCGCGCTTGTTCAGCACCTGATTGCGAGCAAAGGCGAACAGCTGTTTGGTCACGCTGGCAGCGCGCGCGACGGCCTCGCGCACCTGCTCGAGATCCGCCTTCGGACATTTTCCAGCCAGCACCGCTTGCTCGGCCATCGAGGCGGAGGCGCTGATCACGGTGAGCACGTTGTTGAAGTCGTGGGCCACGCCGCCGGCGAGCCGCCCGATGCTGTCGAGGCGCTGCAGGTGCATGAGCTGCGCTTCGAGCTTGGCGGCTCGATCGCGCTCGGCTCGCGCGTCGCGCGCGGCCGCCTCCGCCAGCTCACGAGCCGCTTCCGCCGCGTCGGCCTGCGCTTTGACGCGCGACATGGCGGCGTCGACGCTGCGTCGCGCCAGCACCAAGCCTGAGACGATCATGCTCAGGAGCAGCAAATCTAGCGGTTCGAGTAGGGGGGTCTGGAGCTTGGAGCGGAGCGCGAGCCCCAACAAGCCCAGGGCGGCTGAGCCGACGATCCAGCGCGGCGAGGTGAGCACCAACGCCGCGATCGGCGGCATGACGACGCCGAGCATCGGGCGGCTAGTCAGGTACGGCTCGCGCGTGGCCACCACGAGCAGCAGCGTCAACATGATCACTAGCGCGTAACCAGCCGGCTCCCAACCCCGGCGAAAGGCGGCTCCGCACCCGACGAAGACCGTCGCCGCGATCGTCACGGCGATCGCGTGTGGGTTGTGCTTCACGACCAGCAAGACGCCGAAAAAGGCGGTCAACGCTGCCTGGAAGGCTAGGAAAACCTGTGAGATGGCGCGCTGGGCAACCACGTGCAACACCGGTCGGAACTCTATCAGAATGAGCCAGGCACGTGAGTCTAGACGCAGGATACAAGCTAGGCATTTGTTTCCACGCCGCACGGGCCGCGCGAGCAGCAGACTGATTAACCGGCAGCCGCTGCTCGGCCTCGCTGACGACCTGCGCACCGAGAGTGCACGCGGTGCGACATCATGCCTCGAGCGCTAACCGTCGTTGCCCCGGCGTGGCAAATTTCCCGGCGCTGACGCACCTTGCCCTATAATAGCCGGCGCGAAAAATTCGATGAATCGGCGCACAGGCCGCTCCAGCGTGAATTCTTGCTCTGGCCTCGCCCGGCCACGTGTACGCTCGATCGCGAGACGGACATCGAATCATGCCCACTTGCAAGTCATGCGGCGACGAAGCCGACGAGCTCCTGACCGTCAAGGTCGCAGGAAAGACCAAGAAGCTTTGCGAGTCTTGCGCCGATGAAGTGCGCGAGCAAGGTGAGGTCGCGGAGGCGAGCGAAGCCGTCGTGCAGAACATGATGGGCTTCAAGGGCCGCCGTTGAGCTGGCGCTGGCGTCGCGCTTGGTTGCAGCTTTCGCAGCGGCCGCGGTGAAGCTGGGCGAGCGCTGGCTGCCTGCTAAACCGTGAGCCATGACGGAAGCTGACTGTGCGGCCCTCGGCGCCCTGCTAGCCGAGGGCGATGTGGTGGTGCTGACCGGCGCCGGCGTCAGCACCGACTCCGGAATTCCGGCGTATCGGGATGAGGAAGGGCGCTGGCAACAGAGCGCGCCGATGCAGTATCGCGACTTTACGGGGTCGGAGCTGGCGAGAAAACGCTATTGGGCGCGCAGCATGGTCGGGTGGGAGCGCATGGCGCAGGCGCAGCCGAACGCGGCCCACCACGCGCTGGCGGAGCTGGAGCAGCGGCAGATGCTACGCCTGCTCATTACGCAGAACGTCGACGGCCTGCACTCGGCCGCCGGCAACCGTAGCGTCGTCGATCTGCACGGCCGCCTCGACCGCGTCATCTGCCTCGACTGCAAGACGCTGTCGGATCGCCGTGAGCTTCAATCGCGTTTGGTCGCCGACAATCCCGAATTTCTCGGTAAAAGCTTCGTTGTTCGCGCTGACGGCGACGTGGAGCTCGCTGTCGATTACGAGCGCTTCTCGCTCTCGGGCTGCCGCGCTTGCGGCGGCGTGCTCAAGCCCGACGTGGTGTTCTTCGGTGAAAACGTGCCCGCGCCGCGCGTCCAAAGCGCGATGGCGTCACTCGAGGGCGCCCGCGCGCTGGTGATCGTCGGCTCGTCTCTGATGGTTTTTTCGGGGTTTCGCTTCGCGCGCGCGGCCGCCCGTCTCGGCGTGCCGATCGTGATCGTGAACCGCGGCAAGACGCGCGCCGACGAGCTGTCGACGCTACGGCTCGCCGGCAACGTGGCGGAGCTGCTCGAGGCGTCGCTGCGGGCCGCGCTCGTCGCCGGCGACCCGCAACGCGCCGAGCTCGCCGTCAGCCGGCCTTGAGCGTGGCGTTGATCGTGATCTCCGGTACGGCCGCGAGCGCCTTGGAGATCGGGCAGTTGGCCTTCGAGAACGCCACCTTCTCGTCGAACAGCTTCTGATCGATGCCCGGCACGACCGCGACCGTCTCGAGCACGATCTGCGTCACCATCGGGCCGTCGCCCAAGGTCACGGTGGCGTTGGTGTTGATGCTGGTCGGCGGTTTGCCTTCCTTGGTCAGCTGCGCGGCGAGGAACATCGAGAAGCAGCCGGCGTGAGCGGCGCCGATCAGCTCCTCGGGGTTGGTGCCCTTGCCGTTCCCCTCGAAGCGCGAGCCAAACGTGAAGGCGGCCTCGAAGCCCGTGCCCTTTACGCCGCCGTTGCCTTCCTTGAGGGTGCCATTCCAAGTCGCCGATGCTTTTGAAACTGCCATGGGATCTCCTTTTGTCCGTGGGGAGCAGCCGGATACCCTCGCCGGCCTTGAGCGACAACCCGCCGCCGCTGTCCGGCCGGGAAATCGGGCTGCGCCGACCTTTCTCGGCGTCGGCTGCGGCGTCATAATGTCTGCGATGTGGTGGCCGCGCCTTTTCGCCACGACGGGATTGATCGCTCTGGGCGCCTGCTCGTCCAGTCACGTCGCGATGCACGCTCCGACACCGGCCCGTCCGCCGTCCGTCATCGAACCGGCGGCGCGTCCGAAGACGGTAGTCGATCCGCCCCCCACGATCGCGGCGATCGGCGAGGCGCGGCACGTGCTCAACCGCCTCGCCTTCGGCCCGCGTCCGGGCGAGGTCGAACGAGTCGCTCGAATGGGCCCCCAGCGCTGGATCGACGAGCAGCTGGCGGGGCCCGCCGAGAGCCCGTTGCTCGAAGCGACGCTGCAGCCGCATCGCTCCGCGTTCGCTCCGCCCGTCCAGCTGATCGACGAATGGCTAGGCGACGGGTGGGAAGAAGCGACGCGCACGTCACGCGCGCTGCGCCGCGAGACGCGACCCTACTTCGACGAGCACCTGGCGCGGCTCGCGACAGCGGAGCTGACGCGTGACATCTTGAGCCGCCGCCAGCTCGAGGCGGTGATGACCGATTTCTGGGCCAACCACTTCAACGTGTTCGCGGTGAAGGGATTCGTGCGGTTGTTCGAGGGCGACTACCTCGAACGCGCGATCCGTCCACATGCGCTCGGCAAATTTTCCGACCTGCTGCTGGCGACGGCGCGACACCCCGCGATGCTGCTCTATCTCGACAACGCCGAGAGCCGCAAGCAGGTCCGCCGCGGCCGGCGGCGCGGCGGACTGAACGAGAATTATGCGCGCGAGCTGCTCGAGCTGCACACGCTCGGCGTCGACGCCGGCTACACCCAGGCCGACGTCACGAACGTGGCGCGAATCTTCACCGGTTGGAGCGTCGCGCGCGTCAACGAAGGCGGGCTCGATTTCGTCTTTCGCCGGGACACTCACGATCGACGCGGCAAAACCGTGCTTGGAGAGAGCTTTCCCGCCGGCGAAGACGAGGCCGAGGGCGTGCGTCTGCTCGAGCTGTTGGCGCGAAAGCCCGCGACTGCGCGCCACCTCGCGCGCCGGCTGTGCCTACGCTTCGTCGCCGACGAGCCGCCGCCGAGCTGCGTCGCGGCGGCCAGCGACGCCTACCTGGGAAGCGACGGCGACATCGCGCAGGTGATGCGCGCGATAACTGGCGATCCGAGCTTTTGGGCCGATAGCGCGCGGGCAGCCAAGCTCAAGACGCCGCTCGAGCTGTTGGCGAGCGCGGCACGCGCCCTCGGAGCTCAGCCGGACGGGAGCTTGGCGCTGGCCACCACGATGGAGCGCCTGGGCGAGCCGCTGCTGCAAGAGCAGGTTCCTACCGGCTACCCCGACAGCGAGCCGGAGTGGGCGAGCGCGGGGGGCATGCTCGCGCGCATGAGCTTCGCGAGCGAGCTAGGTACGGGTCGACTACAGGGCCTCACGGTGCCGTGGGAGGAAGCGTTGCCGCTGGGCGCCGATCTCGACGCGCGCGTGACGCGCTTCGGCTGCGAGCTGCTCGGCGTGTCCGCCGATTCGCGTACGCTCAAGCTCGTGCGCGAGCAGGTACGACGGCTGGACGCCGAGGAACAACGCCGCGCGGCGGCGGTGGCGCTGTTGATCGGCAGCCCGGAGTTTCAACGGCAATGAACGCGCTCCGATTGTCGCGTCGCGGCTTGCTCGGCGGCGCCGCGGCCCTGGGCGCCGGCTTGCTCGGCGCGCGGCTGGGCTTTGCCGCCGAGCCGAACGGGCCTCCGCCGGTGGTCGTGTGCGTGTTCTTGCGGGGCGCCGTGGACGGCTTGAGCATGGTCGTGCCCCACGCGGAGCCTGCGTATTATCGACTGCGCCGAGGTATCGCCGTGCCGCGCCCGGGCGAGCCCCACGGTGCGATCGACCTGGACGGGCGCTTCGGCCTGCATCCGCGGCTCGAGCCGCTGAAGGCCGCCTTCGACGCCAAAGAGTTGGCCGTGATCCAGGCCGTTGGCTCGCCGCATCGGACTCGCTCTCATTTCGAGGCGCAGGACTACATGCAGACGGGCGCGGTCGGTGATCCCACCGCCGCGCGCGGCTGGCTCGGCCGCTGCTTGTCGGCGCGAGCCGTCGAGAGCGCGGCCCTGCGCGCTGTCGCGCTCTCGTCGTTTTCGCCGGTGGCCTTACGCGGCTATCGCGACGCGCTGGTGACGGAGAATCTTCGCGACTTGCGGCTGAGCGCCGGCGACGACCTCGAGCCCGTGCTCACGAGCGGATTCCGAGAGCTCTACGCGGTCGACACGTCACGGCTCGCCGAGCAGGCAGGCCGGCGCGCCCTCGAAGCCAGCGAGCTCGTGCGGCGCGTGCTCGGCAAGCGGCGCCGGAGCCCCGGGTACCAACGCGACACCCAAGCTTTTGCCGACGTAGCCAAGCTCATCAAGGCTGACGTGGGCCTCACCGCCGCTTGGATCGATCTTGGTGGCTGGGACACGCATCGTCGACAGGGCAGCACCGACAACGGCGAGCTACCTCGAAAGCTCGATCACCTCGGCCGGGCGCTGGCCGCGTTTCGTGCCGATCTAGGCCCGGTTTTCGAGCGCGTGGTGGTGCTCGTGATGAGCGAGTTCGGCCGCACCGCGCGCGAGAACGGCACCGGAGGCACCGATCACGGACACGGCAACGTGATGCTCGTGCTCGGGGGCAAGGTGCAGGGTGGCCGCGTCCTCGGCGATTTTCCGGGGCTCGCTCCCGAGCAGTTGCACGAAGGCCGCGACGTCCCCGTCACGACCGATTTTCGCGACGTGCTCGCGGAGCTGTGTGAGCTGCACCTGCAGCTGCCCGACGCGTCGGTGCTGTTTCCTCGCTTCGAGCTCGATCGTCGTCGTCGGCTCGGCTTCTTGCCTCAGCCAATCTGACCGGTATAAATCAACGGGGCCTTCGGCGCCGACGAGCAAAAGCAGCTCGCGGTCTTCGAGCCGCAGCCGCGACAATGCCTGCTCGACATCGCCGAGCATCAGCGCCGCCTCGGCGTCGGGTGAGAAGTCCGCGGACCAGCAAAATCCGAGCTAAGGTCGTGCCATGTCCGGGCCGGTTCAACTGATTGACGACGCGCTGCTCGACGCGACCCTGGCGCGCGCGCTGGCGGCGCCGCGTGGCCGCGTCAACCATAATTTTCATCCCGATCTCGCCGCCAATCCGCACCGCTTCCTCAACGCATGGACGCGCGGTAGCTACGCGGCGCCGCACCGTCACCTGGCGGTTCCCAAACCCGAGAGCTTCCTGATGCTGCGCGGCGAGCTCGCGCTGTTCGTGTTCGACGATCACGGCGCCGTCACAGAGCGCCACGTTCTCGGCCGACATGGCGTAGTCGGAATCGATCTGGCGCCCGGCCTCTGGCACACGGTGGCCGCTCTCACCGAAACGGCGGTGTGCTTCGAAGTGAAAGCGGGGCCCTACGACGCCGCTACCGACAAAGAATTCGCGCCGTGGGCGCCACGCGAAGGTGAGCCGGGCGCCGCCGAATACTTGCAGCAGCTGCTGGCGGGCCTCGACTAAACGAAAAAATCCGGCAAAAGCTCGGAATCTGGCACGTCTGCGTACTGACTGAAGTCGGTGATGCCCGCGCCGCGCAAGACCTGCTCGTCGATCAGGAATTGCCCCGAGAGCTGGCGGCTGCTCGACGTCAGCACGACGTGGGCAGCGTCGGCCACGATTTCGGGGTTACGCGCCCGCGACATGCTGCTGTCGCCGCCGAGCAGGTTCTGCACGGCCGCGGTGCGAATCACGGTGCGGGGCCAGAGGGCGTTGACGCCGATGCCGTCGGCTTTCAGCTCTTCGGCGAGACCGAGCACGCACAGGCTCATGCCGTACTTGGCGATGCTGTAGGCCAGGTGGGGCGCGAACCAGCGCGGCTCTTCCGTGAGCGGCGGCGACAGCATCAAGATGTGCGGATTTTCGGCCCGGCGCAGGTGGGGGATACACAGCTTGGAGCACAAGAAGGTGCCGCGCGTATTCACGCCGAACATCAAATCGAAGCGCTTGAGCTCCGTCGTCTCGGTGCTGGTCAGGCTGATCGCGCTGGCGTTGTTGACCAGGATGTCGATACCCCCGAACGCTTCGACGGTCGCGGCCACCGCCGCTGCCATCGGCTCTTCGAGCCTGACGTCGGCGATGCAAGCGATCGCTTTGCCGCCCGCGGCTTCGATCTCGCGCACCGAATCCGCGACCGTGCCCGGCAGCTTGGGGTGGGGGACCGCGGTCTTGCCGACCACCGCGATGTTGGCGCCGTCGCGCGCCGCGCGCAGGGCGATGGCTTTGCCGATGCCACGGCTCGCGCCGGTGATGAACAAGGTCTTCCCGCGGAGGCTCACCGGGGCGACACTATCTGGCGCGGTGACGCTCCACAAGCGGCGGGCTTCGTCGCGGCCGCTGGCGAGGGCTCACATCCAGCCCTTGTCGTGTAGGATTCGCTCGGTGACGGTCCGACGCGCCGTCATCGGGTCGACGTCGGGGGCGTAGCTGTCGATCAAGGTGGCAAAAAAGATGCGACGCGCGTCGAGCTCCAGCCAGCCCACGAACCAGTACACTTCGCGCGGTTGATCGGCGGAGCCGGTCTTGCCGCGCAGCACGTAGCTCTCCGTAACGTCCAGCGTCATCACGTCGCGCACGATATCGGCGGTGCGACTCGAGATCGGAAGCTTGCCTTCGTCGAACCGGCGCAGGAAGGCGATCTGCTCGGCGGCCGAGATGCGCAAGCCGCCGCGCAACCAAAATACTGGATCGCCGGACGTGTCGCGGTTGCCGTAGCCGAGCTTGTCGACCCAGGTTTGCTCGCTGCTCGGGCCCACCTTTTCCGCAATCCCGCGGAAGCACGGCACGCACGACAACCGAAATGCATCACGAAATGTCAGATCGCGGTTCCAGTCTTCGTTCGAATACTTCTGGCCGTCCCAGCGCAGCACGGTGTCGGGCCCTTCGACGACGCCGGCCTCCAGCGCGATCATGCTGTGTGGGATCTTGAAGGTCGACGCCGGGCTTTCGGCGGCCTGGCAGCGCTTCACGTCGCTGCAGCCCAGCACGCCGTCCTGACTATCGAATAGCGCGACCGTGCCCCTGACTCGCGCTGCCGCCAGCTGGTCCGCCAGCTCCGGCAGCTCTCTGATGCCGGACACGCTCGGGGTCATGGCGACCGCGGTTTCTGGCTCCGCTCGGCGCTCGGTGGAAACCGCGGCCGTGCTTCTGGGCGGAGTGGGCGCGGCTCCGCACGCGACGAGCAAGCAACAGGCAACCCCGAGGGCTCCGATACGCATCGCCTGGCGTCTACCACCCGCGACGCGCCCTGTCAGTTCTTGTCCTTGTGCCGACGCGGCCCGGGCTTGCCGAGTGGAAAGCGCTGGCCCCGCTCGTCCATCAGCACCTTGAATCGTCGTTGCTGCTCGGGAGTGAGCACCCCGCGAATCTCGGCATCGACCTTTTCGCGAAGGGCCTGCAGATCATCGCCGCAGCGCTCGACCATCACCCGGGTCAAGGCGCGGTTTTCGTCGCGGTGCCGCTCCATGATCGTCCGCACCTGGCGGCGCTGGTCTCGCGTCAGGTCGAGCTCGTGAGACAGCGCTTCGATGCGGCGCGCGTCGCCGAGCCCGGGTCGATCTTGGCGAAAAGCTTCGGCGATGCGCTTGCTGGCCATCGCGTAGCCAGCGGCGCCGCCCGCGCTGGCGCCCAGCACGAAGATACCGAGCACCACGCCGTAGACCTTCAGCCGGGCCGAGATCACCACGAGAGCTCCGTATCGTCGCTCGACGCCATCGCTTCGTTTACTTGGTCGTTCACCGAAACGGCCCAAAATAGGGCCAGGGCCGCCGCCAGCATGCCGACCGGAAAGAAGCGCCAGGCGGGAGTGCGGAGCGCCAACAGCGTGCCCGCTTGCTCCGCGCCGATCCGCTGCATGACCCGGCCCGAGAAGTCCGCGCGCGGACGGACTGTCGCCGTAGCTTCGGCCAGCCGAGAAAGTCGCGCGTCGATGTCTTGTTCTTGGCTCATTGCCCTTCGCTCCTCTTGCGCAAAGCCGCGCGCGCTCGCACCAGCCGCTGCTCGACGGCGCCCTCACTGCACTGCAAAATTTCTGCGATCTCCGGGGACGTCATGCCTTCGACCGCCTTCAGGACCAGCGCGGCGCGCTGGTCGGGGGGAAGCTCGCTCATCCAATCCGACAGCTCGGTCAGCGCCAACTGCTGCTCGGCCGACGCGAGGTCCGAGATCGATTCGTCGGCGGTGTCGGTCGGTCTTGGCCGCCGGGCACGCCCACGCATGGAGTCGATCGCCTGGTTGGTCACGATGCGGTAGAGCCAGGTAGAGACGTTCGCCCGACCGTCGAACTCGCCGGTCATCAGCGCCCGATAAGCTTTCACGTACGCTTCCTGCACGACGTCCTCCGCATCGACGACGTTGCCCAGCATCCTAGCCGCCAGCCTGACCAATCGCGCGCTCGTGGCATCGACGATCCGTTGAAAAGCCGCTGCCTCGCCCGAACGGACGCGCGCGACGGCCTCGGTCAGATTCTCCAATGGTTCTCCAGGCTTGGGTCACTCAATCGGATTGGACGCCGAGCCTCGTCGAAACCCTACGCTCGGAAAAATGTGTAGGGGCCGCCAGGGGCGCGGCGTCGCACCCGCTGACAGGAGCACGACGGAACATGAAGACATCGAAGACCCTCATTACCACCTCTCTCACGGCTTTGCTCGCGAGCTTCAGCTTGCTCGCGTGCGGCGGCTCCGAAGTGGAGCCGGCCGACCAAAGCCAGAGCGCCGGCCTTTCGCAGCAGCAGGCGCAAAAGACCCCAGGCCCCGAGGCGATGCGCCACGAGGGACGCGGCAAGCACGGCGGCCGGCGCGGTGGCCACGGCTTCGGCGCGCCGAAGCCCGAAAAGATGATCGAGCGCTTCGACGCCAACAAGAACGGGCAGCTCGAAGCGGCTGAGCTCCCGGAGCGGATGCAGGAGCACATCGGTGACATCGACACCAGCGGTGATGGTGTCGTCAGCAAGGACGAGCTGAGCGCGCACTTCAAGGCCAAGTTCGCGGAGCACGCGGCGAAGTTTGCCGAGCGCGCCAAGCAGCGCTTCGACTCGAAAGACACGAACCACGACGGCAGCCTCGACCAGTCCGAAATCGGGGCCGAGCACTGGGCCAAGCTGAGCGCCGCGGACGCCAACGGCGATCAAAAGCTCACGCCGGAAGAGCTGAAGGCGGCGTTCGAGTCCGGCAAGCTCAAGCCGCCGATGGGGCGGGGCGGTGACCACAAGCGCTGGGAGGGTGGCAAGCCCGCCGACGCCCCCGCCGCACCTGCCCCCGCGGCGCCGACGCCCGCGCTCTGAGCTCACGCCTGAAGTCGCTCGAGCAGAGCACCCGCCAGGACGAAGCACGAATCACCGAATTCGTGCTGCAAATAACCGGTCCTGGCGGCGTGCTCGACGGCGCGCTCGAGCAGGGCGGGCGGTGCGAACGCTTCGAGGAGCTCGAAGTGGCTCGTGCCCGGCTCGTGTAGTCCGGTGAGCAAGCCATCGACCACGCGCGGCTCGTAGGGTCGAGTGAGCCGCAGGACGGTTTCGTCGCTGCCTGGCGCGACGAAGCCGCTGGCATCGGCTCGGGCTTCCAGGGCGCGAACGACGCTCGTGCCGACGGCGATCACCCGGCCTCCCGCCTGCCGCGCCGAAGCGATGGCGACGGCGGCTTGGGGCGAGACTTCGTAGCGATGATGCGCGCCGCTACCTGGTCGGGGGAGGCCAGCGTCGAGGGATCGGCGTTGGGCAGGGCTCGCCGATGCATGAGCGTATCCATCTCACCCGGGTCGACGCTCAAGACTCGACCTCCGCGCCCGCCCAGCTCGGCCGCCCAGATCCGCGAAAGGTGATCGAGGGCCGCCTTCGAGACGGCGTAGGCGCCCCACCGCTCGTAGGCGTTCACGCTCGCGTCCGAGCTGATGTGCACGATCGTGCCCGTCTTGCGGAGCGCCATCGAGCCGGCGATGACGCGGCTCAGGCGAAATGGGCCGATCAGGTTGGTTTCCAGGACGTGCTGCAGGTCTTCGCATTCGGTATCGAGCAGCAGCCGGAGTGGGGTCGGCCCGAGCGTGCTGGCGTTGTGCACCAACAGATCGATCGGCCCGACCACGGCCGCCGCGCTGCCGGCGAGCGCATGAATGTCCGGTGCCGCACACCGCCGGCACGCGCGAGTACCTGACGTGCGAGAGCGGTGAGCTAGAGCTCGTCGCCTCCGGCGAGTCGTTCACGATCGCACCCGGCGACGTCGTCGTATTCCGCGGAGATCAGCGGCATTCTTACGCCAACCACGGACGAAAGCCGGCCGTCGGCTATTCGGTCGTCATGCTGCGCCCGATCGACTGACAACGCTTGCGCTTCGCGGCTGCGTACATTGCGGCTAGGCTCGCCGGATGGCTGGAGTCTTGATCGCGTTTCCGCTCGGGTTCATGGTCTGGTTCTTCACTCGCTATGGGTTGTTCGGCTTCTACACGATCGGGCCGAACGAGCGCGCCGTCGTCACCACCTTCGGACGCGCGCAACGCGTGGGTGAGGCCACGACTCTGCAAGACCCGATCTCGGAGGCGCTGCGGCCCGACGAGCGAGAACGCTACAACTACCCGCAGGTGCACGTCGTCGGGCCGGGCTTTTACTGGAAGTTGCCGTGGCAGCGGGTACACAAGGTCTCCATCGCCACCGTCACCGTCTCGATCGCCTACGATCCGGAGGATCCGAGCGCGAACCAGGGCGGTCGCTTGCTCGAGGCCGTCACCAAAGACCAGCTGAACACGGGGCTGTCCGGCCAGCTACGCTTCACGCTCGCCGAGCGCAACCTTTATGCGTATCTGTTCGGGGTGAAGAACCCGGTCGCCCACGTCATGGGCTACTTCATCTCGGTCCTGCGCGATCGCATCGCGAATTTCGAAGCGCCGCCCGAGACGCAGCCCTTGCCCAACACGGGCCTGCCCGACGCCGCCGATGTCGTGCAAGGCATCTCGATCAACGATCTGCGCAAGAACCTGCGCGATCTGAACGATCGCATGGACGACCACTGCGTTTCCGCGGCCGCTCGCTACGGCATCAGCCTCGACACCGCGTTGATCACCGGCATCGATCCCCCCGCCGAGGTCGACTCCGCGCTGGCCGCGATCAATACCGCTCACAACCACGTCTCGAGCGAGATCAGCCTCGCGCAGGCCGCCGCCGATCAGAAGATCGTGCAGTCGCGGCGAGCGGTCGAGATCGAGACCCTGAACGCGCAAGCCGAGGTCGAGCCACTGGTGCAGCTCGCCGAGCAGCTGCGTCAGCTCCGCGCCCACGGCCCAGGCGCGCTCGAAGCTTATGTGCGAAACATCAAGCTGAACCTGTTCAAGCGCTCGCGCCAGCTCGTGCTCATCGGACAGGAGTCGGTCAAATGACCGACTTCTTGATCGCCTTCGCGGTGGCGTTCTTCGGCAGCTTCATCGCGGTGCCGTTCTTTCTCTTCTGGGTGAGGGTGCTCGGCGTCTACGTGATTGTGCGCGAGCGTGAGTGCGTCGTGTTCGAGCTGTTCGGCAAGGTGCGGCTCACGATCAGCGAACCGGGCATCCATTTCCCCTGGCTCGCGATGGGGCCGTTCGCGGCGCTCGTGCCGATCTTCGGCCGTAAGCGTAGCGTCGACCTGCGGCTAGATCAGGTCTACCTGCGTAGCCAACCGGTCAACTCCGAAGAAGGCGCGCCGATGGGCATCGGGGTTTGGTGCGAGATGTTCGTGAGCGATCCCATCTCGTTTTTGTACAAGAACACCGACCCGGTGGGCTCGCTGCGCGCCAACGTATCGAACGCCACCGTGCGCTGTCTGTCGAACATGAAGCTCTCGGACATGCTCGAAAATCGCCACCCGATGAGCCAGGTGGTGCGTGAGGAAGTGTCGGAAAAGTCGCGCCAATGGGGCTACATGCTGGGCAGCACCTACATCCGCAAGGTCCACTTTCGTGACATCGGGATGATTCAGCAAATCGAGCAAAAGGTGGTGAATCGGCTGCGTCAGGTCACGTCGTCGATTCAGCAAGACGGTGCCAATCGCGTCAACGTCATCCGCTCTACCGCAGAGCGCTCGGCGGCGGTCGAGTTCGCGCGCGCGGCCGCGACCCGCCCCGCGATCGTGGGCTCGGCGCTGGCACAGATCTCGAAAGATCCGGTGATCGCAGGCGCCCTGTTCGAGCTGCTCGAGACTCAAAACTTGCTGCAGGCAAGCCGCCTCGAGGTCAGCATCGTCCCGAAAGGCACCTCGCTGATCGCGGCCTTGCCTGGCGCCGGCGGCGCGCTCGGCGGACAATGAAGCGGCGCGCGAGCGGCGCGAGGGAGTTGGGGCTCGCGCCGTAGCCGCCTGCGAGGTATGCTCCTGGATCGTCGTTTGTTCAAATTCTGAACGGAGGTCTGGCAAGTATGCGCTGGTACGTCGCGTTGCTCCTGTTCTGCGTGCCCGATTCGGCATGGGCACAGGCTCCGTCAACGGCGCTGCCCGCGCCCGCGGCGTCGCCGCCGGCCGCACCCGCTTTAGCTGGAGGTCCCGCTGCCGCGTCGGCCGCGCCGACAGCCTCGGAGCCGCCGCCATCGCCCGGGCATCACGCGCCGGAAGCCCGACGCGGTTTTCAGATGCATTTCGTGCCGTTCACCGCGATCGCGGTG
>Ga0164241_10000668_pt1 | contig 55150 bp, 55 predicted proteins | sample OricomyardsoilBY_FD_108780 | JGI IMG/M metagenome (GOLD analysis project Ga0164241, IMG submission 108780) | Backyard soil microbial communities from Emeryville, California, USA - Original compost - Back yard soil (BY) | ecosystem: Environmental > Terrestrial > Soil > Unclassified | place: USA... | reverse complement strand
CGGCGTCGAAGCGGCTCAGTGCGTCGGACAGGCCGATCATGCCGACCTGGATCAGGTCGTCGAGTTCGACGTTGGCAGGCAGCTTGGCGATCATCTGGTGCGCGAGGCGGCGCACCAGCGGGCTGTACTGCTTGAGCAGTGCGCCGGCGTCGAGTTGTCCCTTGGCGGTGTACATGGATGGCAGCCTTTCGGGCATGTCTTGCGGGTGTTCGGTGAAGGTCTTCAGTTCGCGGCGCGGGCCACGGCGCGGCTGCTGGCACTGCGGCGCGCGGAGTCGTCGTTCAGGCTGAGCTGCGCCGCCAGCAGGCGGTCGAGCGCGATGTCGTGGGTGTCCTGCGCATCGTGCGCGGGATCGATCACGGCCCAGTCGTGCAGCACCGCGCCCAGGAAGCCGTCGGCGCAGCTCGCCAGGCTGGCGGCGATGCTGGGCACACGCTGCGAGCGTGCATCGGCGGCCAGCAGCAGGTCGAACGTCATCAGGCTGCAGCGCTGCGCCAGCAGCTTGCATGCGGCGTAGGCGTGCTTGATGCTTTCCGGGTGGTCGGCGCCCATCACGATGGGCCGTGCCGCGCGCCGCATGAACATGCGCGCCAGGTCGCTGGCGCTGGCATGCAGCAGCACCACGTCGGCCTTCGGCGCGGCCTGCGCCAGTGCGTCAAGCAGACCGCTGGCCGAGCCGCGCGTGTCGACGAAGGCCAGCGGCAGCCCGCGCGCGGCCAGGTAGCCGAGCTGCGGCGACAGGTTCTGGATGCAGGCGCCGAGGTCGAGCATCGCCATCTCGTGCGGCAGCGGCGAGTTGTCGGCCGCGTCCACCACCAGCACACGCTGGCCGCGTGCGATGAGCGTGGCCGCGACGTGGTCGATCAGCACGCCGCTGAAGGCCACGTGCGGGTTCGCTGCGAGCGGCACGAAACGCTGGCGCGTGCCGGCGAACAGCCGGCGCAGGCCGTCGGCCTGGTCCAGCGGCGCGGGCGCGGTGTGGGCGTAGAAGTCACGCATGGCGGCGCAGCACCTCAGGCGTGCAGTGCGGCGGCGCCGGCGCCGTGCGCGGCGGCGAACACCAGGTTCATGTCGGCGCTGTCCATGCGCCAGGCCGGGCTGCCGCCGCCCTTGAGCGCGCGCTGGATCAGCGTATTGGCCGACAGCCGGTGCCAGTCTTCGGGCACACGCTGGCCGTTGGCCACCGCCAGCACCTTGAGCTTGTGGCGGACCATCGCGTCGAGCACCGGGCCCAGCTTCACCGCCTCGTCCATCTTCGAGATCACGACGCCGCGGCACGACGCCGCGCCGTAGGCGGCCAGCACCTCTTCGATGGTCTCGCCCTGCGACGCCGCGTTGACGACGAGCAGGCGGTTGATCGAGCGGTGCGACAGCATCTCCAGCAGTTCACGTGTGCGCGTGTCGCGCTGCGCCATGCCGGCAGTGTCGATGAGCACCATCTTCTTGCCGGCCAGCAGTTCGAGCAGGTCTTCGAGCGACGCGCGGTCGTGCGCGGTGTGCACCGGCACGCCGAGGATGCGGCCGTAGGTGCGCAACTGTTCGTGCGCGCCGACGCGGTAGGCGTCCAGCGTGATGAGGCCCAGGTTGGCGGCGCCGTGGCGGGTGGCGAACGCGGCCGCGAGCTTGGCGGTGCTGGTGGTCTTGCCGACGCCGGTGGCGCCGATCATCGCGTAGACGCCGCCCAGGTCTTCGAGCGCCGCTTCGCGCTCGCCGGTGGGCAGGTTGCGTTCCAGCACGCCGGCCGTCCACGCCAGCGCGTCGATGTCGTTCGGCAGTCCTTCGACGAGCTTGCGGATCAGCGACGGCGAGAAGCCGCCGTCCAGCAGGCGCTGCGTCAGCGTGGCCTGGCGCGGCTGGCGCTGCAGCTTTTCCATGAAGGCCAGCGCGCCGAAGCGCTGCTCGATGAGGCCGCGCATCGAGCGCAGCTCGTCGAGCATCTCGGTCTGGTCGCGGCGCGGCGCGGCGGCATCGGCCAGCGGCGGCGCGCTGTGCATCAGCGGCTCGGGCAGGCGGATCTCTTCGCGCAGCACCGGCGGCTCGCGCCGATCGGCCTGGCGTTCGGCTTGACGTTCAACCTGACGCGCACTCTGCGCAGCCTGCGCCGGTGCCGGCAACGGTGCCGCCGCCTGCGTCTGGCGGGCGCGCGCGCTTTCGATCGACGCCACCGCGGGCCGGGCCGGCGCGGCGCTCGGCGCCGGCGCCTTCGCCTCTGCGGCCAGCTCGACCTGGCGCCGCTTGAGCATGCGCTCGCGCACGTAGTCCTGGAACGACAGCGTGCTCATCTGGAGCTGGTCGACGTCGTCGTCGACGCTGCCGTCCAGGCTGGGCTCGGTGCGCTGGTCGCGGCGCTGGTCGTTGCGCGAGACGGCGGCGCGCATGCCGCCGGGCATGGCCGGCGCGGCGTGGCGTTGCGCCGGCGCGGCGGCGCTCTGGCGCGGCACCGTGGTCTGCACAGCGCTGGCCGGCCGCGCATGGATGGTGGGTGCGGTGGCGCCCACACGTTCGAGCTGCTGGATGCTCTCAGGGGCCATCGCCAGCACCTCGACACCGTCGGCGCACGGCCGGGTGGACATCACCACCGCGTCGTCACCGAAAGCCTGGCGCACCAGGGCGAGTGCGTCGCGCGAAGTGCGCGCCGTGAAACGTTTGACGTTCATGCTGTGCTTCCGATGATCGAGCCGATGCGGATCGAATGGGTCTCAGGAATCTCGCTGTGGCCCAGCACCTTCAGGCGCGGCGCCGCACGCCTGAGCAGGCGTGCCATCGGCGCGCGGATCATGTCCGGCACCAGCAGGCAGGCCGGATGGCCCAGGTCTTCCTGGCGGCGCGCGGTTTTCGCCGCGCTCTGCGTCAGGGTCTCGGCGACGCCGGGGTCCAGCGCCGCGCCGTGCGGCGACGTCAGGGCCTGCGTCACCAGGCGTTCGAGTTCGGGTTCGAGCGCGATCACGTCGAGCTCGTGCGTGCCGCCGTAGATCTGCTGCACGATGGCGGGGCTGATGTGGGCGCGGATGCGCTTGACGAGCTCGGCCGGGTCGGTGACGGTGGCCGCATGTTCGGCCAGGCATTCGACGATCGAACGCATGTCGCGGATGTGCACGCCCTCTTCCAGCAAGAGCTGCAGCACCTTCTGGAGCGTTGCGATGCCAACCATTTTCGGGACCACGTCTTCGATCAGTTTGGGAGCCAGTTTGGTCACGTGCTCGACGAGCGCCTGGGTCTCCACCCGGCCCAGCAAACGAGCAGCGTTCACTTGCATCAAGTGTGAAAGATGGGTCGCCACGACGGTCGCGCAATCAACGACGGTAAATCCGGCCATTTGGGCCATCTCGCGATGGCGTTCCTCGATCCACACCGCGGGCAGCCCGAAGGCCGGATCGGTGGTCTTGGTGCCCGGCAGTTGCTGCGTCGCGCCGCCCGGGTTGATGGCCAGGAACATGCCCGGATAGGCCTCGCCCTCGCCCACCATCGCGCCGCGCAGGGTGACGCGGTAGACGCTGGGCTTGAGCTCGAGGTTGTCGCGGATGTGCACCGGCGGCGGCAGGAAGCCGACGTCCTGCGCGAACTTCTTGCGCACGCCCTTGATGCGCGCCAGCAGGTCGCCCTGGCGCGCCTTGTCGACCAGCGCAATCAACCGGTAGCCCACCTCCAGCCCCAGGGTGTCCACCGGCGCCAGGTCGTCCCAGCTCGCTTCGGCATTCGCCTGTGCGGCTTCGGCCTGCGGGTTGCTGATGCCTTCGGGCTTGGCGGCCGCGGCCTTGCGCCGCTGGTGCAGCCGCCACGCCAGCGCACCCAGCGCGCCCGAGATGAGCAGGAAGACGATGTGCGGCATGCCCGGAATCAGCCCCAGCGCGCCGACGATGCCGGCCGTGATGGCCAGCGACTGCGGCGAGTCGAAGACCTGGCCGCGGATCTGGGTGCCGATGTCGGTGTCCTTGCCGACGCGCGAGATCACCATCGCCGACGCCACCGAGACCAGCAGGCCCGGAATCTGCGCCACCAGCGCGTCGCCCACCGCCAGCAGGATGTAGCTCTCGGCCGCCTGCGACGCCGACAGCCCGTGCATCGCCATGCCGATGATGAAGCCGCCGATGATGTTGATGAACAGGATCAGCAGCCCGGCCATCGCGTCGCCGCGCACGTACTTGCTGGCACCGTCCATCGAACCGAAGAAGTCCGCTTCCTCGCCCACTTCGGCGCGCCGCCGGCGCGCTTCCTTCTCGTCGATGAAGCCGGCGTTCAGCTCGGCATCGATCGCCATCTGCTTGCCCGGCATCGCATCCAGCGTGAAGCGCGCGCCGACCTCGGCAATGCGCTCTGCGCCCTTGGTGACGACGATGAAGTTGATGACGACGAGGATCGCGAAGACGATCAGGCCGACCGCGAAGTTGCCGCCGATCAGGAAGTGGCCGAACGATTCGATCACCGCGCCCGCCGCACCCGGCCCGGTGTGGCCGTGCAGCAGCACGACGCGCGACGAAGCGACGTTCAGCGACAGCCGCAGCAGCGTCGTCACCAGCAGCACGGTGGGCAAGGCCGCGAAGTCCAGCGGCTTGATCATCTGCGCCGACACCATCATCACCAGCAGCGCGACGGCGATGTTGAAGGTGAACAGCAGGTCGAGCACGAACGGCGGCAGCGGCAGCACCATCATCGCCAGCATCAGCACGACGAAGATCGGCAGCGTCAGCATCTTCGCGCTCGCCGCGTTCGGGCCGAGCAGCGCATTCAGGCGTTGCATGAGCGCGTTCACAGTTCAGCCTCCTTGCGCGGCGCCAGCGGGTCGAAGCCGGGCGGCACCTCGACGTTCGGCGGCGGCGTGTTCATGCTGCGGCCGGCGGCCATGGCGGCGCGCAACTGGTAGACCCAGGCCAGCACCTGCGCCACGGCGCCGAACAGCGCCGCCGGAATCTCCTGGTCGACCTCGGCGTGCTTGTACAGCGCACGCGCCAGCGGCGGCGACTGCAGCACCGGCACCTTCGCGCCGGTGGCGGCGTCGCGGATCTTGAACGCCAGCAGGTCGGCGCCCTTGGCCACGACGCGCGGCGCGCCCATGCTGGCGTCGTCGTACTTCAGCGCCACCGCAAAGTGGGTCGGGTTCATCACCACGAGGTCGGCGCCCGGCACCGCGGCGATCATGCGCCGGTTGGCCATCTCGCGCATCTTCGCGCGCATCTTCGCCTTGACCTCGGTGTTGCCCTCGACGTCCTTGTGTTCCTTCTTCACTTCCTCGACGCTCATGCGCAGGCGGCGCGCCAGCAGCACACGCTGCAGCGGCACGTCGATGACGGCGAACAGCGTCAGCGCCAGCAGCAGCATCAGCAGCCCGCCCTGGATCAGGCTGCCGGCGGCCGCCAGCCCGGCCGGCAGCGGCAGCGCGATGAGGTCGGCGAACTGCGGCAGCCGCAGCTTGAAATACAGCGTGCCGATGGCGCCCAGCACGATGGCCAGCACAACGACCTTCAGCGTGTCGACGAGGTGCTGCTTCGAGAACAGGCGGCCGATGCCGGACAGCGGATTCATCTTGCCGAAGTTCGGCTGCAGCGGCTTGGTGGTGAAGTTCCAGCCGCCCGAGAACACGCTCGCGGCGGCGCCGACGAGGCCGATCACCAGGCCGAACGGCAGCACCGTGACGAGCATGCGCATCACCGCCTCGCCCAGCCGCGCCGTCATCTGGCCCGGTTGTGCCAGCACGTTGGCGTCGAAGCGCAGGCCGTCGGTGAGGATCTGGTTCAGCCAGGCGCAGATCTGGGGCGCGAAGGCGACCAGCATCGCCACCCCGACACCCAGCGCCGTGAGGTGGCCGAGGTCGCGCGAGCGCGCCACCTGGCCGTCGGCACGGGCCTTCTGGATCTTGCGCTGCGAGGCGGGTAGGTTGCGGTCCTGGGCGTCGTCGGCCATGGTCTTTGCGGGCTCGATATGAGCCCTGCCATGGTGCCGCGGCGGGCGCCGGACTTGAGGCGGATAAGCGGGGGAAAGGGGCGCGTCTTCGGCGCTACGTCATCGTGCCGAGGCGTTGGCGCTACCCCATCACGCCGAGGCGTCGGCGGCGTGGCGAGCGTCAGTCCGGACGCACGAAGGGCAGCGCCGCGGCCTTGCGTTCGCTGCCGCGGCGTGTGCGCAGCACGGCGTCGAAGGCCTGCTGGGCGCCGTTGCTGATGCTCGTCTGCAGGCCCATCACGTCGTCCAGCGTCAGGCCGTCGGTGTCGCGCCGGAACTGCTTGATGGCCGTGGCCAGCAGCGGGCGCGGCACGCCGGGGTGGCTGGCGACGACGGCGAACATGGCGCCGAACAGCGTCGCGTGCGCGCCGCAGAGCGTCTCGATGTGCTGCAGCGCCGCCCGCGGGTCTTCAGGCTCCGCGGGCGCCACGATCAGAAGCCCAGGCTGGCGAGCAGGTCGTCGACCTCGCCCTGGTCCGCCACCACGTCGGTGCGGCCTTCGGGGTTCACGACGGGGCCGTTGAGGATCGAGCTGTCGACCTTCTCGCGGTGGTCGGGCGGCACCACCTGCACCAGCAGCTTGACGAGGCTGTCCTCGAGGTCGTTGGCCAGCGTCACCACCTTGGCCACCACCTGGCCGGTGAGGTCGTGGAAGTCCTGCGCCATCATGATGTCGGTCAGGTGGCCGTCGATGCGCGCGGTGGACTGCTCCACCTCCTGCACGAAGTTCAGCACCGCGCCCGACGCCACCGCCTTCACCGGGTTGGCGACCACCGCAGCGCCGAGCTTGCGCGTGGCCTCGGCGATGCTGGCGTGTTCTTCCTTCGCGCGGTCGACCGAGTTCAGCACCTTGTTGGCGGCGTCGGCGGTCTTGCTGGCGATGTAGGTCAGCCGGCTGCGCGCATCGGGCAGGCCGTCGGTGGCCATCTGCAGCTTGGGCATCACGCCAAGCTGCTGCATCGTGTCGTGCAGCAGCCGGGTGATGGAGCCGAGCTGCTGGAACACTTCCGGTGAAACCGTCAGCGGTTCGGCAGGCGCGAGCATTGCGATGTCTTCCATCTTCATGTTGTTGTCTCCCTCAGGCCGTGGCGGCGAGCTTTTGCAGGATCTTCTGAACCTTTTCCTCCAGCGTGGCCTTGGTGAAAGGCTTCACGATGTAGCCCGCGGCACCACTTTGCGCGGCGAGCACGATGTCCTCCTTGCGCGCCTCGGCCGTGACCATCAGCACCGGGATGTGCTTCAGGCTGTCCTCGGCCTTCACGGCCTTGAGCAGATCGAAGCCGTTCATGTTGGGCATGTTGATGTCCGAGACCACGAAGTCGTACTTCGCCGCCTTCAGCATGTTGAGCGCGACGGCGCCGTCCTCGGCCTCGTCGGCGTTGTTGCAGCCCATTTCCTTGAGCAGTCCGCGCACGATGCGGCGCATGGTCGAAAAGTCGTCGACGATCAGGAATTTCAGGTCGGTGGGATTGCTCATGGACGAACCTCGGGTGGGCGGACTGGCAGGGTTATCGGTTGCTGGGAAGGGGACTTGAATCGGCGCCGAGCTGCGGCGCCAACTGCGGCGCGATCGACGCCGGGGCCGATGCCGCCGGGGCTTCGTCCTCGGCGTCCACGCTGTCGGGCGCGGTGCGGAAGAAGCGGTCTTCGGCTTCGCGGTTCATCACGATGATGCTGATGCGGCGGTTCACCGGCGCCAGCGGGTCGGCGCGGTCGAGCAGTGCGCTCGCGGCCAGGCCCTGCACGCGCAGCGTGCGGTCTTCGGGCAGGCCGCCGGCGATGAGCTCGCGCCGCGACGCATTCGCGCGGTCGGCCGACAGCTCCCAGTTGCTGTAGCCGCGCTGGCCGCCGGAGAACGCATGCGCATCGGTATGGCCTTCGAGCGTGAGCCGGTTCGGCACCTCGCCGAGCACCGAGCCGATCTCGCGCAGCAGGTCGCGCATGTAAGGTTCGACCTCGGCGCTGCCGCTGGCGAACATCGGCCGCTTGTCTTCGTCGACGATCTGGATGCGCAGGCCGTCGCGCGTCATCTCCAGGCGAAGCTGCGAACGCATCGCCGCGAGCTTCGGGTTGGCGTCGATCCTGGCTTCGATGCGGCGTTTGAGGTTTTCCAGGCGCGCCATCTCGGCGCGAATCTGCTCGGCCTTCAGCGCCCGCAGGTTGACGGTGCGGCGCGGGGCCTCGATGTCGCCGTGCTTGACCTGGCCGGTGGTGCGCGTCAGATCCTGGCCGCCGCCCTTGAGCACGTGCGATGCGTCGCCGGCGCCGGAACCGCTGGCCAGCAGCGCGATCTTCAGCGGCGACGAGAAGTAGTCGGCGATGCCCTTGCGGTCGCCCTCGGTCGTGCTGCCGAGCAGCCACATCAGCAGGAAGAACGCCATCATCGCCGTCACGAAGTCGGCATAGGCGATCTTCCACGCGCCGCCATGCACCGGATGCCCGCCCTTCTTCACCCGCTTGATGATGATGGGCTGCAGCTTCTTGGCGTCGCCGGCCATCAGTTGTTCCCCCCGGTAGCGCCTGCGGCGCTCCCCCCCAGGGGAACGACGCTGGCGGACCGGCGGAGCCGGATCCGCGGCGTCCGCTTGAGGGGCGCTTCAGCCCGCTTTGCGGGCTGTCGCTTGATGCTCGGGCGCTGCGTCATTTCTTGCCTTTGACGTGACCTTCGAGTTCGATGAAGGTCGGGCGGTCGCCGGAGTACAAGACCTTGCGGCCGAACTCGATCGCCACCTGCGGTGCGTAGCCCTGCATGCTGGCCAGCAGCGTGGTCTTGATGCACTGCAGTTCCTTGCCCGCGTCTTCGACCTTCTGCTCCAGCAGGCCGCCCAGCGGCTCGACGAAGCCGTAGGCCAGCAGGATGCCGAGGAAGGTGCCCACCAGCGCCGAGCCGATCATCGCGCCCAGCACCGCCGGCGGCTGGCCCACCGAGCCCATGGTGTTGACGACGCCCAGCACCGCGGCCACGATGCCGAAGGCCGGCAGGCCGCCGGCCAGGCGCGCGATCGCCGCCACCGCGGCGTGTTCTTCCTGGTGATGGGTCTCGATCTCGCTGTCCATCAGCGATTCGATCTCGTGCGCGTTCAGGTTGCCCGACACCATCATGCGCAGGTAGTCGGTGATGAATTCGGTGATGTGGTGGTCGTTGCCCACCGTGGGGTACTTCTGGAACAGCGCCGAGCTCTGCGGTTCCTCGACGTCCTTCTCGATCGACATCAGGCCCTCCTTGCGCGCCTTCTGCAGGATGTCGTACAGCAACGCCAGCAGCGCCATGTAGCGCGCCTTGCTGAACTTGCCGCCCTTGAAGCACGAGCCCAGGCCGCGCAGCGTCGCCTTCACCACCTTCATCTGGTTGTTGGCCAGGAAGGCACCGAGCGCAGCGCCCAGGATGGTGATCATCTCGAACGGCAGCGCGTGCAAGATGACCTGGATGTTGCCCTCGTGCGCGATGAAGACACCGAAGATGCATCCCAGCGCGAGAACCCAGCCGATGATGACGAACATGTTGGAAGGATTGATTACCGGAAGTGGCCCGTGGCGCCGCCTGACGCACGAAGTCTTGGCCTGTTATCGGCGCCGCGGGCCCCCGGTTGAGCCGGAATTGCCGGGCAAACGGTAGATCCACAGCGCGCGTGCGCCCGGCACGCCCGCGCGCGCCAGCGGCTTGCCGCCCGGCACCTCGAACTCCAGGCTCACGAACCAGCTACCCGGTGCCATCTCGGCTTCGGCCTTGGCCCAGGCGCGCGCCATGCTTTCGGGACGCTGGAACAGGTACAGCAGATGCACGTCGGCCCACGACGCGGTCCACATGTCGGCGCGCCGCACGCGCGCGAAACGGCAGCGCCACGCGGCGCCCCAGGCCAGCGGCCGGCTCCACTCGACGCCTTCGAATGCGGCCGCCGGCCACAGCCGGTGCAGCGCGCGCAGGCCGTGGCCGAGGCCGCAGCCGACATCGAGCACGCGCGCGCCGGCCGGCAATGCGACCACCCGGTCCAGGCCTTCGAGCGCGTTTGCCGGTGTCGGGAAAAACGGCGCGTCGCGCCAGGCGCGCAGTGGATACGCCAGCAGCAGCGGCGCCACCGCCAGCAGCCAGGCCCAGCCCGGCAGCGCGGGCAGCGCGCCCAGCGCCAGCGCCGACAAGGGAAAGCCCGCGGCCACCAGCGTGCGCCGCCACCAAGCGGTGCTCAGCGCAGAACAGGCAGTGCCCACCGCGCAGGCGGCGCCGAAGGCCGGCAGCACGGCGGCGTGGCGCAGACCGGCGAACACCGCCCATGCGGCCAGCCAGCCCACAAGGGCAGGCAGCGGCCAGCGCAGGCGAAGCCGCGGCCATGGCGTCGGGCTCGACAACATGGCGCCAGTGTGCGGGTGACGGCGCGCAGGCAGCGCGTCGAGAAGCTGCGTTTTGACGGCGCAAACCGCGCGCCACAAAGAAAAAGGGCGGGTTCCGAAAGAACCCGCCCGAAAGCACAGAAAACTGTGCCAGGAGGAGACATGCAATGAAAACTCTCGCCTGTTGTTTCGGTCGCCCTGATCGCGACTTGAGGGCGGGGCCGGACGCAGTCGAAAGCAGTTGTTTCGGTCGGCCTTTCAGTGCACGTGTGCGACCGCCTCGCGCGCGCTGCCGAGCTGCAGGCCACCGGCCTGTTTGCCCTTGCCGGCACGCGCCGGCGGGTTGCACAGGCCGCAGACGTAGTGGCGCGCGATCTCGTGCGGATGCGTCACGTAGTGGCCGCCGCACTTGCTGCACGGCGTCATCGTCAGCATGCCGTTGTCGACGAACTTCACCAGCCGCCAGGCGCGCGTGATGCTCAGCAGCGGCTCCAGCCCCTGGGCCTGGATCTGTTCGAGATAAAGCTGGTAGGCCTTGATGACGGTGTCGATCTCGTCGATTGCGGCCACCTTGTTCAGGTATTCGTGGATGTTCAGGAACAGGCTCGAATGAATGTTCGGCTGCCAGGTCATGAACCAGTCGGTGGAAAACGGCAGCTGGCCCTTGCTCGGGCTCTTGCCCGCGACTTCCTTGTACAGGCGCAGCAGGCGCTCGTAGCTGAGGTCGGTCTCGCTTTCCAGCACCTGCAGCCGCGCGCCCAGGTTGATGAGCGTCACCGCGCGTTCGATCTGCTTGGCCTCGGTGAGGATGCTCTTGTTGCGTGCCATGTCGAAGTTCTCCGTCCTGTATGTAGGTATCGATCAAGTTTCCTGCCCGGATCCGGCTCCGCCGGTTCGTGGCAGACGCCCCCTCGGGGGCAGCGAGCGCGAGCGAGCGTGGGGGCCCGATGTCAGGCCGCTTCCTGATGGCGGCCGGCCATCAGGATCGACGCATGCAGGCGCGACACGCCTTCGTTGGCGGCGCTCTTGCCGTGGCTCGTCAGCAGGCTCCAGACCAGGTCGTCGCTCATGCGGAAGTGGCACAGCAGCGTATTGCCGGTGGCGATCTTCATCATCTGCGCCGGGCTCAGCAGACCGATCATCGTCGCCGTTTCTTCGGTGATGCCCAGGCGGTACAGCGCTTGTTCGCGGTCGGTGCGGATGAGGCTTTGCGCCAGCATCAGGTACGACAGATTGGCTTCACGGATTTCGGCAAGGATCTGGTCAGCGGTCATGGTGGTGTCTCGGTTCCTGGGGTTGGGTGGGCTGCGTTTCAGCGTGGAATGAACTGTAGGCACCAGAGATGGACGGCAACATCAGGCCATCTCCGTCGCTTGAGTCCGCTTTTTTCCGCACGCCGTGTCAGGCAAATTCCTACACGGCCGCGGCGTGGCTGCCCACCGGGCGACCGCACGCGGCCGAGATGCGCCGCCAATGCACCGTTTTTCCCGCGTCCTGCCGCCGCGCCGCTGCCTAGACTGCGCCCACGTTGATGTGTGCCGGCCACCCGGCGCGCAACGCAGCGCAGGAGCAATCTGAAGATGGATACCCTCATCGTCGGCGCCGGGTTCGCCGGCTCGGTGACCGCCCGTGAACTGGCCGAGGCCGGCGAGCAGGTGCTCGTGATCGACAAGCGGCCGCACATCGGCGGCAACGCCTACGACCATGCCGACCGCCACGGCGTGCTGGTGCACAAGTACGGGCCGCACATCTTCCACACCAACAGCGAGAAGGTGTTCGAGTACCTGTCGCGCTTCACCGACTGGCGGCCCTACGAACACCGCGTGCTCGCGGTGCCCGATGCGCGCAACGGCGCGATGCTGCCGCTGCCGATCAACCGCACCACGATCAACAGCCTGTACGGGCTGCAGCTCGACGAAACCGGCATCGCCGCGTTCCTGGAGAAGGTGCGCGAGCCGCGCGAGCCGATCCGCACCTCGGAGGACGTGGTGCTGAATTCAGTCGGCCGCGACCTGTGCGAGAAGTTCTTCCGCGGCTACACGAAGAAGCAGTGGGGGCTGGACCTGTCGCAGCTTGCCGGCGGTGTGGCGGCGCGCATTCCGACACGCACCAACGACGACGACCGCTATTTCACCGACCGCTTCCAGGCCATGCCGGCGCAGGGCTACACGGCGATGTTCGAGCGCCTGCTCGACCACCCCAACATCAGCGTGCGCACCGGCATCAGCTACCAGCAGATCGTCGCCAACTGCGATGCGCGGCGCACCGTGTTCACCGGCCCGATCGACGAATACTACGAACACCGCTTCGGCGCGCTGCCGTACCGCAGCCTGCGCTTCGAACACGAGCACCTGAAGGATGTGGCGCAGTACCAGCCGGTGGGCACCGTCAACTACCCGAACGACCACGCCTATACGCGCATCACCGAATTCAAGCACCTGAGCGGCCAGCAGCACACGGGCACGTCGATCGTGCGCGAGATCCCGTGCGCGATGGCACCGGGCTGCGACCCCTACTACCCGATTCCCAACCCGGCCAACGAAGCGCTGTTCAAGCGCTACGAAGCACTGGCCGACGCCGAGAACGACGTCGTCTTCATCGGCCGCCTGGCGCAGTACCGCTACTACAACATGGACCAGGTGGTGGCCGCTGCGCTGAGCAGCGTGCGCCAGTGGCTCGCCGGTGCCGTGCCGGCCTGAACTGGCGCCGAAAACCCGCCTTATCGGCCGTTTGGCCGCCAGCGCGCTGCCTAGACTTCCTGGGCCGCATCCCGATGTCGGCACCCGGGGGCCCGCAGCCCCACTGCCCCCACTTCATTGAAGGACGGTCGCCTTGAAGCCCTACCTCGCTCTCTTTCGCTCCGGCCCCAGCTCGCTGCACCCTTACGCGGTGGCGCGCCTGGCTGAACAGAATTTCGACTACGCGCTGAGCTGGTTCGGTGACGACCACCCCACCGATCTCGGCCTGGCCGACGGCGCGGCCTTCGTGCACATGCAAAAGGGCGCGAAGTGGCCGGGGCTGGAGCAGACGCTGATCGCGCACTGGGACACGATCCAGAAGTACCAGTACATCTGGCTGCCCGACGACGACCTGCTGGCGGTGCCCGAGACGGTGTCGCGCATGTTCACCATCTGCGATGAACTGCAGCTCGAACTGGCGCAGCCGGCGCTGACGCGCGACTCGCACTACACGCACCTGGTGACGCTGCAGCACACCGAGTTCCAGCTTCGCTTCACGAACTTCGTCGAGATCATGGCGCCGGTGTTGTCGGTGGACATGCTCTCGCGCGTGTTCCACACGCTCAAGGGCCAGATCAGCGGCTACGGGCTGGACGCGCTGTGGCCGCGCCTGTCGCACCTGGGCAAGGTGGCGATCCTGGACGACACGCCGGTCAAGCACACGCGTCCCGTGGGCGGCCCGAACTACGCCTTCAGCACCGCCGCCGGGCTGGCGCCGGCACACGAGGACTGGCTGGTTTCGGCCGGCCACTTCGTCGAGACCCCGGCCGACTTCCAGCTCAACTACGGCGGCCTGCTGCAAAGCGGCGACCCCATCTGCATCGGCAGCACCGGCACCGAGATCGACGCCATGCTGAAGGCGCTGATGGCATCGACCAACGGCCTGAAGGCCAGCGCACTGGCCGTTACGCGCTACCTGGGCAACCACTTCAACTACTGGGCCGGCGGCGAGATGGGCCACAGCCGCTATCCGCGCGCGCTGCTGCGCGTGGTGCTCAACGAAACGCTCAAACACACCGGCATCCGCTTTCCCAGGCCGCCCTCTGCGGCCGACGCGCCCGAGCACAAGGAGCTGAACCACGTCGGAGAATCGGCTTGAACGCACCGCGCGAGAACCCGCTGCAGACACTGCGCCACTTTGTCTGGGGCGACTGCGACCCCTACGCCACCTTCCCCTGCACACCGAGCAAGCCGCCGCGCGAGGGCTGGTACAGCAATCACCCGGTGTTCGAGCAGCTGGTGACCGAGCGCCGCCCGCGCCGCATCGCCGAAGTCGGCTCGCTGTTCGGCGGTTCGGCCATCCACATGGGCCAGTTGTTGAAGACGCACGGCGTCGACGCCGAAATCACCTGCGTCGACACCTTTCTCGGCAGCCGCGAGACCTTCTTCGAATTTCGCAAGGGCCGCGCCAAGATGCTGGCGGCCGGCCGCTACCACTTCTTCGACGAGTTCCTGGGCAACGTTCAGGAAGCCGGGCTGTCGCAGATGGTCAACCCGTTCGTGCAGACCAGCACCAACGCGGCACGCATCTTCGCCGAGCTGGGCGCCAGGTTCGACCTCATCTACCTCGACGCTTCGCACGAGTACAGCGACGTTCTGCAGGACCTGCGCCTGTGGTACCCGCTGCTGGACGCCGGCGGCGTGCTCGTCGGCGATGACTTCGAGGATCCGTGGTTCGGCATCATCCGCGCCGCGATGGAATTCGCCGACGAGATCGGCCGCCCGCTGACGCTGGCCAAGGCCTTCGCCAGCTCGCCCACCGGCGGCCGCGAGAACACCAAGTTCATGATCACCGCCGACTGAAACGCCCAGGACACCCCGCCATGAAGTTCTCGCAGATCGCCCCCCGCACACGCTCGGGCCGCCCCGCCAAGCCGAGCGCGCAACCCGCCGCAGCCGCGGCGCCCGCAGCGGCCGCGCCCGCATCCGCTTCGATGGCCACGCCAGCGGCCTCGGCGCCGCACTACGACACCATCGTCTGTCTTGACGACCTGCTGCGCGACGACTTCTGGCCGGCCAAGGAATTCATCTACGACCTGGTGCGCACGCCGATCTTCACGGCCTGCGGCATCAACATCCAGAAAAGCCCGCGCCGCGGCCAGCGCAGCAACCTGCTGGCCGGCTTCGACGTGGCGCACTTCCTGCACCTGTGCGGCAACGGCGACGATGCCGACGCCTGGCAGCGCGGCTACCACGGCGTGCCGCAGGCCGCCGCCGCCTACCTGACGCGCCACCTGCCGGCGCGCGCGCTGGTGCTGTCTTACGAGATGACGCCGTGGCTGCAGCAGGTTCTTGACGCCAACGGCACCGACTGGATCGACCTGCGCATGAGCCCGCTGCGTTTCGGCGCCGATCTCTACATCGGGCTGCGCACCAACAACCCGCGCCTGTACGCCGCCGCGCAGGCGCTGAGCGTGCCGGCCAACGAGGTCGCGGCCGAAGCCGCGCTGCTGGCGGCGCGGCTGCGCTACCGGCTGCGCTACGAGAAGATGTCGGGCGCGCTGGACCAGCAGTGTGTCTACATCGGCCAGACCGAAAGCGACGCGTCGCTGCTGAAGGACGACGGCCGTTTTGCGCGCGCCGCCGACCACGCCGACACGCTGCGCAAGCTGGCCGCGGCCGGCCCGCTGCAGTACAAGCCGCACCCGATGGCGGGCGATTTCGCCGTGCGCGAACGCGCCGAGCTCGAACGCATCACCGGCCAGAAGGTGCTGCTGTGCGAGGTGGACACCTACGACCTGCTGGCGCGCGAGGAAGACATCCTGATGGTGGGCCTGTCCTCGGGCGCGCTGCAGGAAGCGGTGTGGTTCGGGCGCAAGTCGTTCTGCCTGTTCCGGCCGATTTCGCTGCCGCGCTTCGACACCACGTTCGACACCGAAGGCTGCCTGCAGATCGCCTCGCACACCTTCATGAGCCAGCCGCTGTGGTCGGCGCTGACGGGCTGCGAAGGTGCACAGCCGCCGGTGCTGATGCCGCCGCGCGCCAACCATCTGCGCGAGCTGCACAACACCTGGTGGGGCTACTCCACCGCGGTGCTGCGCCACAGCGCTTTCCATCGCGAGGCCTTCGCCATCGTCGGCGGCCAGCGCCAGGCCGAAGCGCTGCGCCGTTGCGAAAGCGAGCTCGCCGCAACACGCGCCGAAGTGGCGGCGCTGAAGGCGCAGCTCGGCGCCGGCCCGCGCCCGGGCGGCCTGCCCGCGCCGGCTGCGGCAAGCGCGCCCGGCGCCGCCGTCAACGCCATCGCCGATGCGCGTTTCGACACCTTGCGCATGGAGATCGAAGGGCTGAAGGAAGCGCTGCGTTTGCTCGCGCGCCAGGCGCAACTGCAGGCCGAAGCGGCCTGATATGGCGCCCCCAAGCTCGCTTTCGCTCGCTGCCTTGCGGCTTGCAAGCCGCAAGGCGTTCGCCAGCCACTCGCGAGCGCGCAGGCGCTCGCTCGGCGCCGGCTCACCCCCCCGAGGGGGGCGAGCGGGACAGGAAACAGTCCCTGCGGACTGTTTCTCGCCTGCGAGCGCCTGCGGCGTCCTCGCCGCAGGCCGTGCGCCGACGGACCGACGGAGCCGGATCCGTGGCGGGAAGCTTGGGAAGTCTGGGAAAAGCGACGCATGCTGATCAGCCACCGCCACCGCTTCATCTACACGAAGACCTTCAAGACCGCGGGCACCTCGGTCGAGTCGTACTTCGAGCCCTTGTGCATGGCGCCTGGCGAGTGGTTGCTGAGCCACGAACGGGCGCAGACGGTGTCTGAACATGGCGTGATCGGCTTTCGCGGCGCCGACCAGCCGGCCGACGTGCAGTGGTGGAACCACATGCCGGCGGCGCTGATTCGCGAACGCGCGGGCGACGACGTGTGGCGCAACTATTTCAAGTTCTGCGTCGTGCGCAACCCGTTCGACCGCGCCATCTCGGCGTTCTACTTCGCACGCGCCAAGGGCCGGCTGCCGGCGTCGACCGACAGCGACGCGCTGCAGTTCGAACACTGGCTGGCCGGCGGCGGCCTGCGCCTGGACCGCGAGCAGTACACGCTGGACGGCCGCTTCGCGCTCGACGACGTGGTGCGCTACGAACACCTGCACGCCGACCTCGCGCGCGTGTGCCAGCGCCTGGGCGTGGCGTGGCAGCCCGAGCGCCTGCCATCGTTCAAGGCCGGCATCCGCCCGCAAGGTGCAGCGCCGCTGTTCACGCGCCGCGCCGAAGCGCTGGTGCGCCAGCTCTGCGCGTTCGAGATCGAATGCTTCGGCTACGCGGCGACGGCCGAACTCGCGGCTTGATCGCAGCGTCGCGTTCGAATCTTTCTTCAAGGTGTCGGGGCTCGGCTGCCCTGTTGATTCGTCGTTAGCTCTGCTGCCACCCTGGAGGTCTTGCATCAGGGAGGACGACAACAATGAGCAAGACAAGTCGCTTGACGCACAAGCGAGTGGTGGCCGCGATCTATGTGGCGCTGGCCCCTTCGCTTTGCATCCATGAGAGAAATGGAATCAGCCGTAACGCCCCAGATAGCGCTCGAACAGCGGGCCGAGCTGGCCACGCATCCAGTCTTGCCACGCACGCAGTTCGTCGACCGTCGCACGTGCCTGGTGAAAGCGCATGTTGGCCGGGTCGTGGCGTGTCATCGAGCCGCCGCCACCGGCCTGGTTGTGGTCGTACAGGCCGCGTGAGCGGTCCATGTGCGCGTTGATGTCGAAGCCGCTCATGTCCTGCGTCAGGCCCAGGAAACGCAGCACCTCGACGAGCGCTGCCTTGTGCTGCGTGAAGTCTTCGTAGTGCGCCACCATCTTGGCGCCGGCGAAGGCGTCGAACCATTGCACGTTGCCGACGAAGTTGCGCATCGCCGCCGGCTGGCCCTGGGCGTGGCGCACGAAGGTCTCGCGGTAGTCGCGCAGCAGCAGCAGCGCGCGGCTGTAGTCGTGTGCGCTGGCGACGACCCAGGCCACGCCGCTGTCGGCGCGCTCGGTCAGGCCCAGCGCGTCGTGCGTGCGGTCGAACACCGTGGGCGCCTCGAGCGGCGCCTGCACCAGCAGCGGCAGCCCCGGCGTGCGCCGGCCGGCCACCGCTTCGACGCAGTAGCGCAGCCAGTTCAGGCCGCTGCGCTGGGTTGAGACGACGATCGTCGGGCTGAGCTGCGGCTGCTTCATCGCAGGCATTGTCGAACGATAGCGACGCTCTGGCCGCCCGGGCTGTTCACGCGGATGACGCCGATCAAGCCGCCACGCTTTCGCGGTTGATGGAACCGGCCTGTTCGTAGAACTGGCGGTAGCCGGCGATCGGGCCGTCGCGCACCGCGGCGCGGAACGGCGTGATGTCGACTTGCGCATCGGCGCGCCACGCCGGCGCCGGGTGGATGGCGGCGCCGAGGTCGATGCCGCCATGGCCGATCTGGCCGGGCTCGAACTTTTCGTGCGCCTTCAGCATCGCGCCGTCGAAGGGCACGCCGATCGCCGCGCAGGCGCTGCGCAGCGCCGGCTGCGGGTCGTTGACGAAGTCTTCGTAGAGCACGACGGTGCGGCATTGCGCAACGAGCTGCTGCATGCGCACCTGCCACAACATCAGGAACTGGCGCGCCGGCTCGGCCTCGGCCAGCAGCGCCGGCAGCATGCCCGGCTCGATGGCGTCCATCCACGCCACCAGGCGCGGCAGCCGGCGCAACCGCCAGTTGCGTTCATTCAGCGCCTGCTCGGCCTTCACGCCGGCCAGCCGCGCGTCGTAGTGCCACAGCGAGCAGAACGACGCATACGGGTTGCGCACGAGCGCGAAGCCGTTGAACGGCGAACGCATCGCGAACACGCCCTGCTTGATCAGCAGCACCTGGGTGCCGGCCGCCACCTGGCCGGGCGCCAGATGTTGTTCGAGCTGCCAGCGCGGCAGCTCCGGCCGCGGCCAGACGCGCAGCAACTGGAACAGCCGCGTCTCGTGTTCGTCGTTCGTCGGGTGCACGTCGTGCACCACGTGCACCGCCGGGTGGCCGATGAAGGCGCGCTGCATCAGCGTTTCGCCGCTGCGCGCCATCGATGCCATGTGGGCGATGCGTATCGTTTCGCCGCCCATGTTCACGCCTGCGCGGCCAGCGGCGCCGGCGCCAGGCCCTGCTGCCAGCGGCCGACCATGCGTTCGAACAGCGCCGCGATCTCGCCGGTGAAGCGTGTGTTGTCGAACAGCGCCAGGTCGCGCCGGTTGTCCCACAGATGGTCGCGCAAACGCTCGAGCTCGCCCGGCTCGGTGGCCAGCGCGACGGCGCGTTCTTCGTAGGCCGCTTCGCTGTCGACCGCCATCTCGGGCAGGCCCACGGCGTTGAGCAGGCTGGCCGCGACACGCGCCGAAAAGCTGCGGCCCACCTGCGTCAGCACCGGCAGTCCCATCCACAGCGCGTCGCTGCAGGTGGTGTGCGCGCCGTAGGGGAAGGTGTCGAGGAAGAGGTCGGCCTGCGGCAGCCGCGCCAGATGCTGCTCGGGGCTGACGAAGGGCGCGAAGATCACGCGCGCGGCGTCGATGCCGCGCTCGGCGGCACGCGCGTGCAGCGCCTGCTGGATCTCGGCCTGCGGTACCAGCAGCCACAGCACGCTGCCCGGCACACGCTGCAGGATGCGGCACCAGCGCGAGAACACCTCTTCGGTGATCTTGTAGCTCTGGTTGAAGCAGGTGTAGACGAAGCGATCTTCGGGCAGCCCGCATTCGGCGCGACTCAAGGGCTCGGGATGTTCACGCGCCTCGTCGGTGGGCTCGTAGCACAGCGGGAGCTGGGCGATCTGCTCGCGGAAGTCGGCCGCATGCGCCAGCGGCGTCAGGATGGGGTCGCCGACGACGTAGTCGACGAAGTCGCCGCCGAGCGTGCTCGGGTAGGCCAGCCACAGCACCTGCAGCGGCGCCGGGCGGCGCGCGAATACGCTCAGCCGCGTGCTCGCGGTATAGCCGCTGAGGTCGACCAGGATCGTGATGCCGTCGTCGTGGATGCGCGCGGCCTCTTCGTCGGCGTTCATCTCCAGGCAGTCGACGAAGTGGTCGGCGCTGTTGATCACACGCTGGCGCAGCGGCGAGCGGTCGTCGTTGCCGTGCGAATAGAGAAAGACCTCGAAACGATCGCGCGGCAGCCGCTCCAGCGTCTGCACCAGCAGCATGCTGGTGGCGTGCACGCGGAAGTCAGCGGAGACAAAGCCCAGGCGGATCTTGCCCGCGGCCAGCGCGGCCCCGGCCTGCGGCCAGCTGCGGTGCACGGCCTGGCCCGCGCTGGCGGCGATGCGCCGACCCTCGATCTCGGCCACGCGGCGGTGCATCGCCGCGTCGTCGTTCATCGACAGCATGCAGAACGGGCTGAACGCCGCGTTCTCGGTGTGCTCGGTCTGCAGTTGCAGGGCTTGCGACAAGCGGCCCAGGTCGTCGCCGCCCTGCACCCAGTCGCAGGCCCACGCGGCATAGTGCGCGGCATAGATGGCGCCGCCGAAATGCGTCGGCTCCAGGATGCTGACGGTGCGGAAACACTCGGCCGCCTCGCCGTAGCGGCGCAGGTTGGCAAGCGCGAAGCCAAGCTGCATGTAGCTTTCGATGTCGGCGGGCTTTTCCGTCAGCACCTGCAAAAAGGCCACTGCGGCGCTCTGCCACTGCTGCAGTGCCATCTGCGCCGCACCGCTGAGCAGCCAGTGGCGCGCGCCGCGCGGCGTTGCCGGGTCCAGCGCGCCCAGCACCTGCAGTGCTTCGCTGTCGCGGTTGTTCAGGCGCAGCAGTTCGGCCAGCAGATGGCAGGCGGTTTCGCTGCTCGCGTCGAGCGCGAAGCTGCGGCGCGCGCTGGCCATCGCGGCGTCGGCGCGCCGCAGCCGGTGCTGCACGCTGGCCAGGTTCAGCCAGTACAGGGGCACCGAAGGCGAGAGCTGCGTCGCGCGTTCGAACTTCACGGCCGCCTGTGCATGCCTGCCCTGGCGCAGCAGCGTCACGCCCTGCTGCCATTGCTGATGCGCCGCCGGCGAGCCGCGCAGCGGCACGGCAGGCGCCGGCGCGGCGGCGCTCAGCAGGGCAGACGGCGGCGCCGCGATGCGCAGCGAGCGGGTCGACGGTGAAGCGGTGGTGGACATGGCGGCTTTCGTGGTCTGGACAGGCAGCGGCCGCTGCAGACGAGCGCCCGTGCCGCGACTGTAGGCAGCCGGCCCGACGGCCAAAGCGCACAACAGCACCCGAAAGCCCGTGCACTACCGCTCACCGAAAAACCGATCCCGCATTGACAAACGCGCGCCGAATGTAAAGGCGCCCTCAAGTTGGAGCAGGCCGCTACCGATACTGGCTTCAACGGGGTCTGTGCGAGCAGGCTCCGTGGTCCGGTTGGCCGGCCGACGCCCAAGGGGACGTGCTTGATGCACACCAGGGGCTCCACGGTTGACTAGCGCGGGCGGGCTGTCGAAAGCGTTGGCGATGAGCCAGCGTCGAGACAGCAGGCAACGAGATGTCGCGTCAGCAGACAAAGGCTGCGGCAAGGCATCTGGGATATGCCGGCGCTCTCGCCGGGAACCACCGTTTTATCAACTGTTTGGAGTGCAACATGGCCTTGACCATCAACACGAATCTGATTTCGATGAATGCGCAGCGAAACCTTTCGATGTCGCAATCGTCCCTGGCAACCTCGATGCAGCGCCTGTCCTCGGGCCTGCGTGTCAACAGCGCGAAGGACGACGCCGCCGGCCTGTCCATCGCCACCCGCATGGACGCGCAGGTGCGCGGCATGGTGGTGGCGTCGCGCAATGCGAACGACGGCATCTCGATGGCGCAGACGGCCGAAGGCTCGCTGGGCCAGGTGACCGACTCGCTGCAACGCATGCGGGAACTGGCGGTGCAGTCGCGCAATGCCAGCAACTCCGACGCCGACAAGGACTCGCTGGACAAGGAATTCGGCCAGCTCGCCGCTGAAATCCAGCGCGTGCTGGGCGGCACCACGTTCAACGGCAAGCACATCCTGGCCGGTGATTCGGGCACGCTGGCGTTCCAGGTGGGCGCCAACACGACCGGCAACGACACCATCGACCTGACGACGTCGAACATGACGACGACGAGCGAGATCACCACCGTCGCCGGCACCGACATCTCGGGCACCGGCCGCGCGAAGATCGACTCGACGGCCAGCTCGTCCGACCTGGCGACCGTGATCGACAACATCGATGCGGCGATCAACAAGGTCAACACCGAGCGCGCCACGATGGGTGCTTCGCAGAGCCGCTTCGACTCCGTGATCAGCAACCTGCAGGTCGGCATCGAGAACCAGACGGCCGCCAAGAGCCGCATCATGGACGCCGACTTCGCGTCGGAGACGGCGAACATGAGCCGCGCCAGCATCCTGCAGCAGGCCGGCAACGCGATGATCGCGCAAGCCAACCAGTTGCCCCAGCAGGTGCTGACGCTGCTGCGCTGAACACCGCGCGCCAGCGCGCAGACAGCGCGGGCGTTCGCGCCCGTTCGACCCCGGTCAGGCCGCCAGGCCCGGCCGGGGTCTTTCGTTTTTGCGGCATCGAAATGTGCGGCCATTGGCCTTCATTTCGCCCGATCGAGCAACTCAAGCCCTGCCCAGAATTCGTCCATGCGTGTTGACCAATCCCGGTCGCTCGCAGTCCGGATCCACGGCCGGTGCTGATGGCGCCGACAAGCCATCGTCACCCCAGGAGCATTTGAAATGCCGCAAACGATCAATACCAACCTGGTTTCGCTCAACGCCCAGCGCAACCTGAACATGTCGCAGAGTTCGCTCGCCGTCTCGATGCAGCGCCTGTCCTCGGGCCTGCGCGTGAACAGCGCGAAGGACGACGCCGCCGGCCTGGCCATCGCCACCCGCATGGACTCGCAGGTGCGCGGCATGAACGTCGCCGTGCGCAACGCCAACGACGGCATCTCGCTCGCGCAGACCGCCGAAGGCGCGCTCGGCAACGTGTCCGACTCGCTGCAGCGCATGCGCGAACTGGCGGTGCAGGCGCGCAACGCCACCAACTCCGACGCCGACAAGGATTCGCTGGACAAGGAGTTCGGCGAACTGGCCAAGGAAATCCAGCGTGTGCTGGGTGGCACCACCTTCAACGGCAAGAACATCCTGGGCGCGCAGGCCGGCACCCAGAGCTTCCAGGTCGGCGCCAACACGACCGCCAACGACACCATCGACATCATCACCACCGACATGGTGCTGTCGCCGGCGATCACCACCGTGGCCGGCTTCGACAACATCGGCACCAGCCGCGCCGGCATCGGCTCGACGGTGGGCACGGCGCAGATCGGCACCGTCATCAACGACATCGACGCCGCCATCAACGCCGTCAGCTCCGAGCGCGCAACGCTGGGCGCGTCGCAGAGCCGCTTCGATGCCGTGATCTCGAACCTGATGATCTCGGCGGAGAACCAGTCGGCCGCCAAGAGCCGCATCATGGATGCCGACTTCGCGGCCGAAACCGCGAACATGAGCCGCGCCAACATCCTGCAGCAGGCCGGCAACGCGATGGTCGCGCAGGCCAACCAGTTGCCGCAGCTTGTGCTGAAGCTGCTCGGCTGAAACCTCCGGCGGCCCTCGCGCCGCCGCCTTTTCCATGCACGCCGCAACGGCTCGAGGGATGCACCGATAGCGCCCCGGGCCCTGCGGCGTGCGCCCATTTCCGGCGCCGCATGTGAACACATGCAAAACGGCTCAAGCCGCGGCCGATGTGGCCGATACGTTGACCAGAACCACGAAGGACCGCCATGACCACCAGCATCTCAGCCACCGGCAGCATCAGCGCCGCCGGCTTGGGCAGCGGACTCGACGTCAACTCGATCGTCGCCGGCCTGATGGAGGTCGAAAGCCAGCCGCTGACGCTGCTGCAGAACACCGCCAGTTCGCTGAACACGCAGGTCTCGGCCTTCGGCCAGTTGCAGAGCCTGATGTCGGGCATGCGCGACGCCGCCAACGCGCTCACGTCGCTGAGCCTGTGGAACCAGACGACGTCGAGCAGTGCCGACGCCAGCTCGGTGGCGGTCACCACCACCGGCGGCGCCGTGGCCGGCAGCTACAGCGTCAGCGTGCAGAAGCTGGCCGCGTCGCAGACCATCTCCAGCAGCGCATTCGCGTCGGCCGACACCGCCGTCGGCCAGGGCACGCTGACGATCGAACTCGGCGCCTGGGGCAGCGGCGCCGACGCCGGCAGCTTCACCGCAAAAGCCGGCAGCCCGCCGCTGACGATCACCATCGGCCCCGACGACACCAGCCTGGCGTCGATACGCGACAAGATCAACGGCGCCGGCGCCGGCGTCACCGCCACCATCGTCAACGACGCCAGCGGCGCGCGGCTGGCGATCCGCTCTTCGAGCACCGGCGCCGAAAACGGCTTCCGCATCACGGGCACCGAAACCGCCGGCGACGGCAATCCCGGCGCCGGCCTGGCCGCACTCAGCTACGACGCCGCCGATGGTGCGACGCCGATGCAGCTCAACCAGAGCGCCGGCAACGCCGCTGCCACCATCAACGGCATTGCCGTCAGCTCGGCGAGCAATACGCTGGACGGCGTGGCCGACGGCCTGACACTGACACTGCAGAAGACCACCAGCGCCGATGTCGCGGTCAGCGTCAGTGCCGACAGCGGCGCGGTGACGGGTGCGCTCAACAAGTTCGTCAGCGCCTTCAACAGCCTGTCGAACTACATCCACACACAGACCAAGTACGACCCCACCAGCAAGACCGGCGGCGTGCTGCAGGGCGACACCACGGTCAACAGCCTGCTGTCGCAGATGCGCAATGTGATCAACCAGCAGAACACGGCCGGCGGGGCGTATTCGATGCTGTCGGATGTCGGCATCTCGATGCAGGCCGACGGCACGCTGGCGGTGAACAGCACGAAGTTTTCCGCCGCGGTGGCCAATCGCGCCGACCTGAAAACGCTCTTCGCGGCGTCGGGCGACACCACCGCCGCCACCGGCTTCATGACGCGCTTTCGCCAGCTCGGCGATTCGGTGCTCGGTGTCGACGGCTCGATCCCGACGCGCGAAAGCAGCCTGCAGACCATGCTCAAGCGCAACAGCGACAGCCAGGAAGCGATGCAGCAGCGGCTGGACCAGACGCAGGCGCGGCTGCTGGCGCAGTACCAGGCGCTGGACACCAGCATGGCGCAGCTCAATTCCACGTCGGCCTACCTGACGCAGCAGCTCGCGCAGCTCAACAAGACGGTCTGAATCGGGATCATCCCTGAGACGCCGCCGTCGGCATTGCCGCGGCGGCGTTGCCGTTTCAGCGCCAGGCGTAACGGCTTCACGATAGATTCAAGTGGGCGCCTCGCACGGCCGATAAAAAAGCATCCCGTGCTGACCGACAGCGAAACCGACCATGTTCAGTTCTGCCACCGCCGCCCGCCGCCCGAAACAATTCGCGAACGCCTACCGCCAGATCGGCAACGAAACCGGCGTCTCCGGCGCCACGCCGCACAAGCTGGTGCTGATGCTGTTCGACGGCTACCTCGACGCCATCGTGCAGGCACGCGGCGCGCTGCGCAGCGGCCAGGTGCCGATGAAGTGCAAGGCCATCACACGCGCGGTGCGCATCGTCGACGAAGGGCTGCGCGGCAGCCTGAACCTGCAAAGCGGCGGTGAGCTGGCGCAGGACCTGCACGATCTCTACGGCTATCTGTCGATGCGGCTGACGCTGGCCAACGTGCGCAACGACGAAGCCGGCCTCGAGGAGTGCCAGCGCCTGGTGCAGCCGCTGCGCGAGGCCTGGGTGGCCATCGGCGCGCAGGCCGACGGTCATGCGCCTCAATAACCGCCGCCCGAGCGAAGGGACCCCGATGGACACACAACTGTTGAGCTACTACGAGGCCATCGAGCAGGCCAGCGCCGACATGCTGGCCGCGGCCAAGGCGGGCAACTGGGACGAGGTGGTCAAGCTCGAAGGCGCCTGCGTGCTGCTGATCAGCCAGCTCAAGCATGCGGCGCGCGAAACGCCGGTGGACAACGAGTCGGCGAAGGCCAAGTCGCGCATCATGCAGCGCATCCTCATCAACGACGCCGAGATCCGCCACCTGGCCGAGCCGTGGCTGCAGGATCTGGACGACACGCTAGCCGGGCGGCGCAAGACGCTGCACTGACACGCCACGCGCGCCATGTTCCAGGACACCCAGCCCGCCGCGCTCGGCGACGAGGGCGGCCTCGACCGTTTTGCCGAGTTCCGCGTCGACCACCCGCGTGAGCGGCTGGCGCTGCTGCGCGAACTGCGCGACGGCAGCGTCGCCGTCAACCTCAACGCGCCCGACGGCGCGCTGCTCACCGCCACCGTGTGGGCGGTGGACGACAGCGCCGCGCGGCTGAGCTTCAACGTCGACGCCCGGCATGCCCAACTGCCGAACGTGGTGGCGGCCGAGGAGGTGGTGGCGGTGGCCTATCTGGACAGCGTGAAGCTGCAGTTCGAGCTGCACCATCTGGTGCTCGTGCACGGCGTCGGCGGCAGCGCGCTGCAGGCCGGCATGCCGGCCGAGATCTACCGCTTCCAGCGCCGCCAGGCCTACCGCGTGCGCACGCCCGAACGCGGTGCCCCGCTGGCGCGGCTGCGCCATCCGTCGCTGCCCGACATGCAGCTCGCGCTGCGCGTGCTGGACGTGAGCATCGGCGGCTGTGCGCTGCTGCTGCCGCACGACGTGCCGCCGCTGCAGCCGGGGACGCGACTGTCCGAAGTGCGCATCGAGCTCGACGCCGACACGCGCTTCCCCGCCGCGCTGACGCTGCAGCATGCCAGCAGCATCGGCGCCCCTGAGCGCGGCCTGCGCCTGGGCTGCGAATGGGCGCCGCTGGGCGGCAACGCCGAACGCGCGCTGCAGCGCTACATCGACCAGACGCAGAAGCGGCGCCGGCTGCTCGGCGCCGGAGGCGCATGACGATGCGGCGCGACGCCGGCTTCACGCTCGTCGACGTGCTGACGGCGCTGGCCATCAGCGCCCTGCTCGCCTGCGTGGCGCTGCCGTCGTACCGCAGCCAGCTCAACAAGGCGCGGCGTGCCGACGCGGTGGCGGCGCTGACGCAACTGCAGGCGGCACAGGAGCGCCTGCGTGCCACACAAGGTCTGTACAGCGACGACCTCGACACGCTCAAGGTGCCCGCGCGCAGCAGCGAAGGCCTGTACACACTGGCGGTGCAGCTCACCGGCCCCGACAGCTATCGCGCCAGCGCGGTGGCCGGCCCCGGCAGCGTGCAGGCGAGCGACACCGACTGCCTGCAGATCGCGCTCGAGGTCAACCGCGGCTTTGCGCAGATGGAGCCCAGCGCACGCTGCTGGAACCGCTGATGGCGCACGCATTGAAACCGCAAGCCGCCAGGTCGCGCGGCCTGACGCTGCTGGAACTGATGATCGCGCTCGCGATGCTGGCCGTGGTGGCGTCGCTGGCGCTGCCCGGCTTCGGCGCCGCCGCCGAACGTGCACGCCTGAAGAACAGCGCCGAGACGCTGGCCGCCGATCTTGCCGAAGCGCGCTTCGAAGCGGCCAACCGTGGCCAGGCGCTGGTGGTCGACTTCCGCGGCGGCGCGAACTGGTGCTGGTCGGTCGCCACCGCGCCGGGCTGCGACTGCAGCGGCACGGCCGTGCCGCAATGCCAGTTGAAGGGCGTGCATGCGAGCGAACACGCGGGCATCGAGCTGCTGCAGTCGCATGCCACGGTGTTCGACCCGACGGGCGCCGTCGCCGGCACGGCGAGCGCCGGCGGGGCGCTGTTCCAGTCGGCGCGCGGCGACCGCCTGCGCGTGAGCGTCTCGCCGCTGGGGCGCGCCACCATCTGCGTGGCCGCCGGCACGGTGGCCGGATACATGGCCTGCTGACGCGGCGCCGGGCGACATGTCGCGCGTGAAATCGCGCGCCGGCCTTCGGCGGGCGCAACGTCCCTTCCGGGACCTGGCCTCAGCCGTCGCGCGTGAAATCGCGCGCCGGCCTTCGGCGGGCGCAACGTCCCTTCCGGGACCTTGCGTCCCGCCTCAGACCTGCATGTTCATGATTTCGCTGTAGGCGGCCACCAGGCGGTTGCGCACCTGCAGCGTCGCGGTGAAGCCGAGCTGGGCCTTCTGCATCGCGACCATCGTCTCTTCCAGGCTGACGCGCGGGTTGTCCAGCGCCACCTCGCGCTGCAGGCCTTCGGCCTTGAGCTGGCTGCCGCTGACTTCCTTCAGCGCGTCGGCCATCGCACTGCGGAAACTGCCGCCGTCGGGCGTGGCCGCGGTCTTCAACAACGGCTGGCCGTCGGGCCGCAGCCCGGCGCGGGCCACCGCCTGGTTGAAGTCGAAGGGCTTTAGTTTGACGTCCATGATGCCGATGACGTGACTGTAGGCGCGGGCTCCCGCCACGAAGGCGCGAACAAGGCAGGCTTTGCGGGGCTTCTTGCGCCAACGGGTGCGACGGCTGCGGCCAACAATCCGCCCCCATGGAAAGTGCCATCGTTGCGCAAGCCCCCCGGGACCTCGTGCCCGCCACCCCAGCCACCCCCAGCGGCATCGGCGCGCGGCTGCTCGCGCTGCCCGCCAAGACCCAGTGGATGGCCGGCCTGGGCGTCGCCGCGCTGCTGGCCGTGCTGGTGGCGATGGCGATGTCGCTGCACCAGGGTGACTACAAGATCCTGTTCGCCAACGTCAGCGAGAAGGACGGCGGCGCCATCGTCGAGAAGCTCACGCAGATGAACGTGCCCTACCGCTTCGCCGACGGCAGCGGCACGATCATGGTGCCGGCGTCGCAAGTCTACGACCTGCGCCTGAAGCTCAGCGCGGCCGGCCTGCCCAAGGGCTCGATCAACGGCTACGAACTGCTCGACAAGACGCCCTTCGGCCAGACCCAGGGCCAGGAGCGCATCAACCTGCAGCGTGCGCTCGAAGGCGAGCTGACGCGCACGATCCAGTCGCTGTCGTCGGTGGACTCGGCGCGGGTGCACCTCGCGCTGCCGAACCAGAACGGCTTTTTTCGTGAACAGCAGAAACCTTCGGCGTCGGTGGTGCTGAACCTGCAGCCTGGCCATGTGCTGGACCGGGCGCAGATCGCCGGCATCGTGCATCTGGTGTCGTCCAGCGTGCCCGAACTCAGCGCCAAGGCGGTGAGCGTGCTCGACGGCAGCGGCACGCTGCTCAGCGGCCAGGACAGTAACGGCTCGCAGGGCCTGGACTCGCAGCAACTGCAGTATCTGCACGAGGTGGAAGCGGCCAACCTCAAGCGCGTGATGGAACTGCTGGAGCCGGTGGTCGGGCGCGACAACCTGCGCGCCACCGTCACCGCCGAGCTCGACTTTTCGCAGACCGAGCAGACCTCGGAAGAATTCAAGCCCAACCAGGGCAGCAACCCGGCCGCGGTGCGCGCCATCAAATCCGAGGAATCGAACAACGCCGGCAGCACCACGCCTGCCGGTGTGCCCGGGGCCACCAGCAACCAGCCGCCGGTGCCGGCGACGGCGCCGATCAACGGCCCCGCGCAGCCGCTGCAGGCGGCCCAGGGCGGCGCTGCCGGCAACGGCAATTCGCGCCGCGAGGCCGAGACCCGCTACGAGGTCGACAAGACGGTGCGCGTGACACGCGGCGCCACCGGCAGCGTGCGCCGGCTCAACGCCGCCGTCGTCGTCAACCACCACGTCAGCGTCAACAGCAAGGGCAAGACCGTGAGCACGCCGCGCAGCCAGGAAGAGCTCGACAAGCTCACCGCGCTGGTGCAGGAGGCCATCGGCTACAGCAAGGAACGCGGCGACTCGGTGCGCGTCATCGACGTGCCCTTCCACGTCGACGCCGCGCCGTCGGGCGACGAAACGCCGATCTGGCAACAGCCCTGGCTGCAGGACCTGCTGCGTGCCGCCGCCGCGCCCGCCGCGCTGGCGCTGGTGGCGCTGGTGATCGTGTTCACGCTGCTGCGCCCGGCGCTGAAGGCTGCGCTTGCGCCGCCGGTGGTCGAAAAGGGCAGCCAGCTCGACGAGGTGGTCGACGGCGACAACCTGCTCGGCGGCGGCCTGCCGGCGCTGGAAGGACCACGCTCGAACGGCAAGCTCGAAGCGGCGCGCAAGCTCGCGAAGGAGAACCCGGCGGCGGTGGCGCACATCGTCAGCGGCTGGGTCAGCGGGGAGACCGCATGAACGCCTGCGGGGCCGGCCGATGAGCGCGATGGACGATGCCGGCGTCGAGGACGCGGCGATCCTGCTGATGTCGCTGGGCGAAGAGGAAGCGGCCGAGGTCTTCAAGCACCTGGCGCCGAAGGAAGTGCAGCGCCTGGGCGAGACGATCGCGAAGATGAAGACGGTGAGCCGCGAACGCGTCGATGCGGTGATCGACCGCTTCGACTCGCTGGCGGCCAGCGAAAGCATGCTCGTGGCCGACAACGACGAGTACGTGAAGGCGGTGCTGCGCAAGGCACTCGGCGACGAAAAGGCGAACCTGCTGATCGACCGCATCCTGCAGGGCAGCGACGTGAGCGGCATCGAGAGCCTGAAGTGGATGGACCCGCAGTCGGTGGCCGAGCTGCTGCGCAACGAACACCCGCAGATCGTCGCCGCGATCCTCGTGCATCTGGAATTCGACCAGGCCGCCGACGTGCTCAAGCAGTTCACCGAGCGCCAGCGCAACGAGGTGATGGTGCGCATCGCCACGCTCGACGGCATCCAGCCGGCGGCGCTGAAGGACCTGAACGAAGTGATGAGCAAGGTGCTCGCCGGCGGCGAGCGCATGCGCAAGAGCAACATGGGCGGCGTCAAGTCGGCGGCCGAGATCCTGAACATGCTGGGCAGTGCGGCCGAGACCTCGGTGCTCGACTTCGTGCGCGAGGCCGACAACGACCTGGCGCAGAAGATCATGGACAACATGTTCACCTTCGACGACCTGGAGAAGCTGGACGACAAGGGTGTGCAGCAACTGATGAAGGAAGTGCAGAGCGAGTCGCTGATCATCGCGTTGAAGGGCGCCACGCCGGCGCTGCGCGAGAAGATCTTCCGCAACATGTCCACGCGCGCCGCCGAGACGCTGCGCGAAGACCTCGAAAGCCGCGGCCCGGTGCGGCTGTCGGAGGTCGAGTCGGAGCAGAAGGAGATGCTGAAGATCGTGCGTCGCCTGGCCGACGAAGGGCAGATCGTTCTGGCAGGAGGCGGCGATGAGCAGTTCGTCTAGGCATCCGGGCTTCAGGAACGTGCCGCCGCCCGAAGGCAGCAAGCCCGCCGCGGCCTACACGCGTTTCATCCCGCGCGAGGAGCTGGGCGACTTCGCGGCCTGGAAACCGGGCTCGCTGAACGACCGCCGCGCACCCGCGCCGACCGCGCCCGTGGCCGAACCGTCGGCCGAGGAATGGCAGGCCAAGGTGGCCGCCGCGCGCCAGGCCGGCTACCAGGACGGCTACCGTGACGGCCTGGTCGCGCTCGAAGGCTTCAAGCAGAGCTTCGCGAGCCAGGCCACGAGCCAGATCGGCGCGCTGCTCAAGAGCTTCGACGAACAGCTCGACCGCCTCGACGCCCAGCTTGCCGCCACGGTGGCGCGCACCGCCGTGCAGTTGGCGCGCCAGGTGCTGCGCAGCGAATTGCAGGGCCACCCGGAACTGGTGGCGGGTGTGGCCGCCGAGGCCGTCAACAACGTGCTGCTGAGCGCGCGCCACATCACCGTGCAGGTGCATCCGCAGGATCTGCCGCTGGTGGCCGAGGGCGCTGAAGAAGCGCTGCAGGCGCGCGGCGCGCGGCTGCTGGCGAACGCCGGCATCCAGCGCGGCGGCGTGCTGGTGGAGTCCGACGTCGGCTCCATCGATGCCCGTGTCGCCACACGCTGGGCGCAGGCAGCGTCGCATCTGGGCAGCGACACCGAATGGGACGCGGTGCCATGAACCACACCGAGCACGGTGCGGCCAGCCGCGAGAAGAAGTGGTCGCGCTACCTGCACGACCTGCAGGAATACGCCAGCGTGCCGCAGCCGCTGGAAGCGGTGGGCACGCTGATGCGTGTGACCGGCCTCGTGCTCGAAGCCGCCGGCGTGCGCGTGCCGGTGGGCTCGGTGTGCGAGATCGTCTGCCCCGGCCAGGCGCCGGTGCCGGCCGAGGTAGTGGGCTTCAACGGCGACCGTGCCTTTCTCATGCCCACCGGCGACCTGCACGGCCTGGCCAGCGGCGCCAAGGTGGTGCCGCGTCCGGCGCCGCGCGTGCCGCCGCGTTTCGGTGAAGAGAACCATCCCTGGCGGCGGCGCGAAGACCGCGGCCTGCACCTGCCGATGGGCGACGGCCTGCTCGGCCGCGTCGTCGATTCGCAGGGCCTGCCGATGGACCGTGCCGGGCCGCTGCAGAACGTGCATCTGGAGCCGATGATCCGGCGCCCCATCAACGCGATGGACCGCGACCCCGTGCGCACGCCGCTGGACACCGGCGTGCGTTCGATCAACGCGCTGCTCACCGTGGGCCGCGGCCAGCGCCTGGGGCTGTTCGCCGGCACCGGCGTCGGCAAGTCGGTGCTGCTGGGCATGATGGCGCGCTACACCGCGGCCGACGTCATCGTCGTCGGCCTGATCGGCGAGCGCGGGCGCGAGGTGAAGGAGTTCATCGAGGACATCCTCGGCGACGAAGGCTTGAAACGCAGCGTCGTCGTCGCCGCGCCGGCCGACGCGCCGCCGCTGCTGCGGCTGCAGGGCGCGAACTACGCCACCGCGGTGGCCGAACACTTCCGCGACCGCGGCCGCCATGTGCTGCTGCTGATGGATTCGCTGACGCGCTACGCGATGGCGCAGCGTGAGATCGCCCTGGCCATCGGCGAGCCGCCGGCCACCAAGGGCTACCCGCCGAGCTGCTTTGCGAAGCTGCCGCAGTTGGTGGAGCGCAGCGGCAACGGCCTCAACGGCGCCGGCTCGATCACCGCGTTCTACACCGTGCTCAGCGAAGGCGACGACCAGCAGGACCCGATCGCCGACGCCGCGCGCGGCATTCTGGACGGCCACATCGTGCTCAGCCGCGAGCTCGCCGAAGCCGGCCACTACCCGGCCATCGACGTCGAACGTTCGATCTCGCGCGTGATGACGGCGGTGGCCAAGCCCGAACACGTGCAGGCGGCGCGCAAGGTGCGCCAGATGCTGTCCAAGTACAACAAGGCGCGCGACCTGATCCAGCTCGGTGCCTACGCCCCCGGCCACGACGCCGAACTCGACGAGGCCGTGCGCCTGCAGCCGCAGATCACCACGCTGCTGCAGCAGGACATGCACGACCGCGCCGTGCTCGGCCTGAGCCGCAAACAACTGCTCGCCGTTGCAGGAAGCTGACCATGACCGCATTGAACACCCTGCTCTCCCAGGCCGAGGGCGAACGCAACAAGGCCATGGTGGCGCTGCGCCGCGCCGAAGACCATGTGCGCCGGCTGCGCGCGCAGACCGAACAGCTCAGCGGCTACCGCGCCGACTACCAGCGCCGCTGGGCCGGCCAGTTCAGCCGCCAGGGCACGATGGAGATCGTGCAGTGCTACCAGACCTTCACGCAGCGGCTCGACGAAGCGCTGGCACAACAGCAGCGCCAGACCGACAGCGCGCTGGCGCAGGCGGCCACGCTGCGCGAAGCGCTGCTCGCCGCCGAATTGCGCGTTGCATCGGTGCGCAAGCTCATCGAGCGGCGCCAGTTCGAACTGCGCCAGGCCGAGGACCGGCGCGCGCAGCGCCAGACCGACGAAACCGCGCAGCACGTTCACTGGCGTGCGGCCCAGGCCGACAGCGCGCGCAACGAAGCCACCACGCAACCCTGAACGCACCCCTGCCCACCCACTTCCGCCCATGGTCAGCGTCACCGCCCCCGCTCCCCTGACTGCCCTCGGCAGCCCCAACCCGGCGCCGAACGGCGGCAATGCCGAAGGCAGCGCCGCCTTCGCGCGCCAGCTCGAACGCGCGGCGCAGAACCGCAGCGACACGCAGCAGACGGCCGACGCACCCGACCACCGTGCCGATGCCAACGACAAGAGCACGCGCGACAAGACACGCGCGGCGGATGCGCACAAGGCGCCGCCGCGGCGCAGCGGCGAGCGCACCGCTGCACACGACGACAAGGTCGCCAAGCCCGACGCGGGCGACAAGAAGAGCGCCGCCAGGAGCGACGACGGCACGCCCGGTGACCTGAGCAGCCTGCTCGCCGGCCTGATGGGCCAGCACACGCAGGCGCAGGACGCCGCCGACAGCCATGCCGCGGCCGCCACCAGCGCCCGCGCCAGCCGCGCAGCGCAGGCCGACGCCGCCAGCGCCGCTGCCGCGACCACGGGCACCGCCCCCGACGCCCGCGGCGATGGCAAGACGGCCCTGGCCGCGCAGCGTGATGGCGCCGGCGACGAAGCCAGGCTGCCCGCACTGCACGCCGAAGCCGCCACGTTCGCGCTGCCGCAAGGCGGCGCCACCGCGCTGCATGAGACGCAGACCGAACGCCCCACCGCTGGCGCCGCGCCGGCCTACGAAGCGCAGATCAACGCCGCCGTCGGCACGCCCGAGTTCGCACCCGGCCTCAGCGCCGAGGTCAACGTGATGCTGCGCGACGGCGTGCAGCAAGCGCGGCTGCACCTGAACCCGGCCGAGATGGGGCCGATCACGGTGCAGATCCAGCTCGATGCCGGCCAGGCGCAGGTGAACATGACGGCCGAGCACGCGGCCACGCGCCAGGCACTGGAGCAGGCGATGCCCGAGCTCGCCGGTGCCTTGCGCGAGAACGGCCTCACGCTCACCGGCGGCGGTGTGTTCGAGCAGGCGCAGCAGCCGCGCGACGACGCCAGCGCGGCGCGCCGCGGCGGCTCCGGCGGCGGCAGCGCCGACGTCGACACCGACGCCCGCATCGACGCCGCGCCGGCACGCCGTGTCGCCAGCGCCGGCGGCGTCGACCTCTACGCCTGATCCGGCGCGGCGTCGATAGGCCGGCTTTCAGGGCGCTTATCGGGGCTTTCCAGCGGGGCCCGGCTCGAATAATCCTTCCATGCACCCCGTGGCCGGCTTCGCGGCCGCCGCGGCTCGTGCGCCCGCCACGAAGGAGAGTCCATGTCCACCGCCGCCGCCGCCGACGCCGCGCCCAAAGGCAAGAAGAAGCTGCTGATCCTGATCATCGCCGCGGTGGTCTTGCTGGCAGTGGTGGGCGGCGCGCTGGCGATGATGAAGAAGAAGGCGGCCGACGCCGACGAAGACAGCGGCGACGACGCCGCGCCGGCCCACGTGGCCGCCAGGCACGACCCCAAGGCGGCGCCCACCTTCGTGCCGCTGGACACGTTCACGGTGAACCTGGCCGACCGCGAGACCGAACGCTATGCACAGGTCGGCATCACGCTCGAAGTGGCCGACCCGCACGTCAGCGAGGAGATCAAGGCCTACATGCCGGCGATCCGCAACAACGTGCTGCTGGTGCTGGCCGACAAGACGGCGGCACAGTTGATGGACCGCGAAGGCAAGGTCAAGCTCGCCGAGCAGGTGCGGCGCGAAACCGCGCGCGCGATGGGCTACGAGGTGGCCGATCCCGACGCCAAGGCCGCCGACGACAGCGCGGCCGACGACGCCGATGGCGATGGCGACGCGCCGAAGAAAAAACCCAGGCGGCGCAAGAAGAAAAGCGCCGAACAAGAGCTGCCCATCACGGCCGTGCACTTCTCGAATTTCATCATCCAGTGAATCAGCAGATTCTTTCGCAGGACGAGGTCGATGCGCTGTTGCAGGGCATCACCGGCGAGAGCCAGAAGCTCGAGCAGGAAGAGACCACCACCGCCGGCATCCGCGACTACGACCTCGCGGCGCAGGAGCGCATCGTGCGCGGCCGCATGCCGACGATGGAGGTCATCAACGAACGCTTCGCGCGCAACATCCGCGTCGGCCTGTTCAACCTGATCCGCAAGAGCCCCGAGGTCTCGATCGGCGGCATCAAGGTGCAGAAGTTCAGCGCCTTCCTGCGCGAGATCGTGGTGCCCACCAACTTCAATCTCGTCTCGGTCAAGCCGCTGCGCGGCAGCGGGCTCATCGTCTGCGACCCCAACCTCGTGTTCGCCGTCATCGACGCTCTCTTCGGCGGCGCCGGCAAGTTCCACACACGCATCGAGGGGCGCGACTTCAGCCCCACCGAGCTGCGCGTGATCCTGCGCCTGGTCGAGACCATCATCGCCGAATACCGCAAGGCCTGGACCGGCATCTACCCGCTCGAGCTGGACTACCAGCGCTCGGAGATGCAGCCGCAGTTCGCGAACATCGCCACGCCCAGCGAGATCATCGTCTCCACCGCGTTCACGCTGGAGATCGGCGAGACCAGCGGCGCGGTGCACTTCTGCATTCCGTACTCGACGCTCGAGCCCATCCGCGACGTTCTGTATTCGACGATCCAGGGCGACTCGGCCGAGCCCGACCGACGCTGGGTCAACCTGCTCAAGCACCAGATCCAGTCCGCCGAGGTCGACCTCGTGGCCGAACTGGCCACCGCGCCGGCCACGGTGGAACAGCTTCTGTCGTTCAAGCCGGGCGACTTCATCGAGCTCGACCTCGACCCGATGATCCAGGCCAAGGTCGACGGCGTGCCGGTGCTCGACTGCCACTACGGCACCTCCAACGGCCACTACTCGATCAAGATCGACCGACTGATCACCAGCTCCAACGTGGGCTGGCTGGGAGACCAACATGTCTGAACCCGAAGCGTCCGCAATGTCCGAAGAGGACAGGATGGCGGCCGAATGGGCCGCCGCACTGTCCGAGAGCAAGGACAACAACGTCGCCTCCGAAGTGGCCGCGCCGGCCGAGACGGTGGCGCCGGCGTCGTTCGCCAACTTCGCACCGTCGGTGACGACGAACGCGGCCGGCAACGACATCAACATGATCCTCGACATCCCCGTGCAGTTGACGGTGGAGCTGGGCCGCACGCGCATCCCCATCAAGCACATCCTGCAGCTCGCGCAGGGCTCGGTGGTCGAGCTCGACGCCCTGGCCGGCGAACCGATGGACGTGCTCGTCAACGGCTACCTGATCGCGCAGGGCGAGGTGGTGGTGGTGAACGACAAGTTCGGCATCCGCCTGACCGACATCGTGACGCCGAGCGAACGCATGCGGCGCCTGAGCCGCACCTGAACCGCGCACGCACATGACACCGGGTCTGACATCGATCTTCTGGTTCGCGGCCGTGGTCGCGCTGATTCCGCTGGCGCTGTGGCTGCTCAAGCGTTCGCCGGTGATGGGCGGCAGCGTCGCCGGCGCCGGCAGCATGCGCCACATCGCGGCGCTGCCGCTGTCGGCGTCGCAGCGCATCGTGACGGTGGAAGTGGGGCGCGGCGACAGCCGCTGCTGGCTCGTGCTGGGCATCACCGGCACCAGCATCAACACGCTGCACACGATGGCGCCGCAGGACGATCAGAGCCCTGCGATGCCGGCACCGCCCACCGCGTTCGCCCAGCTGCTGAGCCGCCTGCAAGGCCGGGGGCCCGATGCGCGCTGAACGATGGCTGCGTGCCGGTGCCGCCGTATCGGTACTTTCGGCGCTTTCCTGCAGCGCTTTAGCGCAGGGCAGCAACCTGCCGCTGCTGATCGGCCAGGGCGCCGGCGGCACCAGCTTCTCGGTGCCGATCCAGACCCTGCTGTTTTTCACCGCGCTGTCGTTCCTGCCCGCGGTACTGCTGCTGATGACGGGCTTCACACGCATCGTCATCGTGCTGTCGCTGCTGCGCCAGGCGCTGGGCACGCAGGCGGCGCCGCCGAACCAGGTCATCGTCGGCATGAGCCTGTTCCTGACCTTCTTCGTGATGTCGCCGACGCTGGACCGCATCTACCAGCAGGCCTACCAGCCGTTCGCGGCGAATCAGATCGCGTTCGACGAAGCGCTGGCCAAGGGCGAAGCGCCGCTGCGCGAATTCATGATGAAGCAGACGCGCCAGAGCGACGTTCAGCTTTTCGCCAAGCTGGCCAAGCTGCCGGCCGACGTGAAGAGCGAGGACGTGCCGCTGCGCGTGCTGGTGCCGGCCTTCGTGACGAGCGAGCTGAAGAGCGCGTTCCAGATCGGCTTCATGATCTTCATACCGTTCCTCATCATCGACATGATCGTCGCCAGCGTGCTGATGAGCCTGGGCATGATGATGCTCAGTCCGGTGCTCGTCGCGCTGCCCTTCAAGCTGATGCTCTTCGTGCTGGCCGATGGCTGGAACCTGCTGCTGGGTTCGCTGGCCTCTTCCTTTGTGACCTGAGACGACATGGACGCAACACAGGTTCTTTCCGCCGGCCAGCAAGGCCTGTATCTGCTGATGATGGTGGCCGCGCCGGTGCTGCTGGTGGTGCTGGTGGTGGGCCTCGTCGTCAGCATCTTCCAGGCCGCGACGCAGATCAACGAGGCCACGCTGAGCTTCGTGCCCAAGGTGGTGGCGGCGATCGCGATGCTCGGCTTCGCCGGGCCGTGGATGATGACGACGCTGGTCGAGTACCTGCAGCGCACACTGCAGGCGATTCCGTCGGCCGTCGGCTGACGGCCGACCTCAGCGCCCGCGCCGGCACGTGATCTCCTTCAACGAGGCCCAGGTCCTGGCGTGGATCACGCCGCTGATCTGGCCTTTCCTGCGCGCGCTGGCCCTGTTCACGTCGATCCCGGTGTTCGGCACCCGCACCGTGCCGACGCGCGTGCGCATCGCGCTGGCGGCGATGGTGGCGTTCGCCGCGCAGCCCTCGCTGCCGCCGATCGCGCCGGTGCCGCTGGATTCGCCGCTGGCCTTCATGCTCGTCGTGCAGCAGTTGGTGATCGGCCTGTCGCTGGGCTTTGCGGTGCGCATCGTGTTCGCCGCCATCGAGTTCGCCGGCGAGCTCATCGGGCTGCAGATGGGCCTGAACTTCGCCGGCTTCTTCGACCCCATCAGCGCCGGCACGGCCACCGCGACGAGCCGCTTCTTCGGCACCCTGATCGCGTGGCTGTTCATCGTCATCAACGGCCACCTGCTGGTGATTGCGGCGCTGGTGCAGAGCTTTGCCGCGTTCCCGGTCGGCCCCGAACCGTTCGCCTTCCTGAAGGCGGTGCAGCCCTACATGTGGGGCACCGAGATCTTCCGCACCGGCATCTGGATTGCGCTGCCGCTGGTGGCGATGCTGCTGTTCGTCAACATCGTGCTCGGCGTGATGTCGCGCGTGGCGTCGCAGATCAGCATCTTCGCGATCGGCTTCCCGATCACGCTCGGCGTCGGCCTGCTCGGCATGCTGCTGACGCTGCCGATGATGCAGGCCCCGTTCACGATGTCGCTGGAGCGGCTGCTGTCGTATTTCCAGTAGCGGCCGCGCTGTCGTCGGTGCGCTCGTCCGCGGTTTCGGCAGGCTCGACCAGATGCACCCTGCGCGCCGGTATCGCCAGGCTCACGCCCAGGGTCTCGAACTCGCGGATCAACGCCAGGTTGATGCGCTGCTGCTCGTCCATGTAGACGTTGTACTCGGGGCTGAGCACGATGTAGACCGCCTCGTAGTCCAGCGAATGGCTGCCGAAGGCCTTGAAGTGCGCACGATCGAAACGCACGCGCTCGCTTTGCTGGATCACGCGCTTGACGGCATCTGCCACCGCCTGCGCCTGCGCTGCGCTGGCGTCGAGCGTGATGCCGAACGAGAACACGATGCGGCGCTCGCGCATGCGCTTGTAGTTGCTGACCGTGAGCTTGAGCAGTTCGGTGTTCGCGATCACGATCTGCTCGCCGCCCAGGCTGCGGATGCGCGTGGTCTTGACGCCGACGTTCTCGATCGACCCGACGACGTTGCCGGAGACGATGAAGTCACCCACCTCGAACGGTTTGTCGAGCGCGATCGACACCGACGCGAAGAGGTCGCCGAGCACACTCTGCGCGGCCAGCGCCACCGCGATGCCGCCGACGCCCAGGCTGGCGATGAAGGCGGTGATGTTGACGCCCATGTTGGACAGCATCGCCAGCAGCACCACCGTCCAGACCAGCGTGCGCAGGCCCCAGGACATCAGCGTCGCCGCCGCACTCAGCGCCTGCGTGTCGGCCGGCGCCTGGCGTTGTGAATAGCGGCGCAACCCGATCGAGATGATGCGGTTGGCCCACAGCGCCAGTTGCAGCACCAGCACCACGAACCAGAGCTGGTTGACGCGGCCGCTCCAGCGCCCGGGCAGGTCGAGCAGGCCGATGCCGATGAGCAGCGCCACGAGCGCGATCAGGCTGCGCCGGGTGCCGCTCAGCACCTCGACCAGCATGTTGTCGGCGCTGGTGTGCGTGCGCTCGGACAGCGCGGCCAGCCGCTTGACGACGAAGCTCAGCGCCAGCGTCATCGCCAGATAGGCCAGCAGCGCCGCGGCGATGGCAATGCAGATGTTCAACAGCGGCACGTTGGCCACGGTGGTTTCGCGCAACCACGTCATCACGGTGATTTGATCCATGCGTTACCGTAACAGCGAAATGGCCGCGGGCCGGCAAACCGCACCTTGCGACTCGGAATTTCGCGCTCGTGAAACGGCCGCGTTCCGCGCCTGGCGCGGATGCCAGGCGCCCCGGCCCGCACCAGCGCGCGCCAGATTCGCTAGACGCGCTCGATGCGCGCGTAAGCGCTGTGGTTGTGGATCGACTCGAAGTTCTCGACATCCACTGTGTAGCGTGCGATGCGGGGCTCGGCGTTCAGGCGCAGCGCCACGTCGCGCACCAGATCCTCGACGAACTTCGGGTTCTCGTAGGCGCGCTCGGTGACCCACTTTTCGTCGCTGCGCTTGAGCAGCGGCCAGATCTCGCTCGACGCCTCGTCCTCGGCGAAGCGCACCAGTTCGTGCCAGTCGACGGCTTGCAGCAACTCGACGCGGATCGTCACCAGCGAGCGCTGGTTGTGCGCGCCATAGTCGGAAATCTCCTTCGAGCACGGGCACAGGCTCTTCACCGGCACCGCCACCTCGGCCCACACCGCCGTGCTGCCGGCGTGCGTCTGCACGATCCAGCGGCCCTGGTAGTCGAGCAGGCTCTGCACGCCCGAGACCGGCGCGCGTTTGCGGATGAAGAACGAAAACGCGGCCTCGATGCGGCCTTCGTCGGCGCCCAGCTTGGCGAGCATCGCGGCGTGGCGTTCACGCAGCGCGTCGGCGTCGAGCGGCACGTCCAGGGCGTCGAGCCAGGCGATGAAACGCGACATGTGCGTGCCCTTCTTCTCGGCCGGCAACGCAACGTCCAGCGTCCACAGGCCGGCCGTGGACTGCACGCCACCGGCCACACGAAGCTGCAGCGGATAGCGCACGTCCTTCACGCCCACGCGCTGGATCGCCAGATGGCGTTCGTCGCGGGCACTCTGGGTGTCGGGGATGTGCAGGGCGTCGGTGAGGTTGGTCATCGTGGGCGTGAGCATGCCATCGTTGCCCGGCGGACATCGTCGCGCGGGTTACACGACGCCGTTCAGGGAGTTTGAACCGCGCGCGGCGCCGGGCGGCATCGAGCGAAGCTAAGCGGCGTTGACGGCGGCCAGCGCAGGCCGGCCGACGAAACGCTGGCGTATCGACTGCTCGATGCCGGCAGCATCGAGCCCGCACATCGCCAGCAAGCGGGCCGGATCGCCGTGCTCGACGAACTGGTCGGGCAGGCCCAGGTGCAGCAACGGCGTCTGCAGCCCGGCAGCGGCCAGGCTTTCGCCGACCGCACTGCCGGCGCCGCCCATCACGCAGCCTTCCTCGAGCGTCACGATGGCGTCGTGCTCGCGTGCCATCTCGGCGACCAGCGCGTCGTCCAGCGGCTTCACGAAGCGCATGTCGACGACGCTGGCGTCCAGCCGCTCGGCCGCCGCCAGCGCGGCGTGCAGCAGGGTGCCGAACGCGAGGATCGCGATGCGCGTGCCGCCGCGCAGCGACGATTTGCGCCGCACCACGCCCTTGCCCCAGGGCCATTCGGTGAACGCGGGGTCGATGCTGGCGCCGACGCCGGCGCCGCGCGGGTAGCGCACGGCCACCGGGTGGTTGCGCCGGTACGCGGTGGTCAGCGCCTGGCGGCATTCGTTCTCGTCGCTCGGCGTCAGCATGGCGCAGTGGGGCAGGCAGCGCACGAAGGCGATGTCGTAGGCGCCGGCGTGGGTGGCGCCGTCGGCGCCGACGATGCCGGCGCGGTCGAGCGCGAACACCACCGGCAGGTTCTGGATCGCAACGTCATGCACGAGCTGGTCGTAGGCGCGCTGCAGGAAGGTGCTGTAGATCGCCACCACCGGTTTCAGGCCTTCGCAGGCCAGCCCGGCGGCGAACGTCACTGCGTGCTGCTCGGCGATGCCGACGTCGAAATAGCGCTTCGGGAAACGCTTGTGGAACTCGACCATGCCCGAGCCTTCGCGCATCGCCGGCGTGATGCCGACCAGGCGCTCGTCGGCCTCGGCCATGTCGCACAGCCACTGGCCGAAAACCTGCGTGAAGCTCGGCTTGCTGGGTGCGGCTTTCGGGAACCCGAGCGCGGGGTCGAACTTGCCGCTGGCCGAGTGGTACTTCACCGGGTCGGCCTCGGCGAGCTTGTAGCCGTAGCCCTTTTTCGTCACCACGTGCAGGAACTGCGGGCCGCGTTTGTCGCGCAGGTTTTCCAGCGTCGGGATCAGTGAATCGAGATCGTGGCCGTCGATGGGGCCGACATAGTTGAACCCGAACTCCTCGAAGATCGTGCCCGGCACGACCATGCCCTTGGCGTGCTCCTCGAAGCGCCGCGCCAGCTCGAACAGCGGCGGCGCCACCTTCAACACACCCTTCACACCTTCGCGCGCGGTGGCGTAGAAGTTGCCGCTCATCAGCCGCGCCAGGTACTTGTTGAGCGCACCCACCGGCGGGCTGATCGACATGTCGTTGTCGTTGAGCACCACCAGCAGGTTGGCGTTGACGCCCGCATGGCTGACGCCGGCATTGTTCAGCGCCTCGAAGGCCATGCCGGCCGTCATCGCGCCGTCGCCGATCACGGCCACCGCGCGCCGGTCCTCGCCCTTGAGCTGCGCCGCGCGCGCCATGCCCAGCGCGGCCGAGATCGATGTCGAGCTGTGCGCGGTGCCGAAGCTGTCGTATTCGCTCTCGTCGCGGCGCGGAAAGCCGCCCACGCCGCCCAGCTGGCGCAGCGTGTGCATGCGCTCGCGACGCCCGGTGAGCACCTTGTGCGGATAGGTCTGGTGGCCGACATCCCAGACCAGCCGGTCGTGCGGCGTGTTGAACACGTAGTGCAGCGCGACCGTCAGCTCCACCGTGCCCAGGTTGCTGCCCAGGTGGCCGCCGGTCTGGCTGACGGTGTTGAGCACGAACTCGCGCAGTTCCCTGGCCAGCGCCGGCAACTCGGCGCGCGGCAGCCGGCGCAGGTCAGCGGGGTTGTTGATGCGATTCAGCAGCTTGCTCATGTCTTTTCCCCGCGCCCCCATATCCGCCACAGCCACCCCCGGCGCGCGCACCGCGCATGCCGCTTCGGCGGCCCGCCGGCGGCGCGCCCCGGGGGAATTCAATTGTCCCGCTCCACGACCTTGTCGGCCAGCACCGCCAGGCGGCCGGTATCGGGCGCAGCCAGGCGACTGCGCGACAAGGCCTCGTGGGCCTGCAAGCGCAGCGCCTGGGCGTGCTGGCGCGCCGCGTCGAGTCCCAGTACCGAGACGTAGGTGGGCTTGTTCGAGTCGATGTCCTTGCCGGCGGTCTTGCCCAGCGTGTCCGAAGCCTGTGTCACGTCGAGAATGTCGTCCACCACCTGGAACGCCAGGCCGATGGCCGCACCATAGTCCGACAAGGCCTGCCACGCCAGCGCGTCGGGTAAGCCGCAGGCCGCGCCCATCAGCACGCTGGCCTGCAGCAGCGCGCCGGTCTTGCGCCGGTGCATGTCGCGCAGCGCATGCTCCTGCAGCGGCCGGCCGATGCTGGCGAGGTCGATGGCCTGGCCGCCGGCCATGCCGGCGTGGCCGGCCGCGCGCGCCAGCAGCCCCACCAGACGCGCCTGCAGCGCGGGCGTGACGCCGCTGTCGGGTGTCAGCACCTCGAAGGCCAGCGCCTGCATCGCGTCGCCCGCCAGCATCGCCTGCGCTTCGCCGAAAGACACGTGCACCGTGGGCTTGCCCCGGCGCAGCACGTCGTTGTCCATGCACGGCATGTCGTCGTGGATCAGCGAATAGGCGTGGATCAGTTCGACCGCCGCCGCGGCACGCAATGCGGCCTCGTGGTCGCCGTGCATCGCCTGGCAACTCGCCAGCACCAGCAGGGGCCGCAGCCGCTTGCCGGCACCGAGCACGCCGTAGCGCATCGCCACACCCAGGCCGGCCGGGGTATCGGCGGGCACCCAGGATTCGAGCGCGGCCTCGACGGCAGCGAGTTGCCGGGCTGCCCAGTCGTCGAAACTCACGATCCGGTCCAGAGCTTGAGCTGCCCGTCTTCGAGCAGCTTCACCTGCTGGTCGACCGCCTGCAGCTTGGCGCGGCAATACGCCAGCAACTCGGCGCCGCGGCGGTAGCCATCGAGCAACTGGTCCAGCGGCAACTGGCCACCTTCCATCTGCTGGACCAGGTGATCCAGTTCGGCCAGAGCCGACTCGTAGTTGGCGGGTTCTTTGGTGGCGGGGCTGCGCGGCATTTCCGGGGGCTGCAATGAGCTGGGCATTCTAGACAAAGACCTCATCGCCTCCGCTTGCGGCCCCCTCTGCCCAGAGGAGACGCGGCGCTGGGTAGAATCGCGCCCTCGCTTGTGGCCCCGTCGGGGTCGCAGATTGGAAAACCCGCCCGCGGGGCCACCGGGCGGGGGCTCGGACATCCTGTCGATGGAGGATCCACTTGGATCATGTCTGACCTGAGCATCAGTCTCGAAGCTCTTGCACAAAGCAGCTCTCAACTCCCGGTTTCCAGTTACTTCGACGAGGCCCTGTTCCGCAGCGAACAGGAACTCATCTTCCAGCACGCTCCGCGCTACATCGGGCACGCCCTGGCGGTGCCCGAGGTGGGCGCGTTCCATACGCTGCCGCAGGAAGGCCAGGGGCGTGCGCTGCTGCGCACCGCCGACGGCGTCGAGCTCATCTCCAACGTCTGCCGCCACCGCCAGGCGCTGATGCTGCGCGGGCGCGGCCAGGGTGGAGCGCAGGTGGTGTGCCCGCTGCACCGCTGGACCTACGACCTGCACGGCCAGCTCATCGGGGCGCCGCACTTTCAGACCGATCCGTGCCTGAACCTTCGCAACTATCCCTTGCAAAACTGGAACGGCCTGTTGTTCGAGCACAACGGGCGCGACGTGGCCGCCGACCTGCAGGCGCTGGGCCCGCGTGCCGACCTCGACTTCAGCGGCTTCGTCTTCGACCGCGCCCATCTGCACGAGTGCGACTACAACTGGAAGACCTTCATCGAGGTCTATCTGGAGGACTACCACGTCGGCCCGTTCCACCCCGGCCTGGGCGGCTTCGTCGCCTGCGAAGACCTGAGCTGGGAGTTCGGCCGCCACCATTCGGTGCAGACGGTGGGCGTGCACAAGGAACTCGAACGGCCAGGCTCGGCGGTCTACCAGCGCTGGCACGACGCGGTGCGCCAGTTCCGCGCCGGCGAGCCCCCCAAGCACGGCGCGATCTGGCTCACCTACTACCCGACGGTGATGGTGGAGTGGTACCCGCACGTGCTCGTCGTCTCGACGCTGTTCCCCAGGGGGCCGCAGAAGACGCTGAACCTGGTGGAGTTCTTCTACCCGGAAGAGATCGCGCTCTTCGAACGCGAGTTCGTCGATGCGCAGCAGGCGGCCTACATGGAGACCTGCGTCGAGGACGACGAGATCGCACTGCGCATGGATGCCGGCCGGCAGGCGCTGCTGCAGCGCGGCGACAACGAGTTCGGCCCCTACCAGAGTCCGATGGAAGACGGCATGCAGCACTTCCACGAGTGGTACCGGCGCGAGATGGGAGCAGCAAGATGACGTGGACGACACTGATCGGCGCCGAAGGACTGCGGCGCCTGCACGACACGGGCGCTCCGTGCGTGCTGCTGGATTGCGGCTTCGAACTCGCCGACCCCGAGGCTGGCGAGCGCGCCTTTCTCGCCGGCCATCTGCCGGGCGCGCAGTACGCCCATCTCGAACGCGACCTGTCGGGCCCCCGCAGCGGACGCAACGGCCGCCATCCGCTGCCGGCGCGTGATGCCTTCGCCAGCACCGCTGGCCGCTGGGGCATCGCTCCCGGGGTGACGGTGGTGACCTATGACAACCACGGCTCGCCCTATGCAGCGCGCGCGTGGTGGCTGCTGCGCTGGCTGGGGCACGACGCCGTGGCCGTGCTCGATGGCGGCCGTGCAGCCTGGATCGACGCCGGCGGCGCGCTCGCCAGCGGCCCAGCACCGGCGATGGCAGCGCAGCCGCCCTACCCAGCCGGCGCTGCGGCGATGCCGACGCTCGGCGTCGAAGCGGTGCTGGCCGCGCTCGGCCGCGTGCGCATCATCGACGCCCGCGCCGGCGAGCGTTTCCGCGGCGACGTGGAACCGCTGGACGCAGTGGCCGGCCACATTCCCGGCGCGACGAACCGCTTTTTCAAGGACAACCTCGGCGCCGACGGCCGCTTCAAGCCGGCCGCCACGCTGCGCGCCGAGTTCGAGGCCTTCGGCACGCCGGCGCAGGATGTGGTGCACCAGTGCGGCAGCGGCGTCACCGCGTGCCACAACCTGCTCGCGATGACGCACGCCGGGCTGGCCGGCTCGCAGCTTTATGCCGGCTCGTGGAGCGAATGGTGCAGCGACCCGGCGCGGCCGGTGGCGCGCGGCTGAGCGAACGGCGCGCGCCCCTCGGGTGCACCCGGAAACCGGTCTTGCGCAAATGGGTTCAGACTGCAAGGGTCGCCTTGACCTTCGAAGGAGATGCTCATGTACCAGCGCATCCTGATCCCCACCGACGGCTCCGAGAACACTGCGAAGGCCGCGCGGGCCGCCATCGAGCTGGCGCGCCTGGGCGGCGGCGAGCTGTTCACGGTCAGCGTCAAGGAGCCCTTTCCGTACAGCGCCATCTCCGAGATGCAGCCGGTGCCGCCACAGGAGTTCTACGACGCGCAGGAGCGCATCGCGGCGGCGCGCGTGAAGAGCGTGATGGATCTGGCCGCGGCGGCGTCCGTGCCCTGCCAGGGCCACAGCGTCGAGGCCCTGCATCCGTGGGAGGCCATCGTCGACCACGCGCAGACCAACCAGTGCGACCTCATCGTGATGGCGTCGCACGGCCGGCGCGGCATCAGCGCGCTGCTGCTGGGCAGCGAGACGCAGCGCGTGCTGATCCACACCACGCTGCCGGTGCTGATCATCCGCTGATCAACGGCCGGGCAGGAACTCGCGCGCGCCCACCACGATCAGCAGCCCGCAGGCCAGCCACGCGAGCTGCGAGAACGTCTCGCGCCAGGGCAGCCGGCGCTGCATCTGCGGCAGCAGGTCGGCCACCGAGACGTAGATGAAGCTGCTCGACGCGGCCACCAGCAGGTACGGAAACAGCGCCTGCCACGGGCCCACGAGCACATAGCCGACGACACCGCCCACCACGGCGGCGAAGCCCGAGAGCGCGTTGTAGGCCAGCGCGCGCGTGCGTGACAGCCCGGCGTTGAGCAGCACGATGTAGTCGCCGACCTCCTGCGGGATCTCGTGCGCGACGATCGCCAGCGCCGTCACCGTGCCCAGGCGCACATCGGTCAGGAAGGCGGCGGCGATGATGATGCCGTCGCAGAAGTTGTGGATGCTGTCGCCCAGCAGCACGCTCAGCCCGCCGCGGCCGGCCTGCTCGGCGTCGAAGCCGTGGTGGTGATGATGCTTCGGGTCGTCGTGCTCGTGATGGTGGCTGTGGCGGTACAGCTCGGCCTTCTCGAGCAGGAAGAAGAACATCAGCCCGCCGAGCAGCGTGACGAACAGGCGGTGCGGGCTGGTGTGGCTCTCGAACGCCTCCGGCAGCACATGCAGCAAGGCGGTGCCGAGCAGCACGCCGGCCGACAGGCTGACCAGGCTCTTGACCACGCGCGCCAGCAGACCCACCGTCAACGACGCGGCGATGACGACCGACAGCACGCCACCCGCCAGCGTGGCGACGATGATGTAGAACAGGATCATGGGGAGAAGGCCGGCCCGCTGGGGGCGGCCGAATGGGGCACTCGTCCGATCTTATCGACCGTGTCAAGCGAACGCAGCTTTGCCACTCCGCCTGGCCCCCCGCGGGCGGGCCGGGCGCAGCCCGGCCCGGGCGTTGTCAAGCCACGCCGTGCGCCTTGAACCAGGCCAGCGTGCGGCGCCAGCCGTCGAGCGCCGCGTCGCGGCGGTAGCTGGCGCGGTAGTCGGCGTTGAAGGCATGGCCGGCTTCGGGGTAGATCACGAATTCGCTCGCCTTCGCCGCCGCGCTGCCGCCGGCCAGCGCGGCCTTCATCGTTTCGATCGAGGCTTGCGAAATGCCCGCGTCCTGGCCGCCGTACAGGCCGAGCACCGGCACTGCGAGTTCGCCGGCGACGTCGACCGGCTGCTTCGGGAACAGCGGCGCCGGCGTGCCGACGAGGCGCCCGTACCAGGCCACCGCAGCCTTCAGCGACGGGTTGTGCGCCGCATACAGCCAGACGATGCGCCCGCCCCAGCAGAAGCCGGTGACGGCGGCGGCCGCGGTGTTGGCGCCCTGGCCCTTGGCCCACGCCACGGTGGCGTCGAGGTCGCCCATCACCTGCCTGTCGGGCACCTTGGAGACGACCTCGGAAACGAGCTTGCTGATCTCGCCGTAGCTGCCGGCGTCGCCCTGGCGCACGAAGAGCTCGGGCGCGACGGCGAAGTAGCCGGCCTTCGCAAAGCGGCGCGCCACGTCGGCGATGTGCTCGTGCACGCCGAAGATCTCGCTCACCACCAGCACCAGCGGCGCGTTCGGGCGCGCGGCCGGCGCGGCGCGATAGGCCGGCATCTGGAAGCTGCCCACCGGCACCGTGACCTCGCCGACGACGAGTCCTTCGCTGTCGGTGCGGATCGCCGTCTGCGCGGCGATCGGCAGCACCGCGGCGGCAAACCCGCTGCCCACCGACGCGCGCACGAAATCGCGGCGGCTGAAGGCGCGCCGCGGCATCCTGGTATCGAACTCGTCGTGCAGCATGCGCGGTCTTTTCGGCAGTGGTGGCGTGCACCGATTGTAGGAAGGCTGTCGTCTTGCTGGCGCTCGCTCTTGCACAATCGCCCGCATGCTGGACAAGACACTCATCAGCCCCGGCGCCCGCCCCGCCCAGGCCAGTGCATCGAGCAAGGCGGCAAAGCCCCGCCAACCGGCCATAGCGGGGCCGCTGGCGGCCGTCGACATGGGGTCGAACAGCTTTCGCCTCGAGATCGGCCAGCTCCAGCACGGCCGCTACCGGCGCATCGACTACCTGAAGGAAACGGTGCGCCTGGGCGCCGGGCTGGACGCCGAGCGCCGGCTTTCGGAAGACGCGCAGCAGCGCGGCCTGGGCTGCCTGCAGCGCTTTGCGGCACGACTCGCCGGATTCGAGCCGTCGCAGGTGCGCGCGGTGGCGACGCAGACGCTGCGCGAGGCCGCCAACCGCAACGGCTTCCTGCAGCGCGCAACGCAGGCGCTGGGCCACCCCATCGAGGTGATTTCGGGGCGCGAGGAGGCGCGTCTGATCTATGCCGGCGTGGCCCACCTGCAGCCGTCGGAGGCGCCGCGTCTGGTGATCGACATCGGCGGCCGCTCGACCGAACTCATTCTGGGCCGCGGCCGCGTGCCCGACACCGCCGAGTCGTTCAGCGTCGGCTGCGTCAGCCTGTCGATGCGCTTTTTTCCCGACGGCCGGCTCACCGACACCGCATTCCGCGCCGCGCAGGTGGCCGCGGGCGCCGAGCTCGAAGAGGCGTTGCAGCCGTTTGCGCCGCGCCACTGGGAACAGGCCCTGGGCGCGTCGGGCACGGCGGGTGCGGTGTCGCAGGTGCTGATGTCCGCCGGCATCAGCGACGGCCGCATCACGCCCGCCGGCCTGCGCTGGTGCATCGAACAGTGCATCGCCGCCGGTCACATCGACCGCGTGGAACTGCCGCGCCTGAAGCTCGAGCGGCGCGCGGTGCTGCCGGGCGGGCTGGCCATCCTCTACACGCTGGCGGCGAACTTCGGCATCCAGACGCTGTGGCCGGCCAAGGGGGCGCTGCGCCAGGGCGTGATCATCGATCTGCACGAACGCCTGCAGGCGCAGCGCCACAGCCGCGCCGGCGACATGCGCGACGCGTCGGTGAGTGCACTGCAGCGCCGCTTCGGCGTCGACCTGGCGCAGGCACAGCGCGTCACGGCGGTGGCACTGGCCCTGTTCGACGGCACGCGCGTGCCGGCCGGCGACCAGGCGCGGCGCGAACTGGCCTGGGCCTGTGCGCTGCACGAGGTGGGCCTGATGGTCTCGCACCACGATCACCATCGCCACAGCGCCTATCTGCTGGCGCATGCCGACGCACCCGGCTTTTCGCAGAGCCAGCAGCAGCGCCTGGGCGAGCTCGTGCTCGGCCAGCGCGGCGGCCTGCGCAAGGTCGACGCGGCGCTCGCCGACGACATGCTGGCGTGGCAGATGCTGTGCCTGCGGCTGGCGGTGATCCAGTGCCATGCGCGCACCGCCGTCGATGCGCAGGCGCTCAGCCTGCGCGCGCGCGGCCGTGCTGCACACCTGGGCTGGGCCGCCGGCTGGGCGGCAGAGCATCCGCGTGCGCTGTTCCTGTTGCAGGAAGAGGCGCAGGCCTGGGCGCGCAGCACGTCCCTGAGGCTGCAGTTGCCGGCGTGATGAAGTCTTGACGGGAGGCGCGGGCGCAGCGGAAAGCCGACCACGCGTCGAGCGGTGGCGGTGCCGCGGGCCGCTACAGCAGGTCAGGCGCCATCACCGCATGCAGCACGACTGCAACGCATCGTCGCGCTGGCGCGCGCACAGCCATCACACCGCGGCCTCGTGCAGCGGCCAAGCCCAGCGTCGGCTGGTGGCCGACCACGCGCACCGGCTCGCGCGCGTGGGGCCAGCGTACCGTCTGCAGCAGCGCACCGGGCGTCGCCTCGGGCCACCGCCTTAACCTCGCGATCCAGTGCTGCCGCCGTCTGTTGCGCGCGCCGCGCCGCGCCAGGCTGGCGATGACCCGGCTGCTGGCCGGCTTGGGCATGGCGCCAGAGCATGAGGTCCATCGCCGTGATGCCAAGGCTCAGGAATAACGCTGCATCAGCGCCCGCTGTGCGCTGACACCACGCTCGCTGACGCGGCTGTAGCGGCCGTCGCCGTCCATCTGCCAGGCGTCGCACTGGTCGTGCAGATAGGGCACCAGCGCTTCATCGATCACACGCTGGCGCAGTGCCGGGTCGCGCACCGGCCAGGCCACCTCGATGCGGCGGAACATGTTGCGACTCATCCAGTCGGCGCTGCTCAGGTACAGCGCCTCGTCGTCATCGCTGTCGCCCCAGCGGAAGTAGATGACGCGCGAATGCTCGAGGAAGCGGCCCACCACCGAGCGCACGCGGATGGTCTCGCTGCGTGCCGGCAAACCCGGCGGCAGCATGCAGGCGCCACGCACGATGAGGTCGATCTGCGCGCCCGCAGCGCCGGCGTCGATCAGCGCGTGGATCAGCGCCGGGTCGGTCAGCGCGTTGACCTTCACGACCACGCGCGCCGGCCGGCCGGCGCGCGCTGCGTCGGCCACCTGGCGCAAGTGGCGCAGCATGCGCCGGTGCATCACGAAAGGTGCGGTCAGCAGATGCCGCGGCGCGCGCAGCCGGGCCCGGCTGGCGAGTTGCTGGAACACCGCGTCGGCATCGGCGGCGATGCCGGCGTCGGCCGTCAGCATGCCGATGTCGGTGTACAGGCGCGCAGTACGCGGGTTGTAGTTGCCGGTGGACAGGTGAACATAACGACGCAGACGTGCGCCTTCGCGACGTGTCACGAGCAGCAGCTTGGCGTGCGTCTTCAGGCCGACGATGCCGTAGACCACCTGCGCACCCACCGCCTCCAGGCGTTCGGCCCAGTTGATGTTGGCCTCTTCGTCGAAGCGCGCCTTCAGCTCGACGACGACCATCACCTCCTTGCCGCGCCGCGCGGCGTCGATCAGCAAGTCCATCAGCACGCTTTGTGTGCCGGTGCGGTAGACGGTCTGCTTGATCGCCAGCACGTCGGCGTCGAGCACGGCCTCGCGCAGGAACTGCACGACGGGCTCGAAGCTCTCGAACGGGTGGTGCAGCAGCACGTCGGTCTCGCGCAGGCGCGCGAAGATCGACCGCTCGCGCGGCAACTGCGCGCGCGGCCACCGCGGCTCGAAGTGCGGAAAGCGCAACGCATCGCCGTCGGCCTGCTCGATGAGCTCGTTCAGGCGCACCAGATTCACCGGCCCCCTGACCTTGTACAGCGCACCGGCCGGCAGGGAAAACTGTTCGAGCAGGAAGCGCGTCAGCTCGGCCGGACAGGTTTGCACCACTTCGAGCCGGATGGCCTGGCCGAAATGGCGTGTCGTGAGGCCGCTGCGCAGCGCCTGGCGCAGGTTGGTGACGTCGTCCGCGTCGACCTCGAGCGCCGAGTCGCGCGTGACGCGGAACTGCGAGAACGCCTCCACCGTGCGCCCCGGAAACAGCTCGCCCAGATGGGCGCGGATGACGCTGGTCAGCAGCACGAAGCCCTGGCCGCCGCGGCACAGTTCGTCCGGCAGCCGGATCACGCGCGCCAGCACGCGCGGCACCTTGACGATGGCGATCGCATTGCGGCGCCCGAACGCGTCGTGGCCGCCCAGGCGGGCGATGAAGTTCAGCGACTTGTTGGCGACGAGCGGGAACGGGTGGCCCGGGTCCAGGCTCACCGGCTGCAGCAGCGGCCGCACCTGGCTGCGAAAGAAGCGCGCCACCCACTCGCGTTGCGCGCCGTCGCGCTCGGCGTGGTTCAGTACCTGGATGCCGTTGGCGCGCAGCGCCGGCATCAGTTCGTCGTTGAACAGCCGGTACTGCTCGTCGATCAGTTCGTGCGCGGCGCCGGCGACACCGTCGAGGTCGTGATCCGACAGGCCGCTGCCGGGCTCGCGCTCCCGTTCCACGGAGTCGGCCACGCGCACCTCGAAGAATTCGTCGAGGTTGGACGACACGATGCTCACGTAGCGCAGCCGCTCCAGCAGCGGCACGTCGGCGCGGCGCGCCTGCGCCAGCACGCGGCGGTTGAACTGCAGGATCGAGCGCTCGCGGTCCAGCAGCGCCAGCGGCAGCGGCCTGTCCACCGCCAGAGCCGGCACGGCCGGCTCGGCGATTCGCGCTTCATACGTCATGGCCGCAGTTTATGAAGCTTGTGCGACACCGGCGTGACAGCGCCGGGGGCGCCAGCGCTCAGTGTGCCGTGTCCCAGTTGGGGCCGACGCCCACCTCGGCCAGCAGCGGCACCTTCAGCGCCGCGGCGCCGGCCATCAGGCGCGGCACCGCCTCGCGCGCCCAATCGAGCTCGGCCTCGGGCACTTCCAGCACCAGTTCGTCGTGCACCTGCATCACCATGCGGGTGGCGCGCCGCTCGTCGTCCAGCGTCTTCTGCAGCGCGATCATCGCCAGCTTGATGAGGTCGGCGGCCGTGCCCTGCATCGGCGCGTTGATGGCCTGGCGTTCGGCGCCGGCCTTGCGCGGGCCGTTGCCGGAGTTGATCTCGGGCAGCCACAGCCGGCGCCCGAACACGGTCTCGACATAACCCTGGGCCTTGGCGGCGATCCGCGTCTGGTCCATGTAGCGCTTGACGCCTGCGAAGCGCGCGAAGTATCTGTCGATGTAGTCCCTGGCCGCCTTCTGCTCGATGCCCAGGTTGCTGGCCAGCCCGAATGCGCCCATGCCGTAGATGAGGCCGAAGTTGATGACCTTGGCGTAGCGACGCTGTTCGCTGCTGACCTGCTCGACCGGCACGCCGAAGACCTCGCTCGCGGTGGCGCGGTGCACGTCGATGCCTTGCTCGAAGGCGTGCAGCAGCGCCGGGTCTTCGCTGATGTGGGCCATGATGCGCAACTCGATCTGCGAGTAGTCGGCGCTCATGATCACGTGGCCCGGCGGCGCGATGAAGGCCTCGCGCACACGCCGGCCTTCGGGCGTGCGGATCGGGATGTTCTGCAGATTGGGATCGTTGCTCGCCAGCCGCCCCGTCACCGCCACCGCCTGTGCGTAGTTGGTGTGCACGCGGCCGGTGGCCGGGTTCACCATCAGCGGCAGCTTGTCGGTGTAGGTGCCCTTGAGTTTGGACAGCCCGCGGTGTTCGAGGATCTTCGCCGGCAGCGGGAAGTCGGCCGCCAGTTGCTGCAGCACTTCCTCGTCGGTGCTGGGCGCACCGCTGGCGGTCTTCTTCTTCACCGGCAACGCGAGCTTGGTGAACAGGATCTCGCCGATCTGCTTCGGGCTGCCCAGATTGAAGGGCTGGCCGGCGATGTCGTAGGCCTCCTGCTCCAGCGCGAGCAGACGTTCGCCCAGTTGCTGGCTCTGGCGCGCCAGCACCGCGCTGTCGATCAGCACGCCGTTGATCTCGATGCGCTCGAGCACGCTGCTGACCGGCATCTCGATGCGTTCGTAGACCTCGCGCAGCTTGGCATCGTTGTGGATCTGCGGCCACAACGCCTGGTGCACGTGCAGCGTCATCTCGCTGTCCTCGCCCGAATATTCGGTGGCGCGTGCAATGTCGACCTGAGCGAACGGAATCTGGTTCACGCCCTTGCCGCAGACGTCCTCGTAGCTCAACCCCTTGCGGCCGAGATGGCGGTCGGCCAAGCTTTCCAGGCCGTGCGGCTTGTGCGCTTCGATGACGTAGCTCTGCAGCATGGTGTCGTGCGCGTAGCCCTGTACGGTGATGCCGTGGTTGGCGAACACATGCAGGTCGTACTTGATGTTCTGGCCCAGCTTCACGCGCGACGCGTCTTCCAGCCATGGCTGCAGCCGCGCCAGCACCTCGTCCAGCGGCAGTTGTTCGGGTGCGCCGCCATAGCCGTGCGCCAGCGGCACATAGGCCGCACGCCCGGGCTCGATGGCGAAGCTGATGCCGACGATGCGCGCCCGCATCGGGTCCAGCGAATCGGTCTCGGTGTCCAGCGCGACCAGCGGCGCGGCCTGCAGCCGCGCAAGCCAGGCGTCCAGGCGTTCCCAACTCGTGATGGTCTCGTAGTCGCGCGGCAGGTGGGCCGCCGTCTGCGCCGCCGCAGCAAGCGCGGGCGTGTCGGCGCTTGCTGCGGCGGCGGCGCTGTCGCCGGCCCCAGACTCCAGCTCGCGCAGCCAGGTCTTGAAACCGAAGCGCTGGTAGAACGCATGCAGCCCCGCGTCGTCGATCGGCCGCAGCGCCAGCGCATCCAGCGTCGGCCAGCCCGCCACATGGGCGGCCAGGTCGCAGTCGGTG
>Ga0164241_10000667_pt1 | contig 55206 bp, 56 predicted proteins | sample OricomyardsoilBY_FD_108780 | JGI IMG/M metagenome (GOLD analysis project Ga0164241, IMG submission 108780) | Backyard soil microbial communities from Emeryville, California, USA - Original compost - Back yard soil (BY) | ecosystem: Environmental > Terrestrial > Soil > Unclassified | place: USA... | reverse complement strand
CTGAACGAAGGCTTGGGCTGGCTCGCCACGGACGGTCTCCTGAAACGTGAAAAGACCGCCCGGGAAAGGCGGCCGCTCGCCGCCCACCTAGGCGTTCGCATCACCGAATGCAAATATAAAGATATCTTTATATGTGAGTCCGAGATCAATTCGTGCCGTGGGCGATCTCCGCCTCCAGGTGGCGCAGCTTCTCGGGGTTGCGAACGACATAGACGCCGGCGATCCGGTCGTCCTCGATCAGGAGCGCGGTCGTCTGGAGCATCCCGTCGGCTTCCCGCGTGACGAAGCCCGGCAGGCCGTTGATCATGCGATAGCCGACCAGCTCCCACCGGCCGCCATGACGCAGCAACCGCGCGAGCGCGGTGAAGGCCGCGAGCACCTCGTCGATCCCCGCGAAGGGCCGTCCGCCCGCGGGCCGCTTGCCGCCGCCGTCCGAATAGAAACTGACGTCGTCGGCGAGCATGGCGCGCAATCCGGCGATGTCGCCGCCGCGCGATGCTTCGAGGAAGGCGGCGGCGAGCTCGAGCCCATGTGCCTTGGCGACCGGAAAGCGCGGCCGGCTGGCGCGGACATGGGCGCGGGCGCGAGCGGCGAGTTGGCGGCTCGCCTCGGGCGTGCGCTCCAATGTGGTCGCGACCTCCTCGAACGGAAGGTCGAAAATGTCGTGGAGCAGGAAAGCGGCGCGCTCCAGCGGGGAAAGGCGTTCGAGCGCCATCAAGAGCGGCAACGTCACCGCTTCGTCGATATCGGGCTCGGCCTCGACCACGGGCTCGGGCACCCACGGGCCGAAATAGAGCTCGCGCCGCCGCCGCGCCGACTTAAGCTGATCGAGGCAGAGCCGCGTCACCATCCGCCGCAGGAATGCCTCCGGCTCGCGCACGGCGCCGCGATCGGTACGGAGCCAGCGCACGAATGCCTCCTGCATCACATCCTCGGCATCGGCGACCGAGCCGAGCATGCGATAGGCGGTGCGCTGGAGGATCGGCCGCAGCGGCGCGAAGCTCGCCGCGGCCTCCTCGGCGGCATCGTCCGCCGCGTCGGTCATGCCGGGACGGTTTCCCTTGCGGCATGGGCCGTCTTCAGCGGATCCGGATCGAACAGCCCGAAGCCGATCGCGATCCGGTTCCACCCGTTGATCACGTTGATGACCTGGGTGAGCTGGACCTGCTCTTCGGGCGTGAAATGCTCGGCGAGGGCGGCATAGGTCGCGTCGTCGGGTGGTCCCTTGGTCGCGACCAGCGTCAACGCGTCGGTCCAGGCGAGCGCCGCCCGTTCGCGGTCGGTATAGACCGGCGCCTCGTGCCAGGCGGCGACGAGATAGACGCGCTGCTCGGTCTCGCCGTCGCGGCGCGCCTCCTGGCTGTGCATGTTCACGCAATTCGCGCAGCCGTTGAGGATCGAGGCGCGCAGGTGGACGAGATGGGTGAGGCCGGGTTCGATCGCGGGCGCGACGTTCTGGCCGTAGCTGAGCCAGCCGCCCATGGCCTTGCGATCGGCGGCGTAGGGATTGAGGCGCGCGGTCATGGCGATGTCCTTCCGATTGAGTTGATACCGACGAGACGAGACAGGCGGGGGCGATGTGACACGCGCCCGCGAATAAATTCAGGCGGTGCCCGATTGGGCGGCGAGCAGGCGCGGATCGATGCCGGCACCCTGGAACGCCGCGGCCCAGCGCGCGTCGACATTGCGGTCGTAGAGCAGGGCATCGCTGCCCTGGGTCACGAACCAGCCATGGCGCTGCATCTCCTCGTCGAGCTGGCCGGGCCCCCAGCCGGCATAGCCGAGCGCCGCCACCCAGCGGCGCGGCCCCTTCCCTTCCGCGATCGCGCGCAGGATATCGAGCGTCGCCGACAAGACCCAGCGCCCGGCGACGTCGATGCTGTCGGTGCCGCTCCAATCGGGCGTGTGCAGGATGAAGCCGCGGCGCGGCTCGACCGGACCGCCATGATGGATCGGCGCGTTGGGGCAATCGCCCGGCGGAATGTCGAGCTGCTTCAAAAGATCGTGGAAGCCGAGCCGCGGCACCAGCCGGCCAAGGCCGATGCCGAGCGCGCCTTCCTCGTCATGGACGCACATCGCGATCACCGCTTTTTCGAACCGCGGATCGCCGATGCCGGGCATGGCGAGCAGGAACTGGCCGACGAGAGACCGGGGCGCATCCATTCCGTTGCTATAGGCCTGAGCCTGCGGCGGCGGCAACGCGCGCGGGCCTATCGGCGGCGCGCCGGCATTGATAAGGGCATCCCATCTTCATCCCATCGGAGTCGGACATGACGATCCAGGTCGGCGAACATATCCCCGAAATGACCCTCATCAAGGCGACGGCGGACGGCCCGCGGCCGATCGAGACCGGCGAATTTTTCGGCGGACGCAAGGTCGCGCTCTTCTCTGTCCCCGGCGCGTTCACGCCGACCTGCTCGGCGCGCCATCTGCCGGGCTTCATCGAGAGAGCTGCCGACCTAAAGGCCAAGGGCGTGGACGAGATCGCCTGCGTCGCGGTCAACGACGCCTTCGTCATGCAGGCCTGGGCGAAGAGCGCCGGCGCCGAGGGCAAGGTGACGATGCTCGCCGACGGCAATGGCGATTTCGCGAGGGCGCTCGGCCTCGTCATGGACGGCTCCAAGTTCGGCATGGGCCAGCGCGGAGCGCGCTGGTCCGCGATCGTCGATGACGGCACCGTCAGCGAGCTGAACGTGGAAGAACCCGGCGCATTCAGCGTGTCGAGCGCGGAATTTCTTCTCAACCAGTTGTAAATTCACGCAACCTTCATCCGCCCGGTGCATTGGTGAGATCCCAGTCCCAATGACCCCGGGGAAGGGCAAATGGCCGAAACCACCCAATCCAGTGACGCGCCGGCATCGCTCGACGCGCGCGCGATCGCGCGCCGCAACCGCGACGCCTGCGGCGACACATTGAGCCCGGTGATGAAGACCGCGGCCACCGCATGCGAGCTGGCCGAGACGCCGCCGCCACGGCGCAAAGTCGCGCCGCCCGGCGAGACGGACTGAGCTTCGGTCCGAACGTCCTCGTCATTCCAGCGAAAGCTGGAATCTCTCTGCCTTTGCGGCGCCGGGGCAAGAAAAAGTGAGATTCCAGCTTTCGCTGGAATGACGGATTCGGAAAAATGCTTGAAACGCTCAGTGCTGTCCCGTCGTTGGCGCCGGCCGAAGCACTTCGACCGCGAATCGCTCCGCCTGATTTGCGAAGACCAGCAGGTTCACCGCCAGATTGCCGCGCACGATGCCATAATCGGCGGTGAGATAGCGTTGCAGCGCGGGCTTGCCGTCCTGCGTCAGATAGGCGCGCGAGAAGGCATAACGCTGGTTGAAGCCCTGGATATTCGCCGCGAGCCGGTCGGCCGGGAGATTGGCGGGACGGATCCACACCGACTGGATCGAGATCGCCTTGCATGCCGCGCCCTGGCGCTCGCACGATCCGAACAGGATCGCCGCGCGCCGGCCATTGCGGAAGGTCACCTGGAGGATCGGCCGATCCGCCGTCCCGCGCCGCTCAAACCGCGCGTTGATCGCGCTCAGAACCGTCTCGACCGTCGCGTAGTTGAAGGTCGGCAGCACCTGCCGATTCTCGGGCGCGGCCGGATTCCAGGGAACCGGCGGCGGCGCGGATTGGGCCGAAGCGGCGACGGACCAGAGCAGCAGCAACGAAAACAGCGCGGCATCGCGCATCAAGCACTCCCTTTCAACGACGCGGATTTAGAGCGCGCCGCCTGAACTCGCCCGGAACGAACCGCAGCTTTCCTTCGACGAGCCGTGGCTATTGCGGGGCGATCAGGCCTGCCAGCCGCATTGCCGTCCCCTGTTCTGCTCGTGGAGCCAGCCCATCAGCGGCTGGAAATAATCCATCATCGGCTGGGCGGAGATTTCGCGGGTGCCGGTGAAGGTCTCGATCGCCTCCGGCCAGGGCCGCGACAGGCCGAGGGCGAGCATCTGATTGAGGCGCTGCCCCACTTCATGATTGCCGTAGAAGGAGCAACGGTGGAGCGGCCCGTGCCAGCCGGCGATGTCGCACGCCGCCTTGAAGAACTGGAACTGGAGGATGCGGGCGAGGAAGTAGCGCGTGTAAGGCACGCTCGCCGGGACGTGATATTTGGCCCCGGCGTCGAAATTCTCCTCGGTGCGCGGGCTCGGCGGGACGATGCCCTGATATTGGAGCCGCATCCGGTCCCACGCCGCCTGATATTGATTCGCCGGGATCTGGCCGGAGAAGATGCCCCAGCGATAGCGGTCGATCATCAGGCCGAACGGCAGGAAGGCGATCTTGTCGAGCGCCTGGCGCAGCAGCAGGTTGCGGTCCTGATCCGCCGTCGGCATCTGGTTTGCCTGCAAGAGCCCGATCTCACGGAGATATTCCGGGGTCACCGACAGCGCGATCGTGTCGCCGATCGCCTCGTGGATGCCGTCGTTCGCGCTGTCCTGATAAAGGAAAGGCTGGCCCATATAGGCGCGCTGGTAGAAATTGTGGCCGAGCTCGTGATGCGCGGTCACGAAATCGTCGGCATTGACCCGCGCGCACATCTTGAGCCGCACGTCCAGATGACCATCGACGTCCCAGGCCGACGCATGGCAGATGACGTTGCGGTCGCGCGGCTGGGTGATCTGCGATCGCTCCCAGAAGGTCTGCGGCAACGGATCGAAGCCCAGGCTGGTGAAGAATCCCTCGGCGGTGTGGACGATCCGGTCGGGCGTATAATGCGCCTGCTCGAGCAGGTTGGTCAGGTCATAAGCGGGCGGGCCGCTGTCCTGCGGGGCCACGACATCGTAGATATTGCCCCATTCCTGCGCCCACAGATTGCCGAGCAGGTCGGCGCGGATCGGCCCCGTCGCGGGCTGGACCTGATCGCCGTAGCGGCGGTTGAGGCCGGCGCGGACGTAGCAGTGCAGCTCCTGATAGAGCGGCCGCACCTGCTGCCACAGCCGCTCGGTGAGCTGCTCGAACTCTTCCGGCGTCATGTCGTATTTGGAGCGCCACATCGCGCCTGTGTCGGCATAGCCAAGCTCGCGCGCACCCTGGTTGGCGATCTCGACCATGCGCTGATATTCGGGGCGCATCGGCGCGCCGACATTGTCGTTCCAGCTCGTCCACATCTCGCGAAGCTGGGCCGGGTCGCGCACCGTGCCCATGCGCGCCTCGGTTTCGTTGCCGTCGATCGTCTCGCCGTTCATGGTCGCGTGGCCGCGGCCATATTGCGAGCCGAGATCGGTCGAGATGCGATTGAGCTCGGCGGCGGCGCCCGGCGTGGTCGGCGCGGCCAGCACCAGCCCGTTACGCAGCAGGTTGAGCTTGCGCCGCGTGTCGGCGCTGAGGCCAGCCACATTGGCGTAATGCGCGGCTTCGGCGGCGTAGCGCACGCCCATTTCGGTGCCGATCGTGCCGAAATAGGCGGCGAGCGCGTCGGTATCCTGGGTGATGTAGGTCTGGTTCACCCATTGGGCGCGGCCGTTGATGACCGAGAATTCGCCAAGCTCGCGCTCGGCCCGGGCGACGAAGGCGTCGGCATCGGCGGCGGTCAGCGCGGCGGCGGGCTGCGGCGCCTGGGCGGCCGCGCCGCGCGGCTGCGCCAGCGCCGCGGTGCAGATGGCAAGACCGGCGGTTCCGGCCAGAGCGAGCAAGGCAAGGCTGCGGCGCATGATGAACTCCCCTCCTGTTATTGCCCCTGTCCTGCCGCCTGGCGGGCAAGCGGGTCAAGAGGCGAGAAAACCCGCAATGGCCTGACCGAGCTCGGCCTTCACCACCGCGCTCATGTGATTGCCCGGAATTTCGACGTAGCACCCATCCGGCAGCAGGTCGGCAAGCGCCTCGGCGGAGCCGTTATCGTCGTCATCCACGCCGGCGACGATCAGGCTCGGCATCGAAATCCCGCGCAGCTCCGCCTCGGTCGAATCGACGAAGCTGTCGAGCAAGGGCAGCAGCGCCCCGGGATCGCCGCCAGTGGTCTTGAGGAAGGCCTCGGCGCGCCATTCCTCCGATCCGCGCTCGTGGCTGCCGAGCCCGGTCAGCACCTGCCTGAACATCTCGGCGCGCGGCCGGTTCGCCAGCAATCCGCGCAGCCCCATGCCGCCGACCACCAGCCGGCGTGGACGCGCGCCCTGGATCACCATCCGCATCGACGTGCGCGCGCCGAGCGAATAGCCGCCGAGATCGTAATTCCGAAGGCCGAGATGCGCGATCAGCGCCAACCCGTCCGAAACGAGTATGTCGGGCGGATAAGCGGCGGGATCATGCGGCTTCGCGCTTGTCCCGTGGGCGCGCAAATCCGGCATGATGAGACGGAAGCCCTTGGCCGCGATCTCCGCGGCATGGCCATAGCGGACCCAGTTGGTCTGGGCGTCCGAGAACAAGCCATGGAGCAGAACCACCGCTTGCCCCTCCCCCATTTCCCAATAAGCGAGCCCCTGTCCGTCGGGCGCTGCGAACACGTGTCGAACGAGGGTCATGCCTTCTCCTCGGCGGGGCGAAGCCGCGGCAATACCCCGAACAGGATCGAGAGCAAGGCGCCGAACGACAGTGCCGCCGCGAGCGCGAAGCCGCCGCCGGGCCAGCCGCGATCGGCGCCGGCGGCCAGCGCCTGGGTCAACGCGACCGGCCCGACGATCGACGCGATGCTCGCGATGCTCGACATGCCGCCCTGGAGTGCCCCTTGATGCTCGGCATCGGTCATCCGCGAGAGCAAAGCGTTCATCGATGGATAGACGAGCCCCTGGAGCGCGCTCACCACGATGATGACATAGACCATCCAGCCCTGCGTCGCGAACACGTAGCCGACGAAGCTGAGCCCGGCGACGATCATGCCGATGAGCACGGTGCGAACCTCGCCGAAGCGCGCGATCGCCGGTCCGGTGACAAACACCTGGGCACAGGCCATGGCGACCCCGGCGGCGGCGAGCGACCAGCCGACCGCCTTCGCATCCCAGCCGAGCGCAAGCTGCGCCCAGAAGGCCCAGGTCGCCGGATAGACCTGATGGCCGATCTGCCAGAGCAAGGCGGCGATCAGCAGCGGCGTGGCGCCTCCGGCCTTGAGAAGCGGCTTGAACGTCCCGAAAATATGGGCATCGCGCCAGCGAAACGGGCGCCGCTTGTCGTCGGGGAGGGTCTCGGGCAACCGGAAGAAGATCCACGCGGCGTTGAGCCCGGCCAGCGCCGCCGCCGCGATGAACGGCGCCCGCGTGCCGAGCGTCGCCATCAGCCCGCCGATCGCCGGCCCGAGGATGAAGCCGAGCCCGAAGGCGGCGCCCATCAGCCCGAACACCGCGCCGCGCTTCTCCGGCTCGGTCACGTCGGCGAGGACAGCGTTGCTCGGCGCGTAGATTGCACCGGCCACCCCCGCGATGAGGCGGCCGACAAACAGCCAGGCCAGTGTCGGCGCCGCCGCCATCAAGAGGTAGTCGAAAGCGAAGGCGATGGTCGAGAAAAGCAGCACCGGCCGCCGCCCGAACCGGTCGCCGAGATTGCCGAGCACCGGCCCGGCGAAGAATTGCGCCCCGGCATAAGCGACGAGCAGATAGCCGGCGATCCGCGTCGCCTCGGCGAGGCCGACATGGCCGAGATGGACGACGAGGCTTGGAAGCACCGGCAGCACGATGCCGAAGCCCATCGAATCGATCAGCAGCGCCGTCAGCACGATCGGCACCGCCGGATGATGGAAACGCCTGGTCATGCCCCGCGCCTTCTCAGTCCGGCATCGCGCCGGTTGTCTTTTCCCATTTCTCGACAAGAGGCTGATATTCATCGCTCCTTGTCTCCGGCAGCCCCGCCGTGTCGATCCACCCGCGATGCATGTTCTCGGCGCCGAAGTGGCTGGTGGGACGGAAGCGCGCGGGATCGTCGAAGGAGGCGACGGTCAAATCCATCTTCTCGCTGTCGGGATAGGCGAAGCCCAACGACGTGCCGCACGCCCGGCAAAATGGCCGCCGCGCGATCGGCGAGCTTTCATACCAGTCGGGCTCGCTTTTCCAGACGACATCGGCCTTCCGCACAGTCTTGAACGCAATCGAGACGCTCCCGGTCGCGCGCTGGCACATCCGACAATGGCAGAGATAGGCATCGTCGTCCGTGATCCGCGACGCGTAGCGCACCCGCCCGCAGGCACAACCGCCGGTCATTTGATCACTCATGATCCAAACTCCCTGACGAAGCGCGCCATCGGTCCCCCCAGCTTTCTCGAGAAGCGGTGATCGGCGGTGAGGATGATATCGTCGCGCGCCTCGGCCAAGGCCAGATAGACGCAGTCGTAGACCGGATGGCCGAGTTCGACCGCGATGGCGAGTGCGCGCGGCATGGCATCGGTCTCATCAAGGGTGGTCACCAATTCAGGAAGTTGAGCGAAATATGGCGCGATCTCCTCGAGCCGGATCTCGCCGCGACGCGACTTCTTCCACAGCGCGTTCGCAACTTCAGCATGGAAAAAGGTCGGAACGAAGAGATCGGTCTGCCCCAGCAATTCGAGCGCGGTTTCGCTGCCGTCTTCCGGGATCAGCCATTTCAGAGCAACGCTCGAATCCAGGATCATGCGTCCCGATCTTCCCGGATCAGAACCCAGCCCGGCGTCTGCGCGACCCCTGGTATCTTGGCGCGTTCCCCGGCGGCTTGCATGCGCCGCACGATTGCCCGCTTCTCTTCGATGCCGAGCTCCGCCGCCTTATGGATCGCCTCGCGCGCGAGTGCTTCGACCGAGATATTCTTCTCCCGAGCTCGCCGTTTCAGGCGTTCGATCGCGGCATCGTCGAGCTGGCGGACAAGTATCTGACCCATGAGCGCGATGATAGCACCATGCTATCAATCGCTCAAGGAGATCGCTTCCAGCCGATCCCGCCATGCCTCCGGAAGCGGTGCGGATCGCCGGCTTTGGCGGTCCACATAGACGTGTACAAAATGTCCCTCCGCCGCCGGCGCGTCGGCGCCCCTGGCGAAGACACCGATCCGGTAGCGCACGCTCGACGTGCCGAGATGCTCAACACCCAGCCCGATCTCGACCGGCTCGGGATAAGCGAGCGGCGCGGCGTAGCGGCAGCCGGTTTCGACGACGAGGCCGATCGGATCGCCGGTCTCGACATCGAGCAGGCCGGCCTCGATCAGCCAGGCGTTCACCGCCGTGTCGAACCACGAATAGTGCACGACGTTGTTGACATGGCCGTAGACGTCATTGTCGCTCCACCGGGTCGCGATCTCGCGCCAGACCGGGTAAGCGGCGCGCCCGAGCATCGGCGCGCTCACAACGCCGCCTCGTAGAGCCGCCGCGCATCGGCCTCGCTGATCGGGCAGGGATTGTTGATCAGCAGACGCTCCTGCTTCATCGCCTCGCTGGCGAGCAGATCGAGATGCCCGGCGCCGATGCCGACATCGGCCAGGCGGCGCGGCACGCCGGCGGCTTCGGACAGCGCCTCCAGATGGGCGATCAGCACCCGCGCCTGTCCCTGCCGGCCGATATTCGCCGCAGCCGGATCGAGCAATACGCCAAGCTCGGCATAAAGCGGCATCGCGGCCGCCATATTGTGGCCGAGCACATGGGTCAGCATCAGTGCGTTGGAAACGCCGTGCGGCACATGGAAATGGCCGCCGAGCGGATAAGCGAGCGCGTGGACTCCGGCGACCGGCGCATTGGCGAAGGCCACCCCGGCGAGATGGGCGGCAAGCAGCATGTTCGCGCGCGCCTCGACATCGCCGGGATGATCGCAGGCGCGGATCAGATTGGCCGAGATCAGGGCGAGCGCCTGGCGCGCCAGCATGTCCGACATCGGGTTCTTGAGCCGCGCCGAGGTATAGGCTTCGATCGCGTGGACCATCGCGTCTATGCCGGTCGCGGCGGTGACGGCGCGCGGCAGGCTCAGCGTCAGCTCGGGATCGAGCACCGCGAAATCCGGGACGAGCGCGGCGCTGCTGACACCGCGTTTTTCGGTCGCGCCGACGGTGATGACGGTGACCGGCGTCGCCTCCGACCCGGTCCCGGCCGTCGTCGGCACCAGCGCCAGCGGCAGGCGCGCGCCAGCCGCCTTGCCGACACCCCAGAGCGTGTCGAGCCCCTCGCCGGTCGCGATCAGATAAGCGGCGAGCTTGGCGACATCCATCGGACTGCCGCCGCCGAAGCCGACCACCGACGTGCAGCCCCGCCCCGCCGCGACGGCGCCCATCAGGGTGTCGCGCGAGGGATCCTGTTCGACGGCATCGAAGATCGCGACCTCGGTCCCGGCCGAAGCGAAGCCCTCCAGCGCCGCATCGGCAAGGCCAAGCGCGCGCACCGTCGCGTCGGTCACGAACAGGCAGCGGCCCGGGGGCAGAAGCGCGCCGAGACGTCCGGACGCGCCCGGTCCGGCGATCAATTTGGGGCCGTAGCGGAACTCATAGGGCTGCACGCCTCCGCCCTAATCGCAAATCGCGGCGGCGTCACGCCGCGGGCCGGTCAGAAAGCGCGTTCGAGGCGGCTCAGCAGGCTGCGCGCGGGGCTCGGGCTGGCCTCGCGGGCATAGCTGCCGGCGTCGAGCCGGCGGACCCGCTCGTACAATTCCTCGCTGGCGCGGATGAGGTCGGCCCCCTGCTCCGGCAGCCTCGGCATCAGGTGCGCGTCGCTCGCCTGCGCCTCGCCGAGCCGACGCTCGGACTGGGCGGCCTGCCGGTTACTGATCTCACCCGCCGCGACCGCGCGCTGGGTGAGCAGCCACGCGATGACGTGCATCAACCGCGTCGTCACCTTCAGCGATTCGCAGGAAAAGGCGACGCGGTCGATCGGATCGAGCGCCAGCCGGTCGTCGCGCGCCTGGGTATCGAAATAGGAGCGCGCCTCGTCGGCCAGCACCATGGCCTCGATGTAGAGCGCATCGACCAATCGCGGGGTCAGCGCGGCGCGGGCGGCTTCGGTTGCCATGGCCAGGTAAGTGCCACAGCCGCGCGCTGGGGCGAAAGGCGAAAAGGGGGAAACGGTGTCCCGTATTGGGTAAGCGGCGGCGGGCGGCAGATGGCGCCGCCCGGTGTGGCCGGTCCGCGCGCTTCAGGCGATGATATCGGGTATCCTCAGGTCTTCGAGCACCGCGATCTCGTCCTTGAGCCTCAGCTTGCGTTTCTTCAGCCGCGCGAGCTGGAGCTGGTCGGGCGCGGCCATGCTTCGCAGCGCATCGATCGCGGTATCGAGGTCGCGGTGCTCGGTCCGCAGCCCCGCGAGTCGCGAGGCCGGATCCGAACCGGCAATCTCGCTCGTTTGCATCGGCGTTCCTCCTGTCTTCATCGACAGACAAGTCCATCAATAATCCTTCAACGAGCCGCCGTATATATCCGTCGAGCGGTTGGAAACGGGGCAGACAAGCTCGCCGGATCGTGATTAGATGACGGTTCCAAGACAGGGGCCCTCAGCCAAAGGAGATGGCAATGCAGCAGGCGCATGTTTCGGCACTGGAAGCGCGGCACGCGGGCCTCGAAGCCCGGATCGACGAAGAAACCCAACGCCCCCTGCCGGACATGGCGACCCTCGCGAGGCTCAAGAAGCAGAAGCTCCGGGTCAAGGAAGAGATTGCCGGCCTCCATTAGGATCGGCCCATCTCCGATGCCGCGACCCCGGCGAAAGCCGGGATTCCGCAGCCTTCACCGAATCGGGAAAGTAAGCGAGATTCCAGCTTTCGCTGGAATGACGATCTGAATTTCGTCGCGGAAAAAAGGCGCCGCCCGGCCTCCTGCCAAGGCGGCGCTTTTCTTTTCAGTCGTCGCGGCTGATCCGCTCGTTCTTCTCGTGGCGCTCCTGCGCCTCGACGGTCATGGTGGCGATCGGGCGCGCTTCGAGCCGCGCGAGCCCGATCGGCTCGCCAGTCACTTCGCAAAAACCATATTCGCCCTTCTCGATCCGGCGCATCGCGGAGTCGATCTTGGCGATAAGCTTGCGCTGGCGGTCGCGGGTGCGAAGGTGAATGCCCCAGTCGGTCTCGCTGGAAGCGCGGTCGGTGAGATCGGCCTCCTGGATCGGGCCGCTCGCGAGCTCGACCATCGTCTCGCGCGATTCCTTCAGGATTTCGTCTCTCCACAGCAGCAGCTTCGTCCGGAAATAGGCGAGCTGCTCGGGATTCATGAATTCTTCGTTGGCGCCGGGCCGGTAACCGGTTCGCGATGGATCGAATGCATCACTGGAAAGCGTAGCCATTACCCCTCCACCCAAGTCTCCCGGCCCCATCCCCGCTTCGGCAAGGGGCCGGTCGGCTGAAAACAAGGTGCGGGCGTCGTCTTGTGCACTCTTTATCTCTACCCGCCCCGGGCGCGCCTATACCGTTCGCGCGATGGCCGCACAAGCCGCTCTAACGACCCGAAAATTGTTGCGCCGTTTCGGTCCGGCACGGCCGGGCGCGATGCGGCGCGGCGTGCCCGATTCGGCCAGGCGCGATTTTCGCGAAAGGTTAACCACGAACGGTCCATGAGCCGGCGACCGGTTCGTTCATTCGCCACCGCAAGCTGTGCAGCTTTGGGACGAAAGGACGCGAAACCGGCCGATTACGGGCATTTGCGGCGCGTCGCGCTTGCGTGTGACCGCCAGCTTTGCATCTGCTTCCATCGACCGACCGGCTCCGATGCCGGCGTCACAAGAACAGGATGGTCTCATGTCGGTTCGAATGGCTTTGGCGAAGCTCTGCGCCTGCACCTGCGGCGGCGCGATCATCGGCGGGGGCGCCGTTCATGTCGCGGAAAATCCGCCGCACCGCCCCGCGCTCGTCCGTCACGCGGCCGCGGCGGGCCATCACCGAGTCGTGCGCCATGCCGGCGCCCGCTATCGCGTTGTTCGGCGCACCGTCCGCCGTGTCGCCTGCGCCGCGCCGCAGGCGGTGACCACGCGCACCATCATCCCGCCGATGTTCATGCCGCCGCCCCCACCGCCGCCCGTCGCGGTGGGCAGCTCGGGAGGCAGCGGCGGCGTTCCCGTCATCATCGGCGGCTCGGGAGGTTTCGGCGGCGGATTCGGTGGCGGCTTCTTCTCGGGCGGCTTCTTCGGCGGCGGCAGCTCCAGCGGCGCCAACATCACCATTTCGAGCTCCAGCTCCTCCTCGGGCGGATCGACCTCGACGTCGAGCGGCAATGTCTCGACCTCGACCGGCGGCGTCTCGACCTCCACCGGTGGCGTGTCCACATCGACCGGCGGCGTGTCCACCTCGACCTCGACAGGCGGCGTTTCGACCTCCAGCGGCAATGTCTCGACCTCGTCGGGCGTGTCCACGTCGAGCGGCAACGTCTCGACCTCCAGCGGCAACGTCTCGAGCTCCAGCAGTTCGTCCTCGTCTTCGTCGTCGTCGTCGTCGAGCAGCAGCTCGTCCTCGTCCAGCTCCTCGAGCTCGGGCGGATCGGGCGGCGGCCACGGTCACGGCCATGATCATGGTCACGGCCACCATGGCGGCTCATCGTCCGGCGGCTCCGGCAGCTCGGCCTCGTCGGCCAGCTCCTCTTCCAGCAGCGCGTCGTCGAGTTCGACCAGCTCCGGCGCGACCGGCGGCTCAAGCAGCTTCGGCTCGTCGGGAAGCACCTCCTCTTCGTCGAGCTCCTCCAGCTCGTCCTCATCCTCCTCGTCGAGTTCCTCGTCGGGCGGCAGCTCGTCGACCTCGACCGGCGGCACGCCGGTGCCGGCGCCGCCGATGGTCCTCCTGTTCGGCGCGGCCGCGGCCACCCTGGTCGCCCGCCGCCGCCTGGGAAAGCGCGCAACCGCCTGAGCTGGCAAGTATAAGGCGATTGGAAGGCCCCGTCGGACCCCTTTCCGGCGGGGCCTTTTTCATGGTCGCGCCGGTTGCGGCAGGCGCATCGGACCGCCATAGCGGCGGGCATGCGTATCCTGCTGACCAACGACGACGGCGTGAATGCCCCCGGCCTCAAGGTGCTGGAACGGATCGCGGCGGGCTTCTCCGACGACATCTGGATCGTCGCGCCGAGCGAGGAGCAGTCGGGCGCCGGCCATTCGCTGACGCTGACCCAGCCGGTGCGCCTCCGCAAGCTCGGCGAGCGCCGCTTCTGCGTCACCGGCACGCCGACCGATTCGGTGATGATGGGCCTCGCCTGGATCCTGAAGGACGCGCGGCCGGACCTCATCCTTTCCGGCGTCAATCGCGGCGCGAACCTGGGCGAGGACGTGACCTATTCCGGCACCGTCTCGGCGGCGATGGAAGGGGCTCTCGCCGGCATCCCCTCGGTCGCGCTCAGCCAATGTTATGCCAAGGAAGGCATGGGCGACACCGTGCCCTTCGCCGCCGCCGAAGCCTGGGCCGAACGGGTGTTGCGGCCGCTCATCGACACGCCGATGGCCCCGCGCACGCTGGTCAATGTCAATTTCCCGGCCCTGCCACCCGACGCGGTCAAGGGCGTTCGCGTCGTCCGCCAGGGCATCCGCGATTATGGCCGCACCCGGATCGTCCAGCGCACCGATCCCCGGGGTTACAATTACTATTGGTTCGGCCTTGGCCCGATGATCGAGACACCGGGCCACTCGACCGACCTGGAGGCGATCGACGACGGCTATGTCGCGGTGACGCCGCTCCACCTTGATCTGACGCACGAGGCGTCGCTCGGCGCGCTTGCCGGACTCTACGCCTGAACGGGCGGCCCGCGACGCGCGCCGCCCGCCAAAGCATCAGAAATCGAGGCTGATCCGCCCATAGACGAACCGTCCGTTGAACCCGAACGGCGAGTAGAACGGGAAAGCCGCGACGCCGGTGGTGTTGAGCGTCGCCGGGGTCGCATCGGGATAGACGTCGAACAGGTTGTTCGCGCCGACCGCCAAGCGAATCCCATGCAGCACCTCATAGCGCAGCTCGGCATCGAAAACGGTCTTCTGGCCGGTGTGCAGATCCGCCGCGGCGGTCGTGCCCGGCTGGAGGACGGAGTCGTAATAGGTGCCACGCAAGGTCGCGCCGATCGGGCCCAGCGTCCAGTCGATCGATCCGACGATCTTGGTCTCCGGCGTGCCCTGCTCGATCGTCAGGATGCGGCTCCGCGCTAACAGCAGCGGCGCCGGATTGAGCGCGGCCGCCGTATTGTCCGGCACGCGCAGGACATCGACATCATTGAGATTGGCCGCCAGCGACAGATCGAACCGGCCCGCGCTGGCCGTCGGAATCCGGTAATTGGCGACGATATCCAGCCCGCGCGTCCGGGTCTTGATACCATTGATGTAGAAACGCGCGGCCTGAACGCCGAACGGTGCCAGCAGATTGGCGACCTCCGGGCTGAACGTGGCCGCGATATTTTCCGACAGGCCGATCTGATTGCGGATCGTGATCTGGTAGGCATCGACGGTCAGGCTGAAATTGCCCGAGCGGAAGACGGTGCCCAGCGACAGGTTGGTCGACTTTTCGGGCTCGAGCGGCAGCGCGCCGAGCGCGATGGCGATATCGCTGGTCGCGGGATAGGTGCCCGTCTCCAGCACATTGCCGTTCTGGATGACCGACGCGGTCGATGTGAAAAACGACTGCTGCAGCGACGGCGCCCTGAAGCCGGTCGAAACCGCGCCGCGAAGCGCGAAATGCGGCGAGAAATCGTAGCGCGCCGAAAGCTTGCCGTTCGCCGTCCAACCGAAGTCCGAATAATGTTCGGCGCGGCCGGCGACGCCGATCGTGAACTGATCGACCGGCTTGTATTCAAGGTCGAGATAGCCGCTGACGTTGGAGCGGTGGGCCTCGAGCTCATTGGCCGGCTGGAAGCCGATGAAGCCCTGCGCGCCGCCCGCGAGCGCGGTGTTCCCGCCGAGCGGACCGCGATCATAGGAGGCCGCCTCGCCGGCGATGATCCGATAGCCCTCGCGGCGATATTCGGCGCCCCACGCGACATTCAGCGAGCCCGCGCCCACCGCGATCTGGCGATCGACATCCAGCCCGGTCACGAACTGATCGTAGATCAGCGCGCCGTCGTAGAAATCGGTCTGCGAATTCGCGCCATAGGTCGCGTTCAGCGAATCCTGGGTGCGAAAATCGAGCCGGTTACGGCCGTAGGAGACGTTGAGGTCGACATTCCAGTCTGAGACGTCACCGCGCACGCCGAAGGCGCTGTTGAGATCGTGGCTACGCACGTTGATCTTCGGCAGGAAGCCGTCGGGATAGATGGCGGGGACATTGTTGACGTTGTTGCTCGGCCGGTTGAAAGCCGCGCTGGTGCTGTCGCGATATTGGTAGCCGAGCCAGCCGTAGAGCTGCCAGCCGTCGGGCGCGAGCGGGATGCCGGCGTTGACGAAGCCGGTATATTGATCGACCTCGGGATCGCCGAAGCGCGCGCGCACCAGCGGCGGCTGGACGCGCGGATCGAAATCGCTGCGATTGGTCGGGTTGCGATCGAGGAACTCGCCGCTGATCGTCAGGAAGCCCTCCGCGCCGAGCGGCAAGCCGACCCAGCCGTTGACCGTCGTCGTCGCGCCGTCGCTGACGTGGCGATCGTCATTGGCGGGCTGCACGTGGCTCAGATATTCCCCGTAGCTGACGCTGCCGCCGCCACCCGATCGCGCCTCGCGAAGACGCAGGTTGATGACGCCGGCGATCGCGTCCGATCCATATTGCGCCGAAGCGCCGTCGCGCAGCACCTCGATCTGGCCGAGCGCAACGCTGGGGATGGTGTTGAGATCGACCGCCGCCGATCCACGCCCGACCGAGCCGTTGACGTTGACCAGCGCCGAGGCGTGGGCGCGCACGCCGTTGACCAGGACGAGCGTCTGGTCCGGCGAAAGGCCGCGCAAGGTGGCCGGTCGGATCGAGTCGGTGCCGTCGACCACCGCCGAGCGCGGGAAATCGATCGAGGGCGCGATATTGGCGAGTGCCTGGCCGATCTCGGTCGTGCCCTGCTGGCTCAACGCCTGATTGGAGAGCACATCGACCGGCGAAACGGTGTCGAGCGCGCTGCGTGGCGCGGCGCGCGATCCGGTGACGACGATCGTCTGATCGCCCGACGCATCCGGCCCGGCGGGCGCGGCATTGTTCTGGGCGGCGGCGGGAACGGCGGTGAAGGCGGCCAGCGCGGTGCCGGCCAGAAGCGCGATCTTCATCGAATTATCTCCCCTCAAGGGTCCGGCGCGCGTCCCCAACGCGCCGGAGATTTCTTCCAATGACGTGGAAGATAGGGGCGGCGCGCGATCGTTACGATTGCGTTCTCGGCGCATCGGGAGGAATAATATTCTCTTGTGATAGAAATGTCACAAAACCGCCACAGGCCGGCCGCCGGCGCATCGCGCCGACACCGCCGTGCCGGCCTAGGAATCGCGCGCGCGAGCGCCTATGTGGCGCGCTTCCAATGGAACTCGAACTCCCCACCCCGCCCAGGATCGGCATGGTTTCGCTCGGCTGTCCGAAGAACCTCGTCGATTCAGAGCGCATCCTCACCAAGCTTCGCTCGGATGGCTACGCCTTGTCGCCCGATTATGCCGGCGCGGACGTGGTGCTGGTCAACACCTGCGGCTTCCTCGATTCCGCCAAGGAAGAGAGCCTGGAGGCGATCGGCGAGGCGATCGCCGAGAACGGCCGCGTCATCGTCACCGGCTGCATGGGCAAGGAAGCCGAGACCATCCGCGAACGCTTCCCGGACGTGCTCGCGATCACCGGCGCGCATCAATATGAAGAGGTGGTCGGCGCCGTGCATGTCGCCGCGCCGATGCCCCCGAGCGCCTATCTGAACCTGGTGCCGGACGCCGGCCTCAAGCTCACCCCGCGCCATTACAGCTATTTGAAGATTTCCGAGGGCTGCAATCATCGCTGCGCCTTCTGCATCATCCCGAGCCTGCGCGGCGACCTGGTCAGCCGCCGCCCCGACGCGATCCTGCGCGAGGCGGAGAAGCTGGTCGCGGCGGGGACGAAGGAATTGCTGGTCATCAGCCAGGACACCTCGGCCTATGGCGTCGACATCCGCAAGGAACCGCGCACGTGGCAGGGACGCGAGATCGTCCCGCACATGACCGATCTCGCCCGCGAACTTGGCCGGATCGCGCCCTGGGTGCGGCTTCACTACGTCTATCCCTATCCGCACGTCGATCAGGTCATCCCGCTGATGGCCGAAGGGCTGGTCCTCCCCTATCTCGACATCCCGTTCCAGCACGCCTCGCGCAGCGTCCTGAAGGCGATGCGGCGGCCGGCGAACGAGGCCAAGGTGCTCGAGCGCATCCGCACCTGGCGCGAGATCTGCCCCGATATCGCGATCCGATCGACGTTCATCACTGGGTTTCCGGGCGAGACCGACGCGGATTTCGACTATCTCCTCGACTGGCTCGACGATGCCCAGCTCGATCGCGTCGGCGCCTTCCGCTTCGAGCCGGTCAAGGGCGCGGCGGCGAACGACCTTCCCGGCGCGGTGCCGGAGGAGGTCAAGGAGGAACGCTACGCCCGCTTCATGGCGAAGAGCGCCGAAATCTCCGCCGCGAAGCTCAAGGCCAAGGTCGGTCGCACGCTCGACATCATCATCGACGCCGTGGACCTGGACGGCGGCGCCACCGGCCGCTCGCAGGCCGACGCGCCCGAGATCGACGGCGAAGTCCACCTGCGCGACGCGGGCCATCTGGAACAGGGCGATATCGTCCCGGTTCTTGTCGAGGACGCCGACGACCACGACCTGTTCGGAGTTCCCATCGCCTGAAGGAGAAGCGAATGTTCAGGAGCGTCAATCCGGCCACTGGCGAGGAGATCGCCACTTATCCTGAACTGACCGACGCCGAGGTCGCTGCAAAGCTCGACAAGGCGGTCGCCGCGTTCCGCAAATGGCGCCTGACCAATCTTTCAGAACGAACCGCGCTGCTGGGCAGGATCGCCGATCGCTTCGAGGCCGACAAGGAACGCCTTGCGCGCATGGCGTCGCTGGAGATGGGGAAGACCTTCGCCAGCTCTGTGGCCGAGGTCGAGAAATGCGTCGCCGGCTTCCGCACCTACGCCAAGGACGGCCCCGATATGCTCGAGGTCCGTCGCCAGAAGCTGACCGGCGGCGGCACCGCGGAGCTGCACTGGCTGCCGATCGGCACGGTGCTCGCGGTGATGCCGTGGAACTTCCCTTACTGGCAGGTCGTGCGCTTCATGGCGCCGGCGATCATGGCGGGCAATGTCGGCCTTTTGAAGCATGCCAGCATCGTCCAGGGCGTCGCCGGCCTGATCGAGGAGATGGTCACGTCCGCGGGCGCGCCGGAGGCCCTGTTCCAGAATCTCGCGATCAAGGCGAAGGCGGTCGATGCCCTGATCTCCGACGATCGCATCGCCGCGGTCACGCTGACCGGCAGCGAAGGCGCCGGTATGGCGGTCGCCGAGGCGGCGGGCAAGGCATTGAAGAAGGTGGTGCTGGAGCTCGGCGGCTCGGACCCGTTCATCGTCATGCCCTCCGCCGATCTCGACAAGGCTGCTGAGGTCGCGGTCAAGGCGCGCATCCAGAATAGCGGCCAATCCTGCATCTGCGCCAAGCGCATGATCGTCCACGCCGATTGTTACGACGCCTTCCTCGCCAAATTCTCGGTGGCGATGAAGGCGGTGAAGGCGGGCGATCCGTTCGACAAGGCGACCGACATGGGTCCGCTCTCCAGCTTCGAGCAGCGCGATACCGTGCTCGGCCAGCTCGACGAAGCCCGAAAGTCCGGCGCGAACCTGTTGTTCGGCGGCGAGAAAGTCGGCGAGACCGGCGCTTTTCTTTCGGCCGGCATCCTGACCGATGTCGACCCCGAAGGGCCGCTGAAGCACGAGGAGATTTTCGGCCCGATCGCGATGATGTTCAAGGTCGCCGACATCGACGAGGCGATCCGCATCGCCAACGACATCCCGTTCGGCCTCGGCTCCTCGGTCTGGACCGGCGATGCCGCCGAGCAGGATCGCTTCGTGCGCGACATCGAGGCCGGCATGACCGCGGTGAACCAGATGCTGGCCTCCGCTCCCGAAGCCCCCTTCGGCGGCGTCAAACGCTCCGGCCACGGCCGCGAACTCAGCCGCTACGGCATGCACGAATTCATGAATTTGAAGACGGTGATGATCCCGGCAGGCGCATGAGCGGTTGACCCGCGCGGATGCGCGCGCCGTCGGCAATTTCCTCGGCAAGCGTGAATCCGGGCGGGGCGAGCACGATGATCGTCGAGCCGTGCTCGAACCAGCCCATTTCCGCGCCCTTGGCGAGGGCTGTGTCGCAGACGATCGTGCGCGCGCCGCCGTCGCGGAGCAGGCTGCCATCGCCGGCGAAGTTGAGCCGGATTCCGGCGACCAGGATCGCGGCGACGGGGACGAGCAGCAGCTTATGGCCGCTTGCCGACAATTGCGTCGAAATGATCGCGCGCTCGTTGCGGCAGTAGAGACGTTCCACCCGATTGAGCGCGGCGCGGTTCACGTTCCAGGCGTCACCGGGAATGTAGCGAACCTGCTTCACCGTGAGATCGTGCGGCGCGTGGAAGCGGTGGTACATGCCGGCTGTAAGCCGCAGCGTGGCGAAAGTGCCCTCGGCGAAACCGCCCGCATCGTCGTCGAGCAGGTCGCTCAGGGCATAGTCCCGGCCCTTGACCTGATACAGCCGCCCCGCCTCGATCCGCCCGATGGCGCCGACGATCGCGTCGCACGGGCTGGTCAGGGTTTCCTTACCTGGATCAAAGACTCGTGCCCCGTCCTTCAATTCCCGCGTAAAGGCGTCGTGGAGGCTACGGAACCGGACCTCCCTGGCATCGGACAGATCGGGGCCGGCGAAAAAGCGCCACAAGGCGATCGATGGGTGTCGCACAAAAGGTGTCTCGATCTTGCTCAAGGCGCCCATCAGCCGCGTGGCGCCCCGACGCGGCAGGCGATTGGTCAGCGCGAAATTGACGTCCTCGCGCAACAGGAGCGCCATCAGCCGGTCGCGAATTGTCATATTTCGTTCCCGGCGCGCGCGTACCGCTCGCCGCCATGAGACGCAGAACCACCTGGATCGGCGCCGCCGCAGCCGGCGCCGCGACCCTCGTCACGCTGGGCGCCGCCCGCCGCCGCCTCCAGCTCTCGCAGGCCAAGCACCGCTCCTTGACCGGCCATGTCCGTATGGCGAAGCGGATCGCCAGCCTGATCCCGTTCTACGATTATGACGAATGGACCTTCTTCCGCGCCGACGATCCGCCCGAGGAGATCGCCGCCGCGCGCGAGGCGGGCTTCCGCCGGCTCGCCGCACTCTATGCGACACGCTTCGCCAAATCCGCCGCGCTGACCGCCGAGGCGCGCGAGGGCCTGTCCGATCTCCAGTTCACCGGCGCCTATCGCGTGCCCTTCCAGTTCGGCCGGATCGTTCGCGAGAACCTGCCGGGCGGGAGCTTCATCACCGTATCCAGCGGCGTCACGCTGACCGATCTCGACGGCAACATCCTCTACGATCTCGCCGGTTCCTACGGCGTCAACCTGCTCGGCTACGATGCCTATAAGGGCTTCATCAGGGAGGCGGTAGACCAGGTCGATGCGCTCGGCCCGGTGCTCGGCAGCTTCCACCCGGTCGTCGCCGACAATATCGCGCGCCTCAAGGTGCTGTCGGGAATGGATGAAATCTCGTTCCACATGTCCGGGACCGAGGCCGTGATGCAGGCGGTGCGCCTTGCCCGCTATCATACCGGCCGGCCCAGGATCGTCCGCTTCGCCGGTGCCTATCACGGCTGGTGGGGCGAGGTGCAACCGGGCATCGGCAATCCGGTTCCGGCCGATCGCACGCTGACGCTGGCCGACATGTCGGAAAAGACGCTGGCCGTGCTTGCGAGCCGCAAGGATATCGCCTGCGTGCTGGTGAACCCGCTCCAGGCGCTGCATCCGAACAAGTCGGCGCCCTCCGACGGCGCGCTCGTCGATTCCAGCCGCAGCGCCGGTGTCGATCGCACCGCTTATGCCGCCTGGCTCCAACGGCTGGCCGAAACCTGCCGCGCCAACGGCATCGTCTTCATCCTCGACGATGTCTTCACCGGCTTCCGCCTCGCCCAGGGCGGCGCGGCCGGCTATTTCGACGTCCAGCCCGACATGGTGACCTACGGCAAGACACTCGGCGGCGGCCTGCCCGTCGGCGTGATCTGCGGCCGCGCCGAACTGATGAAACGCTACCGCGACGATCGGCCCGCCGACATCTGCCTCGCGCGCGGCACCTTCAATGCCCACCCTTATGTGATGGGCGCGATGAACGCCTTCCTGCGCGCCTACGATGCGGCCGAGGTTCGGGCGCTCTATGACTGGCTCGACGAACGCTGGGACGAACGCCGCGCCGAATTCAACCGGTGCATGACCGAGGCGGGCGTGCCGGTGACGGCGGCGAACCTCTCCTCGATCTGGACGATCGGCTTCACGAGCCCGTCGCGGTACAACTGGATGCTGCAATATTATCTCCGTGCCGAGGGGCTGCATCTGTCCTGGGTCGGCACCGGCCGGCTGATCTTCAGCTTGAATTATACCGACGCCGACTTCGCCGACGTGGTGGAGCGCTTCGTCCGCGCCGCGGATACGATGAAGGCCGACGGCTGGTGGCACGAAAACCCCGCCCTCACTGACAAGGCGATCCGCCGCCGCGTGCTCAAGGAGATTTTCGCGGTGAAACGAGGGCGCAAGCCGGCCGCCTAATGCGCGCTCGCGGCGGTCTCGTAATCGATCCGCTCGCCCTTCAGCAGCCGCGCTGGCGCCTTGTGGTAAAGCTTGATGTCGTTGAACGGGTCGGTGAGGATCTTCACCGCCCAGGCGAGGCCGGTTTCGACGTCGCGGATGAAGAAGAGATGGACGGTGCGGAACACGAGCCCGGCGATGCCGAGGACGAGCCAGATCAGGCCGAGATGGCGGACGAACTCGAGACTGCCGCCCTGGACCGTGAACAGGCCGAGCGCGGTCGGATCGAGCCAGAGCGCGAGCGGGATCAATGCCCAGATCGACATGAACACCCATTTGCGGGCGAGGTTGTAGCCGACCTTCACGTCTTCCTTATATTCGTGCGTCACCTGATTGACGTGGTCGAAGCCCTTGGGCTCGAAGAAGAAATGCCCCGCCTGCCGGCTCGTCATCGCGACCAGCCAGCCCAGGAGGCTCGCCAGCGCCGGATCCTTGAACAGCAGGATGTAAGCGCAGATGAAGCTGCTCGCGCTCAGGAAATGGAGGCTCTGGTTGATCAGGCTATGGTGGTAGAAGCGATGATCGTCCCACCGAAGCTCGTTCAACAACGCCCTGAAACCACTCATTTTAGTCCCCCACCCCTAGGTGTGATTGCGTGGCCGCTCAGGCCGCGAGCTTTTCGAACCGGACCAGGCTGAAATGGCCCAGCGGCGGCAGCGCGCGCCGCTCGACCAGGCGAACCGACGGCGTCTTCGCCGCCCAGTCCGTGTAGCGTTCCCACGGAAAATCGGTGCGGAAGCCGAGCCGGGTCGTGACCGGCATCAGCGTCTTCTCGATCGTCTTTCGCATGCCGCCCTCGGCGCCGACCCTGGTCGCGATCACGATCTCGCCGCCGGGACGTACCACGCGGGCGAACTCGTCGAGCGCCCTTTCCGGATTGGGCACGGCGGTGACGACATATTGGGCGACGATCACGTCGAAGCTGTCGTCGGGGAACTGGAGATTTTCCGCGTCCATCACCTCGATCGCCTCGACATTGTCGAGCCCCAGCGCGGCGACGCGGCGCCGGGCTTTGTCGAGCATCGGCTCGGAGATGTCGACGCCATAGAGGCGGTTCGATTTGTCATAGCCTGGCAGCGAGATGCCGGTGCCGACGCCGACCTCCAGGATGCGCCCGCCGATCCGTTCGGCGACGCGGATCGAATCGGCGCGGCCACGGCGGAAGACCGGACCGAAGACGAGATCATAGACCGGCGCCCATTTGCCGTAGGCGCTGGCGACCTTGTCGGTTTCCATGATGGATCGGCGGGCTGCGACTGTGCTCATGATGCTTTCGTCCCCTGCCTCGAGGCGCCTTTTTCGATGACCCCTATGTTCGATCAGTGTTTCAGGCGCGCGACATTGAAGTGAACGTTTATGTGACGATCCCGAATTCGCGACGCTGGCGAATGGCGGCGCCCTGCGCTAGGCGATGACCTCATGATGGACCTTGCGACTCTGCTGAAGGCCGACCAGGGCCAGCCCGCGATTGCCCTCCATCTCGTCGACAAGAAGGGCTTCGATGCCTGGGCAAAGGCCCTGCCCGGCCGCGCCCGGGAAACCGCGCTCGCCCAGGGCTTCAAGGGCGACGGGTTCCAGATCGCGATCCTGCCCGGCGAACGCGACGACTGGTCGGCCGCACTCGGTGTCGCCGATGCCGCAAAGCTCTCGCCCTGGTGCCTCGCCAAGGCGGCGGAGAGCCTGCCCGAAGGCGCGTATCGGCTTGCCGAGGGTGGGCCCGGGCCAGCGACGCTCGGCTGGCTGCTCGGCCAGTATCGCTTCGACCGCTATCGCGAGACGAAGGAGCCCAAAGGCCCGCGCGTGCTGCTGACCGATGCGCCGGCAAGGATCGAGGAGGCGATCGCCGAGGCCGAAGCGACCGTCCTCGTCCGCGATCTCGTCAACACGCCCGCCGGCGATCTCGGTCCGGCCGAGCTGCAAGCAGCCGTCGAGGAGGTTGCCGGGGGGGTCAATGCGCGTGTGACGGTGACTCAGGGGCAGGCGCTGGACGAAGGCTATCCGATGGTGGCGGCGGTCGGCGCGGCGGCGATTCCGGCGCGCGCGCCGCGGCTGATCGAGCTCGAATGGGGCGATACCCGCCATCCGCGCGTCGCCATTGTCGGCAAGGGCGTCTGCTTCGATTCGGGCGGGCTCGATCTCAAGACGGCCTCGGGCATGCGGATCATGAAGAAGGACATGGGCGGCGCGGCCCACGCGCTGGCGCTCGCCCGGCTGGTGATGGGCGCCAATCTGCCGGTCCGGCTCCACCTCCTCATCCCCGCCGTCGAAAATGCGGTGGCGGGCGGTGCCTTCCGCCCCGGCGACATCCTTCGCAGCCGCAAGGGGCTCAGCGTCGAGGTCGGCAATACCGACGCGGAAGGGCGCCTGATTCTCGGCGACGCGCTTGCCCGCGCCGGCGAGGAGAGCCCGGAGCTGATCCTCGATTATGCGACCCTGACCGGCGCGGCCCGGGTTGCGCTCGGCCCCGATCTGCCGGCGACCTTCGTCAATGACGAGGATCTCGCCGCCCGCCTGCTCGCCGCCGGCGAGTCGGTCGCCGATCCGCTGTGGCGGATGCCGTTGTGGAAGCCCTATGACGATTTGTTCGCGTCGGACGTTGCCGATTTCGCCAATGCTTCGGACAGCGCCTTCGCCGGCGCGGTGACGGCGGCGCTCTTTCTTCAGCGGTTCGTCCCCGAAGGTGTGTCCTGGGCCCATCTCGACACATTCGCCTGGCGCCCCTCGGCCAAGCCGGGGCGGCCCAAGGGCGGCGACGCGCTCGGCCTGCGCGCGGGCTGGGAAATGCTCTGTACGCGCTATGTGCGCTGAGACTTTTCCGCTGGATTTCCACGGAAATCTCTAATCGATGGAAACCCAACGGGCCCTCGTTGGTTCTCTCTCCGAAACGTCGTTTCCCCTCGCGTTCGGAGTGATACCGTGACCGATCAACCGCTGAGGGGCTGGATGGAAGCCCTGATCGCTTATGTCAGGTCCGGCCAGCCCGATCTCACCAATCGCCAGATGGCGCTTTTGCTCCTCGTCTATCTGACTCCCGGGCCGCATACGGTGCGCGGCCTTGCCGCGACGCTCGACGTGTCCAAGCCGGTCATCACGCGCGCCTTGAACACGCTCGGGGCGCTCGGCTATCTGCGGCGGATTCGCGACGAGGCGGACCGCCGCAATGTCTTCGTCGCAAAGACCAGGACCGGACAGGATTTCCTTGAAAGCTTCGAAGGCAATATCGCGCAGGACGGACCCGACCGGAAATCGGCCGGCGAACGGCGCCTCCTCTTCCAGCACGGGTGACCGCTTTCGCCTGAGCGGCCCGACGCGCCGGCTGGATCCGCGCGTCAACGCCTTCCGCGACGATCTTGCCGATATCGCGCTGGTCGCCGATGTGCTGGCCCCCCATTATGCCCGCGCTTTGTCGCGCGCCTGCGGCGCCCATGCCGCCTGGATCTGGCCGGCTCCTCGGGCCGAGGGCGACGCGATCAGCGAATTGCTGCCCGGCGAGGGTTTCGAGGTGCTCGAATATGCCGGCGGCTGGGCCTGGGGTCGTGGCGCAGCGGACAATGTCGTCGGCTATGTCGAGGCGATCGCGCTGACCGCCCCGGTCGCGGCCACCCATATCGTCTGCGAGAAATCCGCGCCGGTCGCGCCCGATGCCAATGTCGCCTCGCCGTTGATCGCTGCCTTGCCGATGGGCGCGCGGCTCCACGGCACCGAATGCGGCGCGTGCCTCGCCACCGAATATGGCTGCGTGTCGCTGAGCCATTTGCGCCCGATCGCCGAACATGATTCCGATGCCGTCGTCGCGGCCGAGCGGCTGCTCGGCGCGCCGTTCCGCGCGGGCGGGCGAGGCGCGGCGGGGATCGATGGCCCGGGGCTCGTCCAGCTCGCGCTCGGCATCGCCGGCATCGCCGCGCCGCGCCTCGCCGACCAGCAGCGGGCGCTGGGGGAGGAGATCGCGGCCGGCGCGCCGCTCGCCCGTGGCGACCTCGTCTTCCACGACGATGGCGCCGGGCTGATGATCGACGATCTCATGATGATCCATGTCGGCCGCGCCGTGGGCCATGTCGCGGTCGGACCAGCCGCCGGCTATGCGGCTCAAAGGGCGATTTTCCGCCGCCTCGACTGACGTTTCCCGTCGGGAAAGGCGAGGTGCGCCGCCCTACATCTCGCCGCGCGCGTGGCGAATGGCGTACCAGCGAGCCACATTGGTCTCATGCTGTTGATAGGTGTCGGCAAAGGCATGCCCGCCGGTGCCGTCGGCGACCATATAGAGTGCCTGGCTCGGCGCCGGATCGAGCGCGGCCGCGATCGAATCGCGGCCCGGATTGGTGATCGGTCCCTCCGGCAGACCCGGCCGCGCATAGGTGTTGTAGCCGTTCACGGCGCGCAGTTCCGACGCGAGGATGCGCCGCCCCAAAGGCCGGCCTCGAGTCACCGGATAGATGACGGTCGGATCGGCCTGAAGCGGCATGCCTTGCCGCAGGCGGTTGGTATAGACCGCGGCGACCAGCCGGCGCTCGGCCGCCTTGCCGGTTTCCTTCTCGACGATCGAGGCAAGAACGATCGCCTGCTCGGGCGTGGTCACCACCGCCGCCGGCCTGCGCTGATCCCAGAGCCGCGCGAGCGCGTCGCGCATCGCCGTTTGCATCCGCGCCACCACCGCCGCCCGGGTTTCCCCGCGCTGATAGGTATAGGTGTCGGGCAGGACCGAGCCCTCGGCCGGGAGCGGCGCCGGGCCGGTCAGGAAAGGAATATGCGCCAGTCGCGCCTGCACCAGCACCGAGGGCAGGCCTTCGGGAATGGTGACGCGGCGCTGGATCGGCCGGCCATGCTGGAGCAGGTCGAGGATGCCGCCGGCGCCGAGCCCGGGCGGGATCAGGAACTCGCCCGCCTGGATCGGATCGCGCGAACCGAGGACGCGGGCGAAGGCCCGGAACGTGCCCGCGCCGCCGCGGATCGCGTGGGCGGATTCAAGCTGGGCGGCCACCCTGGCGACGCTCGCGCCCTGCGGCACGACGATCGTCACCGCGGCCCGCGTCGGCCCCGGCCCAGTCCAGAATGTCCACAGGATGCCGATCGCCGCCGCGATCGCCAGCACCGGCAGGAACAGGATCAGCCGGCGTTTCATGGCGGCGAGCCTAAACCGCCTTCATCACCAGGCTGGCGTTGGTGCCGCCGAAGCCGAAGCTGTTGTTGAGCACCGCCTTCACCGGCCGTTCCTTGGCGACGTGCGGCACGAGGTCGATGCCGGCCGTGCCCTCGCCTGGATTGTCGAGGTTGAGCGTTGGCGGCACGATCTGGTCGCGCATCGCGAGGATGCAGAAGATGCTTTCGACCGCGCCGGCGCCGCCGAGCAGGTGGCCGATCGCCGATTTGGTCGAGCTCATCGAGAGATGGCCGATATCATTGCCGAACAATCGGCGGACCGCGCCGAGCTCCAGCTCGTCGCCAAGCGGCGTCGAGGTGCCGTGGGCGTTGATATAGTCGATGTCGCCGAGCGCGAGGCCCGATTTCCTCATCGCCATTTCCATCGACCGGAACGCACCCGATCCTTCCGGGTGCGGCGCCGTCACGTGATAGGCGTCGCCCGACAGGCCGTAGCCGACAACCTCGGCGTAAATCTTGGCGCCGCGCGCCTTGGCCCGTTCATATTCCTCGAGCACGACCACGCCCGCGCCCTCGCCCATGACGAAGCCGTCGCGGGCCTCGTCCCAGGGGCGGCTGCCGCGCCACGGCTCGGCCTTGAAATTGGTCGATAGCGCGCGCGCCTGGGCGAAGCCGGCAATGCCGATCGGACAGATCGCGCCCTCGGCGCCACCGGCCAGCATCACGTCGGCATCGTCCATCGCGATCATCCGCGCGGCATCGCCGATCGAATGGGCGCCGGTCGAGCAGGCGGTGACGACCGCATGGTTCGGCCCCATCAGGCCGTATTTGATCGAGACCTGGCCCGAGATCAGGTTAATGAGGCGGCCGTGGACGAAATGCGGCGAGACGCGGCGCGGCCCCTTATGCTCGAGCACCAGGCTCTCGCTCTCGATCCCCGGCAGGCCGCCGATCCCCGATCCGATCGAACAGCCAGCGCGCAGCCGCTCTTCCTCGCTCATCTCGGTGAGGCCGGCATCCTCGATCGCCTGGCCGGCGGCGTCGATGCCGTAGATGATGAACGGATCGACCTGGCGCTGCACCTTGTGATCGACGCGCAGGTTCGGATCGAAGCCATGTTCGTGGTCCGCCGGCTTCACCTCGCAGGCATAGTCGCAGGCATATTCGCTCGCGTCGAAGCGCGTGATCGTGCCCGCCCCGCTTTTCGCGGCGATGATGTTTTTCCAGGCAGTTTCGACATCGGCGCCCAGTGGCGTCACCAGCCCCAGACCCGTCACCACGACACGGCGCATTGCAAACTCCCAAGATAGACAAACGGCCCCCCAACCATCGGCGGGGAGCCGTTTTCATGTAGAGCGGCTCGTTACCGCCGCAAGTGGCGGAAGGGCCAGGCCGGTCAGGCCTTGTTCTGGTCGATATAGTCGATCGCGTCCTTGACCGTGGTGATCTTCTCGGCGGCGTCGTCCGGGATCTCGACCCCGAACTCCTCCTCGAACGCCATCACCAACTCGACGATGTCGAGGCTGTCCGCGCCGAGATCGTCGATGAAGCTCGCTTCCTCCGTGACCTTGTCGGCCTCGACGCCCAGATGCTCGACGACGATTCTCTTCACGCGGTCGGCGGTCTCGCTCATAGCTTACCTTTCCCTAGCAGGTATTTCATTCGTTGCCCTCCGCCCTAGCGCCTCGCACGGGGCGCTGTCCAGAGCGCGACGTTCAGATCATGGCCATGCCGCCGTTCACATGCAGCGTCTGGCCGGTGACATAGCCCGCCTCGCGGCTGGCGAGGTAGACGGCGGCGGCGCCGATATCGCTGCCCTCGCCCAGGGCGCCGACCGGGATGCGGCCGAGCAGCGCCTCCTTCTGCGCTTCGGGCAGCCCGTCGGTCATCGCCGATCGGATGAATCCGGGCGCGATCGCGTTGACCGTGATCCCGCGCGAGGCGACCTCCTGCGCGAGCGCCTTCGACATGCCAATCAGGCCCGCCTTGGAAGCGGCATAATTGGCCTGTCCCGGATTGCCGGTGACGCCGACCACCGAAGTCACCGAGACGATCCTGCCGAAGCGCGCGCGCATCATCGGCTTCAATGCCGCGCGAGCGAGCCGGAACGCGGCTTCGAGGTTGACCCGAATCACGATGTCCCACTCCTCATCCTTCATCCGCATCGCGAGGTTGTCCCGCGTGACGCCGGCATTGTTGACGAGGATGTCGATCTGCCCCAGCGCCTCGACCGCGCGCGGCACCAGCCCGTCCACCTGCGCGGCATCGGAAAGATCGCACGCCAGCGCCACATGATCGCCGCCCAATCCGCCGCGAAACGCCTCCAGCTTCTCCGCATTGGACCCGGAGACCGCAAGCCGCGCTCCCTGCCCCGCCAGCGCCCCGGCGATCGCCGACCCGATCCCACCCGAAGCCCCGGTGACGAGGGCGGTCATTCCTGAAAGGTCGAACATGCGATTCACTCCGAAGTCCGAAAGGAGAGGGAAGGAAATAACGGTTCAGGGAAGGCGCTAAGGCGCGAAGCTGTTGTGGGTGTTGACGACACGCCGCAGGCCCTCCTTCAATGTCTCTCCGCCGAAACTTATGAGCAGCCCAAGGGGCTGCCCCATCAGGCGCAGATAAGTCAGCAGCTGTTTGACGTGAACCCCACTCACGCGCTCGACCGACTTGATTTCAACAACCAGACCGGATCCCACGATCAGATCGACGCGAAAGGCGGCATCGAAACGCATGCCATTGTACACGAAGTCGATAGGCTGCTGCCGCAGAACCCGATGCCCACGCCGATCAAGCTCCGCCGCGAGCAGCGTCTCGTAAACGCTTTCGAGAAGACCCGGACCAATCCGCCGGTGCAACAGGAGCGCAGCATCGACGACGTCGGACGCAATCGCCTCAAGATCATCCATCTTCGCGCCTTCGCGCCTTCCCTGAACCGTTTCTTCTTATTTCTATAGGCCCTTCACCAGCGCGTCGATGTCGTCGGGGGTGATGACGCTCGTCACCTCGACCTCCGGAGCGATGCGCTTGACCATTGGGCCGAGCACCTTGGCGCCCAGTTCGACGAAGTGGGTCACGCCCGCCGCCGCCATGTTGGCGACGCTTTCGCGCCAGCGGACCATACCCGTAACCTGGGCGACGAGAAGGTCGCGGATTTCCGCCGGCGCGGTCACCGGCGATGCGGTGACGTTGGCGTAGAGCGGCACCGCCGGCGCCCGGATCGCGACGTCCGCCAGCGCCGCGGCCATCGCATCGGCGGCGGGCTTCATCAGCGGGCTGTGAAAGGGCGCCGAGACCGGCAGCAGGATGGCGCGCTTCGCCCCTATGTCCCTCGCGATCCCAAGCGCCCGCTCGATCGCGCCCTTAGCGCCGGAGATCACGACCTGCGACGGATCATTGTCGTTGGCGACCGCGCAGACCTCGCTTTGGGCCGCCGCATCGGCGATCGCCTGCGCGGTGACGAGATCGGCGCCGAGCAATGCCGCCATCGCCCCCTCGCCCACCGGCACCGCCGCCTGCATCGCCTGCCCGCGCAGTTTCAGGAGCCGCGCCGTGGTCGCGAGATCGATCGCCCCGGCGGCGCACAGCGCGCTATATTCGCCAAGGCTGTGCCCGGCGACGAAGTCCGCCTTGCCGGCAAGGTCGATACCCGACGCGCGCAGCGTCGCGACCGCATTGGCCATGATCGCCGGCTGGGCATTCTCGGTGAGGGTCAACTCCTCGATCGGCCCTTCGGCCATCAGCCGGAACAGATGCTGCCCCAGCGCCTCGTCGACTTCCGCGAACACCTCACGCGCCGCCCCACTCGCCTCAGCCAGCGCCTTCCCCATGCCGATCGCCTGGCTCCCCTGCCCCGGGAAAATGAATGCGCGCATATCACGTCCTCCTGTCGCGCGGGCTGGTAGAAGCGGACCGCACGATGCACAAGCGCCGCCCCTTTCACCAGCAAAAGACAAAGACGGGTTACGATGCTATGTGCGGCGGGACCGTTTATTGGGGGGTGATCCGATGCGGTGGTTGGGGGCGTTTCTTTCCTCGCTGATCTGCCTTGTCACGGCCCAGGCCGGCGCGGCGGCTCCATCCTTTCCGGATCGGGGCCGGAGCGCCGTCGTCGATGCCGCCGGCGTGATACCCGACACCGCCGAGGCCCAACTCAATGCCCGCATCGTCGCCTGGAACAGGGGAACCGGGCACCAACTCGCCGTCGCGACCGTGCCGGACCTCCAGGGCTATGCGATCCAGGATTACGGCTATCGCCTGCTACGCCATTGGGGCCTGGGCCGCGCCGGCGCCAATGACGGCGCGATCCTGCTGCTCGCGCCCCATGAGGTACGAATCGAGGTCGGTTACGGGCTGGAGGGCGCGCTGACCGATGCACTGACCCACCAGATCATCGCGGAGACGATCCAGCCGGCGCTCCGGCGCGGCGACATCGCGGGCGCGCTCGCCGCCGGCGCCGACCGGATCATGACGGCGGCGATGCCGCCAGACGAGGCGCCGACGCCGCCACCCTTCCCGCTCGGCTTCTTCCTGTTTCTCGCTCTGCTTGTTTTCGGCCCGATCTTCTGGTGGTGGTGGGCGCGCCGCCAGCGCAGGTTGGCGCCCCCTCCGCCCGAGAAAACCCGGGACGAACGGCGCTACGCCACCGTCCCGCGTGCCGAGAACCGGCCGAAAAGCGAGCAATGGAGCGCGCCTGCCCCTACGGCCTATTCGAGCGGCTCCGACGCCCTCGCCTCCCTGCGCGAGCGCGCGCAGCGGGATTCGAGCTCCGGCGACAGCTATGACGGCGGCAGCTACGGGTCATCCGATTCCGGCTTCGACAGCGGCGGCGGCTCGGCCGGCGGCGGCGGCGCCGACGGCAATTATTAGCCGGCCCCGGTCTGCGGCTTGATTTTCCCCCCGCTTTCGGCCACATGCGCCCGCTCCGGGGCGGAGGCACCTGCCTTCACGCCCCGGTTTATGTTTGAAGCGATGGCGAGGTGGCGAAGCCGCCGGCTCGGACATCGCGACAGATAGAATATGAGACGACAGCCGGAGGGGCGCGCCACTGGGGCGTGTCAGCGATCGGCCAAAAGAAGGAATGCGTGAGCATGGCTCTTTACGAGCATGTGTTTCTCGCGCGTCAGGATCTGGCCCAGGCCCAGGTCGACGCGCTGGCGGAAACCGCCACCAAGATCATCGAGGACAATGGCGGCAAGGTCGTCAGGACCGAAACCTGGGGTCTCCGCAACCTCGCCTATCGGATCGCCAAGAACCGCAAGGCCCATTATGTCGCGCTCGATTTCGACGCGCCGGCGCCGGTCGTCGCGGAGCTGGAGCGTCAGACCCAGATTAACGAGGACGTCATCCGCTACATGACCATCAAGGTCGATGAGCACGAGGCCGGCCCGTCTGCGATGATGCGCCGCAGCGACCGCGACAAGCGCGACCGCGATGATCGTGGCCCGCGTGGCGACCGCGATGATCGCGGTCCGCGCGGCGATCGCGACGATCGCCCGCGCCGCAGCCGCGACGATAACGAAGCTTAAGGAGGCACGACACGATGGCACGCCCATTCTTCCGCCGCCGCAAGTCCTGCCCCTTCTCGGGCAAGGATGCGCCGAAGATCGATTACAAGGACGTCCGCCTGCTCCAGGGCTTCGTCTCCGAGCGGGGCAAGATCGTCCCGAGCCGCATCACCGCGGTCTCCACCAAGAAGCAGCGCGAGCTGGCGAAGGCGATCAAGCGCGCCCGCCATATCGGCCTGCTTCCCTACATCGTGAAATAAGGAGGGCGCAGACATGGACGTCATCCTGCTCGAACGTATCGAGAAGCTCGGCACCATCGGCGACGTGGTGAAGGTGAAGAACGGCTATGCCCGCAACTTCCTCCTTCCCCGCGGCAAGGCCCTTCGCGCCAACGACAGCAACCGCAAGGTCTTCGAAGCCAATCGCGAGAAGATCGAGACGCAGAACAGCGAACGCCGCGGCGATGCGGAAAAGGAAGCCAAGACGATCGACGGGCTGAAGATCCAGCTCATCCGTCAGGCGTCCAACACCGGCCAGCTCTACGGCTCGGTCAGCGCCCGCGATCTCGCCGAGGCGCTGGAAGCCGACGGCCACAAGATCGCCAAGAGCCAGATTGTGCTCGATCGGCCGATCAAGGCGATCGGCCTCAACGACGTGAAGATCGCGCTCCACCCGGAAGTGTCGGTCACGATCCAGGTCAACGTCGCGCGCTCGCCCGAAGAGGCCGAGCTGCAGGCGCAGGGCAAGGACGTGATGGCCGAGATGTTCGAGAAGGACGTCGCCGGCTTCACCGAGGAGCGGATCGAGGGCCTCGAGCCCGGCGAGATCGTTCCCGAGCCCGAACAAGCCGAGGCGCCCGCCGCGACCGAGAGCGAAGGCGGGGAAGCCGAAGAGGCTTAACGCGCGGTCCGGTCATGAGAAGAGCCGTCCGCCGCCCCCGTGCGCGGGCGGCTCTTTCCTTTGGGGCCTCCACTGTCCTATCACCCCGGCACAGCCTTCCCCGGGGGATTTTCATGATCAAGCTGCGCGCGCTCTTCGCCCTGCTCCTCGCCTTCGCGGCCCTGCCCGCTCATGCCCAGCAATTCACCGCCGAGCAGACGGCGCGGATCGACCGGCTCGTCCACGACGCACTGACCTCGACCGGCGTGCCCTCTGCCTCGATCGCGGTGGTGCGGAACGGCCAGATCGTCTTCGCCCGCGCTTACGGCACCCAATCGCCGACCATGCCGGTCGCGACTCCGGACGCGCGCTACCAGATCGCCTCCATCTCCAAGCAGTTCACCGCCGCCGCGATCCTGCTGCTGCGCGACCGCCACAAGCTCTCGCTCGACGACACCGTATCGCGCTACGTGCCCGGCATCACCGGCGGCGACCGGATCACCATCCGCCAGCTCCTCAGCCACACGTCGGGCCTCCAGGACTTCTGGCCGCAGGATTTCAGTCCCGCCGCGATGGCCCATCCGATCACGCCGCGGCAGATCGTCGATCGCTGGGCCAAGCGGCCGCTCGATTTCGAGCCCGGCACCCAATGGCAATATTCGAACACCGGCTATGTCGTCGCCGGCATGATCGTAGAGCGCGTCGCGCGCCAGCCGCTGCTCGAGTTTCTCCAGGACAACATCTTCCGTCCGCTCGGCATGCACCCGATCGACCAGGATCTCGCCCAGGGGCCCGGCTTCCCCGCCGGCTATCGCCGCGCCGCCCTCGGCCCCGTCCGGGTCGAGACGCCGGCGGCGCGCGGCTGGCTCTATGCCGCCGGCGAGCTTTCGATGACCGCTTCCGATCTCGCTCGCTGGGACATCGCACGGATCAACCGCGCGCTGCTCCCCGCGCGCGACTGGCAGGAGCAGGAGACCGCGATCCGGCTCAACAACGGCATGGCGACCAATTACGGGCTCGGGGTCCAGTTCGCCGACATCGGCGGCCACCATGCCGTCCTCCACGGCGGCGAGGCGGTCGGCTTCCTGTCGACCAACATCGTCTTCCCGGAAGACCATGAGGCGGTGGTCGTGCTCGTCAACGCATGGTTCGGCGACGCGCACGAGCAGATCGCGCGCGGCATCGTCGATCTCCTCCATCCGCAAGGCAATGAAGGCGACGCGGCGGCGCTGACGGCGGCGCGACGGGTTTACGATCAGCTTCGCGCCGGCACGCTCGACCGCAGCCTTTTGACCGAAGACGCCAATTATTATTTCACCGACGAGGTCCAGCACGACTACCGGGACAGTCTCGCCCCGCTCGGCGATCCCCAGGCCTTCGCCGCGACCAGCCCGGCGCGGCTGCGCGGCGGCTTCGTCAATCGCAACTACCGGGTGAGCTACGAAGGCCGGCAGCTCACCATCGTCACCTATGCCGAGCCCGGCGCGAACGGCAAGTTCGAGCAATATCTGGTGATGCCCTCGGGCTAGGCGCGCCATGATCTATCGCCGCCTCGTCCAGCTCTACATCGGCCTCATCCTCTACGGCGTCTCGATGGCGCTGATGGTGCGGGCCAATCTCGGGCTCGATCCGTGGGACGTCTTCCATCAGGGCGTGACGCGCCATGTCGGCCTCAGCTTCGGGACGATCGTCATTCTCACCGGCGCGGCGGTGCTGCTCCTGTGGATTCCGCTCCGCCAGAAGCCCGGCATCGGCACGATCAGCAACGTCTTCGCGATCGGCATCGCGGTCGATGCCTGCCTGGCCCTGCTCGCCACGCCGCAGGGCTATCCGGCGCGGTTCTCGATGCTGATCGCCGGCATCGTCCTCAACGGCGTCGCCAGCGGCGCCTATATCGGCGCCGGCCTCGGCCCGGGCCCGCGCGACGGATTGATGACGGGGTTCGTCCGCAAGACCGGCCTGTCGATCCGGCTGGTGCGTACGACGATCGAGGTGACCGTGCTCGCGATCGGCTGGCTGCTCGGTGGGATCGCCGGGGTCGGGACATTGCTCTATGCGGTTTCGATCGGCTGGCTGGTGCAGGTCTTCCTGCCCTGGTTCACCATCGAAAAGCCAAGCGCGGATGCGCCGCTCGCCCAGCCTTCCTAACGGATCGACTCGAGCGGGACACCCTTCGTCTCGCGCGCGACGAGGGCGGTGACGCCGCTGATCGCGCAGGCCGCCGCCACATAGATCGCCGCCGGCGTCGCCGAACCGAAGCGGTGATAGAGCCACACGGCGATGATCGGCGCCAGCGAGCCGGCGAAGATCGCGGTCAGCTGATAGGCCATCGACGCGCCGGAATAGCGGATGCGGGTGGGGAACAATTCGGCGATCATCGCCGCCTGCGGGCCGTACATCGCGGCGTGGAAGACGAGGCCGACGACCAGCGCCAGCGTGATCTCCACCGGCGCGCCGGTCGCCAGCAGCGGGAAGAAGGCGAAGCTCCACGCCGCCATGCCGAAGCCGCCGAACGCATAGACCGGCCGCCGCCCGATCCGATCGGACAGCGCCGCGAACAAGGGCACCGCGAAGAGCTGCACCGCCGCGCCGATCAGCAGCGCGTTGAGCGCGAGCGTTTTGCTCTGGTGGAAGAAATCGACCAGGAAGGCGAGGCTGACGACGGTCAGCACATAATAGCAGATATTCTCGCCAAGCCGGAGGCCGGCGCCGAGCAGGATCGCCTTCGGCCGCTCCTTGAGCACGTCCATCGCCGGCAGTTTCGGCGGCCCCTCCGTCGCCAGCGCCTCCTCGAACGCCGCGCTCTCGGTGATCCGGCTGCGGATATACCAGCCGATCGCGACCAGCACCGCCGACAGAAGGAACGGCAGCCGCCAGCCCCAGGCGGAAAAGTCCGCGTCGCTCTGCACCGCCGCCATCACCGCGAGCAGGCCGGCGGCGAGCAGATTGCCCGCCGGCACGCCGACCTGCGGCCAGCTCGCCCAGAAGCCGCGGCGCGCGGCATCACCATGCTCGGCCGCCATCAGCACCGCCCCGCCCCACTCGCCGCCCACCGCGAAGCCCTGGACCAGGCGCAAGAGGATGAGCAGCACCGGCGCCCAGATGCCGATTTGGGCGTAGGTCGGCAACAGGCCGATCAACACGGTCGAAACGCCCATCAGCACCAGGCTCAGCATCAGCAGCCGCTTGCGCCCGATCCGGTCGCCATAATGGCCGAAGACGATGCCGCCGACCGGCCGGGCGACGAAGCCGAGCGCATAGGTGGCGAAGGCGAGCAGGGTGCCGATCGCCGGATCGGCGGTGGGGAAAAAGAGATGGTTGAAGACGAGCGCGGCGGCGGCGCCGTAGAGGAAGAAGTCATACCATTCGACGGTCGTGCCGATGAGGCTCGCCATCACCACGCGCCGAAGTGGGGTTCGTCCCTCGCTCATTCCCGACTGTCCTCCCGTAAGCTGCCCTTTTTCCGGCAGTCTCAGTAACCCATCAACGCCAGCACCTCGCGGCGGCTGCGTTCGTCGTCGCGGAACACGCCCATCATCCGGCTGGTCGTCATCATCACCCCGGGCGTCCGGACGCCGCGCGCGGTCATGCAGGCGTGGCTCGCCTCGATCACCACCGCGACTCCGATCGGATGGAGATTGTCCCAGATGCAGTCGGCGACCTGCGCGGTCAGCCGTTCCTGCACCTGAAGCCGCCGCGCGAAGCCATGCAGCACGCGGGCGAGCTTGGAGATGCCGACCACCTTGTCGTGCGGCAGATAGGCGATCGCCGCCTTGCCGATGATCGGCGCCAGATGATGCTCGCAATGCGACTGGAACGGAATGTCCTTCAGGAGCACGATCTCGTCATAGCCGCCGACCTCCTCGAAGGTGCGGCTGAGGTGGTGCGCCGGATCCTCGCGATAGCCGCGCGCATATTCGCGCCACGCGCGCGCCACCCGCTCGGGCGTGTCGCGCAATCCCTCTCGCACTGGATCGTCGCCGGCCCATTTGATCAGCGTCCGGATCGCATCCTGCACGTCGTCGGGCACATGCACCTTGCCCGGCCCATCGACGAGATCGCCATCTTCGGGCGCATCCTGCTGTTCCGCCATTCGGGGCCTCCTTGGGGCAAGCGGATACACAGATAAGTGGCGAAGGGAAACTAGTGCGGTCGCTGGCTCCCGGGCGGCGGCGACAATGGCGGCGGCTGCGATCCACCGCGCCCATCGGGATAGCCTTCGCCGGCCGAGCGATAGTCGGGACAGGAGTCGCGGTGATAGGGCCCGCCTTGCCGATTTCGGCCATGCCGGTCGCGCCGGCCGCGATGGAGGCCGTCCGGACCGCCGCACCCTTGCCCCCGGTCCCAGTCGCCCGGCGTCCCGGCCGGGTTAAGCGAGGCGCGATAGAGCGCGCGATCGCGCCCGCAGCCGGCCAGCACCGGACCGGCCACCAGCCAGGCAAGCAAGGCCCGGCGATCCAGCAAAACGGTCATCACCTCACCCCCTTAGGCAAAGCAGAAGGCCCGCAGGCGCGAGCGCAGATTGGCGCGGCAAAGCTGAATGGCTGGTGACCCCGACAAGAGGCGGGTCTTCACGTCTTTGAGATCGGTCGGGATGGCCATGGTGCGGTGGTCGGATATGACTCGGAAAATGGCAGCTTCTCTTCGGGAAGCCGAGTTGCTACGGCGCCAGACATGGCCGATTTGACCGATCAAAAGTCTCATTTCGCGTTCGGTGAGAACTGGCGCGCTTTCTCCACAATGCTCGACGAAACCCGCATTCGTACCGCCGAGCAGAGCGTGTCGGACTTGGCCGGCGCGTTCAGAGGAAAATCCTTCCTCGACATCGGCAGCGGTTCCGGCCTCTTTTCTCTCGCCGCACATCGGCTGGGTGCGGAGCGGATACTTGCCGTCGATGTCGATCCCGATTCCGTCGAAACCACCCGCCGGGTTCTAGGAGATGCCGGAGAGGTGGCACATGTCTCCGTTTTCGACCTGCCCGCCTTTACCGAAGAGCGGTTCGATATCGTCTATTCCTGGGGCGTGCTGCATCACACCGGCGATATGTGGCGTGCGATCGACTGTGCATCCCAGATGGTTGGCACTGGCGGCAGGTTCATCGTCGCGCTCTACGAAAAGACGCCCCTCGATGGCTTCTGGAAAGCAGAGAAGAGATTCTACACGGCGATGCCCCGCCTGATCCAAAAGACAATCCTCGGTGGCTATGTCGTCGCACACATGGCCGGTCGTGCTGTTACTTTGAAGAATCCCTTTGTGCACCTGCGCCGGAACACGCGCACGCGTGGGATGGATATTTTCCATGACATGCACGACTGGCTTGGCGGATATCCTTACGAGACCACGACGCGCGCCGAGCTCGAGCCATTCATGGCCGCGCGCGGCTTCAGGTTGACCCGGGATAAGTCCGTTGCGGTCACCAAGAAAGGCCTGATGGGCACCGCATGCAGCGAGTTCGTGTTCGACCGCTGACATCGCGGGGCATGTTCCACGATATCGAAATAGCGCGTTGTTCACACTCCACGCTACATATTTGAGCACGGGCTCACGACCCCACCAAACACAAATGTGCGAATCGCCTAGAAAGTGGCTGGTGACCCCGACAGGATTCGAACCTGTGGCCTACTGATTAGGAATCAGTCGCTCTATCCTGCTGAGCTACGGGGCCCGTCAGCGCCGCGCTTTGGCGCAAGCCGCCCGCAGGGTCAATTCTGCTCGTCGGGGTCGGGCACCGGAAACGGCAGCGGCGCGACCGGGACGCCCTCCTCGGCCAGCCGCTCGGCCTCGGCCTTGCTGGCGCGGCCGTGGATCGCGCGGGCCTCAGCCTCACCGAGATGAATGGCGCGGGCCTCGTCGGGGAAGCGATCGCCGACATGCTCGCTCTTCTCCAGCATCTTCTTCTGGAGGCCGGCCATCTCGGCCATCATCTTCTTGACCGTCGCCGGATCGGGCGCGGCATTGCCCTTGGCCGGGACGGCGGGCGCCATCGGCGCTTTCACCACCTCGCCGGCGCCGCAGACGGGACAGGAGACGAGCCCCCTTGCCCGCTGCAATTCATAATCGCCGCCCGATCCGAACCAGCCTTCGAAAACGTGGCCCCGCGCGCATTTGAGATCGAACACGATCATGAGCGCACATGCTCCGGCGCCGGGATCGGCCGGCGGTGCCAGATCGCCGGCAGGCGCTGGCGCACCTCCTCGATCACCTTGGGATCGAGATCGGCGAAGCCGAGGCCCGGTTCCTCGCCGCCCATGTCGAGCAGCACCTTGCCCCACGGATCGACGACCATGCTGTGGCCATAGGTCGCGCGGCCATCCTCGTGCCGGCCGACCTGCGCGGCGGCGACCACGAAAGCCCCCGCCTCGATCGCCCGCGCCCGCATCAGCACGTGCCAGTGCGCTTCGCCGGTCGGCACGGTGAAGGCGGCGGGGATCGAAAGGATCGTCGCGCCCTCGTTGCTGAGCGCGGCATAGAGCGACGGGAAGCGCAGGTCGTAGCAGATCGAAAGCCCGAGTACGCCCGCCGGCGTATCGACCACGACGGCGCGGCCGCCGCGTTCATAGGCCGCGGATTCGCGCCAGCTCTCGCCGGTCGGCAGATCGACGTCGAACAAATGGATCTTGTCGTAGCGTGCCCGGATATCGCCCTTGTCGTCGATCACGAAGCCGCGATTGACCAGCTTCTCGCCAGCCTCGGCCAAGAGCGCGAGCGAGCCGAGATGGACCCACAGGCCGGCCTTCGCCGCCGCCTCGCGCACCGACGCCAGCACCGGATCCTCGCGCTCGTGATAGAGATTGCGGATCGCGCGCGCCCGGTCGCGATCGAGCAGGCCGCTCATCTCGGGCGTGAACAGCATCGCTGCACCGCCGGCCCCGGCCTCGTCGATCCGCGCGACGAGCGTCGCGGCGTTGGCGGCCGGATCGACGCCGGTCCGGGCCTGGAAAAGGGCGATCCTCATGCGGGCTTCAGCAGCGGATCGAGCCGACCCTCGCGATCGAGCGCGTGCAGATCGTCCGATCCGCCGACGTGCAGCCCATCGATGAAGATCTGCGGCACGGTGGTCCGCCCCTCCGACCGGCTCAGCATCTCGGTGCGTTTGGGCCCGCCGAGCGTGATGTCATATTCCTCGAAATCGACGTCCTTGTCGCGCAGCAGCTTCTTCGCGCGCACGCAATAGCAGCAGAATGCCTTGGTATAGATTTCGACCTTGGCCACGCCCGAGAGGTGAGGCGGCCGGGCTTCCTTGTCAATGATCGGCGTCCCGCACCACCCGCGCCCAGCACAGCAGCCCCACTTCGACGGCGCCGGCGCGCTTCAAGGCGCGCGCGACGGCGTTGGCGGTGGCGCCGCTCGTATAGACGTCGTCGATCAGGAGGATGGGCCGACCGCGCGCGATCGGCTTGAGGCCGGCCGGCACGCGGAAGGCGCCGCGCAGCGCAGCGCGCCGCTGCTTAGGCCCCATCGCCTTCAGGGGCGGGGTCGCCTTCACCCGCCGGACGAGATCGAGCCGCGTCTCGAGCCCGGCGCCCCGGGCCAGCGCGGAGGCGATCAGCGCCGCCTGGTTGTAGCCGCGTTTCCAGATCCGCCAGCGATGGAGCGGTACGGGCACCACCAGCATATCCGCCGGCACGCGCGCGAGGTGACGCGCCATGAATCGCGCCATCGTCTCGGCGACGCCCGGCCGGCCACCATATTTGAGCTTGAGCGCGACCTGGCGCGGGATGTCGCCATAAGCGACCGCCGCCCGTGCCCAATCGAAGCGCGGCGGCGCGGCAAGGCAGCCACCGCACAGCCGCCCAGGCTCGCCATAATCGAACGGCGCCGCGCAGCAGGCGCAGCAGGGCTCGCCGAGGAAATCGAGGCTGGACCAGCAGCCAAGGCAGAAACGGTGCGGCGCCTCGGTGATCGCGCCGCAGCCCGGGCAGCGCGGCGGCAGCGCGAAATCGAGCACCCGCCGCGCCGCGGTGCCGAGAAGGAGTGCTGGCGCCGACATCGCGCCAGCTTGCGCGGCGCGGCGCGGCGGCGCAAGCGCGGTTGACAGGCCGGGCAAAGCCGATCATTTCCCCGCGACCGCGCCGAGGCCCGATGGCGGAGTGGTTACGCAGAGGACTGCAAATCCTTGCACGCCGGTTCGATTCCGGCTCGGGCCTCCACGCAGTCTGGCCTCTTGGCGTCTCTCCTGGAGACCCGTCGGAAAACCAGCCGCGCGCCCAAGGACAGCCCGTCAGAGCGGCGTGGGGCTAATTAGGTATTGTGTCCCCGGAATTGCAGCGGATCGTAGGTCAGCGTCGCATTGTGCGCGCCCGACACCCCGACCAGCCGGTTCTCGACATCGTAGACGTAGGCGTTCGATCCGTCGCCCGTCAGGTCGCCATTGGCGTCATAGCCATAGGCCTCGAAGTCGGCGGCGTTGACGCTCCCCGCCGTCGTCGGCGATAATTATATACTGTCCCTAGATACTAGATCCCCCGCCCCGTCCGGATCGGGCGCGATTGTACCAGAATGCCAATTAGTGCACTGTCACCGTAATTCCTGTCACCGTAATTCCAGATCAACGGATCGTCGGTGCCGCCGCCATGGACGTAGCGCCGCAACAGATTGCCCGCGCCGTCATATTCCGCGACCAGATCGTCGCCGTCATAGAGGAACCGGGTCACGCTCGCCCCGGAGTCCACCTCGAGCAGCCGGCCGAGCGGGTCGTAATAGAGCGCCGCGTCGGGCGAGCCGGTCATCGCCACCAAGCGGTTCTCGATGTCGTAGCTGTAGCTGTGCGTCCCGTCGCCGGTCAGGTTGCCGTTCGCATCGTAGGTGAACGAAGCCGGACCCGCGGCGGTGTACTGGTTCAGCCCGTTGGCCGCGTAGCTGCGGTTCACGTTCACCACGCCGGTCCAGCTGTAGGTGTCGTTGTCACGGCCGCGGCTGACGATCTGGCCCGCCGGGTTGCGAGCGAACGTGAACGCGACATCGCCGCCAATGCCGGCGAAGTCGTGGCTCAGCCCGGTGAGCCGACCGACCGCGTCATAGGCATAAGCGGTGGCATCGCCGTAGCGCCGCGCAAGGCCGGCAAGCTGGCCCGCGGCATCGTAGCTCTGGCTCGCCATCAACACCGACGTGCCCGCGCCCTCATAGACCCCGGCCATCCGGTCGAGCCCGTCATAGGTGTAAGTGGTGACGTTGCCGTCCGGCCAGGTCAGCCGCGTGCGGTTGCCGTCGGCGTCGTACTGATAACCAAGCGTCCAGGTCCAGCCGCCCATGTCGGCCGTGCTCGACACGAGCCGCCCGAACCCGTCATAGGCATTGTTGATCCCGGTCCCCGACGTCGAGTTGAACCGCGCGAACGTCTGATGGCCCTGGAGGTCGTAGCCATAATAGACATCCGGCGTGTGCAGCGCGCTGAGCCCGGCCCGCTCCGGCACCACCTTCACCGTCATGCGGTTCAGGGCGTCGTACGTGTAGGTCAGCGTCGAGCCGTCGCGCTTCCTTAAGGACGTGCGGTTGCCGGCGGCGTCATAGCCATAATCCTCATAGTCGGCCGCGTTGACCGTGCCTGGCGTCGTTGCCGAGGGGAACGTCCAGCGATCCTGCCGACCGTGGCCGTCATAGCGCATCTCCGCGCGGTTGCCGTTCGCGTCGGTGAGGCTCAGGCGCTCGCCGTTCAGCCCATAAGTATAGGTCGCGTAAGTCTGCTGGGCATAGGTGCCGTAGGCGCGCTGCTCCTGGAGCAGCTGCCCGGCGAGATCATAGGCGTTGTGGGTGATCCGGTCGGGGCCGAAGCTTCCCGCCGTTCCCGGCGCGCAGACGTCCGTCGGCGGCGCGGCATAGAGCGCCGGGTTCATCCTGACCGCCGTGCACTGGAGCCGGCCGAGCGGATCGTAGCCATATTGGGTCAGCGTCTGGATCGTCCCCGCGGACCCCTCGCGCAGCTGCTCGAGGGTCTTGCGGCCCATCGCGTCATAGTGCGTCTCGGCCGTGCGCTGGATGGTGAACCCACTCCACCCCGACGGCGCCACCGCCTCCGATTGCCACGCCGCAAGCTCGCCCGTCTCCACCTTGATGAGGCGTCCAGCGGTGTCGTGGAAGGGCGAATTCGGCCAATTAGCTATCTTGCTGGACTAGTGAATTGGTGAACTGTCACCGTAACCCTCATCGCAATCCCATAATACATTGTGATTTAATTCTGATATTTCCGTGCAGAAATAATATGCATAAATATCGGATGCGCGTAGGGAACGCAAGATTCTCCGCTTTCCGCCGGAATGAAGCATTCCCTTTGTGGGTCCACGATAGCTCTTATATAGAATCTTTGAGCAGAATTAGATACGCCATGTATCCTATGCGATGTTTCCGTCGTCACAATGAACGAAAATTCATTTACAGATTCAATTTCATGTCTTCTATTTGATAGTATCAAATCTCGATTATGTCGAAAAGCGAAGGCATATCCACAAAATATCTGACCCGCATGAACTAGAGGTTCTCTCGAGATCTCCTCCATTGACATCACATCGCAACGACGGTGCCGCGGTTGTGACGATAAGTCATCTGCATAAAATGCACCAGCTATGAGTATTATCCAGATGAAAAACTTCGGATTCATAGCAATTTCGCTCTCTACTGATTTGGGCATTCGTCTGATGGACATACGATGATGTGCTGTCTCGACAAGTCTGGAATTCTGTTCCGATTTCCTGAGTCCACCACGAGATAGTCCTGTCGGTTCATTCTGAACAGAGTGGAAGTCACATCCGGCCCGATTGTTTGAATCGCCCTCTGACCCGAATGCAATGCTTCTTGATCATCCGTGCTTGGTGCGTTTTGGCCATTCCGACGTGCCTGACCCCCAAGGCCGCGCTCATTGGCATTCCACAAATGAGTGTGACTCCGTAATAGCGTGCTGGAGCCGGGAGGCGCCGGATTATGGGAGAATTCGCTGGCGTTGCCGCGCCCGGCTGCGCTGCCAGTACGATAGGTTACCTGGCCAGTTTCATTGTTTCGTATCGCTTGACCGCCGCGCTCCCCTTGACCGCGGGATTGCCTCACTTCATTGGCGAGTCTATCGCGCACCGGTCTGGGGGGAAGCGGAATATCCGGACAAGATTCCGTGGGGGTCCGACATGATTGGCGCCCATCCGGATCGATCGCATTGATCGGGTCGTCCCCCACATACGCGTAGAGATTGACCTGATCGTCATACCCGACCGGATCGGTCTGCATGAACCGTCCGAGCGTGGGCGAGTAGGCCCTGGCCTTGTAGTGATACATCCCGATCTCCGGGATCCAGATCTGCCCGGTATATTGGAACCGCCCGGTGTTGGTGGCCGCGGGGATGCCCCATTCGTCGTAGCTGTCGATGGCTAGCAGGTTGGCCGGGTAGTCGGCGAGTGCGACGATGCTGCCGCGCTCGTCGGCAAGCAAATAGCTGCGCGACGCGCCATGATACCAGACCAGCGGTACGTCGTCGCCCGAGCCGTGCACGTAGATGTGCTGGCGCACGCCCGTCGCGTCATATTCGGCGACCAGGTCATCGCCGTCGTAGAGGAACCGCGTGGTGCTGGCGCTGGCGACCTCGTAGAGCCGGCCGAGCGGATCGTAGGTCAGCGTCGCATTGTGGCCGCCGCTGACCCCCACCAGCCGGTTCTCGACGTCATAGGTATAGGTGTTCGACCCGTCCGAGACGAGGTCGCCATTGGCGTCGTAGGCGAACGTCGCCGGACCCGCGGCGGTATACTGGTTGAGCCCGTTCGCCGTATAGCCACGATTGAGGTTGACCACGCCGGTCCACGTGTAGGCGTCGTTGTCGCGTCCGCGGCTGATGATCTGGCCTGCCGGGTTGCGGGCATAGGTGAACGCCACGTCGCCACTCGTGCCGGTCATGTCGTGGGCGAGGCTCGCCAGCCGGCCGAGCGCGTCATAGCTGTAGCTCGTCATGCTTCCGCCAAGGAACGCCTGCCCGGACCGCTGGCCCTGGTTGTTGTAGGCAAAGCTGAAGATGAGGTCGTTGTCCGACTCGCGCGAGCCCGTCATCCGGTCGAGCCCATCATAGGCATAGTTGAAGTAGAGCCCGTCCGGGTGAGTGATCCGCGTGCGGTTGCCGTCGGCGTCGTATTGATAGCCGAGCGTCCGGGTCGTGCCGCCCATATTGATGCTGGAGGAGGCAAGCCGCCCGAACCCGTCGTAAGCGTTGGTGACCCCCTCGCCGCTCGCGCTGTCGAACCGCGCGAACGTCTGGTGCCCTTGAAGGTCGTAGCCGTAATAGACATCGCGGGTCTGCGCGGCCGTCAGTCCGGTTCGGCTCGGCACCACCTTCACGGTCACGCGATTGAGCGCGTCATAGCTGTAGCTGAGCACCGAGCTGTCGCGCTTCCTCAAGCTCGTGCGGTTGCCGTTGGCGTCGTAATGATATTCCTCATAATCGGCGGCGTTCACCGTGCCCGGCGTGGTTGGGCTCGGGAACGTCCAGCGGTCCTGCCGGCCGTGGCCGTCGTAGTGCATCTCCGCCCGGTTGCCGCCGGCGTCGGTGAGGCTCAAACGCTCGCCATTGTCGCCATAGCTGTAGGTCGCATAGGCCTGTTGCGCATAGGTGCCGTAACCGCGCTGCTCCTGGAGGAGCTGCCCGGCCAGATCATAGGCATTGTGCGTGATCCGATCCAGCCCGAAGCTCCCCGCCGCCCCCGGCGCGCAGGCGTCCGCCGGCGGCGCGGCATAGAGCGCCGGGTTCATCCTGACCGCCGTGCACTGGAGCCGGCCGAGCGGATCGTAGCCATATTGGGTCAGCGCCTGGATCGTGCCCGCGGACCCCTCACGCAGCCGCTCGAGGGTCTTGCGGCCCATCGCGTCATAGTGCGTCTCGGCCGTGCGCTGCACCGTGAACCCCGCCCACGCCGAAGGCGCCACCGCTTCGCTCTGCCACGCCGCAAGCTCGCCGGTCTCTTGCCGGATCAGCCGGCCGGCCGCGTCATAGCTGCTCCTGACCGCCGCATGATGCAGCGGCCCCGCCCCGTCCGGATCGGGCGCGATCGTGCCGGTGACCCGCCCGCCGGCATCATAGCGGGTCGAGACGGTGTAGGGCTGCGCCGCCGTCGGCGGGCCCGCCGGACAGCCGGCAAGGCCCGCATTGGGCCGGGTCTCGCTGATCTTCCGGCCGAGCGCGTCATAGGCATAGCAGGTGCGCAACGTCCTCGTGACCCCATTGTCGGTCGAGGTCACCGTCTGGCCGCGCAGCAGCAGAGTGTTGGGGCCGCTGTCCGGCCCGTAATCATAGGCGGTCAGCACCTCGTCGCCTGCCGTTGCGCACGGCGACGCGGGATTGCCGGTCGCCGCGCTGGTGCGGCAGGTGCTGGTCGCGACCCGCACCCAGACCGGCGTCGCCGCCTCGACATAGCCGCCCGCGCCGTTCGACACCCAGGCATGACGCTGCGCATAGCTGTGCCGTGTCTGCGGCCGCACGCCGTTCACCGCCGGCCCCGTCTCGGTCAGCACGCCGCCATGCTGGGGCGCGTAGGTATATTCGGTGACGTTGCCGTTGGCATCGGTCATCGACAGCGGCTTCGACGAGGATCGGGGGTGCAACTCGTCGAAGACGGCTGAGGTGACGATATCCGGCAGGCCCGATCCGGGCCGGGCATGCCGCGTCACGCGCGTGACGTTGCGATGGCCGTCATATTGGAGATCCGTCTGGAACCCCTCGGGATCGGTGAACGAGACCAGAGGAACGACGGCGCAGCGATTGCTTTCTTCGGGCGGAAATCCCGCCATCGACACCGGATCGCAATAATCGAGGATCGTCGTCCGGCCGAGCGCATCGACGAACTGAACCGGGCCGGGCGTCTGCTGATAGACCCAGTGCTGGAAGCCGTCCGGCGCGTCCACCGGACAGGGTGGCCAATTCTCGGTGCAGGGACTGCCGGGATTGTTCACGCCCGGCTTGAGCGGCCAGGCGAACGGCATCGACACCGAATAGCTCAGTCCACCGCCTGAATGCACATAGCTGCCCCCCGCGATGGTGACTGGGCGGTCGCCACCGGCCGGCGCATTAGCGAATGTATAGCTGTAGCCTTGACCGTCCACATAGTCTTGATGGCCGACGATCTCGACGGGCGCCCACTCCTCGTCCATGACGATGCCGATCGTGTTCGTGAGCCAGGGCTGCGCCTCGCCCGGCCGCATGAACCCCATCGTGGACTCGCCGTTCTGGTTCGTCCCGTAGGTGAAGCCCGAAGTCGCGCCATCGGGTCCGGTCGCGCCGGTCAGGCGGAAGCCTCCGGAGGGCCCGGAATAGGTGTAGCTCGACGTCGCGGCGGCGTTGGCGGGGCACAGGCCGTCGGCCGGCACCGGCATCTGCGCGAGGTTGATGACGCACGCCTTGGTGACGCGATGATCCGTCCCTTCCAGGAGCAGCGCATAGCCGCGCGAGCTGGTGACGCGGCGCAGCCGCTGCGCGCCGCCCTGATTGCCGGCGCTGCCGGTCGCCGCATAATCGAAGGTATAGACCGTCCCATCCGGCTCGGTGATCTGCGAGACGAACGCGCAGCGCCGTGTGTGCGAGCAGTCGCCGCTGCCGAGGGTGCCGAGCGGCCTGAACACTGCCACAGTGCCATCGGCCGCCTGATAGGTGTAGACGACCGACCCTGTCGCCCAATCCCCGGTAAAGGTCAGTGGAGCACGGCCGCCGTCCGAGACCTGCTCGAAGTTCCAGCCGGCGAGATTGCGCGCGCGATAGGTCTGGGACCGCCCGGCGAAGTGGACATTGATCTGGTAGTCGTTCCCCCATTTCGAGGGATCCTCGTAATTGATCCGAAGCTCGCTGATCATGATGTCCCAATTGTGGGACAGATTGCCGAACGGATTGGCGTGACCATCGACGCTCGGCGCCATCGTCCGCGCGAGCGTGAGCGCGCCGTCCCCGCCGCCGATCGTGAGATCGGTTTCGTCATAGGCGAAGCGGCCCGTGCGCATGTCGACACCGCCCGGCGTCCGCAGGAACTGCTCGGCCGGCGTGTTGATGAGCGTGGTCGTGCTTGCATCCTGGGCCGAGGCCGGCGTTGATCCCGTCGCCAGCGCGAGCGTGACGAGGAGTATGGTCCACAGCCCGCCTGGGCCCGTCGTCCCGATTTGTCGCAGACGAATTTGATCGCGGTTCATCCGCTTCCCCCCGGCCCTACTCAATGGGGCCTCCATTGCAATTGTCGGTTTGGCAGGCGACGTTGACGGTCAACGTCCCGACGGCCGTCGCGCCGAGACTGTCGCGGACTGTGTACTGGACCACGTAGGTCCCGATCGAAGTGCCCGAGAATGCGACATTCGTCGTGCCCGAGATCGACGCATGGCCACTCGGATCGCTGACCGAGACCAAAGCCAGCGGATAATTCCCTTCAGGATCTGTGTCGTTCGCGACGACGTTGATCGATCCCGGATTGTCCTGGGACAATTGCAGGAAATCCGGGCTGGGAAGAGGCGGGCTGTTGGGGTCGCTCGCGTTGATCGTCCCGCTGCCCTGGCCAGTGGTGATCGTAGCGCCTCCGGTAGGAGAGCTGAGATTGACCAGGACGGTTTCGGCGCCTTCCGTGGAGGTGTCGTCGGTGGTCGCGACGCCGATCGTCTTCGAGGTCTCATTGACGCCGAACGTCAACGTCCCGGAAGCGGCAGTGTAGTCCGAGCCAGCTGTCGCGCTGCCGTTCGCCGTCGCGAAGTTCACATTGTAGCTGGTGTTGGTGGTGCCGATCTTCGTGACCGTGAACACCAATGTCCCACCCTCGTTCACAGTCGCAGCATTCGCGATGGAGAAGCTTGGTGGCGGATAATCGTCGTCGTTGATCGTACCGCTTGCCTGGCTCCTCGTGATCGCGGCGCCGCCCGTGGCCGAGGACAAATTGACGAGCATGGTCTCGGCGGACTCAAGCGTGAAATCGCCGGTCGTGCCGACGCTGATCGTCCTTGAAGTCTCGTTCGCCGCGAACGTCAGCGTGCCGCTGGTTGCCGTATAGTCGGAACCCGATGCAGCAGTCCCGTTTGCGGTGGCGAAATTGACGCTGTAGTTGAGATTGGTCGTTCCCGTCTTGGTGACCGTGAACACCAATGTCCCGCCCTCGGTGATTGCGGGCGCATTCGCGATCGCAAAGCTCGGAGGCGGATCGTTGTCGTTGATCGTGCCACTCGCCTGGCCGGCGCTGATGGTGGCACCGCCAGAGGCGCCGGAAAGATCGACCAGCACGGTCTCGGCGGATTCCACCGAGGCATCATCGATGGTTACGACACTGATCGTCTTCGACGTTTCGTTCGGTGCGAACGTCAGCGTCCCGTTTGTTGCGGTGTAGTCGGATCCCGAAACCGCTGTGCCGTTCGCTGATGCGAAATTGACGCTGAAGGTTCCTGTCGTCGTGCCATTTTTCGTGACTGTGAAGACCAGAGTCCCTCCTTCCGTCACTGTCGGCGCGCTGGAGATGGAAAAGCTCGGCAATACGACATCGTTGTCGCTGATTGTTCCGGTGCCTACTGCGGATCCGATCGTGACGCCCGACGGCGGACTGGAAAGCGTGACAGTCAACGTCTCAGCGGATTCGACGGTCGCATCGTCGATGGTCGCAACGGAGATGGTCTTGGACGTTTCGGCAATGGCGAAGCTGATCGTGCCACGCGCCGCGGTGTAATCACTCCCGGCGGTCGCCGAACCATTCGCCGTGGTCCAACTTACGGAGGCAACGCCAGTGCCGGTCTTCGTGACGGTGAAAACGAGAGCGCCGCCCTCGGTCACCGATGCGTTGGAGATCGCGAGGCTGGGCGCCGGCGGAGAACCGCTCATCGCGTAATTGGATCGGTTGCCGGCGGGGTCATAGCTGACGCTGGTTTGTAAGCCATTATAGAACCCGCCCGTGATCGAACTCGCGACCAAACGACCAAGCGGATCATAGGTATAAGTTACCAGCTCACTGGCGTGAATCGTCGGAGCGAGCAATCCTACCAGGAGCGCGCCCAAAGCCGTCCGAACAACCCACCAGAGGGGGTGCAGCGCCCTCACGCCGATCAAGGTCCACCGTGAATTGGCGGCATCTTTATGCATCTTTCCGCTCCGAGAAAAACACAATCATCCTGCCCGCATCTCAAAATGAAATGTGGTTCGATCCTAAGGAAATTTTCTTGATTTAGGTGTCAGGTCGAATCGTGCGCGTGTTTTCCCCCTTGTTCCTGACTCGATACTATGATTCATCCCAGTTCACCAGATAAATGAAATGATAATTGATAATGACGCGATCAAAAATTTAAGCCTCAATGGCTAGAACCGTAGCGGGAACCACAAATCCTGAGCTGTATATCGTTTATTGCTTGAATCGAAAGCATTCTCCCAATCCAAACCTCTGACGAGACTCAACAAATAGATCTCGCGTCACGGATCGCAAAGTTGCAACGTAGCGGCGCCACGACCGACGCCGTCCTCGGTACCGTATCATCGGCGGTGATCGGGCGGTCATTTCAGTGGACGAGAATTTGAGGCACCGATCGTCGATGCGATCCCCGTCACGTGCGCGGGGCGATCAAACTACCCCTCCACTGATCGATGCTTCGTATCTGCCGTGCATTCTGGACAGGACAACACCCCGCACGAGCGGCATCACCATTGAGTCGTCATTCGATTGAAGGAATGGGAACAGCAGCACATTGAGCGTCAATCGCCATCTTGGTCGTCGTGTTGAACGCCTGGGCGACGCTCACGAACGAGACGCTTCGGCCGTCGAGCTTCTCGACGATTTTAGCAAAGTCTCGTGAGCGAGCGCGTGAGTCGGTCAAAGGCCCGCGAAAACCACGGGCGCGATAAATAACGCTTTATGGGACCATCTTCAGTGCTAGGCTCAAAGCAGCGAGATCCGCTGCGCTACTGCCTGGACATATCTTAATGCTGAGTGGCGATTATTGGTCGATCGCGGCCTCCCTTGCCGAGCATCCAGGGTCTAGCTCGATCACACCTGCGGTGGATTGGGTGCAGGGCACTCTGCTCGGCTCGATTGCGCTTGCCATCGCGGTCATCGCGATAGCATCGGTCGGGCTGTTGATGCTGAACGGTAGGATCGATCTGCGGCGCGGGATGGTGGTGATCGCTGGCTGCTTCATCCTGTTCGGCGCGCCCGCAATCGCGAACGGGATCCAATCGATGTTGAGAGGCGGATATGAAGGCGCGGAGGCCGCAGCCGAAGCCCCGCCGCCAGCGCCCGCGCCGCCAGTGCTTCCGCCTGGTCCTGCCAACGCCGATCCCTATGCCGGCGCATCGGTGCCGGCCCGCTGAGGCGCCGGCTTAATTAGGCTTAGGACCCATTAATTGCTTGCGTGGTCGCTGATGGCTTGATTCAATGGCGGTGTCGAGGAGGCGCTGTTGATGTCCGAGCCGTGGTTGCTGAGCGAGGCGCAGATGCGCCGGATCGAGCCGTATTTCCCGTTGTCGCACGGGATACCGAGGGTGGATGACCGGCGGATCGTGTCGGGGATCATTTACGTGATCCGGGGCGGGCTTGTTGGCGCGCACCGACAAAACGCCCTTCGCGTGGCGCACGCACACGCACACGACCGGCACACCGCGCTCGGCAAGACCATGGTAGAGGAACGCCGATAACGAGCCCGTCTCCAGCACGACCCGCGTCAGCCCCGGTGCATGCCTCCTGAGCATATCGGCCAGAACCTCGGGATCGGTCGCACCTACGCCGCGCCACAAAACCGCGCCGGCATCACCAATCACACAAAGATGCGTGGCCTTGTCCCCAACATCCAATCCTGCGAAAATCGCCATCGGTCATCCTCCTGCCTTCGGAGCGCCGAAAGGCGACTCCGTTCCATAGCAGGAGGATGACTAACCCAATTACGCCATGTCCCCGGAATTGCCTGGCCGGCATTGTCGTAGACGTTGTGCGTGATCCGGTCGGAGCCGTAGCTGCCCTGCGTCCCCAACGTGCAGACGCCCGCCAGCCAATTAGTGCACTGTCACCGTAATTCCGGCGCGGCGAATGTCGCCGGGTTCATCCGCGCCGCCTCGCAGCTGAGCTGTCCGCGATCGTCGAACGTGCGATTGGTCAGCGTGTAGGGCGTGCCCCCGACGATACCGCCTCGCGAGCAGGATTGCGGTGCGTGTCGTAGGCGGTGGGAGCAGGTTAATTAGGTATTGTGTCCCCGGAATGGTGGTGTCCCCGGGTGTTACCTAGAATATATCATCCTAATAATTCTTCCATTACTATCAATGATGTATCCAACGTTTCTGCCGCAGGGAGGGGGGATTTCTCGATCTCTCTGCCTGTCTTCCATTATCACAGGGAAATCAGTCTTTGGTACAAAATCAACTCTCAAATTACCGTGAAATCTCGAAAACAAAACATTATAACATTCTGGATGTTGTTCAGTTCTGTAAAAATTTTCAATCGCAAATCTGGCTATATACAGGTCATTGCCATCCAGATTTATCACCCTAGGAGCGGGATAAGCTTCTATCTGTTGACAGAAGGCAGGGAAATGAATTACAAAAAATAAAACGAATGCTATAAAAAATTTTGACATAGTAACCATTTTATTCCCCGCCACTATTGCCAAATATCAAAGCCAGTTCCACAAGAGCCCGCTCGCCTCCCGCTACAGCTGCTTCCGACATTAGGTGCCTGTGAAGGAGGGGATGAGCGTGATGATTGCGATGAGTTTCCCCTATCGTTTTCATTCCTAGAGTGATGAAAAATTTGCATCGTTCTAGTTATGGGATCATATCTTTTATAGTCTCCGCTAGGAGTGCCTACGGTCACAGGTGTCTGAGTTGCATCAGCATTTGCCATATCTCCAGTGGAGGGATTGTCACTGTCGTATGCATCACTCGCGCTGCTGGCACGTATCACCTGATCGTGAGGGCCAATACGAGAATAATCACCATGTGTATGTACGTCCTCAACGTGCCGGCCGGGAAGATGGAGAACCGTTCGATGCCCTCCTCTTTCGCCGTTATAGACTCCCGGCAAGCTGTAGAACTGCCCCGCTCTCTCGTAAACTGCTGAAATGTACTCCCGATTTTCCCTAATGGACCGACTATTGTAGGCCTCCAACCAGTCATCTCGTGCTTCGGCGGCCGTAAGATAGGGATCTCCTGGCGCGCGACCGAGGAAGTCGACAGAGTTGAACGGATCGTTTCCCACATAAGCATAGAGATTGATCCCGCCCTCGTACCCCACGGGGTCGACCTGCATGAACCGGCCGAGCGTGGGCGAGTAGATGCGGGCCTTGTAGTAATAGAGCCCGACCTCGGGGAGCCACGCTTGCCCGGTATATTGGAACCGCTCGCTGGCATTGTTGGCCGAGCCGGGGATGCCCCATTCGTCGTAGCTGTCGTGATCGGTGAGCGTGCCCGCGCCGTCGGCGATCGCGACGATCGAGCCCTGATGGTCCGCGAACAGCTGATGCCTTGTCGTGCTGGAGACCGTCGCGCCTTCATACCACAGCAGCGGATCGTCGGCCGCGGCGTTGCTGCCATGGACGTAGCGCCTGAGCAGCGTGCCTGAGGTATTATACTCCGCGACCAGCGCATCGCCGTCGTAGAGGAACCGGGTCGTGCCGACCTGGTGAAGCCGGCCGAGCGGATCGTAGACGAGCGTGGCGTTGTGACCGCCCGACACCTGCACGAGGCGATTCTCGATGTCGTAGAGGTAGGTGCTGGTCCCGTCGCCGGTGAGGTTGCCGTTGGCGTCGTAGGCGAACGAGGCAGTGCCGGCGGCGGTGTACTGGTTGAGCCCGTTGACCGCGTAGTTGCGGTTGACCGCCACTGCGCCGTCCCAAGCGTAGACGTCGTTCGAGCGGGTGCGGGTGACGATCTGGCTGGCCGGGTTGAACGTGCTCGTCCAGCTTACGTCGGATGTGGTGCCGGCCAGATCGTGGGTGAGTGCGTTCAAGCGGTTGACCGGATCGTAGCCGAACGTCGTCGCCGCGCCGCCGCGGCTGAGCGTGGCGGGCAGGCCGGCCGGGTTGTAGCTGGCGCTCAGCACCGTGGTGGCGCCGTTCTCCATGAGCCCGGTCAGCCGGCCGGCGGCGTCGTAAGCGTAGGTAAAATACTGTCCGTCCGGATGCGTCACCCGCGTTCGGTTGCTCGCGGCGTCGTACTGATAGCTGAGCGTGCGCGTCACGCCGTCCATGTTGATCGCGCTTGAGAGCAGCCGCCCCAGCGTGTCGTAGCT